>Ga0118677_10001324_pt1 | contig 52970 bp, 49 predicted proteins | sample AliMusrvi5mmetaG_FD_86154 | JGI IMG/M metagenome (GOLD analysis project Ga0118677, IMG submission 86154) | reverse complement strand
GTATGACCGGCAGGAAACTTCGCTCAAGGGACTTCAACCGAAAAGCGGCGGGGGGCCATGCGGGGAGTGCGGCAATTGCCGCACTCCCCGCATGGCCCCCCTTGTCTTACCAATATGCACTAACTAGACTCAGAGCTTCAGAAAATCAATTTTCCTATCCTTGCATGTCACGACCAACGCGATATTGTCCGGGCGGCATGGTCTATCATGTATGGAAAGAGCATCGCCACGAAATCGGGTATGGTTACCTGTATCAGGGACATTACAACGGAGGGATCGTCATGGGTAGAGGCTCTCGTCCCAGTCTCCTGTCGCAGGGCCTCGTGATACTCCACGAGGACCGAGAGATCCTGGTGGTGGACAAGCCCGCGGGACTCTTGACGATTGGCACCGAACGAGACAGGACACACACTGCCTACTACATCCTCACGGATTATGTCCGTAAGGGCTGCGCCCGCTCCCGAAACCGTGTGTTCATCGTGCATCGGTTGGATCGGGAGACTTCCGGGGTTCTCGTTTTTGCCAAGAGCGAAGAGGCGAAGGTCCGTTTGCAGGGCGCGTGGTGTGACACGGAAAAGAAGTATCTTGCCGTCGTTCACGGCCAGTGCCGGAAGAGCGCGGAGACCATTACGACCTTTCTAGCCGAGAACCAAGCGTTGGTCATGTACTCGACGACCGACCCAGCCAAGGGAAAGCTATCCCATACGGCTTACCAAGTTCTTAAACAAACCAAGCGTTTTGCCTTGTTGGAAGTCTCTTTATTGACGGGCAGGAAGAACCAGATTCGCGTGCATCTTGCCGACATCGGACACCCCATCGTGGGCGATCGGAAGTATGGCAATGTGAAGGAATCCTACGCTAATCTTGCGCTACATGCCCAGTCGCTCTCCTTCGCGCACCCATTCAGTGGCCAGCGGCTAACTTTTGCCGCGAAAGTGCCGGAGTATTTTCACAAACTAATTGGTGGCATTTAAGCACCGCGGATTATCGCGCTGGCGCCGGGAGTGGGAGTGCGGGAGGCAGCACCGCTGGCGGCGCAAACGGCCCGGCCGGTACCGCGCCAGGAATCACCGGGATCGGCGGCGCATTGTTCTCGGATTCGCCGAACACCAGGTTCAGCCACTCCGAATCCCAGACGAGGAACATCACGGGCGCAGCCATGCCAAATCCAGGCAAGCTGCCGCGGCTGGTAAGCTCCAACCCCGCACCAGTTCGCCGCAGGGTTGCCACTCCGGGCCGCAAGTGACGGCAGACGGACGGCAGCGAGGGAATCATCGACATATCCCGGCGGCCTTCGCTCAACCCGTTGGCGCCCAGGTAGGATGGCGCGGTAATAATCAGCAGCGGATAGATCGATTCAAATAGCCGCGGTGCATCGAGGTAGCCAATTGCCAGCAAGGGATCGCGGCCCGAAAGCTCGGCGGCCACCTCCGGCACATCGGCTAAAGATCGGCTGTCTTTCCCACGCGACAGATAGGCTTTGATGTTCTGTGGAGCCAGCGCAACGACGAATTGCTTGTCACCCGCCCACCATGCCGGGGCCAGGCCGATTCCCAGAGTCGCGTAATGGACGTCGCTGCCCGCGAAGCGAAAGCGATGGATCTTTTGTCCATCGGGCCCCGAACTGTCGGCCATGGGCAGGATCTCCGTGGCCAGTCGTGCCAGGACATCGTAGCTTCGCGAAAACTGCTTGCGATCGGTAATCGGCACGATGCCGGTCAACCCGGTCATGACCAGTCCGCCCTCGCGCGGTGAATTGTAAAAGCACCAATGGTCACCCAGAGACGCAAAGACGTTTTGCCGGGAATCGGTGTCACCGCCGCTCTGGAGCGTCTCCAGTCCCTTCTGGAGTGCTTCCTTGACCTGGGGATCCGCTTTCTTGCTGGCCGCCAGCATGGCATCGAGCGTCTTTTGCACATTCAGCCGCACGGCCAGGGCCAGCGTGGCATCTTCGGGAATCGCCGCCAAGTCTTCTCGCGTCAGGCTGCGGCCATTGGCTGGGAAAAGCAACCCCCGCGGCTCGCCTTCCACCGGCAGGAGCGTTCGTGTCACAACGTCTGGGCCGACCAGGCCGCTGGCGGAGACGAGCCACGGAGTTTGCCCCAGCCCCAGCAGTTCGATCCACTGCTTGCGGTGCGGATCGGTGGACGCCGAACCGACCTCGCGCAATCGCTGAAGGTTAATGTAGGTCAGACCGGTGGGTCGCTCAAAAGTCGCAATTCGCCTGGCTTGCACCAGCCACCGCGGAGCAGGTTTCTGCATCCGCTGGAGGATCATTTCGAGACTTCCCTCACCCACGGCCACAATCAAGTAGGAATCCTTGACCCCAACAATCATTGTCGGAAACTCGGCTTTGGGCTTGACGCGATACCAGTTCTGGCCGTCGATGCGAAGCACCTCCAGGGCTTCCACGTTGAGATTGAGAAAGAACGCACGGACGTTCTGGTGGAAGAGCCTGGTCGCCAACGGGGCATCCGCCCCCAGGGCAACGACCATGCCGCCCTTGGCCGATACTTTCTTATCCTTGATCTTCAGATCCGACACGAAGAGCGCCGTCTGATGGCGGAGGATCATCAGCACGGCATCGAAGGTCGCGTCGGAAAGATTGCTCGCTTCGCGATCGTTGGCCGGTTGGTTGACGGAGTGACGCATCCACTTCTCGATATGCTCGACAAACTGCCGCACTTCCGGTTCGGCCAGCATCTGCTCAGCCTGGTTCTTGCTCGTGGGATTTGCCACCGCACTGGCCGACCATGTCGTGTAGAAAACACACTCTTCGGGTGCAAGGCGAACCATCACCGGGTCGTCGGGCGCAGGCGGAATGCCCAAGGGAATTCCCATCCCGCTACCCAGCGTGAGAAAGAAAATCCAGGGCCCGATTTGTGAAAAGACCGACTCCATTTATCCCTTCCACCCTTTATCCCCTCGACACTCCCCCTTCGCAGGTCAACGATAGGCGTCACGGCAGTGGCACGCATTATGGTGTACTCATTCATGTACAAACTGTACACCCTTCATGCGATCACCTAACGACTGACAGGAATGTTGATCCGTCTTTATAGTAGTCCAGACGACGACCACGAACAAGGCCCCACTTCGCAGAACACCCACTTCGCAGAACAGAATATATTCCGTTGCCTTTCACGACTTTGCAATCAGAACCGGTATGTCCCCTAACCTCATCGGCCGTTCCGCTGTTGACGAGGCCAGATCACCTCGGGCTGGCTGGGCTGCACCTTTCGCTCGACCTGGACCCCGAAGTGGACGAGCGTCGCATCGAGACTGACGCCATCGCCCAGCAAGCCATCGGCCTGGGTGCGAATTCCGGCACCGGAACCGGCAGTATTCACGCGCTGACTGCCTGCTCGACAAACCCGTTCAAAGAACTCGATGGCCGCACGGTTGTCTCTTTCGTTCGTCCAGCGGCCCGGCCCGCCCAGAATCACGTAGTCAACGGCATAGGAATCGAGCAATTGAGGAAACTCGGCCCGGGCCAATTCCTCGCTGCCAAAGAATTCCGCCCCCACGGCCCGGCCGCCATGCACAAAAATGAAACCCACCGTACGGTGTGGAATTTCGGGCAGGACTCTCCTGCGGACAGCATCGAGCTTCTTTTCCACGGAAGAAGATTTCAGGGCCATTTCCAGGCTTCCCGTGTCGTTTTCTGCCCCCAGCGAGGCGTTGTTTCCCGCCACGCCCTTCCAGACGTCGCTCTGAGACGCCCCGCGACGCAGCTCATGCTGGATTGACTGTGGCACCTTGGCGTTGGCTGCGGAAAAGCCTTTTTCGCCCTGCCAGCGATGGGCCTCGACGCAGAAAACTTCAAGCTCCAACCGCTGTCCCGGACCAAGAACCGTGTCGTGACGGATCGTGCGAGTTTGCATGCCGCCCTTGATCACATCCCCCATCATCAGCAGGATGGATGCCTCTTTGCTGCGGTTTTCCGCGCTCACGACCGGCACCGAGCCGCCACCCTTCTCGCCGATCACGAGTGTGCCACGGGCGACGGCCTCGTCAATTGTCTGCCATGCGCCATGCAGCAGAGGCACATTTTCAACGAGAACCGGGTAAATGGCCAAGCGTTGCTCGACGATTGGGGCTGCGATTTTCACGCCGTTGAAGAATTGCCCCAGTTCGGCCACATGCCGATCCGTGGACGGCCGCTGGGCCAAGGTCGTGCCGCCGACTGCACACAAGCCCAAAAGAAAAATTGCTGTTGTCAGGACAAAATGCGGAACTTTCATGATTCTTGCCTCCGGTCTTAGGGTTGACGAACACTCTAACCGCCGACCATTGGACGCGGCAGGGAGGCAGGAAGTTCCCTGCGGGTTACAAATAATCCGCGAACAATTCCTTGCTGGGTCGCGGGAGCACGATTTCGGAAACCAGCAGGCCGCGCTGCCGTGCCTCGTCGGCCGCGGCGTCGACTCCGGCGCGCACGTCCGACACACTGCCGGTCATCAGCAAAAGACCTTTACCGCCCAGGGCCATGGCGACATGGATGCGGAAGAGCGTCACGCGGGCTGCCTTGGCCGCACAGTCGGCGGCAGCCAGAATGCTCACGCCGCTGAAGGTTTCCACCACGCCGAGAGCACCGGCTTCCTCGGAACCCAAGACGACTGACTGGCCCAAGGCCGGAAAGACCGACTCATGGACATTGGGGATCATTAACGAGTCGATCACCGCGCTGGAACCAACTTTGATGCCGGCCTCAACCGAAGCCTCGACATCGCTCACCGACCCACCCACCACGACCAGGTATTTCCCGGAACAGATAGTGCGGGCGATGATCTGATTGACCGAGGCCGCCTTGAGCATTTCGTCTTGGGCCAGGTAGCCCAGACCCACACTAGAGAATTCAATCGCACCAATCGCTTTGCCGATAGACATTTTTTCTTATCCTTCTGAGTGCTTCTTCGTAGAACGGATTTCAATCCGTTGGAACGGAATAAATTCCGTTCTACTGAATCCAAATCACGCCGCCGCTGACTGCCGTGACCGTACCATCGATCGACGCATGCACCGCAGTCCCCATGGCCGGTTTGCCGTTGTTCAATGGCGGACGGCCAACCACCTGCCCCTTGGTTACACGATCCCCCACCTTGACCAGCGGGTCGCATGGGGCACCGATGTGTTGCTTGAGCTTGATGCCAACCTTGTCCGTGGCCAGCAATTCGTCGTTCAAGGGACCGACGTTGCGGAACTGCCGCAGCCCCAACTTCTGAATCAAACGGGCCATGGGCGCCTTGCGGTTACGCAAATGCGTTTCCGCACGCTGAGTATCGAAGGGCGGCTTCTCCCATCGCTTCTTTTCCGACGCCAAACGCCGCTTGTTTTGCGTGCAGACCTGCTTGGGATCGAGATCCTCCGGACAGGAATAAAGGCTACAGAGGTTGCACTCGCAACAGAAACTCGTGCCGATCGTATTGGCCTCGCCGACCATGTTGAAGCCCAGGCTGCGCATCGCCTTATGCGGCTCGATCGGATGCCCCAGCAGCCAGCGGGGACAGAGTTCGGTGCAATAGCTGCACTGGTCGCACGCGCTCTGGCCGATGCGGGCGACTTGCTTCCAAGTTTGGTTCCGACGGCGGATGACCACGTGGTCGTCCGGCAGTACGATCACGCCGCCGGTGGTCTTATCGACCAGGGCTTCGTGGTCGGGCTGGAGCGTGCCCATCATAACGCCGCCGACCATGTAATTGGCGTCGGGGACCGTCGCTCCGCCAGCCGCGGCAACGCATTGCGCGAGTGTCACGCCGATCGGCACGCGGAGGGTAATCGGTTCGGCGACCGCGCCGGCGATAGTGAGAAACTTTTCGGTTACGGGGCGGCTAGCCGAGGCGGCCACATTCACGGCCGTCTCGACGTTCATCACCACGGCATTCACGGCCAGAGGGATCCCGCCCGGCGGAATGATGCGTTTGAGCGTGTCATAGACCAGGATGAACTCGTCGCCGGCAGGATAAGCATCGCGCAGCGGGCAAACTTCCATGCTTCGCGGCAGTTTGGCGCGGAGCAGGTCGATCACATCGTGGTATTTTTCCTTGATGCCGACGATGGCTCGATCGGCCCCGACCAATTGCATGGCGACCGCCATGCCTTCGATGGTGGCGTCGAGGTAATCGCGGAGGACTTCTTTATCTTTATGAAGCAGCGGTTCGCACTCGGCGGCATTCAGAAGAACCGTATCGGCCTTTCCGGCAAGCTTGACATGGGTCGGAAAACCCGCCCCGCCCGCACCGACCACGCCCGCTTCGGCGATCGTATCGAGAGTCACTTGTGCCATGGATGTTCCTTGGATACTTTGCTCATTTCCGTCAATTTTGCCCTCGTGGAGTTCTTGAGGTCAGGGCGAGAGAACGGAATAGGATAGTATACTATCGGCTTTCAAACGATGCAACTCCTTAGCTGAAATGGGGTTGCGAAATTCCCTTGGGAACCTTGCTAGCGAAGAATACGTCGGGTAGGATTGGTAGATGCATTATGCAATTGTCATTGAAAAAGGCCCAACGAGCTATGGGGCTTATGTCCCCGATCTGCCAGGTTGCGTGGCCGTGGGAAGAACCGCTGGAAAGGTCAAAAAGTTGATTGCCGAGGCAGTCCCTTTGCACTTGGAAGGGCTACACGATGACAGTTTACTTATTCCGGAACCCGCCACCGAATGCGAATACCTGGAAGTGTGAGATTACCGAGGAGTTTTGTGGATGTCGGTTGAAAACAAATCGTTCCTCGATCTTGCCCTAGACCCCGCCTTTGATCGCGACACATTTCTGCTGCAAGAAAGTGTCTTGACGTTGTCCGAAGAGTACCGCCTCTGCGATGAAAAGGGAGGGCCGATTCTCTATGTCCAGCGACCCGTCCATCAGGCTCTCGGTTGCTTGGCGCTTGTCGGCGCGCTGACCGCATTTTTTGTGGTGTTCGGTGCGATCATGATTATCCGTGTTCGGATGTTACCGCGGGATGCGATGAATCCGTATGGGATGGGTCTGGCTCTGGCCTTGGGAGCGGTGGCAGCAGTTCTGGCAGCTATCGTGATGCGACCCAAACGGCATGTGACGTTCTATCGCGACTCCAGCAAAGAGGAGTTGGTTCTGCGGGTAGCACAGAACCGCCACTTCCAGCCGATCGTGGCCAAATATACGGTTTTCGACGCGGCCGGCCAACCCTTAGCGCAACTTCGTAAAAACCGCCTTGACAACTTCATCCGTAAGCGTTGGGATTGTCTTGGTCCGAATGGAGTATTGCTTTGCGTGGCCTTGGAGCAATCGTACGCATTAGCGATACTCCGTCGGATGATGGAACAAATTTTCGGCTATGTGCCAACCAACTTTCGGATTCTACGTGGAGACACGGACATTCAAATCGGGGAGTTCAATCGCAAAGCAACCATCCTCAATCACCATGTTCTTGACTTGAAAGGCGACCCAAACCGTAGCCTCAATCGCCGAATCGCGCTGGCACTGGGCGTGATATTGGACTCGGGAGAGCGCGGGTAAGTTGATCGCATTCATGTTTGGCCCCATTCGCCTCCCTAATTATCCCCCCTTGCCTCTGAAACTTGGGGCTAGACACCCGCCCCGGACGGTTTATACTAGGAGTTTTCGCCAAATTGTATTTTGAGCGGCACTTGGTACTGAGTACTGCGTACTTTGCTGGAGGTTTTGATCATGGAAAAGCGTGTCTATAATTTTTCGCCCGGTCCGGCTGTTTTGCCTTTGCCTGCCTTGGAAGAGGCCCAGCGCGACTTGTTGGCCCTGCCCGGCGCCGGCATCTCGATCCTGGAGATCAGCCACCGTTCAAAGAAGTTCGAGCAAATTCTGGCCCAGGCCGAAGCCAATCTTCGCTCGCTGCTGGGCATTCCGAGCAACTACCGCATCCTCTTCCTGCAAGGCGGCGCCCTGCTGCAATTCGGCATGATTCCCATGAGCTTCTTGCGGAACACGGGCAAACCGGCCGACTATATCGTCACCGGCACCTGGTCGAAAAAAGCCGCCGACGAGGCCAAGACCCAGGGGACTGTGCAGATTGCCTTCGACAGCAAGGCAGGCAACTACAACCGCGTGCCGAAGTCAAGCGAACTGAAACTCGATCCGAAGGCGGCTTACGCCTACTTCACCTCGAACGAGACGATCCAGGGCGTGCAGTTCCCCGCCGAGCCTGAGGTGGGCGACATGCCGCTGGTCTGCGACGCATCGAGCGATTTCCTCTCGCGGCCGATCCCCGTCAGCAAATACGCCTTGATCTTTGCCTGTGCCCAGAAGAACGCCGGGCCGGCAGGCGTGACGATTGTGATCATTCGCGACGACCTTCTGGCCAAAGCCCCCAAGGATCTGCCGTCGCTGCTGAACTATCCGGTACTGGCGGAAAACAATTCGCTCTTGAACACGCCGCCGACCTTCTCGATTTATATGGTCAAGCTAGTGACCGACTGGCTCGTGCGCGAGATTGGCGGCCTGGAAAAGATGGTCGAGATCAACCGCCGTAAAGCGGCCATGCTGTATGAGGTCATCGATCGCTCCGGCGGTTTTTATCTGCCACATGCGGAAACCGCGAGCCGCTCGATCATGAACGTGCCGTTCAAATTGGCCGATACGTCGCGGGAAGAGGCGTTCCTCAAGGGCGCGGCCGCCGGCGGACTTGTCGAACTCAAGGGGCACCGCTCGGTGGGCGGCTTCCGAGCATCGATTTACAATGCCATGCCGGAGGCCGGCGTCGAGGCCCTCAGGGATTATATGCTTGAATTCGCGAAGAAGAGTTAGATCGGAAGGTGCAGCGGTTCGATCGGGATGTCGGGCGGAACGACGGGCGTGGGATACTTGCCCTCGTGAACGAACGTGCGGTTCTGGCCGTAGCGTTTCGCCTCGCGGAGGGCCGATTCAACGCGCAACATCACCGATGAAGGACTGTCGTTGTTGTTGGCGCGGGTCAGCGCGCAACTGACCGTGATGCGAATGTCGATCTCGTTGCGATTAAAGTGAGCGTTGTCGATCGTCTGTCGGCAGCGTTCGATGGTGTTGGTCGCCACGGCCATTTCGACTTCGGAGAACATCACTAGGAACTGCTGGCCGGAGAAACGGGCCACCTGCACGTTGTCCGAGCGGTTGGTCTCCAGCAGATTGGCAATCGCCTTGAGAATCTCGTTGCCGGAGCGGTAGCCAAATTGTTCGTTTACCTCGGCCAAGCAGTCGATGTCGAGCATCGCCACGCACAATCGGGTGTGATCGGGCACGCTGGCCCACCAGGTGTTCAGGTCGGCCTCGATGCCGGCCCGGTTCACGCAGCCGGTGAGCGGGTCGCTGCGGTCGGATTGCTCAGGCGGGCGGCGTTCTTGCTGGGCCACCGCGGCCAGGGCCTTTTGCAGGGCGTCACGGAGCATGTCGTTGGAATTCAGTAGGCGGTGGGTGCTGCCGATGATTTTCTGGCTGCCACCGGCCAAATCGCTTTCGTAGTTGAAGTTGGCAATTTTCTGGCAGATCGCCTTGATCTCGGCGTCCTGCATCTGAGCGGCAACAACCAACTCGTTGTTGATGCTTTCCCACGCTCCTTCCTCGCGCGTGAGGTCGGCCAGTCTCTGTTGAACTGACTCGCGCGATTCAACATAGTTGCGAGCCGTGGTCTCGATCTTGCTCAGCACCGATTCGATCGTTCCTAGATCGGGCGTCACGGCACATTGGCGCAGTTGTTCATCGGCCTCGATGAGCTTCGTACCGAAGTTGGCCACGCGGTCGTAAAGATCGTCGACCGCGATATAGCCAGGACTCTTCGGCAGTGGAGCCGATGGCGCAACGGGAGCGGTGCCCGGCTGTGGCGGCGGCGGGGCGGTGGCAGATCGTATGGTGGCAGGATCCGAGCCGGGAACTGACGGCGGAAGGTTTACCAAAAGCGACGCCCAGATTCGACGAGTTGCGATCTTGCGATACCGCCGGCCAAGCGCGGTCGCCAAGGCGAAGCCCGCACCAATGTTCACAATCGACAATAGCCACAATTGAACGATCAAGGCCCACCACCGCAACCGATGACTTCTGTAGTTTCTTGAAGTCTAGGTCACGGCCCCTTGGAGTGCGGCGGCTTGCTGTCACTTTTTGAAACGCACGGAAAGTGTGTTAGTTCAGAACTGGAACTGGCAGTATTGGAAGGTAGTGGCAAGCCACCGTACTCCGAATATAACGATTGTGCCGGATTTACCAATTCATTTGACTGGCTTCTTCCCAGTGCTCGTAGAGCTTTTTGAGGGCCGAGTGCTGTTCGGCCATCTCTTGCTTGATGGCACGAAGACGGCCGCCGTCGCGAAAAGTGCCTTGGTCGCTTAGTTCTTCGTTGAGCTGCTCGATCCGCGACTCCCGCTGGAAAATCTCGGCCTCGATTTCGGACAGCTTGCGATAGGGAAAACGGCGTTGTTTTTCGCGTTGGGCCGTACCCTTTTCGCCACTATTCTTGCTGCCAGGCTCTCCCTTTCCCGCCTCAGCGGCCGCATTCTTGCCAGATGCGTGTTTCGGCGGCTGCTTGGAGTGCGACTTCGCTTGCTGCTTGGAATGCGCCTTTCCCGGCGGAGCGGAAGCCTTGCCAGACGCTGCTCCGGACCTTCCGCGGAGAGCGGCCTGTGGTTTCTGGGCCGCGAGGGCTGCCTTGCCTTGCAGGAGAAGCTGATAGGCCTCGTAATTACCTTCGACCACCCGCACGCCGCCCGGCTCAAAGACGATTAAATGGTCGGCCACGCGGTTGACGAAATAGCGGTCGTGGCTCACGAAGAGCACGGTGCCGTCAAAGGCCGCAAGCGCCTGTTCCAGGGCGTCGCGTGCCCAAAGATCGAGATGGTTCGTCGGCTCGTCGAGCACGAGGAAATTGGCATCGGCCGCAGCCAGACGGGCCAGGGCCGCGCGGTTCCGCTCGCCACCACTGAGCTTGCCGACTTTTTGCAGGGCCGTATCGCCCGTGATGCCGAAGCGAGCCAGCAGATCGCGGCGTTGCTGTGTCAAGAACTGCTTATGCTTGGGCCGGATGGAATCGACGACGTCGTCATCGTCCGACACGCCAGACAGATGCTGATCGAAGTAGCCGATGTTCACGCCCGCACCGAGTTGCACGGCGCCGGCATCGGGCTGCTCTTCGCCCAATAAGCAGCGCAGGAAGGTCGACTTGCCACAGCCGTTGGGACCGATCAACCCCCAGCGCTCGCCGCGGATGATTTGCAAATCGACCCCGGAAAACAATGGCCGCTCAAATGCCTTGGCCAGCCGCTGCGCGCGGACGACCATATCGCCGCTGCGCGAAGCGGGAGGAAAGCCCATCGGCGGAAGGACGATCGTGCGCGGCACGGCAACGACTTCGATGCGGTCGAGCTTCTTGCGGCGGTCTTCGGCCTGCTGATGCTTTGTGCCGTAGTGATTGCGGCGGATGAAATCCTTGGCCTTTTCGATCTCGATCTGCTGCTTCTCGTAGGTTCGCTGCTGGACCAGCAACCGTTCGGCCTTCTGTTGCCAATACGCGGAGAAATTGCCCGTGTAGCTATCGACGGTGCCCTGGAAAAGTTCCAAGGTGCGGTTCGTCACGCGGTCGAGGAAGTAGCGATCGTGGCTGACCAGCAGCATGGCTGCCGCGCTTTCGGCTAGGAACGATTCGAGCCATTGAGTGGCCTCGATGTCGAGGTGGTTCGATGGCTCGTCCAGGAGCATCACGTTCGGTTCGGCCAGCAGCAGTTTGGCCAGCATGAGCCGGTTCTGCTCGCCACCGCTGAGCAACTCCACGGGCTGGTCGAATGATTCGCGGGGGAAACGAAGTCCGTCCAGGACGCGTTCGATCTTGTAGTCGAGATTGTAGGCGTCCCGGCTTTGCATCTCGTGCTGGAGGTGGTCGTAGCGATCGGCCAGACGCTTGTGTTCCAGCGGGTCATCGCAATGGCCCAGCTCCCCGGCGACCGCAATCAGTTCCTCTTCCATGGCCATGAGGCCGGCCAATGCGCTTTTGGCTTCATCCAGCAGCGTGCGGCCCGGTTCCCACTCGGGTTGCTGTTCGAGATAGCCGATATGGAGCGAAGGATGGGGAACGATCGAGCCGCCATCGGCCTCCTCCCTGCCGGCGAGGATCTTCATCAGCGTCGTCTTGCCGCTGCCGTTTGGCCCGACGAGGCCAATCCGTTCTCCCGGGCGCAACACGAACGTCACCCCGTCGAGGACCGGTTCGGGGCCGTAGTGCTTCTGGATGCCTTCAACCTGAAAGAGGATCAACTTATCAAGCTTCCGCCATGCTCGCCTGCAGCTTACGGGCGGCGATGACCTCCCGCTCGATCGACCCAGGCATGCGGCGATACTTGGCAAATTCCATGGTGAATGTGCCTTGGCCCTGGGTCATGCTGCGGAGGTCGGTCGAGTAACCAAAGGTCTCCGAGAGAGGAACCTCGCCCTCAATGCGGCAGTTCACTCCGCTGACTTCGGTGGCCGCGACCATGCCGCGGCGAGAGGTCAAATTGCCCACCACCGAACCCTGGAAGTCGGTTGGACACTCGATCTCGATCTTCATCACAGGCTCCAGCAGCACGGGCTTGGTGGCGGAGAAATTCTCCCGCATGCAGGTTCGGGCGCAAATCTGAAAGGCCATTTCCGAACTGTCGACATCGTGATAGGAACCGTCTTCCAAGGTCACTTTCAGGCCGACCACCGGGTAACCGGCGATAGGCCCCTTGTGAACCATCTGACGGAAGCCCTTCTCGACCGCGGGAATGAAGTTTTTGGGAATGCGTCCGCCAACGACCTTCTCTTCAAAGACGAAGGTATCGGTAGAATCTTCCGGGAGTGGCTCCATGTGACCGACAATGTGGGCGTACTGGCCCGATCCGCCGGTCTGCTTCTTGTGTTTGGTGTTGAACTTGCATGCCTGGGTCGGAGCTTCGCGATAGTTGACTTTGGGAGCGCCAACTTCGACTTCCACGCCATACTCGCGGCGGATCCGCTCGATATAGATTTCGAGGTGCAATTCGCCCATTCCGGCCATGATCGTTTCGCTGGTCTCTTCGTCGGTCGAAATATGGAGCGTCGGATCTTCGCGGCGGAAACGGTGCAGGGCCTTGCTCAGACGGTCGGCGCCGTCGCGTTTGGCTGGAGCAACCGCCACCTTAATGACCGGCTCGGGAACAAACATGCTTTCCAGCGTACAGTACGGATATTGCGAGCAATAGGTATCGCCGCTCGCTGAATCGAGTCCCAAAACAGCAACAATGTCGCCGGCATGGGCGGTATCGATGTCTTCGCGCTGATCGGCATGCATCCGCACAATCCGGCTGAATCGCTCCTTGCGGCCCGTGCGCTGGTTGAAGTAGCTTTCGCCCTTTTTGATGCTGCCCTGGTATAGCCGCATGAACGTCAGCGTACCGTAGGGGTCTTCCACGATCTTGAACCCCATGCCGACCATCGGCTTGCTGGGATCGGGAGTAAGCAGCACGTCCTTGCTTGGGTCTTCGTGTGCCAGGGCCTTGATCGGGCTTTCTAGCGGTGAGGGCATATAGCGGTTGACCGCGTCCAAAAGCGGCTGCACACCCTTGTTCTTGTAGGCCGATCCGAGGAAAACAGGGGTCAATTGCTGGCTGAGCACCGCCTCGCGAATGACGCGATCGATCATTTCCAAGGGAAGGCTTTCTTCGGCCAGCAGAAACTCCATCATCTCGTCGCTATACATCGATACCAATTCCAGCAAATGCTGGCGTGCGGCCTTGACTTCCTCCACCATGTTGGCCGGAACAGGCTCGCGGCGGACATCCTCGCCGTTCTCGCCGTCGAAGTACAGCGCCTCTTCTCGGATCAAGTCAACCACACCTTCAAAATTCTGCTCCAGACCGATCGGAAGCTGCATCAGCACGGCGTCGCAGGCGAGTTTGCCACGGAGCTGCTCCACCACCTTTTGGGGGTTGCCGCCGGTGCGATCCATCTTGTTAATAAACGCCAAGCGGGGAACACGATAGCGCCGCATCTGACGATCGATCGTCAACGATTGGGCTTGCACCCCACCTACGGCGCAGAGAACGAGAACGGCCCCATCCAAAACGCGGAGGCTGCGCTCCACCTCGACGGTGAAGTCGACGTGCCCCGGAGTGTCGATCAGATTGATGTCGTAACCGTCCCACTCCACCGAGGTCGCAGCACTGGTAATCGTGATGCCGCGCTCCCGCTCCAGGTCCATGTGGTCCATGGTGGCGCCCGTCCCGCTTCCCTTCACTTCCTGCATCCGGTGGATGCGGCCGGAGTAGAACAGAACCCGCTCGCTAAGGGTGGTCTTTCCCGAATCGATGTGGGCCGAAATGCCGATATTACGTAGTTTACTCAGGTCCATGTTTGTCTTGTGAATCACTTAAGGCAAGGCAATACGCCACTTTACAAACGGTCATTATACAGCACCGCTTGCCAAATGACAACCCGAGGCTATGTTAAGGTTCTGTAAGGACTTGGGGCGAAATGGAAGCTTACCGCGTCGAATACCGATCCTCCTCGTCCGGGTTCTTCGGCTGTTGCAGGGCATTATCGAAGACCGTCCAGACGGGGTATTTCGCGCGAAGTTTCTCCACGAATTCTTTGTAGCGTTTCTCGAATCGCTCCTTCTGGATATTCTCCTTTACCTCCTTTTGTGCGTCCAAGAAGCTCTTTCGAGTCAGTTCTTGCCGCTCGGCGACGCGGATAATATGGAATCCGTTTTCCGATTCCAGAATCTGGCTAAGTTGCCCCACCGGCAAGCGAAAAATCTCTTGATTCAGGGTTTCTGAACTTAGACTACCTTGGTGAGTCCAGTCCCGCTGTCCGCCCTGCCGTGCCGTGGAACCTTCGGAGACCGACCTGGCCACATCCGCCAGCGAAGCGCCGGCGAGAACTCGATTCCCCATTGACGCCACCGCCGCATAGGCCTCTTCACGATTGGGATGGCGAGAAAATGCAATCATCAGTTCCTCCCAGCGAGCCTTGGCGGGTTGCTCGAAATCCTTCAAATGCGCCTGATACCAAGTCAACATCTCCTCATGGGTAACTTCTTCCTTTTTGTCCGTGGGGTTTACCTGCTGCTGGACCCAGTTTTGGGCCACGATTTGTTCCATGAAGATCCGCCTTTCGCGATCCAGCGAGCTTCCTTTAGCGCGAAGGGCGCTCTCCAGATCGGCCCGTGAAACCACCTTCTCGCGCTTCATGAGGACATTGAGTTGCGTCTCTTCAAAGTGGCGTTTGATGTTCTCCTCAAATGCCGGAGCCGCATCTTTGGGTATCGTTTTTCGGAAGTCCTGATAGAGCAATTTAACGTCGATCTGCTGGCGGACGAGTTGGTTGATGAGTGCCCGATTGGAGGGAGACATCGCCTTGACCGGGTCGGGATCATTGCAGTGCGCAATGAATTCACGAATCCCCGCCGTCACTTCCTGGACGAGCGCCGCCCGCTGCTCGGCAAACTTCTCGGGCGGAATTCGGCCTTTGGCGCGGGACATCATGTCGTCGATGCCAAGGAGGACATCGCTCGTCAGAATGACGTCATCTGCCACTCGGCCGAGAATTTGTGCCCCTTCACAAAACTGCGCAGGGGCGGTGGGCACGATGGGCATTCGGCCAGGTGGATAGAGCTGGCCGACATAGGATGCCTGCATCGTGCGGCCAGGAACCTGCGGCTGGCCGGGTTGGTAGGGCCCATAAGCTGGTGCGCCCGAGGCGGCCTGGGGGGCCGTTCCTTCCGGAAAACCATCGGACCGGGTCGGAATCGTCGGCTGGTAGGGCACAACGGAGCGTTGGTAGCCCGTAACCGGATAGTTTCCGTTCTGGGGTTGGCCGTTGGGCATATACCCGCTGGGCGAGGCCTGTAGAAAGGGGTCTTGAGCCTCTAAAATCGAGAAGGGACACACCGCAAAAAGAACTGCGATGAGTCCCACACCCGTCCGGATAATAAGCCGATATTGCACGAGAATCGCCCCATATAGGTGGAAAGCTCCCCCCTCCCTTTTGGAGAGGGGCAGGGGTGAGGGGATCTGAATTTCGACTTTCCAGATTACCCCTAACGATGGCGGGTAATTATAGGCATCCTCCTATTCCAACTGCAACAGCGATTTGACCTGCCGACAAATTGATTCGGGTGACTCCTTATCGCCTTCCAAGGGAAGATAGGCACTTTGGTTGTCGACAATTCTCAGCGTTACCCCACGGTGGGTTGCCAGTTCGCGGATGAGCTGTGCCGAACGGTAGCGGAAGACGACGTACGGCGGCTCCAGGTGGATCGATTCGATCTGCCAACGATGGGCGGCGATCCGCAGTTCGGCTAGCCAAAGCAAATGCTCGACCAGTGGCGGCGGCGCGCCAAAGCGATCCCGCAGTTCGCTGCGCAGGTCGCGAAGCTCGTCTCCACTCGATATCCGGCTGAGCCGGCGGTAGAGGTCAATTTTCAACCGCAGGTCGGGCACGTAGCTCCGGGGAATGTGGCCTTCACCCGGCAGGTCGAGATCGACCTCGATCGCCTGTTTGGGCGGCTGCCGCTTGAGATGCTGGACCGCCTGTTGCAAGAGCGCGCAATACAGCTCATAACCCACCATGGCAATGTGGCCGCTTTGTTGGGTGCCCAGGATATTGCCGGCGCCGCGGATTTCGAGGTCGCGCATGGCGATGGCAAAGCCCGCGCCCATCTGGCTGAATTCTTCAATCGCCTTCAATCGCCGTGCGGAAGTTGAGGTAAGGCTCTTGTTCGGATCGAGCAGGAGATAGCAATAGGCTCGATGGATGTAACGCCCCACGCGGCCGCGAAGCTGGTGCAAATCAGAGAGGCCGTAGCGGTCGGCCTCGTCGATGAAAATCGTGTTGGCGTTGGGGATGTCCAGGCCGCTCTCAATGATCGTCGTCGCCAGCAAAAGGTCGAAACGATGGGCCACGAAGTCGAGCATGACCCGCTCCAATTCGTGCTCGGCCATTTGGCCGTGGGCAATGCGGATGCGGGCCTCCGGCACGATCTGGCCCAGCTTTTTGGCGAGTGCCTGGATATCCTGTACGCGATTGTGGACGAAAAAGATCTGTCCTTGCCGGTTAAGCTCCCGCAGCACGGCCTGTCGTATCATTTCAGGATTAAATCGCGTGACGCGGGTTTCCACCGCCAACCGGTCTTCGGGCGGGGTTTCCAAGTTCGAGATATCGCGGACGCCGATCAGGCCCAGATGGAGCGTGCGGGGGATCGGCGTGGCGGTCATTGTCAGCACGTCGACGGTCTGCCGCATGGCCTTCAGGCGTTCCTTGACCTCGACGCCAAATCGCTGCTCCTCGTCGATGACAATCAGACCCAGGTTATGGAACTGCACGTCCGGCTGCACGAGGCGATGAGTGCCGATGAGGATGTCCACCGAGCCGGCAGCCAGTCGCTCGATGATTTCGGCCTGCTGCCGCCGCGTGGAGAACCGCGAGAGGGCGGCAATCGAAAAGGGAAACTCGGCCATCCGCGCGGAGAATGTCCGCAGATGTTGCTCGGCAAGGACCGTCGTCGGCACGAGCACTGCAACCTGGTAGCCGGAATCGATCGCCTTGAAGGCCGCCCGCATGGCCACCTCCGTCTTGCCGTAGCCGACATCGCCGCAGAGCAGCCGGTCCATCGGCCGGGGGGTGTGCATGTCCTGCTTGATCGCTTCCAGGGTGGTCAACTGGTCGGGTGTTTCCTGGTAGGGAAAAGAGGCGTCAAATTCGTGTTGCCACTCGGTCTCCACGCGGAAGCTGATACCCGGCCGGGAAGCGCGAACGGCCTGAAGTTCGAGCATCTCGGCGGCCATATCGGTCACGGCCGACTCGACCCGCTTCTTCTGCTTATCCCAAAGGCGACCGCCTAGCTTGGCAAGCATCGGCCGGCCCTTGCTGCTCCCTACGTACTTCTGCACCAGGCCGATTTTTGAACTGGGCACGTAGAGCTTTGTCTTGCCATGAAACTCCAGCTCAAGGTATTCCTCGACCTGCCCGCTTTTCTCCATCAGCTTCATGCCGCGATAACGGGCGATGCCGTGACTGAGATGCACGACGAGATCGCCTTCATGGAGTTCCAGAAAACTGTCGATCGCCCTGCCGCGCAGGCGGTGCCCGGTGACGGGACGTTGTACGTCGGCGCGGCGGAACAACTCGCCGCTGCTCAGGAGGACGATCCGGTCGGGCACCAGTCGGAAACCGTTTTGTAGCGTGCCGATCGAAAAATGGAGGCGGCCGTCGCGGGCAAGTTGCGTGCCGCCAAATACCTCGCCCAGGCGGCGGACTTCGGCATCGGTCTGACAGATGAGGAAAACCTCCTGGCCGCGGCCAGCGTCGTCAAGCTCTTCGCGGACCTTGTCGATATGGCCGCTGAAGCGTTCGATCGATTCGATCGGCAGCCGGCAAGTCGCCTCCAGCGAGCCTGTGGCAATCGCCGAGGCGGTGACCGAAGGAAACTTCACCGCCTGGCGAATCACGTCGGCAACGCCATGAAATCCTTGCGGCCGGTCGAGGCGTTCGAGGTATTGCCGGCCTTCACTTTCCAATTCTCCCGGCTCGACCAGCAAGAACCAGCTTCGTGGCGGCAGATAATCCGCAAGATGCGCCAAGCTCTCCTCTCCCACCGGGAGAGGGGCCGGGGGTGAGGGCGTTCTTCCACCAGCGCTTGCGGTTGCGCCCTGTACAGCTCCCACCACTGCGGTAACATCAATCGACTCAAGCCGCTCCAAGCTCCTCTGACTTGCCGTCTCAAACTGCCGGATCGACTCGATCTCATCACCAAAGAGTTCGATCCGTACCGGGTTGAACCAGTCGGGAGCAAAAATATCGAGAATTCCGCCTCGCCGCGAAAACTCGCCGGGCAGTTCAACGGCAGATGTATTCTGAAAGCCGCTCCGCACGAGCCAACCGGAAATCTCTTCGAGCGAAAGCGGTTCACCGACCCGCAGGGTCCGGGTTTGTTCCGCCAGTCGCGAGCGACTGGGAACCGGCTGCAAGAGGGCCGGAATGCTGGTGACCAGAACCTTGGGTGGCTGTGGCCCGAGCAGGGTTTTGAGAACGCGGATCCGATCGCCGACTGCCTCATCCTGCACCATCCGTTCAGCCGAGAGCGATTCGTGGACGGGAAATCGCACCGGCTCTAGCGGAGAGAAGAGGCTCAGGTCACCGATCAGTCCTTGGGCCTCATCCAACCGCGGACAGACAACCACGAGAACCGCCGGGGCTTCTTGGGCCAACGCGGCTGCCACCAGCGCGCACGACGATCCCCAGACTCCGTCCAGCGTCGCCGCATGGCCCGCTTGTAGACTATCGATGACCTCCGCGAAGTCCGGCAACCTTTCAATCCGCCCAATCAGTTGCAAGAGCCGATCAGACGCCGCCGTTGCTAGGGAAGCGGAAGACATATCCGAATCGCAAATTACCGTCGATCGGGCCGGCGGCCGCGACCACCACGTCCGCCCGAGCCTCGCGAGCCACCAGGATTTCGTGAGCGGGATTCCATGTTCTTGGCAATGATCGCGCCGATAGCGTCCTGCCAGGTAGAAATGTTGCGGAAACCGATGCGCGGTGATTCGTCGTCGTCATCGTGCTCGCCATCTTCATGCTCGTCGTGCTCGCCGTCGTCGTGCTCGTCGTGCTCGCCAACGTCGTGCTCGTCATCGACATCATACTCGTCGTCGTGCTCATCCGCGGCATCGACATCGACATCGACCATGCCCTCCTCCTCGGCCCCAGCGAAAGCGAGTTTGTCGTCATCCTCGGCACCTTCTTTCACCACGGGCTGCTCGTCTCGAATCTGATCGCGGCCGCGACCGCGTCCACGGCGTCGGCGCCGCCCGCGCCGCTCTGTCCGCTCGCCTTCGAGCCGCTCTTTTTCGGCAGGCTCCTGCACCGAGCCATCAACGTGAACCGAGTCATCCACGCTGGACTCCGTGCTCTCGGAGAGAACACCTTCTTCAGGGGCTACTTCTTTGCCTGGCTCGTTGGCAACGCCTTCGCGGCTCCGACCGCGTCCGCGGCGACGGCGGCGACGGCGCGGTCTCCGCTCATCCGTTGCGTTTTCTCCATCGGCGGACTGCCCGCCAGCGGACGCGGTTGTCGCGGCTGCCTTTTCGGACTCCTCATCGTCGAACTCGTCGGCCGTTTCATCCATGATGTCCAGGGCCTCTTGCGGTTCATACGATTCCGGCTCGGTTGCCGGCGGTTCCAAGTCGCCCCAACTCGGCAACGGCAACTCCACTTCCGCGACGATCTTTCGCGGATCCAGGAAGGGCCGCTTGGTGCTTGCGGCAGGCGGAGCCGGAGGTGCAGGCGGTGCCGGTGGTGGCGCAATTCCCAAATCGCCCGCCAATTGATCCCAAGCAGAAGCCCTGGCCGGACGACGCGACGTAGACGCAGGCTTGGCCGCTGGTCGGAATGCGGCTGGAGGCGGGGCCGCTGATACCGTTTGCCCCTCCACAGCCGCTTCGGGCGTTTCTACAGTTGCCGACTCACTCGGCTCTAGAGGAGCAGGTTTGGCTCCAAGGTTGGTGGCCAGGGAGGCCCAATGATCCGTCTTTTGTGGTTCGGTCATGATTGGTTTGGGGGACAATTTCCCAGGAAAATGGGGTCGTCGCTTTCTCGCGCCGCGATCAATCGGTCGTGCCATGCATCGTCGATAATCACGTAAGTATAGGGCTTTTTTCCTACCTTGGGAAGGTGAGCCCATATAATTAGGGGATTGGGTTCGGTGGCACGAAAGTATCCGTCATGAAAAGTGTGTTGTCGGCCACGTTCAACATGGGACGATAAGGATGATAGCGCTCGCAACGGGCGGGGTGGCCGACATACCAAACCAAGTCGATCGTTACTCCCCAGGACTCCTGGGTTGCCGCACCGGTGCCATTTCCTTGCCTGGGAATGAGGTAATTGAAGCGGTTCTCCAATTCCCAACTCTTTCCCATCGGCACGCGGATCTCGCCGCCGACCACCCCATCGCCTCGACCGGACCACCCCAGCCAAATTCGCCCGTCGCCGCCGCCTTCAAAGTAGCGGCGGTAGTAAAAGGCAAATATATCGGTCGGTTCCATGTAAACGAGATACTTCAGGTCTCGGTTGATGAGCACAAAATTCGTCCCACCCGTCCCGTAGGCCCCAAAGTAACCAATTTCTCGCTTACCACCCGGAAAAATGAAGCTCGTGTCGCTGCGGATCTGTCTCAAGTCCGCGTTCGCGTAATAGGCATCGTGCAACCAGTCGTAAGTCACGCCCCATTGAAATCCCCAGTCGCGTGCGCGCTTGAAAATTCCCCCGGTGACAAAGAACTGGTTGCGATTGGCCGAGCGGGCATCGATGGCGTTATCGCCGGAAAAATTGCTCTGCGCGGCCGCAGCGCCAATCTGCCAGCCCCAGTCAAAAATCCCTAGCGGGGCACCAAAATTAAAACCCTCATGAAAGCCGAAGTTGCCGTTTCGTCCCTGGTCGAACGGGCCTTTGAAGCCATGAATTCCACCAAAAAATGCCAAATCGCGGGTCCACCACCGCTTCAGGCTCTCGTCCCAAGGCGTGTCGGGTCCGACGTCGATCTCGTCGCACTCGAGTGGCAATCCGGTCTTCGGAACAGCCAAGGGATCCTGCTCCATGCCGATCGGTCCATGTCCGCGAAGACGATCGAGAAACCCACGCTCAGGCTCAACTGCCAGCGGGATATGCTCCGCGGGGGTGCGGCAATCGTCAGGCAAAGGATCGATCCATATAGTGCCTCGAGAACAATCGCAGCCCGCTGGCTCGACAATCGGCTCCGAACGGCCGCATTGCGGAGCCGGAGTGAAGGGAGGTGTCTCGCCCACGGAACCGCAAGGAAAACCGTCGGCTCCAGGCCCCGATGCTTGTGCCCAAACTTCAACGACCCAGCCCAACAGCATGGCCGTTACGATCCACGCGCCAACTTTGTGGGGGCTGATCCGAGGCACGAACCACGTCTCAGGGGTGTTATTAGGAAGAATAGGAAGACTCCGCGATCTGCAACTCCCTTCTGGAGGTGCAAAACATAGCGGAGTTAGTTCACTATCGCAATGCCGAATCGGAAGCACTTGCCTGTTTGGGGGGGATATTTAATCTAGATTCAATCCTGTATAATACTGGACTAGGGGGCTATAGCTCAATTGGTTAGAGCAGCAAACTCATAATTTGTTGGTTGTAGGTTCGAGTCCTACTAGCCCTACTAGGGGGGTGGCTAAAACACGGGAAATACCGTGATTTACGGGGTTTCTCGATTTCTGTTGGTTGTCATTGGTGCTAGAAATAGCCCCTTGGTGCATCGGAAAATGACTCGCTTTTTCCATCGCGCTGCAGTCGCCTGTTGTGGCCTTCAAGAAGTGCTCGTCTGTCGTTTGAAGGTAGTGCTTCTTGGCGACGGCTTGGCTGTTGCCGATCCATTGGCACACCACGTGAATGGGAAAGGTCTCGGCCAGTTCCGTTTCGCGCGTGGAGCGAAGATTCTGCCAAAGCTTCGGCCAGGGGGTCAACCCGGCGCGCCGAATAATCTTCGTCAACCTGGTGCCGAAGTTCCTGGGGAGTTCTCCGCACGCCCGATAGTGGCTAATAACAAACTCCGTCCCCGGCTCGGCCGCTTCCCACACCGCTTCCAGGTACGGCCGCAGTTCCGGGAAGATCGGAATGACTCGGCAGTCCTTCCCCTCATGGTGTTCCGTCTTGGGGCTGTGGATGGTGATCCTGCTGTGCTCCCAGTTCACATCGGACCAGCGAAGCGTAAGATGCTCGCTTGGGCACCGCAGCCCACCGAACCGGCTTAGGGCGAACATTAGCCGCCACTGGGCATCCGGACAGGCGTCGAGCACGGCCGCCACCTCGGGGAGCGTAACGAAGTAATCACGGGACCGGTTCTCACGAATCCCGCAACCCTTCATATCCGCGAATGGGTTTTCCTTAATCAGCCTCTTCCGCACGGCCGCACGGAAGAATTGCTTGGCGCAGGCACACCGCTTGCGAACAGTGTTGTCGGCCAGCTTCTCATGCTTGGCTAGCCAAAGACGCCATTCATCGGCATCCCCTGCACTGATTTCATCCAATGCCATATCAGCCCCGAATTTAGCGACAAGACAACGAATGGTGTTACCGTAGGTTATTTTGGTGCCGGGCTTCACATCCGTCCGACTTTCGGCATATTCCGCCAAGAACCCGGCCAGCGTGACCGCCGCGGCCTTCTTCCTGGGGGCGATTACCTCAAGCTTGGCTAGCCGTTCAACCAGTTCGTCGGACAGTTCCGCAGCCCACTCAAGGGCCTTCCTGGGTGCTTGCTGGCCCACGGCCTTAGCCGAAACCAACTGGTCGATTAACCGGCCGCACTCGGCCGCCGCCTCCTTGGAGACCTTGCCAAGTCGGATTGTCCGGCGCTCTCCGTCCGGGCAGAAGAATTGAACGGCGCGCCGGCCGTTGGGGAGATTTAAGACGCTTGCCATTATTTTGCCTTTCTTTCAAATGACTGGTACGACCACAGCCAGGTGGTCGGGATGGTTTACGCGAATTCGCTTATTGAAGTGCCGTACAAATGCACTCGCATGAGATTGTGAGCAATCGGCTATCAGTAAGCCAATTGGCTTGGAGGTGGACCGCGAAACGAGAATTACGGAATAGCGTGGGTTAAGCATGGTTCACCGCCTTCATGGTCTTGCGGGTGATAGCAGGGGGGAGAGGTTGTGGCATGGGGAAAGCCTTTCCTTCAAGAAAGACCAAGGGCCGTGATACCCGTTGAATAGCAGCAAGAGACTGCCGCGCGGCCTTGCTCCCTGCCCTACGGCAGATCGTCGCTTGGTGACGCGCACGGATACCACGGCCCTGGGCCTGTTGTTCGGAAAACATCTTAGAATCTCTTGTCAGGGTATTCAGCCCTTGCCGGTTGACGATGTTCAACCGACGAAGGAATTATCGGCAATGTCCAGCAGGAAGGCAATGGGGTGACTCGGAAAATGCAGCGCATTTTCGGACGACCCCCGATTTTCCCGCAGTTTCAGCAATAGTTCGGGGCGTAAAAGGACTATTCGCTTTGACTTTCTGGGAAATGGGGTCGATAATTTCTCTTGAAAGGTTTACCTGCCCGCAGAAGCTCTTTCCAAAGGGCTACCACGAGCTTGATGGTAAGCCTTTCTTTCTTTAGGCGATCGTGAACCGGCCTCCAAAATGGCCCCGTCCTTGCGTGATCTGCCCTTGGGTCGATACTTTCGTCTTTTGACTTTCATCGCTCTAATCGCAGCCAGGGGAGGCCGGGCATCCTTTCCCGGCTCCCCCAAGCCGCTCCACGTTCGCTACACCATGCCACAGAAAGGGAAGAGGTTTAGGTGTAGCTTGCGGGGAAAGCACCCAAGGGGACGGGCAAGCCGTTCGGCAGTCGGTGAAGTATTCGACCGCCGCCCCCTGGGGGCCTTTGGTTCATCATGCCTCAGTCATGCGGGCCTGAAGCGTTTTCACCTTTTCCGCAAGGGCAGCAGTCGCAACACCCTCAGTATCGTATCCGCTCTCGTTCGCCACCCGAATCAATTCGGCGCGTGCGGTATCGTACTGTGCTTTCAGCGGGCCGCGATAACCAGCATGAAGTTTGTCCCGCACTTGTCGGTGCGGCGCACAATTCAACGCCTCCCTGGTCTCCCGTGTTTCGGGCAGGGCCTCTAGCTTCTTTGTCTCTGCCAGGGCCGCCCGGAGTGGTTGCCGGTCGATTTCGTACTTGGCAATCGACCGGACCTCAGCCACGGTAAAGCCCACCGCCGCCGCCGCGATGTCTTTCGCGTTCAAGGTCTTGTCGCCCCTCTCGGCGCGGCAAGCAACGTCGGCAACGGCCTTCCAACGGGCAATCTCGATTTCGTCCAATGTCTCAAAAAACTGTCCTACGTTCATTCGATCATCCTTCATCGCGGGGTTACGGGTAAAAAGCCGTCGGCCGGAACCGGACCCACCCGCACAGGTCCGGTGTGTAGCCAGCCGACGGCCTGAAAGTTCTATTCACCAATCCAATGGGTTTCCCTCATGCCGGTGATCTTGACCAGCGGGCCGTACTCGGGTTCCGCCACGGCCTGGGGCACGGGGGCCTTGCCGGTGGCGACAAAGCGGGCCTTGTCTGCCGGTGTTCCGTCAAGCGGGTATTGCTCAGCCAGGTGCATGAAGTCCGGGGAGGCGGCCTTGACCGGCTTAGCCTTGGCAATCCGGATCGGCTCTTGCGGCTCGGCGTGTGGTGCCTTCATCCAGCGGGCTTTTTCTTCTGGGGTGCCATCCACGGGATAGCTTTTCTGGGTTCCTTCGCTCATGGTCTTTCCTTTCAGGAAATGGGTAGGGAATCTGTAACTTCGCACAAGGAGTGCAGGTAATCGTCGGTCAGGCTTTCCGGATCGCATCCGGTGCCGCCGATGGTTTCGGCTAGCTCGTTGTCGGTCAACTCGCGTAGTGGTATTCCCACCATGTTGCGGTTGACCGGCTGGAGTTCATACTCAAGCTTCCGTAATCGTGATTCAAAGCTTTTGCTCATTTTCCGTTCTCACTGACTTTTTGAGGATTGCTTGCTCGAGCGCGATAAGGCGTTCGATAATATCCAATTCAACGGCCGGTCCGATAAGCCGGTCAAGCAGCAGCCGGGCAGCAGCAAGCCGATCAGAATCCTTGCCGCCGCTCTTGGCCATGATTTCTCTGATTGTCCGTAATGCCTGGTCAACGTCCTTCGCACGTGCCGCCTTGAATAGCCGGGCACGGTGCCTGCCGACTTCGGCTGCGTGAGGGTTGCCAGGTCCGCCCGCATTGCCGGGGGCGAATCGCCCGCCAGGTGATCGACCGCCAGGGGGGGCGGTTTGTGTTCCGTTTGGTGACGGGGTTTCGTTCATAACTGACTCGCTTTCTGACTCGCTTTTCTTTCGGTGCTGTCATTTTCCCGCAGAAAACAGGGGTGGTTGTGGGCCTGGGGGGCCTATTTCGTTTTATTCATAATTCGCAACTGTTGAAAATTTCTTCGGCCGCCAAGATTTCAGTGATTTCACATTGGGTAAGTTTCTCACCGCCGAAGAATTCCCGCAGTTCGGCCTCCTCTTCCGCTCGGCTTGGCCACGGGCAAACCGCTCCGGCCGTGCCACTGAAGTAATCGAGTAGGTCATCCAGTTCTTTTGTCAGGTCGCGCACTTGCTATTCTCCGTCCTACTTCCCAAAACCTTGCCGCAATGTGGGCAACTCGTTTTCAGCCACCCGGGACGCTCAGGGTCCGGCCGTTCTTGGAAATCGTGAAAGCAGTTTGCGGGGTCGATAGTCGGCCCCTGCCTCCGCCGCTCCCGAGCCGCTGCCAGAGTCCTGCGGGTTTCGTTCGCCGCTGCCGCCCCTGCATATCCGTAAGTCTCAGCTTCCCTCCAAAAATCGCACTGCAATTGCTCGTCAAGTTTCCCGTCGACCAGAAATAGCCCGGATCGGTCACACTTAATAAACCGCTCGGACCCCACGGCAGACGCCTTCCACGCAAGCAGGGTTGCGCGGAAAGCGGAAGGAGAACAACCGCCGGGCACGCGATACCCTTCCCGCACGACCAGCAATTTCCCCCACGCCCGGCAAGCGTTTATGGGCCTCGATGAGTCTCCCACCCCGTCAAGTGCCGACTCCAACAGGTTCAAGGCTTCCGACAAATTCACAGGCTGGGCAATATCGGCACGAACCGAAACAGAAGCGAAGCAAGTCAAGCTTCCGGCTTCGTCACGAATCGTAACGAAACAGAGGGGGACTCCCAACTTCTTGGCACGTCGCCGCATATCTTCCAAGGAGGATTTCCAATCTAAATCGGAAATCAGGTCATGGTAAATCTGCCCATCAAAGCTCGTTAGGTGGAACCCGAAACGGTCGTAAGCCTTCAACCGCAGATAGTCCGCACAGACCGGGCACGACCACTTCCGGCACGTCGCACAAATTAACCAAGGGGAACCGTCCACACTGTAACCAACCCCACGGGCCTTATCGCAATTCCACGGGCTGCAAGACCACTTTTCACGAATCCGCTTCGGAATAGCCCACGCCGCATTTTCGTTATAGTTTGCGGATTGGTTGCGGATACATTGCGGATTGGTTGTGCTGTGGCGATTTGTCACAACACCGTTTTCTTCTATATGTGATGAATCGCCACAAAGCAAACAATCCGCAAACAATCCGCAAAGTGTTTGTATGAACCGATGCCCCAGTTCCAGTAGTGCCGTCTGGTCGCCAAGACAGTGCACTTGGGCGTTGAACCATTCCCTTGTGTCCTTTGCGTTATCTGGTGGAAGTAATGCTTCCACGTGCCGCCCTAATCGCTTGGCAAGGGCCGCCCGTGTCGATTCCGCCCCCCTGACGCCAGGACCGCCGTCGTTCTCACCGACAACAATGATTCGCACATTGTCCGGCAAGTCAGTCAGTAGCTCGGCCAACAAGTCAACCCCGCCCGTATTGCTCGGCCGTCCCACAACCGCAAGCCCCATTGCCATCCCCGCCGCCGTGTCGGTCATTCCTTCCACCGCAAGAACGCAACCCGTCCTAATTGCCGTATCCCGCCAACTATCGGCGTAGCATAGACCACGTGAACCACCTTCTTGGTTTAGCTTTATTCCCCCGCCCCAAGGACGATATTGAACCCCGATGATCCCACCGGAAGCGTTGCGCTCGGGGATCGTCCAATTCTTCCGCCTGAATTTATCCAGGAACCCCACCCGCAAGGCGTCTAACGTCCATCGTGGCACCCCAAGTTCCGCCGCCGCAATTTCCAGAGAACGTGGGGCGTAACGCGTTCTTGCAATCGCAAGCCGTACAATCTCCGGTAGTCCGGCAAGAACCTTTCTGGGCTTGGGGGTGTAGGACCTGGTGGTCGAGGCAACGGTGAAATCAGACAACCGCCGAATATGTAAGAATCCGAATTCCCCGAATTGCACCGCCCGGAAACAATTATCTTGAACCGCCCCCGCTTCAACCCTGGTGCAAAGCGTAACACCGGTATCCTCGTTATGGCAACAATAGGAATCGTGACCACAGATAGGGCACGGGGACCGCTTGGAAACCCGATAGGGTTTCGGATGGTCCGTAATTAGCCGGGCCGCTTGCTTGGCCGCTTGTATTTTCGCTCGGTCTTCAATCTGGTAATCCGTAAACATGCTTTAGGTTTCCTCGATTTACAATGATTCCGGCAATAGTTGGCCGTTTGTTTTAGGTTTCCTGTCGATAAACTGGGGAACGGCCACTGGTTCCAGGGCACGTTGAACGCCGCCTGTTTCCAAGACGCGAATCAATTCGGCCCCCCTGAAGAATTTCAGCCTACCGAAGCAAATAGCCCGCAATCCGGCCTTTTCCAGGGCTTTTACTCCACGGCCGCCGAAGGACCAATCACGAAGCCGCCGCCACGGATAGACTAGGCTGGGATTGATTGGAGGAAACGACGGGGTGTATCGCTTGCGGCCGGGGGTGTTGTGTGGAGGCTTCATTTGCCGATACCCTCCCCCGCGCCGATCGGCTCAGCCTGGTGCTCAGCCTGGTGCTCAGCCTGGTGCTCAGCCTGGTGCTCAGCCTGGTGCTCAGCCTGGTGCTCAGCCTGGTGCTTCATCCATTCCTGCAGTTCCACCACGGGGACGAGCACGCAACGCCCCAGGACGACGTAGGGCATCCCCAGAGACCGCCAGGAAAGCAGGGTGTTCAGTGAGACCCCCACGGCCCGTGCAGCCTCTCGGGGGCGAAGGGTGACACGGCCGGATAGGTCGGGAAGAAGAGGTTTCATTGCGATACCTCCGCGAATACGGGTCTCCAAGACTGCCCCCCGCTGCCCTTGTGGAAAGTAAGGTCAATGCCATACTTTTCCGTCAGTTCACGTCGTGCCGCGCGTTCTAGGGTTTTGTCGCCAGCAATCCTTGCGGCGCGTGTTATTACCAAGAGCGCAGCCGCACCATCGGCATAATCACGTTCCAGGGTGTTTGTAGATGCCATTTCGACAATTCCTTAGAATGTTCACTTGGGCCTCTACCCTTCCTAAGTTTGTTCAGTTTTTTTCACTGAACAAACCACGCTGGCGCAATGAAAAAAGGCGGTATCCCCCGAGGAATAACCGCCCTTGCGAGATTTCGAGATTCTTTTTAGGTGTTCAGATTCACACCCGAGGTGTTCAGTCCCTAACGCCTTTATTGTAGCTTGAATCGTGCTTAGGTTTGCGGTGCCTGTCGATCTTCCGACCTTGGCCCTTCCGTTGCGATTCGTCGACCCGCTCCAGCTTGGCTATCCCCCGAGCCGTCGCCAGTTGCTTCCAAGCAGGAGTTGCGACAATAGATGGTGCTGAACATCCTAACTTGGTCGCAAATTCACGGGCCGACCAAGTATGTGTATCTGGGGTTTTAATCAAGTCTAGCATCCTTGCCGCCACGGTAGCTTTACCAGTCACAGGAACCACGGGAGGAGGGACAGCCGCTTGTTCCGCCTTACAAAATCTCTCAGATCGGGTTGCTTCGTTGCGCAGACAATCAATCAGCCGGCTTGTATCAATCTCCGGAATCTTTGCGAGTGACAAGATTATCTCTGGCCAGTCTCTACAAATTGCTTCCCAGTCCCTTGAAACCGATCCTGGGGGAATATCAAACGGCAGGAGGTTCAATATCCGCTGATAGACCTCTGCCGCATAAGCACGCGCCTTTTCGTGGTAGCTTGCGCCAGTCATCCCCATGAATTCAGGAGGGACACTAGGGTAGTGGCCGCGAAACCTATCGGGTTCTGTCGCTAAGGAATTACTGTCGAAAAGAGCATCCCTAAGATGATTCAAGAGACTTCGGAAATTCTCGTCAGGTTTCCCGTCAAGATATGAATTTCGGCATAAAAGACAAACACTTGCCGCAGATACGGCAGTTTCGATTTCTTTGGTTAGTTCCAAGATACCATCCTCCTAAAGAACCGTGCCACCGGGCAGGGCAAGCGGGGATGGTTCCGCTTTGCCTTACCCGGTGACTGAGGGAGCTACCCTCATGCACGGTGTTCCAAGTATTCTACACCAAACCGGCAATCTCCAATATCCGCCCCCGTGCGGCCTCGTCCAGGTCGTGCCACACCGCCGCCAAACGATTCAAGGAATCATCGCCAGCAAAGAGTGCATCGGAAAATGCAGCGCGGTCAGGCTGAAATGCAGTATTCCCCGTGGAATCCGTGGTTAGTTCGAGTCCTACTAGCCCTACTAGGGGGGCGGCCCTAGACGATCTCTCGGATCTCCTGGGCCACTGCCAGAGCTTGGTTCGCTGCCTTAACACTTCCCGTAAGCTTGATGAAAGCCAGCGCCGCCTTGACCTCGGGAATGCCGATGCCTCCCTTGGCGACCACGGTTCTCACCGCTCGCCGATGCTTGTTGTGGGTGGCCTTGATGTTGCCGACATAGTTGGCAGTGATCGTGATGCCATTTTTCGCCAGGGCTTCGACCACTTCCTGGTTCCTGGCCTTGCGGTTTGCCTTGAGAAAATCGCGGACGGCCTGGGTTTTGTTCACTTCGTTCTTCTTGGCCATGATGGCTCCTTGTGATAATGTGGAACTGCAAAGCAGTTTCTGTTGCGGAAGTGTAGGATGGGACGCGTGCAACAAGCCCCACCAATTATTTCCTGCAAATCCTCTGCAAAGTAGTAGTGTCGCATACCCCCAGACGGTTGTCAAGTCTTCGGAACGCCACCTTCGGAACGCCGGGCAGGAGAAGTAAAAGTGGGGGACTCAGTGCGCTCGGCCCACCCTACTTTTCAGGAGTTCCCTCATGGTTGCCCTCGATCGCGAGTAGTATAATACGGGTCCATCCTCTATCGGGACGCTCCGGGTGTATTGGCGGGGTCGGGAGACCCACGCCGAACTTTGATTACCCTCGCCGAACATTTGTTGTGGCCGGTCTCTGACCGAGCCACACTGCCGAACCAGCCGAACCAAGAACCCACGCCGAACTAGTAGTTCTCGCCATGACTGCCAAACCATTCATTATGGCCCTCGCGATCTCCCTCGCAGTTGTCTCGCTGCCGGGGGCCGCCAAGGTCACGGCCCAGCGCTCGCAGCATGGCGCAACGGTGAAAATTGACGGCCTCCCGTTCACCGAGTACATCCTTCAATCAGGTACCAAACCGATTCTCTGGCCAATCTTCGGGCCAACCGGAAAACGGATGACGCGGGATTACCCGATGGAGATGGAAACCACCGAAACCAAGGACCACCCTCACCATCGCTCGCTCTGGTTCGCGCACGGCAGTGTAAACGGCATTGATTTTTGGATGGAAACGCCCACGGGCAAGACGGGCACGATCGTCCATCGCAAGTTTGTCAAGCTTGCCAGTGGCACGGAAGCCCAAATCGTGACCGAGAACGATTGGCTAGGTTCCGACGGCAAGAGGATCTGTGAAGACCTCCGGCGACTGACCTTTGGCGTCTGGGGCGACTCTCGGTGGATCGACTTCGATATCACGCTCCGCGCCAGCGAGGGGCCGGTCACCTTCGGCGATACCAAGGAGGGGACGTTGGGCCTTCGCATTGCCGACTCGCTCAGGGTCGATTCCAAACAAGGCGGGCAGATCGTCAATAGCTTGGGCCAGACGAACCTGGCGGCCTGGGGCAAGCGGGCCGATTGGGTCGATTATAATGGCCCGCTGGACCGCCAGACGGTCGGCATCGCCATTTTTAACCATCCCCAGAGCTTTCGCCACCCGACCGGCTGGCACGTGCGAACTTACGGCTTGTTCGCCGCCAACCCGTTTGCCCAACGAGGTTTTACCGGCAAGGAAAGCGTGGCGGAACCATGCATCTTACCGCAGGGCAAGGATATCGCCCTGCGGTATCGAATTTTTTTACATCGCGGCGACGACAAGGCAGGGAAGGTCGCCGAGGCATTTACCGATTATGTTAAACTCAATAAGTGAGGGCATGATGGATCAAGTGGTAATACTTGCCCGAGGACTGGGAACGCGGATGCGGAAATCGGATCCGGCGGTGGTTTTGGATCCGACCCTGGCGGCGGCCGCCGATAGCGGCGTCAAGGCTATGATCCCTATCGGCCGGCCTTTTTTGGATTATGTCCTGGGCGTGGCGGCCGATGCGGGCATCACGAGGGCCTGCCTGGTCGTGGGACCGGAGCACGGCCTCATGCAAAAGTATTACACGGAATTGCGGCCGCGACGCATGACGATTGAGTTCGCCGTTCAAGTCGAGCCGCTGGGCACTGCCAACGCCGTCGCCGCCGCCGAGCAGGTCGTCGGTCAGCGTCCGTTCGTCATGATTAATTCCGACAACTACTACCCGCTTCAGGCCTTTTGCGGGCTGCGCGATGCCCCCGGCCCGGCCGTGGCAATCTTCGATCAGGAGACCTTAGTTGCCGAAAGCAATATCCCGGCCGAAAGAATCACAAAATTCTCCGTGGTCGAGGGAATTACCGAGGCCGACGGCTCGGTGCGTTTACAGCGAATCCTCGAGAAGCCTGACGAGGCCACGCTGGCCCGACTGCCGCGGCCGCTGGGCGTGAGCATGAATTGCTGGCGATTCGGCCCGGCCATCTTCGAGGCCTGCCGCTCGATCAAGCCCTCGCCCCGGGGAGAGTTGGAACTCCCCGACGCCGTGCAATACGCCATCGACCGCCTCGGCGAGCGTTTTAGCATCGTGTGGTGCAAAGCCCCGGTACTCGATCTCTCCAGCCGTGACGACATCGAACCCGTTGCCCGGCGGCTGGCGGGCGTGAAAGTCGATTTGTAAGATACCGGGGGTGGCGTCGCTCTCCCGACCCCCTCTCCCTTTTGGGAGAGGGACCGAGTGTTCTGACTCCCCTTGTTGTGGCCGGTCTCTTGACCGAGCCGTTGTGGCCGGTCTCCTGACCGAGCCACGTTCCCGGCCGAAGGTCTCCCCCTCACATTTCGGCGGGGTCGGGAGACCCGCGCCGAACATGGTTTCAATGACTTTTGGACGTTGCGCGATTGGGCTTAGGCCGCTCGCTTCCGCCGTGCGTATCCCAGCAGTCCGATCAGACCAACGCCGAGGAGGGCGAAGGTGGAAGGCTCGGGAACGGCGGTGTAAGTGTAAATCACCGTGGGTGTGAAGTTGAACAACGTCGGGCTGCTTTGGCTGATGCCAGAAACAGTTGCAGAGTGCCCCTCGTCAAGACTGCTGGTGAAATTGAAAGTCACATTACCAACTCCCTCGTAGGGAACAAAACCACCGTAGAGGATAGCCGACTGCGTGTCCGTGCTAGTCGTCCCAGCGAGGTAGATACTATCCGAGCCTGTAAAATTGGGAGGGGTGTTGACCTCTGCGGTAACGACCCCGGAAGCAACCTGGGTTGGGTTCGTCAACACAACGAGAGAACTTGGTCCAGAAACATGAATGGAAGATCCAATGTTCACCGTGGCCTCACCGGAAAACGCCTGGGTATTCTGGAACCCGTTGGTGCCGCCATAAGAGTTCCCATTGACGATCAACTCCACGCTGGTCAAGGTGCCCAAGATTGGATCGAATTGCGGGATACCGAAGCTCCCACTGGCACCTGAGGCGTAGTTACTACCGCCGTTATCAAACAACGTGGGACCATATTGGATCGTACTCGCATGGGCCACTGTACCACACGCAAGCAGGGCCGCCAGCACCACAAAACCAACTAACTTCAAATTCTTCATGCTGTTTCTCCTGAAACTCTAGGTCTGCGGCCGAAAGCCGCGCAAGTAAGACAAAATAAAACTTTCTCGCTTCAAACGTGCAAGTTTCGCCCCTTTGTGTCCACTGCATCCAAGCCACGCCACGCACCGAAACTGCAATTGCGCGCAGCGTTAGCGACGGACGACAAACAAAGGGAAACACCTAGTCCAGAGAACGGCCCACCGCAAGCGAAATGCTTGCTCGGCGGTGCAACAGGGGAACTAGGTAAACGCTGCCTCGTATTGGGGGATTGCGCTGAAGACTACAAAACCAACTTGCAGCCAGCTCCGGGTAGAAGAACCTGCATATCCGCAAGCCCCAACCATGAGCATACCGTCATGGTAGCACACTTTTGCTTTCTTTGCAAGCATCCTGAAGAAAATTTGTTAGTTTTTCTTGGGGAATGGGAATACTCGGCCACTGCATCAAGTACTTATACTGCTCTCAGTTGAGATTGTCACAAATCATACTAAACCGAAGTGCCAGCGAGACAACGACTTAGCGACCTCGCTAGTGCTTCGAGTTAGTGTCCGTCGCAACCGCGAGGAGTATAGCACCGCAACGCGACGTGAGGCATTTGTGTGCGAGGTTGCCGTTTACATCGTCGGCCGGAGTAATTAAGATCGCCACCTCCGGTTCCGTACTGTTCGAGAGCTCTGCAAGGAGGCATGGAGATGAAGCCTAACATCAAGCGAGAAGCCGCGATCGGTCTTTCGGTCCTGCTAGTACTTCTGGTTATCCTGGGCGTTATAGCCGTCCGGCGGTTCATGCAACCGAGCACGACTTTGGAGGCGGCCGTGGCCGTAACGGAGACGAAGACTGCCGAAGCACCGTCCGCTCACAGCGCAAAACAGGAAATGGATTCATCCCAGAAACCAGCACTGCTGACGCCGGTGGCCGCGCCCGGTCGCGATAGCCTTCAGCCGTTGGACGATCCAGGCCATTGGAACACCATGACAAAGGAAACGAAAACTGAAACGCCGGTAAGTTCATTGGCGTCGAGTCCAATCGCCTCCGATCCGCCGACAACTGCCAGTTCAAAGTCGATGGTGATCCAAGTCGGAGGCAGCGAGCCAGCAGTCGCAGCACCGCGGCCACTGGATCGATATGCGGCGGCCGGAAGCCCCGTTCAACTGGTTCCACTGAGCCCCAGCAGTGCGGCGTCGGACACTATCCCGAGCGCGCCGGCAGTTGGCCAACCGCTTGTATCGTCCGATGGCCCGGTCCTCGGCTCGCCGGTCGATCCTTCGGCCACTCACAGCGCCTATGTAGCCGTGTCACCGCCAAGCGCGCCGGCTTCGCGCACAAGTTACGACCCACCGTCTCCAGCCCCGGCCGGTAACGTGCCAGCCAACTACTCCAGCGTGCCGCCCAGCAATGCACCTGCAAACTATTCGGCAACTCCTGGCGGTTACGCGCCCGACAACTTGCCGCGTCCTGGCGGCGCGGTTTCTGGTCCGATGCCGACTCCGATGCCGCGCGGCGACGGAAAGTATGAGGTTCAGCCGAACGATAGCTATTGGACGATTTCTGAAAGGGTCTACGGCAACGGGGCCTATTTCCGTGCCCTGGCTGAGCAGAATCGCGGTAAGACGGCCCGCCCTGACCGACTTTCTCCGGGACTGGTGATTTCCACGCCTCCCGTCGTGCAACTGGAGAAGGACTACGGGGATCTTTGTCCCCGGCCGAATCGCCGTGAAGCGGTGCGAAATCGAACTGCCGGCGCGGCCAGCATGGCCAGCACCGCCGGCGGCGGTCGATCTTATCTCGTACAGGAAGGCGACACCTTGTCGAGCATCGCCCGTAACGAGTTGGGAAAAGTCTCGCGCTGGGCGGAGATCTATCAGCTCAACCGCGAGGCGTTGGGCAAGAGCTACGATTACCTGACACCCGGCATGCGCCTCGTGCTGCCGCTGCGAGATTCACAACCGGGCGACCGCACAACGCGCCGCACCGACGACGGCGCCCCGCTGTTGCGCTAAATCAGCCCTTCATCGTGCCGTACTTTCCAGGCACGATCCAATTGTTGTTGCCACTGCCGAAAATTGTGTTATGGGCGCCGCTGTCCGTGAAGCTGAGAAGGCTGGACCGCAGCTTCGGATTTGCGGCAGCGGCGGCCAAAGCGCGGCGGTAGCTATAGCTGTACATGAACTGCGGCCCTTGATTGAGCAGATTGATGAGGGCCTGATCGTTGGCGTCGAAGTTCGTCGTGCCTCCGATGATCATATTCCCCTGCCCCTTCGCGTAGAGGGCGCAATTGCCCGTGCCGGCGATCATCAGATTCTTACCCGCGCCGCCGATGATCGTGTCGTTGCCGCTGGTTCCCATGAGGATGTTGTCGCCGCTGCCGCCGGTGATCGTGTCGTTGCCGAGGCCCCCGCGAATCATCGTCATCGCCGCACGACCACCGGTGAGGACGTTGGAATAATGGGCCGCGCCGACCAGATTGTTGATGATGCCGTTGATCGAAAGCGTGGTGTTCCAGGGGGCGATCGACTGTACCTGCCCCTTATCGAGGCCAAGATTGACGGCCACCCCCCCAGTGTCCTGGCTGAAGTCCAGCGTGTTGTAGCCGCCCGTATCGACAATCGATGTGGGTACGATGCTGGCGTTGAGATTGTAGGTGTCGTTGCCGCCACCTCCCGCCAGCGTGAGTTTCTGCACGGTGGCGATTTTCACTCCCAATCCGTTGCCCGTGACGGTGTCGCCGGCAAGCGTGAACGTGTTGCCCACGTTCGTCCCAACCAGGGTGACCTGATTGTTCGTCGAACCGGAAATCCCTTGGACCAAGACCTGCTTTGGAATCGCCGCACCGGTGCTGTTGGGGAGCACGACCGACACGCTATTCGCCTGCCCGGTAGGTAAATTGACCGAGACGGTGTCGGTCGATTTGAACGTGGCCTTGCTGAGAATGGTCTTGGCAATGTTATCGTAAACCTGGACCTGACTGCCGGAGAAGGACACGGTCACGTTGCCGCCCAAGCTCGAATTCACGGGAACCTGGATGGGCGCCAATCCAATGATGACCGAAATGTTCACCGGACCGATCGCGCCCGTGCGGCCCTGGGCGTCGGAAATCTGTGCGCTAAATGCGGGTGCCGTATTCAACTGGGCATTGGTCGGCGTCCAGGTAAAGGTATTGGCGCCGTTAAACTGCATGCCCGCGGGCAAGACACCCGGAGTGACAGTTACGGTGTCGCCGCTGGGGGCGTTGGTCAGCACGATATACGTATAAAGCAATCCGACCTGGGCACTGCCGAGGGGCGGAGCAAGAACCTGCAAACCGATCGTCAGCGCCGTGCCGGCGGATGCCGCACTGTCAGCCGAACTGACCGCAATCGGGAACTGAGCTCCCGGCGAAAGGCCGGACGAACCGGTAGTCCAAGCAGCGTAGAGCGAGAGGGCCGGAGTCGCAATCGTCTGCTTGACGGTGAACTGGTGGTTGCCATCGGGGATCTTGGTCGTGCCGTTGGTGGTCAGCGAGATGCTCGTGGCCCCCGTGGGAACGGTCCCCGTGGCGATCGGCGCGGCGACGCCGTCGACATAGACCGAAACCGTGGCGCCGCCGATCGCCCCCGAGACATTGAACGAGAGCTTGGTGGCGGTGTTCACGTTGTTGGCGAAGGTACTCCCGGAAATGGTCTGTCCGCCCACGGAGATGGAAGATATCTGCGGCGCCGGCGGAGCGACAAAAACCGGTACGTAGGCGCGATAGACCGGATCGACTCCGGAGCTTGCGTCCCACGGCGCGGCCGTGGCCGACTGGGCCGTGACTTCCAGGACTTGTACGCCGTAGTAGCCGGCAGTCGGTGTCACGGTGTAAGAGCCGTTGTTGTTCTTCACGAGAGTGATATGCGGATTGGTCGTTTCCGCAGGTTGGCTGGTGCCGGTATACGAGTTATCGACGTAGGCTCCGGGGACGGAGGGCACGGCGCGGAACAACTGCACATTCACCTGTACGGCCGTACCATCGGCCGAAACTCCCTGCGGGGTGAAGGTCACCGGCGTATTGGCTGCGGCGTGGATCGTATCCGAGCCGTTGATCGGCGCGACCCAGGGGTTCGATGGATCGAACGAGTTGGCGCCTATGTTGATCGTGAAGCTCTTAGTGCCACCCAAACCGTCAGACACATTGACCGTGTAGGGGCCTGTCGCTCCCGCTGCGGCCTTGAGCAGGAAAACACCATCCTTTGTGTCGGTGGTAACGCTCATCGACAAGATCTTCGGAGCGGTCACCGGTTGGCTGACTTCTCCCGACGAGTTGGCCACTACCGCTGCATTGGCGATTGCCTCGCGAACATTGTCGCCCTTGATCAGTTTGCCGAAGACCGTGTAGCGGAAGTCGAGGAAACCGTTGCTCGTGTCATTGGGGCCGGTGATAAAGAATTCCGAACTATTGCCGTCCACGCCGTTGTTGGCCATGGCCAACAGGCCGCTGGACGTGAATCGCAAGTCGGAATTCAACTCCACCGGGATCGTGCTCCCTGAGCCGCCCGCACCGCCCTGGATCATGAAAGACTGGATGATCCGATAGAACGTGGCGTTGGTGGCGTAGGTGTTCGAGTTGACCAGGCCGACAATGTGACTCACCGTGTTGGGTGTGTAATTATTAAGTAACTGAATGTCCATCTCGCCCTGGTCGGTGACGATCTTCAAGACCTGGTTGGTCTGCGGCATGAGCGTTGCCGTCAGGTGGCTTCCCGTCGGATCGCTGGTGCTTGTCGTGGTAACGCTGAACGTCGGCGTCCCAGAATTTGCGCTGTTCAGCGGGATTAGCACCGGTGAACCGATCGCCACGCTGGCGGGCGGGGCAAGCACGGAAAGGCCGCTCGTCGCAGAAACCGCGACAAACACCGGGAGCGCCGTGGTGCTGTTGCCTGCGGTATCGGTGAGCGTCGCCGTGAATGACTGGGTAGCACCCACCTCATCGGCCGTGGGTGTCCAGGTGAAGGTCTGCGTCGTCGAATTAAATTGCATGTTGCCAGGCAACGTCGTGCCCGGCGTCACGGTAACCGTATCGCCGCTAGGGGCATTGGTTTGCACCGTGTAAGTAAATAGACTGCCGACCGTGGCCGACGCGGCGCGAGGCGAGGTCATGGCAAGACTGGCGAAGACCTGAACCGAGGCGCTCGCCGACGAACTGGCACTGGTCACCGCAGGAGTCGATGTATCGGTCTGCGTGGCCGTGAAGGTATGTGGGCCATCCGACAGCTTACTAGTACCGTTGCTGGTAACCGTGATGGTCGTGGCTCCCGTGGGAACCGGACTCGAACTGGTGGCGATCGCCGTGGAAGAGCCGTCAGCATAGACCTTAACCGTGTCGCCGGCCGTAACGCCGGTAACGAGGAATGTCAGTTCCTTCGACGTGGACGAGTTGTTTGCCGACGTGAGCGTAGTTGTTCCCAGGCCGGCCGGCGGTGATTGGAGCACGACCGAGGCCGGTGCCGAGACCGAGAGCAGTCGGCGGTGCTCCAGGCCCTCAAAACCAAGACGCCGTGCAAGAAAGCTGACCGGCCTCTTCGTGCGATTTGTCCGCGCTGCCGAACCGATTTTGCCGCTGACGGGATACTTGCTCATAATGTTCCGTTTCCACAGGTTTTTTTTAGAGAAGAGAACCCTCGCCTGGTTGGCCATGCTCACGTCTTAAGATGAGTGTCAACCTGACAGGAGGCATTGCCCGTGCCTCGCCGCCAACAGCCCAACCCTCTTTATGGGCTTTGCAAAGGTATTCCTCCATGATAATCGATCGGAGTTATATTTCCAATAAAATTGTTGGAAGAACGGTAAAACACTCGCATTTCGCCTGTTGCGGCCCCCTTCCGGCTGTCGGGTAAATGCTTTATGCTTCCGGTTATGAACGATTTGCCCCTGATTTCCCGTAGTCCGGAGTTGATGTCCCAGTCCGATTCGGCCCTCTTGGTGGTCGACGTGCAAGAGAAATTGGTTGAAGCGATGGTGGCGGCCGCGCGGATGGTATGGAATGTGCGGCGGCTAATCGATGGAGCCAAGCTGCTTGGCCTGCCCGTCGTGGCCTCCGAGCAATACCCCCAAGGTTTAGGAGCTACGGTCCCCGAACTGGCGTCGCTGCTGGAACATCGCCCGGCCAAACTCAGCTTCTCTTGCCGGGAGTTGCCGGGGTTATTTGCGGATCTCCGTCAGCGGAACATTGAAAAGCTGTTGGTCTGCGGCCTCGAAACCCACGTCTGCATTCAGCAAACGGCGCTCGACTTGTTGTCCGACGGCTGGCGGGTGTACGTAGCCGTGGATGCGGTGGGATCGCGGTACGACCTCGACCACCAGACTGCTCTGCGGCGGATGGAATCCTCGGGTGCCGTGCTCACGAGCACCGAGGCCGTGCTGTTTGAATGGTGCCAGACCGCCGATACCCCGGAGTTCAAGCAGATCCGCCGAATCGTACGCGAAACAGGGCCGTAGGATGGAACCAGCGAGGTGATATCGACGGACATCGCACACCGTGGCCGACGAGCACCGGCTTCCAATCGAAAGATTCTTCCTAATCACGGGTGGCCATTGCGAGATTCCATTTCGGAAATCTTTGCCAACCGCCGGGCATGACGACCGCCGTCGAAGGGAGTGCTGAGCCAGATCTCCACGAGGTGATCGACCAGTCGGTCGCCCAGCATGTCGCCCGAGAGGCAGAGCACGTTCAGATCGTTGTGACGACGGCTCAATTCGGCTGTAACATCGTCGTGGCAAGGCGCGGCTCGAACCCCCGCAATTTTGTTGGCGGCAATGCACATTCCTAGGCCGGTACCGCAGATCAGGATTCCCCGATCGACATCGCCCGTTGAGACCTTTTGGCCCACTAGTGCGGCGATGTCGGGATAGTCGACCGGCTCGGAGCCATGGCCACCGACGTCAACCACGTCCTGGCCGAGCCGCGTGAGCAACTCGATCAGACTCCCGCGCATTTCCATGCCTCGATGGTCACTCCCGACAGCAATCCGCATCGTTTCGCTTTCTGTTGAACGGACAACTCCCCAAACTCGCGATTATAGCGAAAACTTTCCCTCGATTCAATCAGTCTGAGCACTCGCACATCCGTCAGGGGGTGAACTGCTGGCACCAATAAATCGTCCCTTCGGGGGTCCGGAATGCCGCAACACCGATGCGGCGATGACCACCATTGAGAATGTTCGCCCGATGGCCGGAAGAGTTCATCCAACAACGAACCACCTCCTGGCTGCTCTGTTGGCCCATCGCAATATTTTCGGCTACCCCGATATTCGTATGCACTAGCTGCCGATAGGTCGTCATCCAAGTGCAGTGCTGTCGAGCGGTGGCCATGAGATTCGCATCGACCACAAACGCAGAAAGACCGTATCTGGCCCGTTCGGCGTTGGTGTTGTCGACGACGTTTTGTTCAATTGCCAACAGTTCGAGTTTCTGTTCGGCTTTTCGTTCAAGCTTCGGCTCAGCCTGTGGATTGGTTTGCGGACGATTAGTCACACGGACTTGTGGCGCCGATTTTTTCTCCGCTACTACTGCCGTGGTCGTCTTTGGCTGCTGTGAGTTGGCATTCTGGGTTTCAGTTGGTTTTGTAATCTGGGCTTGCGAGGTAGCTTGAGGCATTGCAGCGGGCTGGGATTGAACGGCTGGCTCTACAGCACAGAACGCGATGGTAGCGCAGAAAACAATTGTGGAAAGCATGGAATTCTCCTTCTGGTTCTGGATGCTTAAGGTGGGGGCATCCTTGGCGGGCGGGATCAAAAAACGCGCGTCGCAGAGAAACCGGCGACTTCACCCTTGTTCGACCCCGTGTCAAATAACGGATCTACTAGCGTAGACTGGATAAGATACGCAATTGGAACGAGATTACAAGAGGCTAACGACGAAAAAGGCAAAGAATTTTTAAAAAGCAAGTAATATAGGAAAGATGGGGTGTTTAGCGACTTTTGCCAGCAATACCTCGCCTTGACACACTGCCACAGAGCCATTATTCTCCGGCCCATCGAACCTTCCCGGTTCGACCGGACAAGGAAGTCCGGTTCCTGCCCAGCCACGGAGGGTACCAGCTTTGGACAGCCGTCGTAGTGTACTGATTGTCGATCCCTCGGACGAGACCCGCGTCGTCTTGCAAACCGCTCTGGAACATCGCGGCGTGCGAACGATGGCCGCCAGCCAGTCCAAGCATGGGCTGGCCTTGGCCCAGCAGCATCACCCCGATCTGATCGTGCTGGACCTGGAGATCGATTCTTGCGGTCCCGACGAAGTGGCGGCTCCCTTTGCCGAACAGTCGCGGACAGACCGCGCCGCCTTGGTTCTCTTAGGCAGCGTGCGGCGCCGGCAACCTCTTTCCCAGGGTGAGTATGTCGCCAAGCCCTATCACTATGCGCCATTAATTCGTAGAATCGAAGAGATCCTGTCCGCAAGCCCGGAAAAGGTTGGCACACTGAGCCAATGAGGGCCGGCCAGGCAAATAGCTAAATAGTTTCTGTTGCGGAAAGGGTCAATGGCAGGCGTAGTTGAGACGGGCGCAGCGAGAACCACCATTTTTCAGCAAATCCTCATGGTGGGCTTCGTTTCACTCGTGCCACCCTACGGCGAATCCTTCGATTAACCTCCGGGAATCGCGGAAAGCCATTTAGGGTACAAGAATGCGCCGCGTGGGAACCAATCGTGCCGTCGCTGTTTGTAATTCGCGGAAATGACCAAGGCACGCGTTTTGAGTTGGAGGAGACTATCCTGCGGCTCGGGCGCGACAAGTCCAGTGCTATTCACCTGCACGACACCGAGGTCTCGCGCCATCACGCCGAGTTTCGCTCTACTCATCGCAATTACACCATTTCCGACCTGGAAAGTTCCAACGGAACCTTCGTCAACGGAAAACGGGTGAATCAGCATTTGCTGGCCAGCGGCGATCAGGTGCAGGTAGGGGCGACGTTGATGCTCTACACCGGACCCTCCGAGGAGTCCCACGGCAGCATCGGCAGTTCGGTCGATATCGCCGCCGCGGTCACACCTGACGACCAGTCGCGAATTATCCACTCCGTTACACAAAGTGAAGGCAGCCGAATTTTCGACGCCCAGGCCGACTTGTCACAAAACTCCTGGCTGGCTCGGGCGCGCAGCAATCTCCAGGTCATGTATCGCACGGCCCTGGCAGTTAGCCATACCCTGGACATCGACCAGTTGCTCAATCGCATCATGGAGTTGATTTTCGAGTGGGTAGAGGCCGACCGGGGTTGCATCATGCTGTTCGATGCGGACACGCAGAAACTTGATCCTCGCGTGCGGCGAACACGCAATAACGCCGAACGAGGCGATAAAATCATGATCAGTAAAACGATCCTCGATTTTGTTGTCGAGAGGAACGAGGGCGTGCTCACCAGCGACGCTCGGCAGGACGATCGTTTCAGCCCGGCTGCCAGCATCTTGAAACTGGGCGTTCGCGAGGCGATTTGCGTACCCATGCAAGGCCGTTACCACGTGGTCGGCGTGATTTACATCGACACTTCGACTTCGCCCCAGCAGATCCTCGAACGCGGTGGCGCGCCGCGGCGGTTCACCGAGGACCATCTCAAGCTGATGATCGCCATTGGCCACCAAGCGGCCCTGGCGGTGGAGGATACCCGCTACTATTCGGCCATGGTTCAGGCCGAGCGGCTGGCCGCCATCGGCCAAACGATCGCCACGCTCTCGCACCATATCAAGAACATCCTCCAGGGCATCCGCGGCGGGAGCTACCTGATCGAGATGGGGCTGACCGAGCACGACGAATCAATCGTGGGCAAGGGCTGGAAGATCGTCGAGAAAAATCAGAACAAGATTTCCGCGCTGGTCATGGACATGCTCACCTTCAGCAAGGAGCGGGAACCTGACCTGACCACGGCCAACATCAACTCGGTCGTTCGCGACGTGGTCGACCTGATGCAGACCCGGGCACAGGAAGAGCAGGTCGAACTTGCTTGCCAGCCGGCCGAAAACATGCCCGACTTGGTCTTCGATCCCGAGGGGATTCATCGGGCCGTGCTCAATATCGTGACCAACGCCATCGACGCCGTGGCCGACCTGGATCCACCGGGCCGGGTGGCGGTGACAACACGTTATTTACCGGATCGCAGCGTCGTCCAGATCGAGATTCGCGACACGGGTCCCGGCATTGCGGCCGACCAAATGGATAAGTTGTTCAGCCCCTTTGTCTCGACGAAGAAGGGCCACGGCACGGGCCTCGGCCTGCCGGTGAGCCAGAAGATCCTGACGGAACACGGCGGCAAGATCATCGTCGATAGCCTCCCCGGTCAGGGGGCATATTTCACCCTGGAGCTACCCGCCGTGAGCCCGACCACGATGACGCAGATAGGAATGTGAAATATGCTTTCCGAGTGGCCGCGGCGGCCGGCCAATTGGGTGAAAATCGTCAATCAACCCCAGTCCGAAGCCGAGTTGAACTTGATCCCAAAGCATGGCTGACGGTAGACTCTCGCCTCCGAAGGGATAGTTAAGCAAATGGCGAGTTGTTCGGAACGTGGAATCGCTGGAACATTGCTTTTAGGCTGGCTCGGTTGGGCCGTCCTCGCGGCGCCGGCGCATGCGCAGCCCGAGGCAATGCCGATCACCATGCTGGATAATCGCGATGCAATGGTGATTCCCACCAGTGCAACGGAACCCGTCATGCCAGGGCAATACGTGCCTCGGCCGCAGCCGATGGTTTCTCCGGGGCCGCCGCAATCGTTTGACGAGTCTTTGCCGAACATCGCTCCACCCGTCGGTGCCATTACCCTGCCGAACCCCCAGGTTCCACAAACGGCCGTCTGGACCGTGCCTTGGACATGGCAAGTCTTGCCTGATGGGCTGATGTTCAAAAACTATCTGGCCAGCAATGAAGAGAGCCGCCTCGGCACCCAGTTATATCACGATCAGAAAATCGGCTGGATCTGGGATGGCAATCTCGGCGCTCACATCGGAATCATCCGCTACGGCACGCAAGATCCCGCATGGCCGGAAGGTTGGCAGTTTGATGTCGACGGCGGTGCGTTGCCACGTTTGGACAGCAGTCGCAGCATGGTATCGACCGACTTCCGCATCGGATTTCCGCTCACGCGCCGCGAGGGGCCGTGGGAATTCAAATTCGGCTATTATCACCTCAGTTCGCACCTGGGCGATCTCTACATGTTGGCCCATCCCGACGTGATGCGGCTGAACTATGTTCGCGAGCAACTGGTGCTCGGCGTGGCCTATCGTCCGATCTGCGACTTACGGTTTTATGGCGAAGCGAATTGGGCCTTTCACGAGGACGGCGGCGCTCGGCCGTGGGAGTTTCAATTCGGCATCGACTATAGCCCCGCACAGCCGAACGGGTTCTACGGTTCACCGTTTGCCGCCATCAATTCAAAGCTTCGCGAGGACGTAAACTACAGCGGCAACGTGACCGTCGAAGCCGGTTGGCAATGGCGCGGCCCCACGGGTCATACACTCCGCACGGGCCTTCAATACTTCAACGGCTACGGTTTTCAGCGGCAGTTCTACAACCGCTACGAGCAGTTCATCGGGGCCGGGGTATGGCATGATTTCTGAGAGTTGGACAACTCCGTGACTTCCGCAATCCCGCAGTCAACCGCTGCTACGATCTCGGCAAGCTGCTCAAGCGAAATCGCCAGCGGCGGCCAGAGGACGAGGGTATCGCCCAACGGACGCAAGAGAACGCCGCGCCGCAGGGCTACCTCGCAGACGCGGCGGCCGATTCGTTCCGCTGCGGGGTACGATTCTCGCGTGGCTTGATCGCGGACCAGCTCGATGCCGACGATCAGCCCACATTGGCGGATATGGCCGACCTGCGGACGTTTGGCAAGGGGAGCAAGAAGCTCTCGAAGGCGGGCGATTTTTTTCGGAAGCTGCTCGAGCGTCCGCTCTTCTTCAAAGATGTCGAGCGTGGCCATCGCAGCCGCAGCCCCCAACGGGTTGCCGCCATAAGTGTGGCCGTGATAAAAGGTCCGGCCGGAGGCATGGTCGCCGAGAAACGCCTGCCAAAGTTCCTCGGTCGCCAACGTGGCAGCCATCGGGAGGTATCCGCCCGTCAATCCCTTGGCGATGCACATCAAGTCGGGCGTCACGCCTTCGTGCTCACAGGCGAACATGCGGCCGGTGCGGCCGAAACCGACGGCCACTTCGTCGGCGATCAAGAGCACGTCGTACTTTTGCGTCAGTTCGCGCACCCCGCGAAGATAGCCGTTGGGGTGTACGATAATGCCTGCCGCCGCCTGAACGAGCGGCTCGATCACTAACGCCGCAATCCGCGCATGATGTTCGGCCAGCAGCCATTCGAGCGCGGTGAGTGAGTGTTCCAGCAAGCGATCCGCGGAAACCCCAGGCGGCAACCGATAGGCATCGGGCAGCGGTGTCCGCAGGGTTTTGAACAACAGTGGGCGGAACAGTTCGTGAAAGCGGGCAACGCCGCCGACGCTGACCGCCCCGAGGGTATCGCCGTGATATGCCTCACCCAAGGCCACGTAACGAGTCTTCCGCGGCTTGGGATCCTGTCGCTGCTGCCAATACTGAAAGGCCATTTTCAGCGCGACCTCCACGGCCGTGGCTCCGTTGTCGCTGAAGAAGACGTGCCCCAGGCCCGGCGGGGCCAGATCGACTAGCCGCTTAGCCAGCAAGATGGTCGTCGGGTTCGATGTGCCGAGGTTCGAGACATGTGCCACGCGGTCAAGCTGCGCGCGAATGGCAGCGTCGATGCGCGGATGCCGATGACCGTGGACGTTGCACCAGAGGCTGCTGACCGCATCGAGATAACGGCGACCGTCAATATCGAATACGTAGCAGCCTTCGCCGCGCTCGAGAATAAGCGGCTCATACTCGGCCATCTGCGTGAAGGCATGCCAGACGAGAGTACGGTCCCAGAGAGATATTTGATCGTGTGAAGGGGAGTGCATAGCATGAAAATCCGAAATAAGAAGCACGAAATCCGAAACAAACTCAAACCATAAAATCTAAATGACGGAAACGAAAGGTGCTTGGACTTTCTGGCTTGAGATTTCTAATATATTTCGGATTTCGATATTCGGATTTCGGATTTTTTCATTCCCATGCCACGACCACCGGCGTGCCGATCGAGACTACCAGCCGTGCGGCGGCGTTGTCGCGGACAACCGCCAGTTCTAGGCGGCCGGAGGATCCGATCAGGGCCACGAGCATCCCTGGGGCCTGCTCGCCATAGGTCTGATAGATGCCGAAGGTTTCATAAATGCCGCAGACGACGCAAGCGCGAGTGTCATTGGGCTTGCCGGCCAGGAGGTCACCCGAGATGTTTGTGATCAGGTTGCCGAACGAATCGATCGAGATAACCTCGCCACGGATATTCTCGCCGACAACTTGGGGTTGCGGCAAGTCGAGCTGATCGAGCTCTCCCGCAGCCGGCCCCAGTTGTCGGGGGTCGAGGCCCAGGCTTAACCGGGCGGCGACCGGAGCCATGATGTCGCGGCCATGGAACGTGTGCGAAACCTCCGGTAGCCAGTACTCCCGCTTAGTCAACCGCAAGACGATCGACGGTCGCGTTCGGGCCATCAATCGGCCCAACAACCCGTTGTCCGGCGCGAGGTATTGCTGAGAGCCGATGCGGGCGTAGAGGATCGCTCGCTCGGTGCCCACGCCCGGGTCAACCACGGCCACATGAATCGTATCGTCGGGGAACCAGGGCGTGGTGTCTTCCAACACCAGGGCGCCGCGGGCGATATCCTGGGCATCAACGGCGTGCGAGATATCAACGATTGTCGCCGCCGGGTCGATCGAGAGAATCACGCCCTTCATGGCAGCCACATAAGGGCTGCCGGTGCCGAAATCGGTAGTGAGGGTGATGATGGACATGGAGCACAGGCACGAATGAATCGCGAGTTCTACTGAGCAAACGGGAGTTCTTGCCGTTCTCCGCTGGCCTCGTTCACCAGCACGAGGTTTCCGGCGTCCTCTCCACGGAATTGCTCGTTAGCATTTAACAGCTCGATGCCGTAAACAGTTCCGTCAGGGGCCATGTCTATGTTAATTTCTTCCGTAAGCTGAATCGTCTCGACTTCGCCAACCTTTTCGTGCAATCGCAGGTAAGCGATGTTGTAGCGAGGATCATAAGTAAGCTGCATAATTTGCGCCCTTAGCCAAAAAATTTCACGATTACTGTGATGACCAGCCATCCATTCTCTCGGACGGCGTAAGCCTCGACCTTCTTGAACTTATAATGGCGGCCATGCCACATAGCCTCAAAGACGATAATGCGCCGGAAGCCAACGCGATCATACTTAGCCGGGAACTGCTCGCCATGCTGCACAGCCGCAATTACCTCGTCCTCGGTTGCCCCGCGTTCCGCCAACCTCGCTTTGGCATGGGGATGCAGCCGTATTCTCATTTTGCGTCCCTTGATTGAATCATGCGACTCACTCCGGCACTCCAACGGTTAGCTCCTCAACATGAACGAGATTGTTGTTTTGGGGAACCGGTTGTGCATGGCTCAGCAGCGATGCAACATGCAGTTGTACTGCTTCTCGCATGTTATATTTTGATTCCTCGACGGTTCTCCCGTTGCTGAAACAGCCCGAAAGTGTTGGGCTATATGCGTAGTAGCCCTCGTCTTCCGGCTCCTTTTCAATGACGATCTGAAAAGAATAGAACTTCATAAACTTCCCTTTTGAATAAGTTCCTCGCACAACTCCCGAAATCGATTCGGATTGACATTGGGGTTCTTCTTCTTCGCCTGGCCGATCAACTGCCCCAGCCCCTTGGGCTTGCCTTCCTTGACTTCGGCGACAACCTTGGGGTTGGCGGCAAGTAACTCGCGGCAAAGGTTCTCCAGTTCCGATTCATCGACGGCGGCGATCCCCATCGATTGTATCGTCTCGTCCAACGACTTGCTGCTGGCGAGCATCTCGGCGAACACTTCGCGCGCTCGGCCGGTGGTCAACTCTCCCCTGCGTACCGTATCGATCAGTTCGGCCAGTTGCTTGGGCCGCAAGGGGAATTGCTCGATCGTGCTTTGCTGCTCGTTGAGCGTTCGCAGCACATCTTGCTGGACCCAGTTGCTGGCCAGTTTGCCGTCGGACAAAAGCCCGGCCAGTTCGGTGTAGTATCCCACCAGCACCCTGCCTTGGTTGACCAGCACTTCGCTGTCGTAGGGCGCGATGCCGTAGGTTTCTTCCAACCGGCAACGCAGCGCGGCTGGCAGCTCGCCCAGCGATGCACGGACCCGTTCGACCTCGGCGTCGGTCGTGGTGACGGGCACGAGGTCCGGTTCGGGGAAATAACGATAATCGCTCGATTCTTCCTTCTCGCGTTGCAGATAAGTCGTCTGCGTGGTTTCGTCCCAGCCGCGGGTCGATTTGGGTGCCTCGCCAATCCGCTTGCCGGTCTCCTGCCAGATTGCGTATTGCCGCGGGGCCTCATAAGTCATCGCCCGTTCGACAGCACGAAAGCTGTTCATGTTCTTGACTTCCACGATCGGTGTGGCCACGCGGCCCGCGGGCGTGTCGATGTGCAGGTTGATGTTGGCATCAACCCGCAGGCTCCCTTCCTGCATGTTGCAATCGGAGACTCCGAGGTAGTTCAGCAGCAGTTTCAACTCGGTAAGATATGCCTTGGTCTCGGCCGGGGAGCGCATGTCGGGCTGGCTGACAATTTCCAAAAGCGGCGTGCCCGCACGGTTCAGGTCGATGCGGCTATCGGCTTTGCCAGCCACTTCATCGTGCATGCTCTTGCCGGCGTCTTCTTCCAGGTGGGCGCGGATGATGCCAATCCGCTTGAGCTGCGGACCTGTTCCCGTGTCCGCGTCCATGGGGATCTCCAGCCAGCCATCATGGCTCAGCGGCAGGTCGTACTGGCTGGTCTGATAGCCTTTGGGCAAGTCGGGATAGTAATAGTTTTTGCGATCCCACTTCGTAAAGTGGGCGATCTGGCAGTTCAGGGCCAGAGCCGCCTTGACCGAAAGCTCGACCGCGCGGCGGTTCATCACCGGCAGCACACCTGGCATGCCGATGCAGACGGGGCAGGTCTGCGTATTGGGCGGCGCGCCGAACTTCGTGCTGCACCCGCAGAACATCTTGCTCTCGGTGAGCAGTTGCACGTGGACTTCCAGGCCGATGACGATGGTGTAGGGTATTTCGTTGTTCATGCCAGCCTCGTTGCGAACGGACTCGGTCGCTGATGCGCCTCGAAGCGGACGATTTTCTCTTTGAACTCGTTGATCAATTGCTTCAACGACTGAAGTTCCGCCTCCCGCACCTCCTCGTCGTCGGAAGGCTCCTGGCAAGCCTCTTCGTATCCTTCCTCAAGGATGCGGAGTTTCTCGCGTGCGTTCTCCAACTCTCGAATGTTTTCAATCATAACTGCACCTCAACTACGCCCTTTGCGTTTGCCCACCGATCCGTGGCAAAACCCGATTCACAAGCCGGTCGAATCCCTTTTATTTTTTGCCAACGATCGCCCTATTTGCCTCTTCCACGCTCGACAGCGTCTCGGAAACAAGAGACCAGAACCGATCGGCCATATTGCCCAACGCCTCTTCCGGGGCTTTCGCAATGAAAGCGAGGAACTCCTCAACGGATTCATAGTATTTGCAGTCGTGGAGTGGCTGCCAGCCGACCCACGCGTCCTCTTCTTTGAAATCCATCGACGTGAGCTTTTTTCGTAGCGCGACCATGGGGTCCAGCTTAGACAGTCTCGCCGCCGTAGCTGGTATGTTGTCTTCGTCGCGCCACGCGATGCCGTACTCGATTTCAAAGTAGCCCTTGCCTTGCGCCGGTGCGATACAATAGCGCAGGAATTGGGATTCGTTTTCGAGGGCCGACTCAAAGTAATCCAACTCAACATTCGACGGGTCTGTCAAGCGGTCGTTCGGCAAGAACCGAAGTACCATGGAAGCGGCGCGCCCAGGAGGTCGCATTTTGTCGAGTTGGCATTTCAAATCCCGCCAAAAGCGCGCGAGGATTGGCTTCCGAACTTGATCTCCAAGTCGAAGAATCTCGACAGTAAACGGGAGATTCTCCTCATTCGTCAGAAACTCGACTAGCTTCGTTTCCGCTGGTGTTGTTATCATCGTAATCCTCCGTAAGGTCATCTAAAATGTCCAGGTACTGTTCCACTATTCCGCGTACGCGCGTCGCTCCTATCCGCTGCGAAGCCGCGGTCAGAAAACCCCGGATTTCTCGATTGTATGAAAGGCACTTGCATCGCCCCGAGCGGGACGGCGTCGGCCCACATGCTCGGATGTCGCGGTCGCGCGACAAGCACTCGCGGCAATCGCTGAACGTCGGGCGTCGGCCATTGGGGGTCAAGTAGACCAACTGACCATTCCAGCCTTGCCGATACCTATCCATCCACGCACGATAACGGGGGATTTGATCGTCGTGGTCATCTGTGCCGGTCTTGTTCTCGACGACCAGCACGTACTTCTTGCTGGCGTTCTCGATCAAAAGGTCGAGCCTTCCAAACGCTGGAACGTGGAATTCAGGCCGAACGAGCCAGTACCCGTCGTCAATCGCGCCAGGGGGAGGCGTGATCCGATCCTTCCAGCAATCGAAAAGGCACTCTAGGAAAAGCAGCCCCTGGCCATGGGCCGCCAAGGGATCGAGCAAATGCGCCAGAAATGGGGTGTGGAACTCGGCCTCCTTGTGGACGACATTGAGAGTGCGGAAGATGTTGTAATGAGGCGCCTCGCGCAGCGCTTCGCAGCGCACCGCATCTTGAAGACCCGGCAATTCCGAGCGGACTCGGGCTATGTAGGCCATCCATCCGTCTTGGCCTGCTTCTTCAGACTGATGCAAACGATCAAAAAAGGCCACGAATTCCGCGACTGACGGCATGGGATTGTCTCCTGTCACTCAAAGGTTGAGCGTGTGCCGTAAAGCGGTGTCGACGGGCGAGTCGCCACGGCTAGTCAACATCGTAGACATCCATTTCCGGTCGGTTCCAGTCTTCGGCAAACGTGCTCAAACGTGCCCGCAGGTCTGCAGCCTGTCCCTTCGTGATGCCTAGTTCTCTCAGGTCAATGACCTTAGGCTTCGGGAGGAATGTCACGATCACGCGGCCAGAAGCGCCCTCGGGGACTGGTTCTACGAATTCGACCTTACCATCCTGATATACACCCTCGACAGATGCAAACATAATTTTCCTCCACTTGTTATCGCGCTGAAAGTCATGTCCCACTTTATTCTAGTCCCGCTGCCATCGCCTGTCGAGGATCATCGCAATCCATGCCACCCCCCAGCATTGCAGGCTTTCGCCCATGCCAATCCGTCGCCTGCTGGAACATGTGTGCCCCACGGAGCAACCGCTCTTCTTCAAAGGGCGGGGCCTGGAGGTGCAGACCGATCGGCAGCCCGGCGGAACTGAAGCCGCAGGGGATCGACAAGGCCCCGATGCCGGCGAGGTTCGTACTCACCGTGTAAAGGTCAAAGAGGTACATGGCCAGCGGGTCGTCGATCTTTTCACCAATCTTGAAGGCCGGTGTGGGCGTCACTGGACCAATGAGCAGATCGACATCCTCGAAGGCGCGATCAAAATCCTGCCGAATCAAGCGACGCACCTGGAGGGCCTTTTTGTAATAGGCATCGTAGTAGCCGGCGCTCAAGGCATACGTGCCGAGCATGATCCGCCGCTTCACCTCCGGCCCAAAACCCTCTGCCCGGCTGCGGCGATACATGCGGATGAGCGGATTCTCGATGTTTTCCAGCGCGGCCTTATCGCCTGCCTTCTGTAAGCGGGCATGTTCGGCCTGCAAATCGGCCAGCATCAGTTTTTCATCGGTGCGATGGCCGTAATGCACGCCGTCGTAGCGGGCCAGGTTGCTCGACGCCTCGCAGGGTGCGATGACATAGTAAGTTGCGACGGCATATTTGCTGTGTGGCATCGATAGCCACGTGACCTTTGCGCCCAGCGATTCGTAGACGCGAACCGCCTCGCGAACTGCCGCTTCGACCTCCGTATCCAGTCCGTCGCCAAAATGCTCGCGAACCATGCCTAATCGCAGGCCGGCCAGCGGTTGCCGCACGGTCTTCGTGTATTGCGGCACGGGCAGATCCACGGAAGTCGAGTCGGCTGCATCGTGGCCGGCAAGAACCTCCAACAGCAAAGCCATATCTTCAGCCGTCTGGGCCAGAGGGCCGATCTGGTCGAGACTGCTGGCGAAGGCGACCAACCCATAGCGGCTCACGCGGCCGTAGGTCGGTTTGAGACCGGAGACACCGCACAGTCCCGCGGGACAGCGGATCGATCCGCCGGTGTCGGTGCCGACAGACAGCGGAGCCATCCGTGCAGCCACGCAGGCGGCTGCCCCGCCGCTGGAACCGCCGGGAATCCGCGATAAATCCCAAGGATTATGCGTCGGGTGAAAGGCCGAGTTCTCATTCGACCCGCCCATGGCAAACTCGTCCATGT
>Ga0118677_10001038_pt2 | contig 52976 bp, 46 predicted proteins | sample AliMusrvi5mmetaG_FD_86154 | JGI IMG/M metagenome (GOLD analysis project Ga0118677, IMG submission 86154) | reverse complement strand
GGTCAGGGCCCACGCCAGTGCAAAAATAGCCCGTGCTTCTCGGTCCCGAATAGAGATACTCATTCACCACCAGTCGCACGCCCACATTGTCGCTGCCTGGAATCACCAGGAATTCAAGAATGCGTGCTCGGCCTCGCGACGCTTCCTCCAGCGAGTAACTGGAGACCAGCCGCATCACCTGAGCCGACCCTTGAAAAAAGGGAATCCGCGCAGACATGGGAGTGACGCCATTGGCCGAACACTCGGCCGCCACCGCCATCAGGCCCGATAGTTGCTGCTCCAGCACGCGTTGTGCGCCGATCACTTTGCGATTCGACATCAGGCGCGTGTTGGCCCTATCCATGGAGATCAAGCCAACCCGCATGGAAAAGAGAATCCCGACGGAAAGAAAGCTGAGCAGCATGATGGAGATCATCATCTCCATCAGCGTCACGCCGGCCTGTGCTCTGCGCCTCATCGGCTGACTCCGCCGAGGTCTTCCGGCATCAGCAACTCGCGCTTGTAGCCATCCAGGAAGAGCTTCCTGGTTTCGTCTCCGGCCTTCCACCACACTTCCAGTTCGATGTGCGCCAGCGCTGCCTGGCCGGGGGCCGGCGGCGTCTGCATGTCGAACATCGATGAGCGTGCGCGCCATCCCGATTCGATGCCGCCGGTAAGCGCGGGGTCGAAGGTGCCCTCCACCGGCGCCAGTTTCGGCAGCTTCGGAACCAGCAGCAGTTCGTCCATTTTCTGTTTGCCCAGTTGTGCCGCCCGGTCGCGCTCGGTAAGCCGTGCCGCGTTGCGCATCGATGAAGACAGCGAACCTAGCAACCCAGCGACGGCGATCGCCATCACCATGGTCGCGACCAGCACTTCCAACAATGTGAAACCGCGTTGGTTCATTTCGGCAACTCCCCGGGGCGCTCCACTTGCGGCACGCCCGTGATGGGATCGACGCGAACAATGCGATGCGTGCCGCGGCGGTTCACCACTTCCACGCCAAAGCGTGGAATGACTCCGCCCGGATACAGCAGGAAGCGGCGCGGGGCGGTCTCATCGGAGGTGGGCATCTCAGGCAAAATCTTTTCTATGGTCACGCCTTCGGGCAGGGCGATTTCCTTGGTGAACGACGCATCGGGCGAACGCATCTCCAGCTTCGCCGGATTGCGGTAGATAGACACCTCCACCACCATCTGGCGCCGTTCCGCGCGCGTGAGTCCGCTATTAAGGAAGCTGACGATCGTATCGCAGGCGGTGTTGATGCGCAGCGATTCGATGCCCGATGTGATGGAGGGAAAACTGATGCCGATCATCAGGCTGGCGATGGCCACCACCACCAGCATCTCAATCAGCGTGATGCCGGACTGTGATCGGTTCATACTGCTGCCCGCGGGCTACTTGCCCTTCCAGCTGACGATGTCTTCGTTGATATCGGTGCCGCCCGGCGCACCGTCGGCGCCGTAGCAGATAATATCCGGCTCGTCGCCGTGCTCACCCGGGAAGCGGTACACGTACGGGTGGTTCCACGGATCGGTCGGGACTTCCTTCGGCAGATACGGGCCATTCCATTGCCCCATGTTGGCGGGCCGCTCGCGCAGCGCATTCAGACCCTGCTCGGTTGTGGGGAACATGCCAGTATCGAGTTTATAAGCGCCAAGCGCGGTCATGAACGAGTTCATCTGCGCGCGCGCCGCGGTTACGCGGGCCTTATCGCCCTGCTTAAACATCGCGGGTCCAACCAGTGCGGCGAACAGCGCAATGATGGTCACCACGACCAGCATTTCGATGAGCGTCAAGCCGCTTTGTAGTCTCTTACGTCTCTCTGAAATTCTCATACCACCACCTCGTTAATACTAGTGATTGCCATCATCAAACTTAAGATTAGCGCGCCGATCAACACACCCATTACCAGAATCACCACCGGCTCGAACAGTGCGGTGAAGCGCTTGATGGAAGAGCGCGTCTCCTCTTCGTAGATCTCCGCCATGCGGGCGAACATCTTATCGAGCCGGCCGGTCTCTTCGCCGACGCTCAACAGGTGCCCTGCCAGCGCCGGAAATTGGCCGGTCTTGCGCAGCGGCCCCGAAAGGCCCTCGCCTCGCTTCACGCCCTGCGATACCGCCTCCAGCGCGCCTGCGATCTTGCGATTATTCAGGATCGCTCCGGCGATTCCGATTGATTGTACCAACGGCACGGAATTGGCGACCAGTGTCGCCATAGCTCTGGCGAAGCGCGCAGTTTCAGCTTTGCGCATGGCTTCGCCGATCAGGGGCAGGCGCAGGCGGAACGTGTCCCACCACAAGCGCCCCTCCACAGTGCGGGTATACGTCTGATGAGTGATCACCAGCAGCACCACCGCCAGGCCCGCGATCCAGGCGTAACTCTGTATGAACTTGCTCGTTTCTAGCATCATCCGAGTGGGAGCTGGGATCTGCATACGAGACTGCTCAAATACAGAGGCGAACCGCGGAACAACAAAATTCATCAGCAGGAAGATCGAGCTGAACCCGACCAGCGTCAACAACGCCGGATAGATCATCGACGAAATGATGTAGCTGCGCAGTTCGTCGCGCGTCTTTTCGAATTCGCTCAACTGCTCAAACACAATGGCCAGCGAGCCCGAAGCTTCACCGGCGCGAACCATATTCACGAACAGGTCGCCGAAATATTCGGGATGCGTGCCGAGGCTGTCGGCCAGCGTCTTGCCGCCTTTGACGACGCGCAGCACGTCCAACAGCACGCCGCGAAACACCGGCCGTTCGGTGAGTTCGGTGGTGATCGTCAGCGCGCGGTCGAGCGGCACGCCGGCATTCAACAGCGTCGCCAGTTCCTGGGTAAAGAAAAGGACGTCCTTGCGTTTCGCCGCGCCAAGTGTGGGCAGCTTCAACTCGAACTGCTTCTTCTGTTCGAGCCCGACGTAGACAGGCGTGAGTCCCTGGCGGCGCAGCTCTTTAGCGACGGCTTTGTCGTTTTCAGCCGGGAAGGTTCCCGTCCGTATTTTGCCATCCGAGGCGACCGCTTTGAAGAAATAGGTGGTCACGCTTGCTTAAAACTCCTGCGTCACGCGGAGTACTTCGTCCGCAGTGGTGACGCCGCCGCGGACCTTTTCCCAGCCATCTTCGCGCAACGTGTGCATCCCGTTCTTGCGGGCCGCGACGGTGATGTCAGCCGCGTCTGCATTGCGCATGATCAGCTTGCGGATTTCGTCGTTCAGTTCCATCAGTTCGAAGATGCCGACGCGGCCCTTGTAGCCGAAGCCGTGGCAGCTTTCGCAGCCTGCTCCTCTGTAGGTGAGGATCGATTCACCCTCCGGCGTAATGCGTTGGCCGTCTTCGCGCTTGCATTCAGGACAGATGACGCGCACCAGCCGCTGCGCCAGCACGCTGACCAGCGACGAAGTGATGAGATAGTTTTCCACGCCCATGTCCGTCATGCGCGTGATGGCGCTGGGCGCATCGTTGGTGTGCAGCGTTGAAAATACAAAGTGGCCGGTGAGCGCGCTGCGAATAGCGATGTCGGCCGTTTCGCGGTCGCGGATTTCACCAATCATGATGACATCCGGATCCTGGCGCACAATGTGGCGGATGCCGGCGGCGAAGGTGAGGCCGATCTGCGGATTGACGTGGATCTGGTTGATGCCGTCCATCTGGTATTCCACCGGGTCTTCAATGGTGATGATCTTTTTGTCGGGCTGATTGATGCGCTTCAGCGCCGAATAAAGTGTAGTGGACTTGCCGCTTCCGGTTGGACCGGTGACAAGAAAGATGCCGTGCGGCAGCGAGGTGTAATGCTCCATGCGCGCCAGCATATAATCCGTGAATCCCAGACGGCGGAGATCGTAAAAATCTCCGGCCGACCGGTCCAGCAGACGCATCACAACGCTTTCGCCGTACAGCGTAGGCAAGGTTGAAACGCGCAAGTCCACTTCGCGGCCGAGCGTTTTTACTTTGATGCGGCCGTCTTGCGGGAGCCGGCGCTCGGCGATATTCAATTTGGCCATGAGTTTCACGCGGGAGATCATGGCCGCTTTCAGGTCTCGTGGCGGCTGCTCCTGGTTATACAGGACGCCGTCAATACGATAACGGATACGGAACTCTTTTTCGAAGGGCTCGATGTGGATGTCGCTGGCCCGGCTTTCGACGGCGCCCGCAATCATCGAGTTCACCAACCGGATCACGGGAGCTTCGCTCGCCATGTCGCGCAGGTGTTCCAGATCTTCACTGGCTTGCGCGCCCGCGCCCTCCATGTCCTGGTCGGGCCGGGCGGCCTCGCCGTAATACTTGTCGATCGAATCGAGAATCTCCTGCTCCAGTGCAAGAGCCGGACTGACCTTGAGTCCGGTAAAACCTTCCACGGCGGCGATCGTTTCGAAATCGAGCGGATCGGCCATCGCCAGTTGCAGCGCGGCGCCGGACATGCCGGCCGGAATGCACTTGAACTGCCTCAGGAAGCGGGCCGAGAGGCCATCCGCTTCGGGCACTGGCGTTGGCGCGCCTTCGATCGTCAGCAGCGGAACGGAAAGCTGTTCGCTCAACGCTGCCAGCACGTCGCGCACGGCGATGAAGCCGAGATCGACCAAAATTTTGCCGAGCTTGTCGCCGCGGTCCTTCTGCAATTCGAGCGCACGGTCCAGATCCTCCGCCGTGATCTGGCGCCTTGCGATCAGCATCTCTCCAAGGCGTTGTTTCAAAACTCTTGTACCCGGATAACGGAATCGATGGTGGCGCGGTCGCGGCGGCCGGTCTGCAGTTCCACCAGTGCGGCCCGCGGAGCTTCCATGAGGATCTGCGAGGGAAGCCCGGTGGTGATCTCGCCCGGATGATGGAACAGGGAAACAGCGATGCCGATTTTTTCGTTGACCGGAACGCTATCGAGCATGCCGCCCGATGCAACCAGCATGTCGCGCATCTCCTTGCGCAGCTTCGGCAGCCGGTCCAGCTTCGCCTGCCGTACTTTTTCCAGTTGCTCTTTTGGCACAACCTGGCGGAATGGCGTGGCCCCTCCACCCGGAGCAAGGTTCACTTCGGCAACGAAGATCGCCCCGTAGTTTTCGAGGTAAACGCCCTGGGTGAAGCCGAGCAGTACAAACGGATCGTCCGGGTTGAGGCCACGCAGCGCACGGTCAAAACTCTTCTCCACCGCGATCAGGCTCTGGCGCGTAACACCCTTCGCCGCGATGGCGATGGCCGCTACGGCGACGAACAGTGCAAGGATCCGTTTCATTGTCCAAGCCCCTGGGGATCATAAGATGCCCGCGCCATAAAGTTCAGCTTCTTCTGGAGCACCGTATAGTTTGCTTCGAGCGCAACCATGTCGGCGCGGCGATCGAATTCGAACTGCTTCCTCTGGTCGGCCATCGCCCGCCGGATCTTCGCTTCGCTGCGCGTCTCGTATTCGGCGGAGACCTTCTTCACTTCGATTGCGACGCGGCGGTTCACTTCGGCCTGTACCACTTCTTGAATCATGGCGGCGTCGGGCATGACAGCGGCGGTCTTCGTCTGCTGTGCCGACGGGACCAACGCATGGATCAGGATCGCGCAGGAGAGCATGGCCGCTCCGGCAAAGCCGAGCTTCGGGCCGGAGTTCCATAGCTTCTGGTACCAGCGCGGTTCGAAGACCTTGTCCGATACAAACGCGATGCGCCGCGGCAGTTCCTCTTCCCGCACGCTGAGCAGCGCGGTCTGGGTCAGTTGCAGGCGGTCATAATCGGTTTGGCATGCGATGCAGGCCGCCAGGTGCTCTTCCACGCGCTTGCGTTCGCTGGCGTCGATCTCGCCGAAAAACAGATCCTTCAGATTGTCTGGTGAGCAGTTCATCTTCCACCTCTTGCGTTGACTGGAGCAAGGATTTCCTTCAGGTTTTCCAGCCCCGCGTACACGCGGGATTTTACCGTCGAAACCGGGCAATCCAAAATCACAGCCATCTCCTCAAACTTGAACCCTTCGTAAACTTTCAGAACCACCGCTTCGCGCTGCTCTCCGGTGAGCCGCCTCATCGCCGCCGCCACTGCCAGGGTCGTCTCCACCGGCAGCATCTTCATGCCCTGCGAGGGCGGGGCGAGTTCGGGCCCCAACTCCTCTTCCGGCCGGTTCTTGCGCAGCAGCGAATACGACTCGTTGTGGGCGATGCGGAAGAGCCAACCGGCGAACTTGGCCGTGTCTTCCAGCTTGCGCAGGTTCTGGTAGGCCTTGAGGAAAACGTCCTGGCAAAGGTCCATGGCGTCTTCCCGGTTCCCCACGAGTTTCAGTATGTAATTGAAAACACGCTTCTCCCAACGGGAAACCAGCAGGTTGTAGGCGTCAACATCGCCTTCCCTGGCTTTCCCGATCAGATCCCTATCTTCGACTTCTCGAAAGATCAAGGTTTGGGGGACACTCCTTTATCTCCAATCATAAAGACTCAGGAGAAAGGAAGAAAGTCGGCTGGGGTTGGCTGTTTTCTTGAGGGGATGACTAACGCGAACCGGAGCCGGGCGATTTCTCAAGCACCGTCGTTATAACAACATCCGTCAGCGTTTTATAGTGAATCTGCGCTGGAAAAGTTGCCAGGTGGCCGAATCCAAACCCGGTGAACAGACCGTTCAATAGGTATTTCCGCAGCATTTGGAAGGTTTCGAACCGTCCGACCATCGTGATCGTTACCCGAACATCTCCCTTTTCGCGCGCAGCCCGACGCTGGTCCAGCATTTGCTGAAACGAGCGGCTATCATCCATCCCTTTGGCGGGATCCTCCGTTTGGATGGAAATCGCGTTCGGCCACTCGATGCCATCTGTAACCAATTTCAGATCACACGTTTCGTCGGTGAGAAATGTGGATTCCATGGTCGAAACGTAGACACCTCTCACGGCAACAAGGCGTCCGTTGTAATGTGGTCTTTACGCCTAAAGCAGATTCCATCGTTCCATTCCCGCGCTCAGACTCAGACCTTATCCGGAACCACGTATGGTTTGCGATAGACCCGCGTTACGAGTTGGTTGGCCTCATCGTCACCTACGAACTTCATCGTCTTCGGGTCGAACTTGAGCTCCCTATTCAGCCGGTACGCGATGTTGCCCAAGTGGCAGTGTGAGGTGGAGAGGTGGGTCTCTTCCACTTCAGACAGCAAATGCTTGCGGTCGCGCGTCCGGATCGCTTCTGCAAAGCCGGCAAAGTGGCTGAGGTCTTTCGGCGATTCCACCTCGGGTTCCGGCTTCTTGTTCCTTCCCAGCGTGATGGTGAACTTGCCGTCGGCCATGATGTGCATGTGGCCCTTTGTGCCGAAGAAGTCCCACGACATGGGTTCAGCCGTGTAAAGGCCGCGCAACTGGCCGACCATCATCGAGCCGTCTTCGTAGGTCCAGGTTACATTCTGGGTGTTGGGCGTCTGCGCCTGATCCTTGTATCCGAAGCGCCCGCCGGAGGAGGTCACCTTCACCGGCATCCTCTTCTGCATCGCCCAGCGTGCAACGTCGATCAGGTGCGGTCCGTTGTTGCCTAACTCGCCATTGCCGAAATCCCAGAACCAGTGCCAGTTGTAGTGAACCAGATTTTCGTGATATGGCTGCATCGGCGCCGGCCCCACCCACAGGTCCCAGTTCAGCCACGATGGCACGGGCTTGTTCTCTTTGAAGCCGATAGATTCTCGATTGCCCGGAAAGAAGAAGTTCGATTGGTAGATGTCGCCGATCGCGCCGCCATGCATTAACTCCACCGCCTTGCGGAAGCGGCCATACCAGCGCCGCTGCGTGCCGCCCGCGGCGATGCGGTCATACTTGCGAGCCGCCTCGACAAGTTTCACGCCTTCGAAAATATTGTGCGAGACCGGCTTTTCGACGTACACATCCTTGCCGGCCTGCATCGCCCAGATGGCAGTCAACGCGTGCCAGTGATTGGTGGTGGCGATGGTGACTGCATCGATGTTCTTGTCTTCAAACACGCGCCGCATGTCGCTTTCAAGTCGTGGACTCTTGCCGGTCTTGTCGCGAATGACCTGGGCGTTCTTTTCCGTCCGCTGTCCATCGGGATCGACCAACGCACCGATCTCGACATTGCCCACGGGCAGAATCTCCTTGATATGAGCGGAGCCGCGAGATCCAACTCCGATGATGGCAAGTCTCACCCGGTCATTGGCTCCCGCCCAACCGCTGGAGGCCGCGGCCGTGGCCGCGGCGATGAAGTGACGGCGTTTCATGTTTGTCATCATATCGCGATGGCATGACGAAGTGCTTGCCTGTCGAAGAATGAATCTGGTTTATAAATTGGCATCTTCGCGAAGTGACACTATACGAATCATCACATTCTTAAACCATATTGGTTTAACCTTTTGCTATCATGCAAAGTATAACTATGCGTAAATATCAAGACTTAAACCGCCTCCAAGGGCTTCTGCCGGAAGGGTTGCTCGTGGACGCCGCATGGTTGACAAGGTATGGCTATTCCCGAGCACTACGCAATCAATACGTTGACCATGGCTGGCTGGCGCAACCGGCAAGCAGAGTCTACCGCAGAACGAACAGACCCTTGAGCTGGCAGCAAACAGTCATCTCGCTCCAGACGTTGCTTGAGAAGAACCTGGTGGTGGGAGGCCGGACCGCGCTCGAACTCCACGGCTTTGCGCACTATCTGCGGCGCGAAACAAAACGGGTTCAACTATACGGACCCAGGAAGCCACGCTCCTGGCTATACAAACTGCCAGCGCGGGTGGAGTTCGTGTATCACAACAGCCGCCGGTTGTTCCGCGGCGACTCCGTCGCAACACTGCCCGATCCGCTGACTCCTGATCTATCAGCGCAGCCGTGGGGACAGTGGGACTGGCAGATTGTCCTCTCCTCCCCGGAACGGGCAGTACTCGAATTGCTCAACGAATTGCCGGACAGAGAGAGTTTTCACGAAGTGGACAAACTGATGGAGGGCCTCACCACCATCAGTCCAAAAAAAATGGAGAATCTTCTCCTCAATTGCCACAATATTAAAGTGAAACGTCTATTTTTCTTCTTCGCGGACCGCCACAGGCACCCCTGGTTGCGCCGCATTAACAAATCGAAGATCGATCTCGGGCGCGGCAAACGGATGTTGGTCCGCGGCGGCACACTGAACGCAACCTATCAGATCACGGTTCCCAAGGACCTGGATGCCGGTCAATGAGATGTACCGCCGTCAGGTCGCGCTGCTCATCAGGGTGTTACCCCACGTGGCAGAGGAGCCGTGCTTTGCCCTAAAGGGCGGAACTGCCATCAACCTGTTCTTGCGAAACATGCCGCGCCTCTCGGTCGATATTGACCTCACCTACCTGCCGGTTTCCTCACGAATCGAATCCCTGGCCGGCATCGATGCAGCAATGCGCAGGATCTCCAAACGCATCCTCAAAGCGTTGCGAGGCGCACATCTAACAGAAGCCCGCCACGAAGAAACCATTTGCCGTTTGTTTGTACGCCACGCGGGCACCCAGATCAAGATCGAAGTTACCCCTGTGCTGCGAGGTTACGTCTACGAACCCGAATTGCGCAGCGTGTCTCCGCGGGTGGAAGAAGATTTCGGGTTCGCGGAAATGCGCGTAGTGTCGTTCGCAGATCTGTACGCTGGCAAAATCGTCGCCGCGCTTGACCGCCAACATCCGCGCGATCTCTTCGATGTGCAGGACCTGCTCGCCAATGAGGGCATCGACGATCCCTTGCGGCGCGCATTCATCGTCTACCTGTTAAGCCACAACCGCCCGATGTCAGAGATCCTCGCGCCGGCCAGGAAGCCTATTGAAGCGGAGTTCCAGCGAGGCTTTGAAGGCATGAGCGAACGGCAAGTCACACTCGCGGACCTCACCGGCGCCCGCGAAGCACTGATCGCGGCCATCGCCGGCGAAATGCCCGAGACCCACCGCCGGTTCCTGCTGTCGTTCGAAATGGGACAACCCGAGTGGCCCTTGCTTGGAGTCCCAGGAGCCAAAGACCTTCCAGCGGTTCGCTGGCGGGAAAGAAACCTGGCGAGCCTGGCAGCGGGGGACCGCGCGATGCTCTTATCCAGGCTGGAATCTGCTCTAGGTTTGATGGCCGTGTTTACGCGCCGGGGCGCCGCTTAAAGCAACACGGATGAATCCCGAACTTCGATACTAAGAGGACGTATAATCGAGGGATGCGGCGCATCACTGGTCTGCTCCTTTCCTCGCTCTGCTGCTTCGCGGCCGAGCCCAACGAGAAAGCCCACAAACTGCTCGATGAGGCGGCCGCGACGGCAGGGTCCACCACCCTGGAAGTTCACATCCTTGCGTTGATGCACCTGGGCAAGTTGTACCAGGTCTACGACAAGCCGAAGGCGGTCGATTACTTCCGCCAGGCCTTCGCTGCAACCTCTTCCTCCGGCGAAGACATGAAGAACATCTTGCAGGGCGAAATCGTCAAAAACCTCGCTGACGTCAGCCTGCCGGAGGCGGCCGAACAGTTGCGCGGCATGGCGGAACCGGCCACCACTCTGGAGGGCAACACCTCTGCCATCGATCGGGTAACGCAGTTGCTGATCGCGAAATCGGAGTTCGATAAAGCGACCGAAGTGATGGGCCTGGTGCCGGCCGCTGCCGCGTATCCCTTCCGTGCCGCCGGCTCCGTCTTCGATGCGCTACCGAACAACGATCCGCGCCGCGTACTGATCTTTACTCGCGCAACAGCGGCCTATCAACGGCGGCCGGAGCGCGAGTTCACGGAAATGCTTCATGCACGCTGGCGCAAGCTTCCGCGCGAAGTCGCGGAAGCCGCACTGAACGCGGTAGCCAACGCAATTCTGGTAAAGAAAGACCAGAACTTCAGTTTCAACGGAGACGAAGCCGACGACAACGGCAAGATGATCTTGAAAAATCTGCGGACCGTTGAATTGGCCTGGATGTATCAGGTGATGAACGGCGTTGACCCCAAGCGGGCGCAGGAACTGGCAGCAACGAATCAGGAGATCAAGACCGCCTCCGTTGAGAAACTGAAGGAGCCGAAAACCGAAGAGAAGAAAGCAGAGCCCTCCAAGGATGACGAAGACGACGGTATGTATCCCCCGCTCAGCATCCTCAGGGGAATCGATATCGACAACTTATCAGACCGCATCGGACAGTGGGCCTTGGCCGAGAAGAAAGCAACAGCCGCTTTGGAACTGGCGGAAAAAGACCTGCCGCAGTCCCTCTCCCGTATCGGTGATCTGCCCTACCCTGCGATGAAGGCGCAAGCCATCTGCGGCCTGGCGAAAAAGTTCGCGCCGAAAGACCAGGCCACCGGCAAGTCCCTCATCGATAAATGCCTCGACGCAGTGAGCGACGTCAAAGACCCTGCCGATACCGGCACTCCGCTGCTATCGGCAGCGCAGGCCGCGATGACCATCAAGCTGCGCGACCGCGCCTGGGAGGCGATGCAGAAAGCCGTCGTCATCTCCGGTGAAGCATACGTTGCGGAAGCGAACGCGGAGAAGGTGAACAAGGCACTGCGCGAATACTGGCCGTCATTACAGATGTGCCGCCTGACCGCCTACACGGGCGCCAAGCTGTTTGCGGAAGAAGCAGACACCCTGCTACGCGACGTTCGCGATCCGGACATGAGTGTCATCATGCGAATCGAGATGGCGCGTGCGCTCATGAAAGAACCACAGTACGCACACAGCATGTCGTTCCGATTCTAATGCGCCGCTATCTGATACCTCTCCTCGCGACGCTCTGTTTTGCGGGCGAGCAGAATGAGAAGGCGCACAAGTTGCTGGATGATGCGGCAGCCACGGTGGGTTCCACCACACTCGAAGTTCACGTCTTGTCGTTAATGCATCTTGGCACTCTCTACCGGCCTTACGACAAGAAGAAGGCCATCGATTTCTTTCGTCAGGCCTTTGCGGCAACCTCCGCGTCGCCGGAGGAATCGAAGGGCATCCTTCAGGGCGAGATCGTAAAGAATCTCGCCGATATCAGTCTTCCGGATGCGATGGAACAACTGCGCGGCATGGCCGAACCGGCCACCACGCTGGAGGGCAAAACCTCTGCCATCGATCAAGTGACGCAGTTGCTGCTCGCCAAATCAGAGTTCGATGAGGCGATGGAAGTGATAGGTCTGGTGCCAGCCTCCGCGGCGTATCCCTTTCACGCGACTGGGTCCGTATTCGATGCGCTGGCGAACAACGATCCACGACGAGTGCTGATCTTCACTCGCGCAACTACGGCTTATCAGAGAAAGCCCGAACGCGAGTTCACAGAGATGCTTCACGCGCGCTGGCGCAAGCTTCCGCGCGAGGTTGCCGGGTCCGCCTTGCAGGCCGTGGTCAATACAATCCTTGTCAAGAAGGACCAGAACTCGAACTTCGCCGGAGACGGCGCCGACGATAGCGGCAAGATGAGGATGAAGAACCTGCGGACGGTGGAACTGGCGCAGATGTACCAGGTGATGAAGGGACTCGATCCGAAGCAGGCGGAGCAACTCGCGGCATCGAATCAGGAAATCAAGACGGCCTCCCTGGAACGGTTGCGGGAGAAGGTAGCCGTAGAGAACGGGGACGAACCCTCCGAACAAGATGAAGCAGTGTTGATTCCTCCTCCCAGTCTCTTTCGCGGTGCGGATGGCAGGAATCTGCTCGATCGGATGGGAAAATGGGAGGCTGCGAAAAGGAGAGCGGAAGCTGCGGCCGAATTGGCCGACGACGACCTGCCCCAGTCGCTCTCCCAAATTGAAGACCTCCCCTTTCCCACCATGAAAGCGGAATTGATCTGCGAAATGGCAAGGCAGATCGCGGAGGAGGATGTTGAGACGGCGAAGTCGCTATTTAAGAAGTGTCTCGACTCAGCGGCGGACATCAAGGACACCTCGGACACTACCGGCCCGCTGTTGGCCGCGGCGAGAGCCGCGATGACGTTGAGCCAGCGTGATTGGGCTTGGGAAGCGATGGGGAAGGCCATCATTTCGGCGAGTGAATCCTACGTATCGGAAGCGCATGCGGAAAAAGTGAACAAGGCCCTGCGCGAATACTGGCCGTCGTTGCAGATGTGCCGCTTAACAGCCTACACTGCCGCCAAGCTCTTCGCGGATGAGGCAGAGAAGCTGTTGGGCGGTGTTCGCGATCCCGACATGAGCGTGATCATGCGCATTGAAATGGCGCGCGCACTCATGAAAGAACCGCTACCCGTGCACAACATGTCGGTGCAGTTCTAATGCGTAGCAATCTGGGACTGCCCCTCTCCTCGTATTGCGTCGCACCCTCAAGCCACGGCGGTACTTCCGTCCACTCAGTAACCAATCCATTGGGGTTGTACTAGTCTCGTTGCGCTCGGGAAAAGATTGGCCACTTTTCCAGGCGGTTCCTTGTTGATCTGGCCCTTTGCGCCATTCCCAACCTTGGTAATCTCCAGCTTCATGCCTACCAGCGATCTGCCGTCTTGATCAAAGACCGGGCTGAGCTGGCCTTCCAGGTAGTTTGGAAAAGTGTCCTGGCTCATTGCGCGCGTCAGGCGCAGTTCGTTTCCTTCCTGGGTGATGTCAATCGTGATGCGGATGGGTTGGGTTCCGTAACCATCGATGTAGCCGTTGTAGTAGGGCCGCTTGCTGTCGAAAATCGCCTTGACGGACGCGTCCTTCCCGGCCTTTACCGTAATGACTCCCGCTTCCTTCAAATCGCCGCAGAGTTTAGTCCCACCGTTTCCGTCGGGTACCAGTGTCTGTGGGCCCTGCGGAACGATGCAATCGGGCTCGGCTAAAGTCATCTTCGTGGTTCGGACCACCTGAGCGCAGATAGTGCGCACCTCGGCATTGGGAGTACCCGGGTTGGTGGAGGCAACCTCCTCAATGCAGTCTTTCATCATCATCTCCGATGGCGTTTTGGACGTGTACGGAGCATGTGGTTTCGGGGTCTTCCGGTTCGGGTCGTACTTGGGTGGATTGTACGGATAGCCCCCTTTACCTACGCCACCGTTCTCTCGGGCATTCCCGCCGAAAAGACCGGGATTCTGGTGCGGGGTTTGGTTTTGTGCCTGCTGTTGCAACTTGCCCGCGGTCGCAGTGAGCCCCTGATTGCTCACTTTGGCGATGCAGTCATCGGCTTGGCTAACGAACGCCTTCGCCCGTTTCACCCCAGCGTTCACTTGCGCGGCATAGTTCTTGCCGCTCATCAGGGGGCCAACCTGCTTTAGTTCCCTGAAGGCCTGCAGCAGCGGGTCGACGCAGGGTTGGTAGGCCGCAGCGTCGGACGGATACCGGATCTTTAGCGCATTCCATCTAGCCATGCTGCTGGGATAATCAGGCGCGGCCGCCAGTTGCGGTGCGCCCGTACCATTGGAGGCGTCCTGGCGAAGGCTTCTGACCGCTGACATGAGCGCGCCAGAGGGGTCGCCGCTGGCAAAAACATCGCCGCTATTGGCAACTTGCGCTCTCATGGGTGAGGGCGCGTGCAAAAGAAACCCCAGGCAGGAAAGAACAGCCACCTGATACCACCTGTGAAGTGACATGTACCCTCCAACAAATGACGTTAATTCAGTTCAATGAGCCAGGCCTAAACCTCTCCTAGCCGAGCCGCGACCGTGAGGGAGCGATAATTTCGTTCGACACCCTAAGCGCCATTTGCAATCTTCATGCGAACCCTGTTGTGCCGCCACGTCGATTTACCAGGGCCTGTAGCATGTGCGCTCAGCCTCATAGCGCTGCAAGGGTTTCATGCATTCATAGTAAGCGTTGATTGCACTCCGCCTTCTGACTTCCGCCTGGCACGCTGGGCTTGCGTTGCACTCTGCGATGGCCCGCTCCCGTTCCTTGGCATGGAGTGCCAGGCTTTCTTTAACGCTCATCGTCCCGCCATTGGGCACGTCCGTGAAGGGAATACTGCCAATGCTGGAAAGATATTGATATTTCTCCATGGTGAAAGTGCATCCTTCCGGCTCCAGGTGTCGTCTCTTCGCCCGCTCGATCTCGCCTGCGGTGCCAAGGATAATAATCCCGCGCTCGGCATCGCTTGGCCGCAGCCCCTGGCCGCAAGTGATGTAGCCGGCATCCACGTTCGCCTCAACAATTTGCCCCTTGTTCTCTGGCCGGAAGAACGTCTTGGCAACATTAACCTGGTGATAAAACACTTCGTAGGATTTGCATCTCGGCGACTGAGGGGGCGCAGGCACATTGACCTTATCGCCCTTGAGCAGCAGAAAATGCTGGCGCCCGCAATCTGTAAATGTAGCTTTGACCTTTTTTGCGTTGACCCAAATCGGCTCGTCCGCCATCGCAAGCATTGAAAAAAAGACAGGCGCAATAACCGGTAAGGTTACGCGAAAAATGGCTCTAGCCACATGCGATTTCATCTGTGTCTCCCCGTTTTTCGACTATCGGCCGATTAGCTTTACGTGAAGTTGCCGGTATCGTTAGATGTTACTACACAACTGCGCGGCGCCCGCGATTACGACTTAGTAAGTTGCTTCCGTTCTAGCCGAGGTTATCTAACGGGCCAGTGCTGTCCCCGTGCGATTTCGCGGGCACACCCATGCGATTCAACAAAGCCAGATGCAAATTGCAAAGCGGTGTCTTCACCGCAGCGCGTACGCGGCGCCCAGGTTTCAATGTCCCTTTGCCGCGACCCGCCAGCAGTATCGGCAGATCCTCTGGATCGTGGCGGTTGCCGTCCTTCAACGTCGCGCCGAAAACGATCATCGAATTATCCAGTAGTGACGTGCCGCCTTCGTCCAGCCCCTTCACTTTGCCCAGGAAGTACGCCAGCTGCGTCGTGTGCCAGTTGATGATCTTCTCATATTGCTGTCGTGCAGGCTCTTCATTGCGGTGGTGCGACAAGCCATGAAAGTTGCCCTTAACGCCGGATAGAAACGAATAATCCTGTCCGCTCTGTGCATCACCAAACATGAATGTCGCGACGCGTGTCGAGTCGGTCCAGAACGCCAGCACCATCAAATCCAGCATCAGGCGCACATGCTGTTCATGCGAATCGGGAAGGCCCGCGGCTGGCCGGTCGAGAGGAAACTTGCCCTGATTGATCCACCGCTTCTGCGGTTTCATCGACGCTTCAATACGCTGCTCCACCGAACGCACAGACTCAAAGTACTCATCCAGCCGCACCTGGTCCGCACGGCTGCCCTTGCTGCGAATCGCCTTCGCCTGCTCCATCACCAGATCAAGCACGCTGGTCTCATCGCGCTGCAACGAAGCGAGCAGCGCCGGACTCTTCGAATCCACGCTCGAAACCACCGGCCCGCGATTGTTGCGGAACAGACGGTCGAAAGCAAGCTGCGGCACAATCTCTTTCGGCACCGGAGTATGCGGATCGCGCCACGAAATGAACGACCCATAAATACGGGCAAAACCACCGCCCGCCGTATCGATGCCCGACCGCGGCGCATCAATACCGAGTTCGAAAGATGCAAGCGGCGTCTGCCCGTTCAAATGCGCGGCGGCGACCTGGTCCACACTGGTTCCGCCGGAGTCGAGATCGTTGCCCGTGGTGCGCTCGACGAAGCCACCCGAAAGCCACGCCGGAATTTTCGGCCAGTGGCCATTCCGGCCGACTGCATTCTTGTTCCACAGGTTTTCAACCAGCGTGAAGTCCTTGCGGAACGCCTCCACCGGCTTCAGGTGTGGAGTGATTGCGTAATCGTCCACATCGCCCGCCGGCGTCCAATAGTCCGGACGCACACCGTTGGGCATGAACATATAAGCCATGCGCAGCGGCGGTTCGGAGAGTCCAGTCGCCGCGGCATAGCCGATGGATTCGAGCCACGGCAAAGACATTGCGGCGCCTGCTCCGCGCAGGAGCGTTCTTCGGGAGATCTGTTTTCGCATACGGCTACTTGGAACAGAATATCATTTACTGTGCAGGTTCCGAGGCCAACTCCGAGGCCGCTTCCACCTCAACCACGAGTTCCGCCGCATGCCGCATCGGTTGCCGTTTCCAGTAAGTGAGCGAGCGCCAACACCACTCCAGCGGGCCGTAGCGGAAACTCTTCAGCCAAAGCGGACTCCACACCAACGACACGCACCACATGCCCAGCACCACATAGTAAAGTTCGTACCGCTGCAGCCGGTTGTAGAGACCGAATCCGTAGCCGTAGAACACAAAGCCATAGATCAGCGAATGCAGAATGTAGTTGGAAAGGGCCGTCTGCCCCACCGCCGCCAGCCGGTTGCGCAATCCCTCGAACAGGCCGAACTTACACACCAGCAGGATCGTCGCCACATGGCCCATCGTCATCGCGATGCGCGCCAGTTGATAGGTGCTGAAGGTGAACACCGTCTGCATCGGCTCGAAATTGGCCAGCCACGCAAGGTAGAAGGAAACGGCGCCAACCGGGATGCCGACGCCATATCCGGCCGCGAGCAGCCACAAATAGAACTTCTCGGACCGCTCCGCCGCAAGCACGCCGGTCTTCGCAAACGCAATGCCCACCAGCATCATGGTGAACATGTCCCAGCCGCCCATATAAAACGGATTGGAGTGCCAGCGTTTCACCACCTTCGCCCGCTCAGCCAGCAGGTGCCCATAGGAGCCGCTGTACATGCCGATCTCCTTCTTCAGATCGTCCGCGCTTGGGTTGTAATACTTGCGCTCTTCGTCGTACGAATCCTTGGCTTCCTTCTGCTCGTCGGTCAGCTTCTGTTTGGCGGCCGCCGCCTTCTCCGCCTCCATCGCCAGCTTGTAGTGCTTTTGAAATTGGATGCCTTGGTACACCGAATCCCCTGTCATGAGCCCGATAAAGATGCCGGCCGTAATGAGCAGCGCCTTCGGCGTCGCGCGATGAAACGGCACCAGCACCAGTCCCAGCAGCGCGTACGCATAAAGAATATCGCCATGCCAGATAAGGAAAGCGTGGAGGATGCCGAACAGCATCAGCCACAATGTGCGCCGGTAGTAGATCTCCACCGCCTCCGTTCCCGCGCCGCGGCTGACCGCGCGCGAGATGAGCAGGTACGATCCCGCGCCAAACATCATGGAGAAGATGCCGCGCATCTTGCCATCCCAAAACACATACTGGATGGCAAACAGCGCTATGTTGATTGCGGTAGTGCCGCCCGAAACCTTGGGATTGAAATCAGCGGCCAGCGGCAGCCCTGAGAATAGGATGTTCATCAGCGCAATGCCCAGCAGTGCAGCTCCACGCAATACGTCCATCGACGAAATCCGCTCGGCTTGAGCAACCGGCGAAACTCCAGAAGTCGGCATAGGCACCTCCAAATACTTGAATATTGATGGAGTGTACCACGGATTTCGAGGCGTTATGGCACGTCGAAGCGGATGCCGCTCTCGGCCGAGAACTTGCGGTAATCGGTGAACAGCGTCACGCCGCGTTGCGCTCCGCTGCTCTTCGAATTGCTCCAGTTCTCCGATTGCAGTGGCAACAGGAACTCCTGATCGCCGACCTTTTGGCGGCTATAGCTCAGCACCAGATGCACGGCTCCTACCGGGGAATTCTCAGCTAGCCCCACCGAATCGACGGCAACTCTCAGCACCTCCATCGTCTCCGCATCCACCGCCACCTGCCCCTCCGCGGCCCAGTTCATGTGCACTCGGCGCCCGCCTCGCGTGATGGTGGTCCCGAATACCGCATGCTCCAGATCGATCTCAAAGTGAAGCACGGCCACGCGCCTGCCGTTCACCTGGTCCCATTTGACCCAGCTGAAATCGGCCATGCTCCGCGGGTCGAACACATTCCGCAGCACGCTGCCGAAATCGCCCTTGAACTTTCCTCCATGCAATTGTTCCATGGATTTCGTCACAGGCTTCCCATTCACCAGCGTGAGTCTGTAATTCTCTTTTTCCTCGAAGTAACTGAGCTGGATGGTGAGCGTGTCATAGAGCTTCCATGACGGCTGCCGGCTACCGCTGGTCGCTTTGCCCGAATATCGCTTCGTGACCTGCGTGCAGATAAAGTTGGGTAGGCTGCGGCTGTAGTCGAGCGCCTTCTGGCGTACCTTCTCCACCATCACCGGCAACTCCGCGGGTGACGGCTGGCTCTGCGCCAGCGCGGCCGAAACCAGCAGGGTGAATAGTGGAATCACTTCGCAACTAGGATGGCATGCGCGCCATCCACGTAACTGGTGACCTCGGTCCCCGCCGCCGCGGCGATCTCCTTGGTCTTTTTCTTCCCAGCGAAATCGACCGCCCGTTTTGTGTCGCCATCGGCGCGCGCCGCAGGCATGGCCCGCAGGGAAAGCTTCTGCCCGTCGATCGCATCCACCTTGCCCAGCCGGAAGGTCATCTTCCCTCCCATACCCAGAATCTTCTTCTTGGCCGCCTGGGTGATCTTGCCATGTGCGGCGGAGCCCTTGGCGATCACTACATGTTTGCCGACCACTACGTCATCCGCAACTTTGAAGGTAAGCGCCAAACCTTCTTCGGCATCACTCGGGATATCCATTGTGAGGATCAGCTTCACCGGAAGTCCATCGGAAATGCTCACCGGAACTCCACCGGCCTTTGGCGCGGGCGGAGGCTCTGCAGGTTTCGAAGCCGCCGGAGAAGCGGCAACCGGAACCGGCTTGGAAGCTGGACTTCCCGGCGCCTCTGGCTTCGCCGGCGAAGCCGGGGCGGAAGCGGCAGGTGCCGGAACCGGAGTTTTGGAAGGATCGTGCATCAGGTCAATGATGCGTGCCGGGACGCCGCCCTTGGTCAGGCGTATAATCTCAGCCGGAGACAGGTCGAACCTCGGCTCGGAACACTTGATCTGGCTGATCAACACCTGTTCGTCCACATGTGCCTGCACCATGGCCAGAATCTTGTCGTTGGTCAACACCTCCGGCACCGGAGTCTTGATCCCATTGCCGATTTGCTCCACGGGTGCCTGCTGCCGCTGGTTCAGGAACCACCAGCCGCCACCGCCGGCCACCGCCGCAACCAGCACGCCCACTACCGCAAACAGGCCGGCTTTCGACTTTGGCGGCGCCGCCACAGGCGCAGCTACCACGGCCGGCATCGCCGTGCTGCTCACCGTGGGCATGATCATTCCCGATTCAAAAACCCGCTTCAGATCGAACAGAGCGGTATGCATCTCGCGCATCGATTGCCAGCGCTGATCCGGATCTTTTCGCAGCGCCTTAAAGATGATCTCCGACAACTGCTCTGGAGCCTGCGGCGTGGTCTTCGCGATCGCCACCGCCTCTTCCTTCAGAACGGCAGAGAGCGTGGAAATGCCCGACTCGCCATGAAATGCCCGCCGCCCGGTCACCATCTCATACAGCACCGCGCCAAAAGAGAAAATATCCGAACGTCCGTCCAGGATCTTCCCCTCGGCCTGCTCCGGCGACATGTAGTTCAGCGTGCCAACGATCGCCCCCACCGCGGTCAGCGGAGAATCCGCGATCGTGACGCTGTCGCCGGAATTGCTGATCGGGCTGCCGGTCAACTTCGCCAGACCGAAATCCAGCAGCTTCACCAGCCCCGCATTCGTCACCATGATATTTGCCGGCTTCAAATCGCGATGGATGATTCCAGCCGCATGCGCCGCAGCCAGTGCATCCGCAACCTGCGTGGAGTAGGACAAGACTTCCAGCGTGTCCATCCCGCCCGGAGGCGTGAGCTGATGCAGGGTCCGCCCCGCCACATACTCCATCACCATGAACTGCTTTCCGCCATCGGAAAGAATGTCGTGAATCGTGATGATGTTGGGGTGATTCAGCGCAGAGGCGGCCTGCGCCTCCTGCAGGAAACGCCGCCGCCGGTCAGGATCGGCTGACATGTCGGCAGGCAGCACTTTGATCGCGACAAACCGGTTGAGGCGCGTGTCTTGCGCCTTGTAGATTTCGCCCATGCCACCGGCACCGAGCTTCTCCAGAAACTGGTATTGCTGAATTGTTTGGCCGACCATAGCACCAAGAATGGACCTGTGTCCAAGTCCCCATATCCTACCACGAAAAGCCTATTTGAACCCCGCCTGTTGTAGAAACTCAGCCGCAACGATGGCCGCCGTCTTGCCCGGAGTCTTGGCCCTCGCCTGTAGTTTGCGCATAGTGCCCAAATCCACCTTGCCCTCCAGTTGCTTCAGCACGCCTTCCAGCTTGGGATAGGTGAGCAGAGACTTCTCTCCGGCGACAATCCCTAAAGGGTACGAGGCAAACGCCTTTTGATCGTCCCCCAACACTTTCACTTTGTCGCCTTCCATGATCGGATCATCGCTATTCACCACTCCCAGATCCGCGGCTTTCTGCACCACCTGCTCGGCAACCTTGTCGATTTCCACAGCCTTCGCCGCGCCGGTCAATTTGGGGTGATAAACCAGGTCTAGCTTTCGAGCTCCGTCCATGCGGTCCTGGAATTCCATCGTGGAGCAGAGTCTGTAGCCCTTTTTCCCCTCTTGTAGCTCGCTAAGTTTGGACTCGGTCACATTCTCAGGCGATCCGACGATCGTCCATGCCGAAGTTATCCCGAGGGGGGCGACCCATTTCAGTTTCAGATTCTGATATTCCAGTTGAACTCTTGAATTCAGAATATCGAGGTCGTCATTTGCCGGCAGCCGGAATACGGAATAGTAGGCCGTCCCAGTATCTTCAACGGCGACGTCAATCTCGCCCGCAAGCAACGCCTGATGAGCGATCAGTCCGCCCTGAATCCCGGCTTGCCGTCCCACCGGTTCGCCCAACTTGTTTTCGATGTGCTGGGCTACGATTTCGCCCAGAATACTGCTTCCCGCTGATTGCTTGTATCCGACAACTAATTGCTTTGGCGGTTTACTGCACCCGGCAAGCAACACAAGGCTTCCAATAGCAAAAAGAACTAGAGGTCTCATCAGCCACTATTGTACGCTCACGGTGGTGGATGCGTTTGGTTTGATATCCTGTAATGGTAGTTTCGAGAGACACCCATCATCTGCAATGTCATTTCAAATCCAACCCTTTCGCGAATTCCTTGTGCGGCCTGCCTTGCCGCCCGCTCTACCCAGGCTTCTAGAACTCGCAAATAACCTCATCTGGAGTTGGGACCACAACATCCGTGGTCTCTTCCGCCGGCTCGATCCGGTGCAGTGGCGCTCCAGCGGACACAACCCGGTCCTCATGCTCGGACGCCTGCCACAGGCGGCCCTCGAGCGCGCCGCGGCAGATCCGCGTTTCATCGCCCTGTACCGCCGCGCCTGTGAGCGGCTCGACAGCTACCTGCAGCAATCGCAGCAGCCCGCTGCCCACAAGCTGATCGCCTACTTCTCCATGGAGTACGGCATGGTCGAATGCATGACCATCTACTCCGGCGGCCTGGGCGTCCTCTCCGGCGACCACATGAAGGGCGCCAGCGACGCCGATCTCCCGCTGGTCGGCATCGGCCTGCTCTATCAGAAAGGGTATCTGCAGCAGACCCTCAATCCCGATGGCTGGCAGACCGAAAAGAATCCGGAAAATGACTTCTACACACTGCCTATCACCCCGGTGCTGAAGGCAGACGGCTCCGAGCTCAAGGTATCAGTGAAGCTCCCCGCCGGTGATGTGTGGATCAAGGTCTGGTACGTGCAGGTGGGACGCATCAAACTGTTCCTGCTCGATACCAACATTCCGGAGAATACCCTCTCCGACTTTCGCGACATCACCGACCAGCTCTACGGCGGCGACAGCGTCATGCGCATCCGCCAGGAACTGGTGCTGGGCTTCGGTGGCCTGCGCGCCCTGAAGGCCATGAACTTGGCCCCCACCGTGTTCCACATGAACGAAGGCCACTCCGCCTTCCTGGCCATCGAACGCATCCGGGTGATGATGCAGGAAGAGAAGCTGAGCTTTGACGAAGCCCTCTTTGCCACCCGCAACAACAACATCTTCACCACCCATACCTCCGTGCCCGCCGGAATCGATCTGTTTCACCCGGGCCTGATGTACGAATACTTCCACGAATACTGCCAGGCCAATCAGATCCCTCTCGACAAGCTCTTCGGCCTCGGCCGCCGCAACCCCTCCGATTCAGGCGAGCAGTTCTCCATGGCGATCCTCGCCATCAAGACCGCATCCTGGCGCAACGCCGTCAGCATGCTGCACCGCCACGTCTCGCAGGAGATGTGGTCAGACCTGTGGCCGCAGCTGCCGGTGTGGGAAGTGCCCATTACCTCGGTCACCAACGGAACCCATCTGCTGTCCTGGCTCAACGGCGACCTGGCAACGCTCTACGATCAGTACCTGCAGCCCGATTGGCGCGAACGCTACACCGAAGCCAACGCCTGGGACACCATCGACGACATCCCCGACCAGGAACTGTGGGAAGCGCACCGCCGCCGCCGCCGCCAGTTGATCGTCTACGTCCGGACCCGCGCCACCGAAGCTGCCGCCCTGCGCAAAGCCTCCGGCACCGAGATGCGCCGCTTGGCCGACGTGCTCGATCCGGAAGCCTTCACCATCGGCTTCGCCCGCCGCTTTGCGACCTATAAGCGCGCCACGCTGCTGTTCCGCGATGTGCCCCGCCTCAAGCGGTTGCTCACCAATCCGCGCATGCCCGTGCAGATTGTGGTCGCAGGCAAGGCGCATCCCAAAGATCATCCTGGCAAGCAGTTCATCCGCGAGATTGTGCTGCTTTCGCGCGACCCGGAAATCGCCAAGCGTCTGGTATTCGTGGAAGATTACGGCATCGGCGTTGCGCGTGAAATGGTGCAGGGCGTCGATCTCTGGCTCAACAATCCGCGCCGCGGCGAAGAGGCCTGCGGCACCAGCGGCATGAAGGCCGGCCTCAACGGCATTCTCAACCTCAGCATTCTCGACGGCTGGTTCGATGAAGCCTACGAATACTCCGGAGGCTGGGCGATCGGCGATCGTTCATCATACTCGGAAGACCAGGACGACATGCACGCCAGCGCGATCTACTCGCTGCTGGAAAACGAGATCGTGCCAGTGTTCTACGAAGGCCGCGGCGAAGACGTTCCGCACGAATGGATCCGCCGCATGAAGCAGTCTCTTCGCTATCTGAGCCCGCAGTTCAATTCGCAGCGCATGATTTCGGAGTACATGTCGCAGTTGTACGAGCCCGCGCACAATGCTTTCCAAGAGATCAGCCGCGGCGGTTTTGCGGCCGCGCGTGAACATGTCGCGTGGGATAGCAAGGTGAGCGCCGCATGGGGCCGCGTGGCGTTTGTCGATGTCCAGGGTTCGCCCGATGTTCCGGTCACCACCGGACAGGCGATTCCGCTCCGGGCTGCCGTCGAACTCGCCGGCCTAAAGCCTGCCGACGTTCGCGTCGAAGCAGTGGTGGGGCGCATCGGTACCTCAGGCCAGTTGGAAGAGACCGAAGTGATCACGCTGAGGCCGGTCTCCTCACAAGGAACGGTGCATGTGTTCGAGCAGCAGTTTGTTCCGCACCTGACCGGGCGCCTGGGCTATGCGATGCGCATCAGTTCGTATCACTTCGAAGACCCGCTGACACGCCCCTGCAATGCGTTGATGAAGTGGCGCTAGTCAGCGCTGCCATTCGCGCCGAAGCTGTTGAGTAAAATCCTCCGGTTGCGGCACTTCCAGTAAAACGGGAGTGCCGTCGCCTCTGGCCGGAATCAAAACCGCACTCCGTCCCTCCGCCCGGTACATTCTAATCTTCTGCCCGTTCGCCACCTTGAACCAGCCCGACCGGTAGTGCGAATTCGCGAACCCGTTGGTGCGCATGGTTGGCCGCCAGTCTTTATCCACGCTGAAATCGATCACCCGGATGCTGGCGACATCCACCTCGGCTTTGTTCAAAGTCACGGGATAAAACTTGTCGTGAATCGTCAACGCATCCGCGGTCAGGGTGTATTTAGGCGGTCCCGGTGCCCAGGAGAAAACGAAGGCGATCGCACCCAGAACGGCCAGCCCGCCCGCAACGCCCAGCACGATCCCCACCGTCATGCTGGAGCCGCCCGTGGTCTCAACGTCCATGGCCGGCGACTGCACAATCGAAGGCCGCACCGCGGCGACGAAGGCGTCCGGTTCGTCCGGACTCAGCAGCATCACCTTTGACGCCGTCCGCACCACCACGTTATTGCTGCGGTTGGTCACATACCACGTGCACTTGCCAAGCGCGCTGGTGCGAAACAGGCCGTAGTAACCGAACAAGCCGCCGCTGCCCATCAAACGAATCGTCCACCGCAGATCGTCCGGTGTCGCGCGCCTGATCTCCGTGATCGCCGAGATAGGAATGGTGACGTCGCCAACAAGCCGCTTGATGACGATCGCGCCGTCCTGCAAGTGGAAGCCCCTCACCGAATACGCATAAGCCGCCAGCAGAATCGCCCCGCTGACCAGGCAGAACCACGGACTCACAACTGCGCCAGGAACGCCGATCAGCAACACGCACACCGCGCCCGAAACAACCTTCGTTGTTGTATCGTACGACGCGGTAAAGATACGGTCCATACTCTACGGCCGGTTCAAGTATTTCTGATACAGCTTGTAGTGCTTACTCTCCAAGTCTACCTGTTTCCCTGCGATGAACATCTGCTTGATCTGCGTCTTGGCTTCGAGCGGATCGCCATCGGTCAGGATCAGATCCGCCAGCTTGCCCTTTTCGATGGAGCCGATCTGATCGCCCACGCCCCAGATCTCCGCCGGATTGATCGTCACGGCCTTCAGCGCCTCTGCATAAGGTAGGCCATACGCCACTGCATTCGCGGCTTCGAACGGTAGATTGCGCACAAACTCGATATCGAAAGTCGCAAACGCAAACTTCACACCCGCGCGGAAAAGTTCGGCCGGCAGCGTGGCAGGAGCATCGTACTCATCGTCTTCCTGCAGCGGCAATGCCAGCGTCTTGCCCAGAATCACCGGAATGTTCTTGGCCTTGATCTCCGCCACCGCCTTGCCCGGCTGGCGAATGCCGGCCAGCACAATCTTGATCTTCTGCTTGGTCGCGAACTGGATCGCCTCCAGAATCTCGCGCTCCTTCGCCACTGAAACCATCACAGGCAGCTTGCCTTCCAACACTGGCAGCATCGCCTCGAATTTCAGGTCCTGCTTGTCGTGGCCTTTCTGATAGCGCCGCGCCTGCTCGAAGAAGTCCGCGAGCTCCTTCATCTCCTTCTCGTGAGTCCGCTTCGCTTCCGTGAACGATGGAGCAGCGTCTCCGCGCCTGCCACCGCCACCGCGGCCACCGCCCCCGCCGATCGTTGGAAACTTCAGATGCATCGCCGCCGATTGTTTCACCGCCATGTCTTCCCACGTCCAGCCATCGGTGTGCATCAACGCCGCCTGACCCGCGATCATTCCGCCTTGCGGCACTGTCATCACAGCTGTAAGTCCGCTCGCGCGCACAACGGGAATATGTTCACTACCCGGATTCACCGCAATCACCGCACGCAGATGCGGATTGAAGGTCCCCAGCTCCGTAGTATCCGATGTCTCGCGGACCGCGCTGATCTCAGTGAGCCCAACTTCGGTCGCCGAGTTGATCATGCCCGGAAACAGGTGCAAGCCCTTGCCCTCGATCACCCGCACGTTCTTCGGCTTCGCCAACTTCACTCCGATATCGGCGATCTTGCCGTTCTCCACGTACACCGAAGCATTGGCGATCTCCGCCGACGTCACCGGATGCACGGTCACATTCTGAATCAGAAACGTCTCGGCCGCACACAACGGCAGTGCGCACAACAGTATCGCTGCGTATCTCATGCGGGCCTCCGGGTGCCGGGAGTCTTCTTCTGTTCCTTCTTCTGCTCTTCGCGCTGTTTATCGAGCAGCGCTTTCTTGCGCGCCGCCTTGACGGCCCGTTCGCTCGAGTCTTTGTCGCGGTCGAAGTACAGATCGCCGTCGATGATGACCTTCTGTACCTTCGTGTAATTGGAGAGCGGATGCTTGTCGTACATCACCATATCCGCGTCTTTGCCCACTTCGAGCGAGCCCACGCGCGAATCGATCGCCAGCTGCTTCGCCGGATTAATCGTAATGGTGGAGAGCGCCTCGGTCTCCGTCAGTCCGCCGTACCGCACCGTCTTCGCCGCTTCCGTATTCAAGTGCCGCATCAGCTCTGCATCGTCTGAGTTCAGCGATACGGTCACGCCCTTCTTGAACATGATCGCAGCGTTATAAGGAATCGCGTCGTAGGCTTCCACCTTGTACGACCACCAGTCGCTGAACGTCGAAGCACCAGCGCCGTGCGCCGCGATCTCCTTCGCCACCTTGTAACCTTCCAGCACATGTTGCAGCGTGCGGAGCTTGAAGCCGAAATCATCGGCCACGCGTATGAGCATCAAAATCTCATCTGCCCGATAGCAGTGCGCGTGCACGAACCGCTTGCCTTCCAGCACCTCCACCAGCGGCTCCAGTTTCAGATCGCGCCGCGGCAGCGGAGCGCCTTTGGCCTTCGCCGCCTGAATCTCTTTCTGATACGCCCTGGCATCGGTGAAAGCTTCACGGATCACATCCTCCACGCCCATGCGCGTCGCCGGATAGCGCAGCGTGGTGCTGCGGGCCAGCGGCGTCGGATTGCCCTGCCGCTTCGGATTCTCACCCAGCGCGAACTTGATGCCCGGAGTCGAACCCTTGAACACCATCGCCTCGCCGTCCTTGCCCCAACGCATCTTGATCACCTGGCATTTGCCGCCGATCGCATTGGCGCTGCCGTGCAGGATGTTCGCCGTAGTAACGCCACCGGCCAATGCGCGATAGATGGCGATGTCATCGGGATTCAACACATCCTCGATCCCCACCATCGACGATACCGACACAGCGCCTTCATTGATGCTCTCCGCCGCGATGTGCGAGTGGCAATCGATGATCCCCGGCATCAGAAACTGCCCGCCCGCATCGATGATCTTCGCCCCCGGCGGTATCAGAACCTTCTCGCCCAGCTCTTTGATCTTGCCGTTCTCAATCACCACAGAGCCCTTGAACGAACCCTTGGTGATGGTCAGCACATTCGCATTTTGAATAACCGTGACCTCGGCGGCCAACACCGCCGGTAACATCCATAGCAGAATCCATTTCATTGCTGGCTCTCCTGTGCCGCTGCGGCCGCGGGAGTTTCCGGTGCCGGCTCAATTTTCACTCCATCGATAAACACGAACTTCACCTGCGTGCGGTCCTGGAACATGTCGCCGTTGGTCACCACCAGATTGGCGATCTTGCCCTTGTCGATACTGCCCAGCCGGTCGCTCACGCCATAGATCTCTGCCGGCGAAAGCGTCAGCGCCCTCAGCGCAACTTCCGGAGCCAGGCCCGCATCAATGGCCTTCTTCACGGCCTTCGCAACATCGCGTGGATTCTCAACTCCGCTCGCGTAGAACGCAAACTTCACACCGGCCTTTGCCAGCGCCGCCGGAGTGGACGGCGCCTTCTCGCGAAGCTCCAGCGTCTTCAGGCTGTCCTCGGCCTCCGGATCGGAGTCGCGCGGTTTCTCCGGCCACTTCAGATTCACCAGCACCGTGGTGTTACTCTGCTTCAATAACGCCGCGGCTCTGTAGCCTTCGTGTCCGCCATAGAGAAGTGCAGGCCGCTTGATCTCGCCCGCGAAGCGGATCATGCGGTCGAGTTCCCTCACGTAAGTTGCAGGCAGCAGCACGCGAGGCGCTTCCAGCAGGCCTTCCAGCGCCCTGTCGTACTCCACGCGCTTCTTGCCCGCCGGGCTCTTTGCGTAATCTTCCTTCGCCGCCCGATAGTAGTCGGCATCGATGTAGACCTGCCGCAGATACGCGATCACGCCCATCAGGGACGCCGGAAATCCGCCGCCCGGCCCCGCGCTGGCGAGCGTCAGGTACATGCCGGCGGAAGGCTCAATCACCATCTGGCGATCGCGATCTCCAGCCAGGTTGATCACCGCGCCCTGCCCTGCAACAATACCGCGCGATGGAAACGTCACGGCGGAAGTGAACCCCACATTGCGGGCGCTCTCAATCCTCCGGTCAGAAGTCTTCACCTGATCGGCAGCCTTGAGCCAGCTCGTAGTCGATGGCCGGTCTTCGGGTCCGCGTGCCGGCGGAGCGGCATCTGCCGTGGCGACTGGTGCCGCCGGAGCCGCAGGCGCTGCCGTTCTGCCTCTTGTGCCGACCGCAATAGGCGCCGGGGCCGCATCAGCCATTCCGAGCGTGCTCAACGAATCGATCAAGCCAGGGTAGACCGTCAGGCCCTCTCCCTCAATGATCCACGCATCAGCCGGGATGGCCACACTCTCCCCGACAGCTTCAATCAGCCCGTTGCGCAGCAGGACCGTTCCCTTCGCGATCACAGGACCGCTTACCGTCACCACCCTCGCATTGCGAATCGCCAATGCGGAGGGGGTATCCGCAAAGGCAGCGCTCAGGCACAAGGCCAGACAACATATGAACTTTTGCATAGAGTAACCGCTATTATAGAGTTTGGCGCTCTCTTTCCAATGAAAGTTACAAAACCCATCCAATACAAAGACGCGGGCGTAAATATCGATGAGGCAGACCGTGCCGTCGACATAATCAAGAAACACGCGCGCAAGACATTCACAGACGCTGTGAAGACCGACATAGGCAGCTTTGGAGCCGGCTTCCGGCTCGCCGGCTGGAAAAAACCGGTGCTGATCAGTTCGGCCGATGGAGTTGGTACTAAGCTCAAGGTAGCATTTTTGACCGGCCGCCACGATACCATCGGCGAAGACCTGGTCAACCACTGCGTCAACGACATTATGGTGCAGGGCGCCGAGCCGCTCTTCTTCCTCGACTACTTTGCCGTCGGCAAGCTCAATGCCGATGTCGCCGGTGCCGTCGTCGGCGGTATCGCCCGCGGCTGCCGCGCCAATGGCTGTGCCCTCATCGGCGGCGAAACCGCTGAGATGCCGGGCCTGTACGCCGATGGCGAATACGATCTGGCCGGCTTCATCGTTGGAGCAGTGGAGCAGAGCAAGATGCTCAACGGAGCGAAGATCGAAGCAGGGGATTGCCTCATTGGCCTGCCCTCCACCGGTCTCCACACCAACGGCTACTCCCTGGCCCGCAAGCTGATGTTCGAAATTGCCGGCTATGCGCCCGATACCTATTTGCCCGATCTGCAATGCACCGCTGCCGACGAACTGCTGAAAGTTCACCGCAGCTATGCCAAAGCGATCCGCGCCGTCCGCGGCATCCTGCTCGGCGCCGCGCACATCACCGGCGGCGGCATCACTGACAATACGCCGCGCATGCTGCCCAAGCAACTGGCTGCCGAGATCGATCTCTCCAGCTGGACCATCCCGCCCGTGTACGAACACCTCTGCGCCCTCGGCAACGTGCCCGTCGACGACGCCCGCCGCACGTTCAACCTTGGCGTGGGCATGATCCTCGCCGTCTCCAAACGTCATGAGAAAAAGGCGATGGCCCTGCTGAAAAAGGCCGGTGAGCCCGCTTTCCGCATCGGCACCGTTGTGCCGGTCAGCCGCAAGTCAAAATCGCGGGTCATCTACACAGGCGCACCGGCAAAATGAAACGGCTCGGAGTATTGCTGTCCGGCCGTGGCTCCAACTTTGAAGCCATCGCCGCGAACATCGAAGCGGGCAAGCTCGATGCCGAGATCGCCGTGGTCATCGGCAATCGGCCGCAGGCGCCTGGACTCGACGCCGCCCGCCGCAGGGGACTGAAAGCAGTCTCCCTGCCCTCCCGCGGCCTCGACCGCGAAGAATACGACCGCCAGGTGATCGCTGAACTGAAGGCCAATCAGGTCGATTGGGTCATTCTCGCCGGCTACATGCGGCTGCTCAGCGCCACCTTCATCCGCGAATTCCCCATGCGCGTGCTGAACATCCACCCGTCGCTACTGCCGGCCTTCACCGGCCTCGACGCGCAACACCAGGCTTTCGACTACGGCGTGCGCTTCAGTGGTTGCACGGTCCACTTTGTCGATGAGCACCTCGATCACGGCCCCATCCTGCTCCAGGCCGTCGTGCCGGTCGAGGCTTCGGACACCGCCGAGACGCTCTCCGCCAGAATCCTGCAACAGGAGCATCGCATCTATTCCGAAGCGATCGCCATTGCCATCGGCGGCAAATACCGCATCGAAGAACGTCGCGTGATTCTCACCTGAGCCATCCCCCTGCGGGCTTCCCAGTCGGCCTGAAACAATGTAAAGTGTATGCATTGTTTCGAATTCAGGCAAGTCGATCTTTTAATGAGGAGCCCGTATGAAGAACCGCACCCTGCTGTGCATCGTCTTTCTCTGCTCGCAGTCGCTGTTGACTGGCCAGACCAACACTACGGCCGGCTTGTCTGGGATTGTCTCCGACCCCTCTGACTCCGTGATCCCGCGCGCAACCGTCACACTCACGAACACCGAATCAGGACTCAAAAGGGAAATCACATGCGATACCCGCGGCGAATACCGCTTCGTACTGGTGCCGCCCGGAACATATGAAATCAGGGTCGATGCGCAGGGCTTCTCTCCGGTGTCTCGCAAAAATGTGCAGCTGACCGTTGGCGGCGATCTCGATCTCAATATCAAGCTCGCGGTCGGTGCCGCCACACAGGTGATCGAAGTAGAGTCCGCCGTTGCGCTGGTGGAGACAGAGCGCTCACAGCAGGCCAATACCATCGGGATGCGAGACGTGGCGAATCTTCCGATCAGCCGCCGCGACTACCTGACTTTTTCCCTCCTCGCCCCCGGTGTGAGCGACTCCAAAGCGCTCGCCGACGCCACCAGTTTTCGCGTCAAACAGACCCCCGATAGCGGACTCTCCTTCTACGGCTCCAACGGCCGCGGCAACTCCATCGCCGTGGATGGCGGCGAGGCCAATGATTCGGGCGGCGGCGTGCGCCCAACCGTGAGCCAGGAAACCGTGCAGGAGTTCCAGGTGAATCGCGCCAATTACAACGCCGAGTACGGCGGAGCGCGCGGCGGCGTGGTGAATATCATTACCCGCTCAGGCAGCAACGCAATGCACGGGTCGGGCTTCGGCTTCTTCCGCAATCAGGGCATGGATGCCACCGAACCCTTCGCCGTCGCGCTCGATTCCACCAACAAACTGGTTCGTGTCAAGCCAGACAGCAATCGCCAGCAGTTCGGCTTTACGGCCGGCGGCGCGCTGGCCAAAGACAAGACCTTTTTCTTCATGGGCTACGAAGGTCTGGTGCGCCGGGAATCGAAGACCGTCCCCGTGCTGACTGACGCTTCCATCTTCCTGCCCACCGCCGGTCAGCAGGCGATCCTGAAAAGCCTCCCGGCCGCCGCAGCCGCGCAACTCACCGCGGTCCTTTCCAGCCCGCAATCCACCATCGACATGTTCCGCCAGAACAGCGGTGTCTTTCCGTTTCAATCCGACGATCACAAAGGCCTGCTGCGGCTCGATCACCGCAAGAGCGACAGGGATTCTCTCTCGTTCCGCTACAACGTCACCAGCGACTACGAGACCAACGAAGGCATCGGCGCCCTGGTGGGCTTCTCCCGCGGCTTCGTGCAGAATTTCTTCGATAGCAACACGCTCGCCAACTGGACCCACATCTTCTCCCCGAACGCGGTCAACGAATTCCGCGGACAGTTCAACTACTACGACAGTTTCACCGGCAGCGTTGACCCCTATGGTCCGGCTCTTGAAATCGCAGGCTACGGCTTCTTCAATCGCGACCGCTTTCTGCCCAGCGATGTCATCCAGCGCCGCTACGAAATCAGCGATAATCTCAGCATCATTCGCGGCCGCCACAGCTATCGCATCGGCGGCACCGTCCTGCCCCGCGTCAATCACACCGACTCCAAAACATTCATGAGCGGCCGCTTCACCTTCGGCACGTTGCCCGGCGCCTTCGTCAATCCTGCGCTCGCCTCCACCACCATCAATGCGTTGCAGGCCTTCAACCTCGGCCTCGCGCAAAGCTATCAGCAGGGCTTCGGCGATGGCGTGGTCAAAGCGATCCACCCCTCCTATGCGCTCTACGCACAGGACAACTGGCATCTCAGCTCAACCTTCACGTTGAACTACGGGCTGCGTTACGAGGCCGACATGCGCAAAGAGCCGCTCCGTTCGCAGACGAAGAACTTCGCACCGCGCGTCGGCTTCGCCTGGGATCCGTTCAACGACAAAAAGACCACCCTCCGCGCCGGCTACGGGATCTTCTATGCGCCCATCGATTTCCAGATCGACTACGTTGTCAACGCGCTCGGCCAGGTCAATGGCTTCCGCCAGATCGCGCAGGTGCTCACCACGCTCAGCGCGGCCAATCCGCTCGCCGTGAATGGCCCCGTCAACATCTTCCAGAAGCTGCGCGCGCAAGGCATCATCGGCGTGCCCGCGCCGCAACGCACGATCCAGGCCTCCGACCTCACCCAGTTCGGAATCAACGTCAGCCAGACCGGCGCCCTGCCTCCGCTCTCCGTGCTCTTCTCTGCTTCGCCCGACTATCGCAGTCCCAATACCCAGCAGGCCAGCTTCGGCATCGAACGCGAACTGGCGCAGGGCTTTTCCATGGCGGCAAGTTATGTCTTCGTCCGCGGCGCGCACCTCACCACTTCCCGCGATATCAACCTGCTGCAGGCGCCAGTCAATCCGGCCACCGGCATTCGTGATTGGGGCCCCACGGCGGAGAATCCGACGGGGCTGAAGTACTTCGTCAATCCGCTGATCTTCCAGAACAACTATTACGAATCCACCGCCAATTCGTTCTATCACGGTCTGATGTTTGAGACCACCCGGCGCTTCACTCAAAACGCGACGCTGCACTTCAACTACACGCTCAGCAAGTCGATCGACGAAACTACGGATTACAACAGCGACTTCCAACCGATGGACCAATCCAGCCGCCGCCTGGAGCGCGCTCTGTCGAGCTTTGACCAGCGCCACAAGGTGGTCTTCTACGCCATGCTCGGCACCGGCGCAAAGAAGAATGTGCTCTGCCGCGATTGGGCCCTCACGCCGATCTATCGCTTCAACAGCGCCCGCCCCTTCAATCTATTGGCAGGCACCGAACTAAACAACGACCGCCACAACACCACCGACCGCCCCGCCTTCGCCGGCCGCAACACAGGCATCGGCCCAACGTTCTGGAGCGTCGACATGCGCCTTTCCCGCCGCTTCAAAATCAATGATCGCGCCTCGCTTGATGCCATGGCCGAGGCCTTCAACCTCTTCAACCATCTCAACTACGCCAGCGTGAACAACGTGGTGGGCGCCATCAGCGGCCCGTTCAACCTGAGCGGCCGCAATGACCGCGGCCCCAGCGACCCGCTCGGCTTCACCTCCGCCTTCGACCCGCGCCGCATGCAACTGGGCGTGCGGCTGACCTTCTGAAAAGCTGGGAGAACGGCGAATGTAAGCCTGGAGAGCCCTCGTGCATTTTCCCAACAGTGGGCGGATCGCAGACAGCACAAACTCCTGCACGGAGTGCGGGACAGAATCCCGGGATGGACGTAGAAGCTGACCCGTCCAGACGCGGGTCTTTATGCAGTTCGAATTTGGGACAGAGATTCGGGACCGCAGAGTCCTCGATTTCAGGCCCTCGAAACTTCATCCCGAAACCTACCCTTTGTGGGACGGTGCACTACACTGGGCCGATATCGCCCCGGCCTCGCTCGTTCATTCCAACGCGTTCAGCTCGACCAATTTGCTCGACGAGTTCCATAAGCTGCGCCCGGACGTTAGTCCACTCTGTGGCGATGATCCGGTTCCGCACTTCAAGAAACGCTTGCTCTCTCCGCGTTTGCTCGTCGGCCAAGTGCTCCACGTCTAATGAGCAGTCTGCTCTCAGCCAGCCGTTACGTTTGATCGCGTCGACCCGGCCCCTCATCTCCCCCAGCACTGCCTCGCAAAAACCGTAGGCGGCGTCACGAAACTGCACGACACCGATGTTCACGCACCCCTTGGGCACGAGGAAGACCGGTGTGCTCCCGTCATAGTTGTCCATGGTTTCCCACTGGACATGAACCTCATCGTCTGTCCTCCAGAGATGAAAGTTCTGCCCATGCTTTAGATGCAACGTGTCGATATGTCTGTCTTGCCACCAATCCAGTGCGGCTTCAATCAGATCCCACTTGTTTTCCCGCTCTTCACCTTCTTCAATGAACGCGGTGACACGATCTGGCCATCCGGGCTGCGCGACGATCTGCGCAATATCGAGTGGCACTGCCTCCAAGACCGACGGAAGACACTGTTGAAGGTCCTCGAACATTCGCGCAACCTGATAGTCCACATGGCAACTCGGCCACCCTTTGACGGCAAGAATTTCGTTTGTATAGCGGAGCACCTCTCCAACGGGCGTCTCGATCCAATAGCGACCGGAGGTCAAGCCAAACCAGTGGAGCTTTGCTCGCCCCGGCTCTCCCCAAGGTTCAATGTTGGCAACTGCGTCGAATTCAAAACAGAACTTCAATTCGACTGGCATCGATTTAGAGTACCGGTTAGATGAGGACGGTGGTTGTTGAACACGTTGCACAAGGGACCCCTTTCGGGATTGGCGGCACTAATCACAGCGCAAGATGTTCTGGAGTGCCGAGGCGGCGAGCGTGAATCTTCCCGCTACGAGCCTGTACCTGCGACAAATCATAGTTGAGTTGCAATCGAAGCCAAAAGCCCGCGGTGCTTCCAATCGCTTTCTCAAGCCGAACCGCCATTTCTGCGGATACCGCCGCCTTGCGGTTGAGAACCCGCGACAGTGCCGCACGGGTCACTCCAAGAGCCTTTGCCGCGTCCGTCACGTTAACGCCCAGTTCATCAAGGCAATCCCGGATGATGTCGCCGGGATGGTTGGGGTTCTTCATCTGCATTGTTCAGCGCTCCTTAGTGCTAGTGATAGTCCTCTAAATTCACGTCGTATGCTGCGCCGTTCTTAAACCGGAAAGTCACCCGCCAGTTGGCCTTGACAGTTACCGAATAGGTCCCCTCCCGGTCGCCGGATAACGAGTGAAACCGAAACATGGGAAGGTTCATTTCCTCGGGGCTGTCCGCTGCTTCCAATGACGAAAGAATCTTTTGCGCCTTGTCCACCATGTCTGGCCTGATGCCGCTACGATCATTTTTTTCATGCAACCGCCGCAAGCCTTTGTGCTTGATAGTTTCAATCACGCCCGTACCTCTTCTTAGTGTATAGCGAAACGCTACGCTATACAACTCGACTGGTTTTGTCAGGCCTTGCGAATTGGGTTTTTGGAATCCTAGGTCTTACCCTCATCGGGGCTCACTTCGTAGTTTCCGATAACGGGCATTACCAAGCCTCTGCCTTACCTTCGCAAAGCCGTTCCCGTACAATGGCTTCACAACTCGCTCTTTTTGAAGGCACGCAACGCCGTACCGTCTGCGAAGTCGTGCACGTCGCAAGCGACAAGATCGCCAGGCCGGAATTCCCAATTCTCGTCTTCTGGGATCGCCTGTTCGAGAATCCTGAAATAACCTTCCCGAACCCGAACAGCTCGCACTGGCCGCCAGCAATCTGTCCCTTCATCGAGGATCGCGACGTAAATTGTATGGATCGCCTGACCGTCCATATTCGTAGTCTATCGAACTCCTCGGCCGACGTTCTCGATGTGATGGTTGTCAGACGGGGTTAGGGGCGCTTTCTAGGTTGAGGCAGCACTGTCACGTTTGGGCGCAATCGGCAACAGATCGCATCGAAGCAAATACTCGGCGTAGCCATCGTCATCGTTCCACGCATCGGTCTTGAGGACCTCCTCGTAACCAAGGCGCTGCGGGTCTCGAATTCGGACCTTACTCCCGACCAGAGGGCCTACTTCTGCGAGCTTCTCTATAAAAGGCCCGGTTTGCTTCAAGATGGATAGAATTTTCCATGAATAGATGAGCGGCGGAATCTCAGCAACCCTACTCAGGCCTTCGAAATAAAAGAAGGGGTCCACCCCAAGTCCCAGTCGGACAGCAACAAGACTCCCAAGCGGAAACAACGATCGTAACGATGATGATGATTCTCGATAAACCAGGACGCCGATATCAAGAATCGTGATGTCGGCTGTCTGCAAGACGACCTCCGCGACGGTTTCATAGAAGGAGTCTCCGACGTTAATGGCAGACGGCACTCCAATAGCAATTCGGGGTTCAATTCCTTCAGGGAGCCAAAATTCCAATGCAAATTCGGCGGTTTGACCTACTTTGAAATCGGGATAGTTGCCATCTTGTACGATCCAGGCACTCAGCCCGATATCCCAATTCGTTGGAGAATTTGCCGCACTCATTCCAATCCAGTATCCTACATGCGGCACTCTGCAATACCCTCTGCATATGGCCTTGCCGCGTAACCTAGACTCTAGTGTTGGCTGAGAAGGCGTCGCTTCCGACAGCGCCTGGGAAACTACCTATACCGGCCAAAGGCAAATAACCGGCGTTATCAGAAAGCGGCGTTGCTCCCTTGTTCCGGCAGTCGCACAAACGGCCCTTTTGCGAATATATGTAAAGTGTCAATAGTCTTGGCGTCTGAAATTACCGCACTCGACCGTAAGGAACGCCCCCGGCCCGGCGCTGTCTATGGCGGCGACGATCAGCGAAAGATTAGTCTTGAGGATATCGAAGTCGATAGCCGACAGCACAATAATAGCCATGCGCCGGTCGGTAAGGTTCTGCTGATAGGCAAGGTTCTTATCGCCGGTCAGGAATAGCTCAAATCCATCGGCTTCAGCGGTGCGCAGCAGTTCGCCGTTCTTAAGTCCGGCCCAACCCAAGTAATCGACCGTGTACACGTCATGTGTGCCAAGATGTTGCGCAGCCGATGCGGCAATTGTTCATCGAGCAGGATTTCACGGCAACGGCTGTCCGCGCTGCGCGTGAGCGAAAGCGACAAGGCCCATGATTTGATCGACCGAGAGCGATGGCCAGTCCTCGCGGATTTGTTCTATGCTTTCGCCGCAATCGAAGCTACGCACAACCGGCCCAGGCAGGATGCGCGTACCGAGAACAATGGGCTGGCCCGACACTTTACCGGGAACCCGTTCCACCAGTTCGCAGCCTGTCCAGTCAATTTCGTTATCGGGATATGCCATGTGAATACCCTACTTTGATCCTAGCTCTCATTTCCGTCCGCCCTATGTCAACGCAGCTCTTTCACCGGCACATTGAACGCCACCGTGTTCACCTTCCCATCCCGCTGAAACTGGACCCACACCCGGTACACCGCCTCGCGCGGAAAGATCAGATTGAACTGAATCCGCTTCGAGTCACCCGCATCCGCCGGCGGGGTATCTCCAAACGCCGGATGCGTATGAATCGTATCCACCAGATCCTGGCTCGCCGCCAGCATATGCCCCCAAGCCCCCAGATACTGCTGCAAGCCCGAACCCGGCTTGAGCCGGAAGTGCATCAACGTCTTCTGACCCGCAATCGGCTGCGCCGGTTCGGCCACCAGTTCGACATCCAGATTCTCGCCCTTCTGCCCAGACATATCCGAAATCAGCGGCACAACCGATTTGAACTCCCCGCCAACAAACAGGCTCGAAGCAATCATCTGAGGAGTCGCACCAGACGGATAGAAATCGCACAACACCCGGTAGTAGCCCGGCTTCGGCAACCGGAACTTCAGATGAAACAGGCCCGCGGCATCCACCTCCGGATGCTCATGCGCAAAGAACTGCAGATCCTCGCTGATCAGGAACAGATGAAACAGCCGCTCATGGACCACTTCGAACTGCCGCGCCCGAACGTTCTTCCGAGGATCGATCACCTCAAACGTGAGCTCCACCGGTTCATTCGCCCGAATCGCCTTCGGCGCCGTCACTAACCCCACGCGAAACGTCACGCCCTCGGGAATCCCCGCCTCCAGTTTCATGCCGCAGCGCGTGCACTTGCCCGGCGCCTTCGACCTCACCTCGGGGTCCATCGGACACACAAACTCCACCGGCGGCTCCTTGGGCTCCTGCGCACGCAGGCCCACGGAGCAGACGGCAAAGAGTAACAGCAGCGTTCTCATTAAGGTTCGAAGGGCCAGGTGGCCGTGGTGGTATAGCCACCGTCCACCGGAATTACCTGCCCCGTGATGTAGTTCGATCCCGGCCCGCTGAGGAACACAGCCAACGGAGCGATGTCTTCGGGCTTGCCCGGATCCGGAGCGGCCTGCGCACCGCGCAGCCAGTTCAGCATCGACTCGGACTGCCACATCTGGCGGTTCAGATCCGTAATGATGAAGCCCGGCGCAATGCAGTTCACCTGGATGTTGTGGCGGCCCCACTCCGCGGCGAGCACGCGCGTCAGCCCGGCCAGTCCGCTCTTGGTGATCGCATAGACGCTAAGGTACGGGATGCCCAGCACGCTCATCAGGCTGCCGATGTTGACGATCTTTCCGCCTTTGCCGCGCTTCACCATCTGCGGGCCGATGGCCTGCGTCAGCTCGACGATCCCGTGCAGGTTCGTCTGCATGATCCGCTCGTACTCTTCCTTGGTGTAATCCTCGAACCGCTTGCGGATGTTGGTGCCCGCCACGTTGATGAGGATGTCGACCTCCGGCCCCAGTTCAGCAGCCAGCGCCTGGATGGAGGCAGAGTCGCCCGTGTCGAACTTGCGGGCCTCTGCGTTGTAGCCTTTGGCGCGCAACGCGGCGGCATTCTCTTCGAGCTTGTCGAGCGAACGCGCCGCCAGAATCGTCCGCGCACCCGCGGCGGCAATCTCATTGGCAATCGCCAGGCCGATGCCGCGGCTGGCCCCCGCGATCAACGCGGTTTTTCCGGAAAGTGAAAAGAGAGCTTCGATAGACATGAAGCTTCCAGTTTACTTCGGTTGGAAGCGGAAGTTGGAAAGGCCGAAAACGTCCTTCCCGGGAATCATCAATCCAAACTTGCCCGCCGCCACATTGCGGCCGGCGTTGTTGAAGTTATCGATCACGCGGAAGGCCGCGCCATCGTTCAGCGAATGGGTGATCGCGTTGGCCGTCACGTCGATCTGGAACTGATACACGCTCTGTTTATCGAGTCCGTGTTCCACCTTGACCTCTTTCGCCTTGTCGTTCTTGCCGTTCACTACGTCATGCCGGTAGAAGTACTTCTTGTCCATCTGGTAGAGCACGTAGTTCTTCGCATCCACGTAATTCACGTACCATTGCAGGCGCTTGCCATTGAGCAGCGCCATGCGGAAGGTGAACGTACCGCTGACCGGTGTGCGCCCGTAGAGCACCGTGTTGCCGCCCTTGTGCGCGGTGAACTCACCTTCGGCATACCATTCCTTGGCATTTTCGAAATCGGCGAGCGTGCCCGCGCGGACCACTGGACCGCTGCTCTGTTTCTCCGCCACGCGTTCGCGCACCATGGTCATGTCCACATTCTTCGATTCGCCGGCGACGATCTGCACCGTGACCGACTTGTCCGTAAAGCCCGCCGCCCGTGCCGTGATCGTGTATGTCCCTTCGCCGACCGTCAGGCTAGCGCCCTGCACCGCTCGCGCCTGTGCTTCGTCACTGCGCTTCAGCGTCAGCTTCGCGTCGGCCGGCAGATTCTGCAACTGAATCGTGCCCGCGGCGCGTTCCAGAATGACGTCATTGCCCACCAGTTCCACCGTCTCTCCCGCTTTGAAACTACGCGGGAGCCGCTTCGAAGAAAACTTCTCGCGGCGAATCTCAACCGTATGGTCGCCCGGTTGGATATTCGCATGAGTGAACGTGCCATCCTGCTGGACCACGCCCAGCGCACTGCCGTCCAACACAATCGACGCGCCTGGAATCGCGCCACGCATCCGTAGTGAAGCCAGCCGCACAATCGCGTGCAGCTTGAATTCGACGCGCGCCTCTTCGCCGCGCTTCACTTCCACCTTTTGTGGCTGCTCTTCGTTGAAGCCGTCCTTCACCACTTTGATGGTGTACTTGCCAACGGGCATTCCAGGTAGCCGCATCTGGCCGTGCTGGGTCGGCCGCTTTGTGGCCACGCCGTTCACCAGCACCTTAACATCGTCTTCGCCGGTGGTCACAACGATGGTGCCCGCATTGATATTCAGCTTGAGGAAGGCCGTCACCGCCGGCTGCGCGCCCAGTCCGATCAAGACCTTCTGCTGGTCTTTGCCTTCACCCAAAGTCAATTCGCGGTCGCCTGCATTCAGGCTCTTCAACTCCAGGCCCTGCTGACCGACCTCGCCGCTCGCAACGCCATCCACGCTGATCTTCAGATTGGTGCTCGCGAACACCTTCGCCTGCGTGCTGAAGTTGCTCACCACCACAGCCAGCATATTGGCCGCCTTCACTTGACCGGTAATCTCAGGGATGCGGCCAGGGCCTGCTTCAAACTGAAATTCGGTGTCGCCGACCTGCGACGAAATTTTCAACTTGTGTTTGCCTGGCGCTACGTGGTCGAGCACCAGTTGCCCTTCCTGCAGATCTCCCGCCGGCTGATCGTCGAGCGATACCTTGCCGCCGGTCAAATCGGTGAACAAACGCACAACCGGCGCCAGCGGTTGCAGGTTTATATCGATCGGCTGCCCATTCGGAGCAGCAGTGATCGGAGTGACCTGGGTCTCGTAGCCAAGCAGCACCGCTTGAATCTTGTACTGGCCGGGAGGCAGATCGAGCTTGCAGTTCGATTTGCACTTCTCCTGATCGTCAATGCGGATCGATGCTCCCGGAGGAGTCGTGCGGATCTCGACCGCAACGGACCCCGGCGGCATGCTGCTCTTCTCCTTGCGTGCATACCGGACCGTGTAGATGATGCCGGAAAAAACCAACGCACCCATCGTCGCGCCAACAATCACCGCGCGTTTCCAGTTGAATGCCGCTGGCGGCACCGCCTTTGCAGGAGGCGTCGTTCCTACCTGTTGAGTTGGCCTTTGCGGAGGCGGGGGTTGAATCGGGGGCTGTTGAAATACGGGCTGCTGTGGCGGTGCAACCGGCTGCTGGACGTAGATCTGCTGTGATGGCGTGGCCGCCTGCGCCTGCTGCGTGTTCTGTAGATTGATCAGGCGCTGCCCGTGCTGCACCAGATGCGCCTTCACCGCGGCAATTCCCGCTGCGAGTTCCACGTCCTTCGGATACTGGCCGGCGAGTTCTTCAATGCGGAAGAAGATCGGCTTCAGCTCATTCAGATCGGTGACTTTATCAATGGACGCACCAAGTCTCCTCAGTTCTTCCAGATCGGCACTTCGGTTCAATCCGTCTCCTCCCATTGCAGTTGGCACCCCCCAGAGCGTGGCACTACCCCACTACCAGATTATATGCAGGAATGGAGCAGGAATTAACTACTGAGTTTGCGGTAGGTCCGCAGTTAACAAAATAACCAGGATCCTGCCATCGGAATGGAACGCTTCGCCGGTCGCGGTGCGTGCATCTTTCACCGCATTGGGAGGCGTAAGGTAATCCATCTTTGCCACCAGTCCGGTCTCGGAGAGCGTCTGGCCGAGGTACTCCCGTTCACCATCGATCTCCGGGTCGATCTTATGCGTCACTCCATTGTTCCGCAGGTCCCGCTCAAAGCCGATGTCATGCGTCGCCGCCCCTACCCATAAGGGACGTCCATCGATCACGTTGGAAGATTTCCAGATGCGAAGATGATGGCGCGACTGCACCACCTGCACCGGCTCCGCGTGGGCGTAGCCGTAATCCTGCACCCTGCCGAACAACGTCAACTCGCTCATCGGCATCTCCACGTAGGCCTGCTTCGACAGTGTCGAAAGAAGCCCGTGAACCACCGCCGCCTTCGGCGTCTTGTCGACCACCACCCAGCCCGCATTCTTATAAGCCAGCTTCACCTGCTCGTCCGAGCCCAGTAAAAGGAAGTTGATGGCGTCGCCCTGGTTTCCCATCTTGTCGGTAACACGCCGCGGCAATTCGTTCAAAACCGAATCGGGGATACGGGGCATCCTCACATGGGTCATGGCTGGATTTACTTTCCCTGCGGTAACTTCGAGCGTAACCTGAAAGGCATCGGAGCCCGTGTCGTTCTTGCTCAGGTTGATCCCCAGGTACAGCCGCCCCGATTTAGGAACATTCCATCTTTTTCTCGATCCAACCAGGAACACCAGCGCGGTTTCGCTGTTTCCAATGCGGCCGATCAGCGCGCCGCGGCCTGCTTCGTTGAGTGGATACGCCTTCACCACGTCGGCCCAACCGCGCTGAGCACCGTCTGGAGTGTTGATTTTGCCGGAGACGGTAATGCTTCCTGTGGCAGTTGCCGATACTGAGTCGCCGGCGTTGAGATCCACCGCTGTGTCGGTCCATGCCTGCGTCGCTGGAACCGCGATTTCGACACTACGGGAATCTTGTGCGAACAGGCCGGCAGCCAATAATAGCAAGTACGCGCGCAACTTCATTTGTATCCCCTGTCCTATTTTCTCAGACACGGGGAGGCATCGTCACCACGATCGCTTTCGAGCCATGTTTAGCAAGACCGCGGTAGCTGTGTGGCTCCGACGAATCGAAGAAGACGCTGTCGCCAGCACCCAGAATGTGATCCTCGCCATTGCAGTGAAGTGCGACTTCACCGTCGAAGAGGTAGATGAACTCGGAGCCGTCGTGGAAGTGCTCCGAGGGCTCCTCCTTGCCCAGTTTCGGGAATTCCGCAAGATAGGCCTGCATGCCGCTTGTCTGTGTCGCCAGCGTCAGGCACTGAAAGAAGAAGGCCGGCGACGGGCTGCCCGCGCGCTCCGGGAACTTCATGCGCTCACTGCCGCGCATGATGGAGAAGATCTTTGCTCCCCGCTCATCGCCGAAGAAATGATCTAGCCCTACGTTGAAGACCGTCGCGATCCGCACCAGCGTCGGCAGCGTTGGAATCATCCGGCCATTCTCTAATTGCGACAGCATGGATGCCGACAGACCCGAGTGTTTGCCCAGGTCCGCAAGCGAGACCTTCTTGCGCAGCCGGAGCTTGCGCAGCTTTGCTCCCAGCTCATGGCGGGAAAGGATACGGCTGATTGTCTCTTCGCTTGTTTCTGTCACGGTAGAACTGAGTTTAGCACAACTGAAGTTTTTCGGTTATGTTTCAGTATGGCTGATGCCGACTTTCATTTTCAGTAAACTCTGGTTCAGTCTGGGCCTATCATTGGATTATGGACAAATACAGCGACGACGCCCTGGTAGAGATGGCGAAGAACGGTGACAGCGATGCGTTCGGCGAATTGATGCGGCGCAACGGCAGCTCCTCGTACAAGCTGGCTCTATCCATCCTCAAAAACCACCACGAAGCCGAAGACGAAGTGCAGAACGCTTACTGCAACGCCTGGCGGCATTTCACGAAATTCAACCAGGACGCCAAGTTCTCCACCTGGATCACCCGCATCGTCTTCAACCAGTGCCTGATGCGCCTCCGCCAGCGCAGGCGCGGATCGTTCCTCTTCCTGGACGACGATACAAACGAAGGCCGCACCACTCGTTTCGAGTTGGCCGACGTCCAGCCCTCGCCCGAAACCGAGCTAGGCCGGAAAGAGATTCACGCCGTGGTGAGCCAGGAGATCGAACGGATGCCGTCGCTGCTGCGGAACGTCCTGTTGCTGCGCGACGTGAAAGAGGTCCCGATCCCAGAGGTGGCAAGCTCACTCGGCATCTCCATTACCGCCGCCAAGTCCAGGCTTTCCAGAGCCCGTCAGGAATTGCGCAAACGGCTGGAACGGCATTGTGACATGACCGGCCCAGCCGCGCTGACTTCTTAAGTTAGCGGACCACCACTTTTTCTACCGCCGAGTTGTCTGCTTCATCCGCAACCCGCACCGCGATGGTGACTTCACTGGAGACTTTGTCCACGTTCAAAACGTAGTCATGCTCCTTGGAGTCACTGAGCCTCGTGGTTGGTTCCACCACCGTCCAGTCTCCGCCATTCACCGAATACTCCGCCTTGTCGATCGTCGAGAGCAGATCGGTCGCCTTCCAGCGAACTTCAATCTTGCCTCCATTCACTGCGGCACGCAGCCCGGTGATGCGCGGCGGCGTGTTGTCGATGGTGAACGGATCGCTCTCCGCACTGGCGGTCAACGCCTGGCCGGGCGGATTGCTCGGGGCATCGGTCGCGGTCACGCGCAGCACATAGTCGCCATCTGGAAACGCCGAGGAATCCCAGCTCAGGAAGCGGTCCTTCGACTTCTCGCGCAGCGGCTTCCATTCCGTTTCGGCCACGCCGCGAATCTCCACCTTGAACTGCAATGTGTCGCCGTTTTCGTCGCTCGCCTTCCAGCGTGCGCCGATGTAGCCCTTGGCGTAGTTCAGTGTGACGGAGCTGCTGTCGCTCGATAAAGAACTGCTCGACGTCCGGCTCTGCCCGATCGGCGGCAGGGTCAGGCTGGTGGATTGCGGTATGTTCAGTGTCACTGTAGATGCCGGGAAGCGGTAGTTGGCGGGAGTCGCCTCCACCACGGTTACGACGGGTGCCACGTTCTTCGGCAGGTAGGCGACTTCCACGGAGTTCAGTTCCGGACTCGCGCCATTCGATCCGCGCTCCAGCTTCACGCGATACTGCAAAAAGCGCGATGCCGGCGACGCGATGCGGTCATTGGCCGGGGCCCACGCAGACCAGTTTTTCTGGGGTCTATCGAGATTGCCGCTGCGCGTTTCGATCTTAAGCTGACCGCCGTTGACCTTGCTCTTGTTCGAGATGCGGCCCCACGAGGTGAACATTGCTGCATCGAGCGCTTCGCTCTCAAAGGTGCCCTCTTTTTCCAGCGCCGGGCCCAGTTGATACACGTTGCCGATGTTGCCGGTGATGGCGAACAGCTTTCCGCCGCCGGCTGCAAGCAGGCCGGTGACCTGCGTGGGAGCGAGGTTCAGCAGTTGCGTGGAAACCGTGTCCGAATCGAGCCGGTGAATGTTGCCCTTGTTGCCGGTAGCCAGCAGTGGGTGGCCTTCGGCGTCAAAGGTGATGGCATACACGATATCGTTCATGTCACTCCATACCTTCTTGGGGAAACCATCGGGATCGATACGATATACTTCGGAGCCACCGGGAATGGACGGAACCGCCGAAGGCAACGAGGGGGGGGCACTGGCTGTCGTTGTCCGCACAACCACAGTGGTGCCGCCCGGACCGGCCGCGGACTGTGGAGGCGGCGGAGGAAGATTGATCGGCACTACCGTGGGAGTCGAAGGCTTGCCCCCAACGGCAGCTGCGTAGATCGCTCCGTTCCTGGCAACCGCAACCGCAGTCACTTCACGCTTCGCGCCTTGATAAAGAACAAAACCTTCACCGCTCTTGGAAATCCGCAGGATCAGCCCGCCCGGCTCCGTGCCGACCACCAGATTGTCCTCCGCATCGATCGTCATCGACCGGGCGTGGGTCTCGTCGGTCTTGAAGAACACGCTGCCTGCGCCGGCCGGAGTCACGCGATGGATCTCGCCCTTGTCGCCGGTGGCGACGAACAGGTCGCCATTCGAAGCGAACGCCATCGACCAGATGTACTTAGCCTTCGGATCGTAGAAGACCGTGGCCTTGCCGTTCGACGCGACCTTGTAGATCTTGCCATCGGGCGAAGTGGCTGCGTAAACCTGGTCCTTCTTATCGATCGCGATGGCATGAATCTCCATGCCTTCCAACTCGGCGAGGGTCTTGCCTTTGCCCTTTGCATCAAGAGTCACGAGCTTTGCCGTGGTGTTGTTGGGGCCGCCGCCGCCCGCGAACAGATTGCCCTTCGAATCCATCGCAACCGCCCACAGGTAGGGCGTCGAGGCATCGAACAGCTCGCGCATTTCGGGCGCCAGGGTTACCCGTCCGTCGCTGCGCAACGATAGCTTCTTGATGGCGCCTTTCTCGAAATCGGCACGCGAATCGAGAACCCAGTTCTTGGTATCACCGGCATGAGCCAGCGGCAGAATGGCCATGCAGGCCGATAGGAAATGAATCGAAACTCTCATCATGTTTGGATGTCTTTATTTGATCGTGAAGCGTAAGGAGAAGCTGCCGCTAACCATGTAATCGAAGGGAATCGCCGCCTGCTCGATGGCGGTCTCGGCGGTGGTGATGAACGGCCTGCTGGCGCTGCGTCCGCTCTGCATAATGTTGAGCACGGAGCCGGGCAGGCTGGGCAACGCCTTGTCATCCGAATAAACAGTTGGCCTGGACTCTACCAGCGAGACGTAAAGCCTATTGTTGCTGCGCTCCTGATTAATCAGCGACGCTGTTTGCGGAATATCAATGTAGCGGTCAGACAGGCCTGCCTGCGCCTGCAGGCGGTTCAGCGTGTCGGCATCGCTCAACAAGATGCGATGTTCGCCTTTGGCCAGGCCGATGGGCAGCTTCACTTTGATGTTGCGTTCGATGCGCTCGCCACGATAGGGGCGAAGGAAAACCTTCACCGGGATTTCAGTGCCGGGCTCGGCGTCGGCCGTGGGGGTCCAGGCATTTTCGATCGCGGCCACGCGGCGGTCGGGCAACAGGTCGATGGTTGCGTTGACGCTCTTCAGGCGCGGCGGCTGCACGGAGTTGAGGAACAGCCGGTTGAACTTGTCGCCCCACCAGCCGGCCAGCACCATGGCTGCGGGAGCCGGTGCATCGGTGACGGATTGAATCGTGGAAAGGGAGATATCCGGTGCGCCATCCATCTTGACGTTGCCGCGCATGCGATAGGTGGCGTCTTCGGCGAAATCGTTGATGCCGTTGATGGAGTTGTACAGCGTCACCATCATGAGATACGGGGTCCACTTCTGGTGCACGAAGACGTTGAAGTGGAGGTGCTTCTGTTTGATCACCTTATTGGCGTCGTCAAACGACCGCACGTCCAGATCCACGGGAATCACGGCGGCCTCTTCGCCGAGGCGGCCCATGATGCCGCTGTGGCGGTCCTGCGTCAGGGTGCCGACGATCTCGGTGGCGTTGGCGAATTTATTGGGTTGAAAGGCGGATGAGAGAACCATCAGAATTTCGCCTTTGCTCATCGGCATCTCAACCGGGCCCAGATTGAAGAACGGATGCCCGAAGCCGAGCACGCGCTTGCCATCATTGTAGGTAACGGTCCCCAGGCCGGTGATGCCCATGTCGCCAGAGACCAGCACGCCGGCAATTGCATCGCCGGGCTGCAGCGAATTCTGCCAGCCTGCGGCGGGCTTGGCGGTATTCAGCGCCGCACTTGCGCCCCCCTGTACCGCGGTAAAGCCGAGTTGCTGAAACAGCGGACCGAACTCGCGCAGGGTGGAGGTTTCGAAACCGGAGAAGGTCAGCGGCGTATCGATCGGCGTCAACATCGCCGACTGCCCCTGCGGAAAATTGGGAGCGGAGCCTGCGGCGACCACCTGCTGCAACAGTTCGCCGGGAAGCGCCAGGCCGGCCCGAGTCTGCGTCTTGCCGGGTACGCGCGCATCGGCGGGACGTGCGTTGTCAAAGTCCTTTATCTCAAGCATCAGCTCGATCGGCGTGATGCCGCAGATCGCATCCGGCGAGAACACGCTCAACCGCAGTGCCACGGCGCCGATCAGCTTGCCGTCAATATAGACAGGGCTGCCGCTCATGCCGCCGGCGACATTGGTGCGCTGCGCCTGGCCGCCCATCTTGGCGATGATGACATCCTGCCCAGGACCCCACGCGTTCTTCCAGAGTCCGATGATTTCGACCGGGACCGCTTCCGGCGTGGAGCCGGTGAAGACAGTCCACGCGGTCCCCTTCATGCCTCGCTTCAGTTCGGCGGATTTAAGGATCTGGACAGGGCCAGCCTTAGGCCGGGCCATCTCCGCGGCCTGTGAAATAGACGGCAATACCGAGACCGCGGCCAATGCCAACACCGCGGCAAAACGCTCTCTCATGGGACCTCTTATGTGCAAAAAGTTGAAGGCAGTCTGCCCGTAGGGCAACACGGCCATGTTTCATTATCGTTGAATTCGATTCCGTCGTTAGGATGCCAGGTGTAAAATGCAGCTTACGTGCGGAGCCGCAGCCCCAGTTCGCGGTACGTTACCGGGCGGATGTTTAACTCGCGCAGCAGCTTGCGCGATTCGGGGCCGGTCCAGAACTGGAAGTCGTTCCAGCGCGCCAGCCAGTTGTTGGTGACGGCGCGGATCTCTTCGCCATCCTTGGCCAGGTGGACGATCAGCTTGGTGACGCCGGGCTTCAGTTCGCGCAGCAGTTTCCGATAGTTGGCGGCGCGCTCTTCGTTGCGGCCGTCGACTCCGGTGACCAGATGGTCCAACAGAACGTGGCCTTCGCGCTCCTTCTGTTCCAGCATCTGGGCGGTGATGGGATACTCCTTCAGCTCTTTCGCGGAGAGGCCGGAGGCGCGCGGAATCATACAAGGCACCTTGGCTTCGCGGGCCAGCTTCGTATAGATCTCGAAGATGTCCGGGCGCGCGTAGGCCGAGCCCATGTGCGTATCGAGGTGGGTGAACTTGATACCGAACTGCCGGGCCCTTTCGATTTGTGCGCGCAGTTCTGTTTCGATTTCGGCCGCTGTGGCGTGGGTCGCCATCGACCGGATGTCGCGCCACGTGTAGCCATCGGGATCGAGCAGGCCTTTCACTGTATCCGGCGGCGCGACGGGCCGCCAGCGGTAGTGGTTCCATTCGCTGGTCAGTGTCAGGTGGAGGCCCAGGTCATACTCCGGATGCTGGCGGGCGGTCTCGGCCATCTCAGAGAACCACGGACACGGCACCATGATGCTGGCCGACTGCACGCCCCCTGATGCTAGCGCTTCGGATGTCGCCATGTTCACCGAATGGCACATGCCGGCGTCGTCGGCGTGGACCATCAGCAGCTTCTCCGTGCCCTGCATCGCCGGCGCGGCCGCCAGCGCTCCCAGAAATTCCCGTCTATGCATGTTTAACTTACCCCAAGTTCCAGACTCACTAATCGTGCCGGCGCTCCGCTGCCGACAACGAGGCTGACCTCATTCCAGCCTTCCTGCACGTCGTCTGGGCGGAGGACGTAGTTGAAGGCCTGATTCGCGGCTACGTGTTCGGTATAGGGACCGGTTGAAAACAGCAGCTCCTGTGTCGCCACGCGTTCGAAGACCGCCCAGGCGCCATTCAGCCGTACGCCGATCGCCGGAATCTCCGCCTGCTTCGCAAATACCAGTTGAAGGGTTAACTTACTGCCTGCCGGCTCGCGGCACATGGAGAGATGAAAGGCGCGAAACGATTTCGGCTCCAGCGTCAGAGGCACTTGAGGCGGCGTCTCCCACAGGTCGGCCACATAGCCGCGTGCGCTCGAAAGCGAATAGTGTTTCGGCTTGCCGCGGAGGTTATCGAGCGACGCGATTCCCTTCAGCGCTCCGTAGTTCCCCATCATGCCGGGCAGGGTTGGCTGATCGGTGCAGAAGAAGTTGAAGTGCTCGATTCCATCGCAGCCCATGGAGAGCTTGTTAGCCGCGTTGCCGCGCAGCAGTTCGGCGCTCGCCGAAAGATACCGCGGACCGCTGGCCTTCGATTTCGGCTCGTAGCCATTCACCCAGTTTGGCGCGTCTTCGATCACCCCGTAGATCGCCACATGCGGCCCCAGCTCGCGCCGCAACGCGTCATAGGGCACGTCCCACGAGGTCTGCCAGAAGTTACTGAAGTTGACGAAGTCCACCAGCCCTTCGCGAGCGAGCAGTGCGACGTCAAGGCCGCAGTTCTTCATATAGCCGAGATTCGCGGGCACGCGCAGCCCCAGGGGATAGGCCTTGCCGCGCGATTGCGTCAGTTTGCGGATCGACGCGATCCATTCGGCGATCATCGCGATCTGGCGCTTGCCTGCCACCGGTTCGCAACAGTGCGGATTGCGAAGCCAGTCAAGCTCGAGGCCTTCGAAGTCGTAGCCGACGACGCATTCGCGGATCTGGCTCATCATGTAATCGCGGACTTCGGGCAGCTCATAGTTGAGTCCGGCCCAGTAGAGATAGGGTTCGCCGCTGGCGTTCATGGTGCGGCCGCGCAGGCGGAATTTCTCCTGCTTGAACAGCGGACAGTTGAAGTTACTGCCGGTGGGGTTCATGGCGCCGTGCATGTCATTCATGCGGATGGAGAGCCAGGGGCTGATTTTGCGGCGGCGGCAGGCTTTGCTCGATTCGGCCAGCCAGTCGACTCCGGCCTCCTGGAGGTCGAGATAGAGGTCGAAGAATTTGGCGGTCTTGACGAGGTAGGTTTCCATCTGGTCCGGCGCGACGCGGGCGGCTGCTGCGTGGCCGCGGAAGAACTCCTTGTCGCCGCGCTTGTAGCCATCGATGATGGTGGGGAGCTTTTTGCTGGGGTACCAGGCGACCTGTGCGTTCGGATTGCTGAGGAAGGTATCGATGCCGCTATCGGCGAGGCGGTCGACGTAGCGATGAATCGCCTTCGCGGTGTAGGGCAGGCCTTCGGGGTGATAGATCTCGGGGTTATAGAAGTAGACGCAGCTATCGCCGGTGAACAGGTTGCGATGATTCGCCAGATTGGTGCGGGAGGCTGCGGCGGCCAGTGCTGTGGATTGCAGGAGCGTGCGTCTGCTGAGATTCATATAATGCAACCAGTTTATGCGATGTTTGGGCCGCAAGAATATTCAGGTGGCGGGGTGATTGTCCGGATTTCTTGGGTTCGTTTCGAAAAACATTTCAGTTGCGCTTCCTTCCCCTGGTGAGCCCCGCGATTCCTTGAAATGATAGGGTTCGCGCAAAGGCGCAAAGAACGCAAGGGGGATTCGAGGTGTTTTTGTAAACGCATCACAGACGCAATTTAGCAGCAGGGTTGGTGGGGAAGAGCTGGTGGTAAGTGTAAGTGTTTGGACTTACGGGAAATATTTTGTTCATTTGAATGTGAATGATTTGCAGCATCCACCCGAAACGCTCTTGACTTTTGAGTTTTCATCGAGGGTGCGACACGCGACCTGACGTTGATGGTGCCTGGCGCTTAGGAAGCCCGGTGCTACTGGTGAAATGGCCGCTGATTCGTACGGATGAACGCGGATATTGAGTGGGTTGGCGGTCGGGCTTACTTCCATTGCTCAGGCATGCTTGGGAAGGTAGAGCGCGGTGCTTGTTTCGAGTTGAGTGCGGATGATTTCGGATTAACGCGGATCGTTTTCGGCGCGGGAAGAACGTTTCCCTACAAAGGCGCAAAGACGCTAAGACAACCAACAGCTATTGCGTAGGGGAGTTTTGCAAGAGGCTCACGTGACCCGTTCACGCAGGGTTCACATTCCGTTGGACCTACCGGATTGAGTCTCGCAGCTTGGCGAGGGCATCGTCGGCTACGTCGAGCCGGATCCAACCCGAGCGGGGATAATCAAGGTCGATCACTGCGTAGATTGTGACTGAGATGACAAAGGCGTAGACGATCATGTGGAGCCAACTGCGGCGCTTTCGTTTCGCCATGGCGTAACCGGCGAGCAGGCCACTGAGGAGCGCGACGATCATTAGCATGGCGAGGATCAGAGACGGCAGGTGGGTATACAGCGCCACCTTGCGCGAGGTGGTGACGTCAAGCATCTGATTGATGGCAGGCAACAAGAGCATGGCAGTGGCCGGCGACGTGTCGGCCCGGCTGGCATTTACTGCCTGGGCCCACAACTTCTGCTGTATCGCGGCCGCGCGCTCCATTTCCTGCTCGGCTGCCTCCAGGCTCGGGAGCTTCTGGTAGACCTGAAGCCGGGCATCCAGGTATTCGCGAAACAAGTGGCGCATTTCGAGCTGGCCGGCGGGGGCGAGCAGGTCCAGCCGGAGATAGGCGGTCCCAATGGAATTCGCCTCCTCGATGATGAGCTGGCGGCGGGCATCGAGACGGGAACTGCCACCCGCAAAACTGAAAGCAAGCAGGAGCCCCAGCAACGCGAACACGGACGCTTCGATGGCTCCGATGCCCTCATGCGCCGTTTCTTCCGTGCGGCGGTGCCCGAGGCGATAGCCAATCTCCAGGCAGGCCAGTATCCCGGCAAAGGCGCCAACCGACAATGCGACTCCCAACAGCGTTGTACTGATCAGTGCTGCCAACCTATCATGCTGCTACCACATCTTCCCGCAAGCTCAACCCGGCGTTACTCCGCAACGCATCAAGGCGCATGTGAAACAATGGAAACCGTGTTTGCGTACTCCAGATTGTCTTCCCTATTGCTGCTCGCGAGTACTGTCCAGAGTGCTGAGATCTCCGTTGTTCGATTCCCGGAGAATCCGCTCGTAACCGTATCGAGTTCCCCATCGATCGGCGATAACTTGAATGGCCCGTCGGTCATCCGGGTTCCGGCCTGGGTCAAGAAGCCGCTGGGCCGTTACTATATGTACTTCGCACATCACAAGGGGCAATACATCCGTCTGGCCTATGCCGATTCGGTGCGTGGCCCTTGGAAGGTCTACGAACCAGGAGTGCTTAACGTAGCCGCGACTGCGTTCTTCCGTCCGCAACCGGACCCTCCGAATGCCGGCCTGCCTTATACGCATGTGGCCTCGCCCGAAATCTACGTCGACGATGCGCAGAAGAAGATTGTGATGTGGGT
>Ga0118677_10001321_pt1 | contig 53052 bp, 43 predicted proteins | sample AliMusrvi5mmetaG_FD_86154 | JGI IMG/M metagenome (GOLD analysis project Ga0118677, IMG submission 86154) | reverse complement strand
AGCGCCCTCCCCGGGACGCTGCCGCCCACGTAGTGCATGGCCAGCGCGCGCGAGAGATTGGGAAAATCCTCGTCGGAGTAGCGGAACGGATAGCGGCGCGCGTACTCCTCGATCGGGTACTCCGGCAGCGAGGTCTCGAAATGCTCCAGGGTGACCGTGCTTTCCAGAGCCAGCTCCGTCGTCGTGCCCTCGAAAGTGGCGACGGCGACCGAGTTGTCGAACGGGTCGTGAAGCCAGCGCAGGTGGGCCGGCCGCGGGGTGATCGCGAGGTTGGTTTGAATCAGCCGCAGGTCGTGGCTCGCGCGCGGGCGGAACATCATGCGATGCTCCCCCAGTTCGACGGGCTCGGAGTAGCGGTAGACGGTGGAATGGCGAACCGTGAGAAACGACATCAGCCGGCGATTCCGCCAGCTTCGCCGTCCGGAATCTCGTCGGTCCATACCTGGAAGCTCTCCAAAGTGTTCGGGCCGAAGGTGGTGGCGATGGCGACATCGCACGCGTCGCGGCCTCGCGCCATCAGCACGCGGCCCACGCGCGGAACGTTGTTGCGCGGATCGAAGGTGTGCCAGCGGCCGCCGATCCAGGCTTCGAACCAGGCCGCGAAGTCGCCCACACCATACGGCGGCAGAGTCCCGAGATCGCTGAGGTAGCCGGTGCAGTAGCGGGCCGGGATGTTCATGCAGCGGCAGAAGGCGACGGCGAGATGCGCGTAGTCGCGGCAGACGCCGGTGCGCTCCCTGAACGCCTCCGCCGCGCCGCGGGTGGCGCGGGCGTTCTGGTAGTCGAAGGCAATGTGGTTGTGCACGAAATCGCAAATCGCCTGCACGCGCGGGTACCCGGGAGCGGTCCCGCTGAAAAGCTGCCAGGCGGCGTTCGAGAGCAAGTCGGTCTCGCAATAGCGGCTGCCCAGCAGGAACACGAGCGTCTCGTCGGGCAAGCCTTCGACGGTGTCCTGGCCGATGGCGGGAAAGACCTCGTCGGGCAGACCGCTATCCCGGATGACGCCGCTGGCCGCGAGTCGAAGCCGGCCCTCGGGCGCCAGCACGCGCTTGCACCGATTGCCGAAGGCGTCGCTATAAGCCGTAATCGGGATGGACGGCTCTACGGTGAGCCGGTCGGGAACGATGAGGTCGGCGTCCCGCGAAGCGTGGACATTCACGACGAGGATGATCGGCGTGGGTTTGGGGAATCGATAGATCAGTTCATAGCCGATCCGAAGCTGCATGACAACCGCCTTGATTTGCTGCACGAAGACTCGAGAGCCGAGCTGAGGTAAATCAGAGGTAGCGTGCGTGGATCGTCTGATTGGGAAATGCTTTCGCCGCCCGGGGACCAACAGTCTCAATGATATCAAGGCCGCGAGTTGGACGCGCTCCGGACTGGGTGTGTGCCGGGCAGGCGCGCGGCTTCAGGTCCGGTAGCGGCCCGCGGCGCGAGCCTTCGCCTTGCTGGCTTCAACCTCGCGGTTCCTGGGTGCGGCGGTCGTTTCGAGCGCGGCCAGGAGGCTGGCTGCGACTCCGGCGACTTGCTCAACGGCCGCTTCGAATGCGGCCGCGTTGGCCTTGGACGGGGTGTGAAACCCGCTGATCTTGCGCACAAATTGCAGCGCCGCCGCGCGCACCTCCGCTTCGGTGGTCGCGGGCTCGAAGTTGAAAAGCGGTCGAATGCTCCTGCACATGACTCTTCCCATGAACTTACCAGAAGCGCCCCGCGGGGCAAGGCAAATTGACACCGGCGGCGGCACACCGGCTTGGAAGAGCCGCTCACGGCGCGGTGGACGACCGTGCCGCGACCGTGTTTCGACGGCAAATCAGCGGTGAAATGCCCGCTGCTCAGCGTAGCCGCGAATTGGACCGGTTGGCGGCGTTTTCGCACTCCAGGAATCCGCCGGCCGTCTGCTACGGCGCGGACCCGGCCTGATCGAAGTTCAGCACGTCATGCGCATTTCGCTGGACGTCCCTCCGGCGGCCGGAACGTAGCACTTCAGCGTGTAGTCCATCACCATGCGGTCGGCGTTGAAGCGCCAGCCCAGCGTGCGGATGGTGCGCTTCATGCGTTTGATCCACCCGCGCGGCAAGCCGTCGTGGTCGCGCTGGTAGTACAGCGGAATCACCTCTTCGCGGAGCACCCGGTAGACGTCCTCTCCATCGCGCGAGTCGTGCACATCCAGGTTGGAGTGCGTGCGCCCGGCGCCGATGGCGAACCCGTTGAGGCCGTCGTAAGCCTCGGCCCACCACCCGTCGAGCACCGAGAGGTTCAAGCCGCCGTTCAAGACCACCTTCTGCCCGCTGGTGCCGGAAGCTTCCAGCGGCCGCCGGGGGTTGTTCAGCCAGACATCGACGCCCTGCACCAGGAAGCGCCCGACGTTGATGTCGTAGTCCTCGACAAACACAAAGCGGTCCGCGAAATCGGAGTTGCGCATCATCTGGGCAACCTGCTGCAGCACTTCCTTGCCCGGCCGGTCGTGCGGATGGGCTTTACCCGCAAAGACGAATTGAATCGGACGCTTCGGGTCGTTCACCATCGAGGCCAGCCTCGCCATGTCGGCCAGGACGAGGTTGGCACGCTTGTACGTCGCGAAGCGCCGGGCGAAACCGATGGTGAGCACGTCCGGGCTCAGCACGCGCCCGAGTTTCTGCACCACGTCAGCGGGCTCGCCGCGCTTCTGCGCGAAGTCGGAAGCGCGCCGCCGCACGAACTCGACCAGCCTGGTCTTCAACGCCAGGTGCGTCTCCCACAGTTCAGCGTCCTCGACAGTTTCGATGCCGTTCCAAACCTCGGCTTCGCCGCTGCGCGTGCGCCAACTCGCACCGAGATGCTGGTCGTAAAGCCGCGCCATCGCCGGAGCCAGCCAGGTAGGCACGTGGACGCCGTTGGTGATGTGACCGATCGGCACCTCAAACTCGCTCTTGCCCGGATAAAGCCCGGTCCACATTTCACGGGACACCTCGCCGTGCAACGACGAGACGGCGTTCGCGCGCCGCGAAAGCTTCAGCCCCAACACCGTCATGCAGAAGGACTCATGCGGATCGTAGGCATTCACCCGGCCCAGACCCATCAAGCGCTCGTGCGACAGGCCCATCCACTCGCGCAGCGGGCCCAGGTGCTCGTCGATCAAACCACCGTCGAAGCGGTCGTGGCCCGCAGGCACGGGAGTATGCGTGGTGAAGACCACCTCGCGCGCCACGCGCGGCACGGCCTGGTCGAAGTTGACGCCTTCCTCCTCCATGCGCGTCCGGATCGCTTCGAGCACTGCGAATCCGCTGTGACCCTCATTCATGTGCAGCACGCCCGGCGTGATACCCATCGCCCGCAGCGCTCGATAGCCGCCAACCCCCAACAGCAACTCCTGCCGGATGCGGACGCGGCCGTCGCCGCCGTAGAGGCGCGACGTCAACTCACGGTCTTCGGGCGCGTTGCCGGCGACGTTTGAATCGAGCAACAGCAGGCTACAACGACCCACGCTCACGCGCCAGACTTTCGCCCGGATCGTCCCGCTACGGGTTTGGATTTCGATGCTGACCGGCTCGCCCGCGGGGGTCAGCGCCGGCTCCATCGGCATCAGGCTGACGTCGGTTTCCAGGTACTCTTCGTTTTGCCAGCCGCTGCGATCCAGCCGCTGGCGGAAGTAACCTTGCCCATAGAAGAGCCCGATGCCGACCAGCGGGATGTCCAGGTCCGAGGCGCTCTTGATGTGGTCGCCGGCCAGTACGCCCAAGCCGCCCGAGTAAACGGGCACCGATTCGTGCAAGCCGAATTCAGCGGAAAAATAGGCTACCGGATGCGGCCGCAATACGCCGGCATGTGTCGCGCCCCAGGTGCGGTCCTCGTGGAGGTACTCCTGAAGCCTGCGATAGTCGTAATTGAAGCGGCTGTGCAGCACCAGTTCGCCGGCCCGCCGCTCCAACTCGGCCAGGGGCATGCTGCTCAACATGGCGATGGGGTTGTGATTTCCCTGCCGCCATTTCGCTGGGTTCAGTTCGCGGAACAGTGCTGCTGAATCGTGATCCCAACTCCATCGGAGGTTGCGCGCCAGGCTCCACAGCCGCTCCTGCAACGGGGCGATGAAACGGGCAAGAGTACGCGCCTCGCTCACCACGGGGGCGACCTGCGCGGCGGCATCGGCGAGAGCACGAATCTCGAATTCCTCAAACTGGCGTACCTGGATGGTCTGAACCACCAGCACGCCCTGCAACACGCCCTGATCGGTCAGCGGAACGCCGAGAAATGACTGGTACGCATCCTCCCCGGCCTCGCCGAAGTACTTGAAACGCGGATGCAGGTTCACCTGCTCGACGGCGACCGGCCTGAACTTTTCGGCGACCAGCCCGACCAGTCCCTCGTGCAAAGACATTCGCAGGGAACCGATGCACTTGCGGCTGAGCCCGATGGTTGCAGCGAGGACGAGATTGGCGCGATCCGGTTCGAGCAGATAGACCGAACAGACGTCGGTCGCGAAACGCTTGCTGATCAGCTCGACCAGCTTCATCAGGGTCTCCGCCGGCTTGCCGACCTCTTCAGCGATGCTTCCGAGTTCCTCGATTGTAAGGACGTAGGTTGGGTCCAATGCTCGTTCCTGAGCGCACATCTTGCTTTTCAACCTCCAGCGTTATCGGTCGGTCTGGGATATGGCGTAGACAAACAGAGGTCGAATTCCCAAGCACACCCGGAATCGAACACGCGAAATATCAATGAGCTCGTGTGGGACGACCCAACGAAAAGTCGCTGCCTGGAACCGGAAGTCAGCTATGCGAATGCGACTGGCAATCTGGCGCGTGGACGAGGGCGCTTGCATCAGTGCGTGGAGCCGGGCGGCAACAGGGCCGGGATTGGACTGGAAGTATGCAAATTAGAATACCGACCCTCAACGGCAAAAACAACATGGGCGTGTCTTGTCGGCTGCCGCCGAGTGCGCGGCGCCCGGCGGCGCAGACTCGCACGGCCCTATCCATCGCGCAGTTTTGCGCGTCCGACTGCGCCGCAGGGTTGACGGCTTGCCCAGGGAGCAACGCAATGCCGGCTTGCCAGTCGTCATCGACCCGTTGCAGGCATCGTCCCCGGACATACGGCTGCGGCCTAACTGACTTCGGCGACAGCTATGGGCTCGGTTAGGATCACGGGGCTCGATTTGCCAGACTCCAACCGCGCCAGTCGCTCATCGATCCGGCTGAGTGATTCTACCAGTCCCTTCGGCGCGGCCGAACTGCTGAAGACAGGATTGTTCACCCACCAGTCCATCCCCATTTCCTTCGCCTTGTCTACGGAACAAACGACGAGACGAATCTGGATGGACAGCAGTTCGATGTCAACCAGCTTGATCTTGATGTCTCCGGCAATGACAATGCCCTTGTCTAACACTCTCTCCAGGACGTCAGAGAGCGTCGAGCTTTGTAATGAGTGCGTCAGCGTGTTGTTCGGCATGTCAATCTTCCTTTGTCAAAAAAGCCGACCAAGCGGCCCAAGATCCAGGTTCAGGTCTTCTTCTTCGAGACCGAACTCCAGTCTTAGGCGCTCCAGTTCTTCGCCTTGGCGCATCAGCGTAATACCGAGGCGTTCGATTTGCTCTTCGTTGAGTGAGCCTGCATCCATCCGTCGCAAAGCTTGCTTCTCCATCAACTCGTGCAGCAGTTTCACCAGGGTCAGAACGAGCTGTCCGAGTCCGTTCTTGAGCTGGTCAGGGTCCAGATTCAGCCTCGTGCGAGCGGGCGTGGCGGGCCTAGGGACGAAAGTTTCAGCCATTCTCCCGGGCGCCATAACACGGGCGAAGTCATGCAGCGAGTCGGACTCGACCTGAGGCACTACGCGCTCATCCATTGGCCTGCTCCTTGCCGATCTTCCACGTCAAGCCAGATCCCTGATTGTTGCGGCCGAGGTTTTCCCGGGCAGCCTCGATCGACGTTAGAACCACCTGCAGTCCGAGGTATATGAGGTCGATATCAGCCACCGAGATGACGACTTCGCCAACCACCACCACGCCTTTGTTCAGCACGCGGTCCAATGTCTCGCACAGCGAGATTCTCTGGCCGGCTTCGAGCGATTCCAGATCATCCTCGACCCCGAATTCGAATGGTGTGGATGGATCAGAGCGCATGGCAGGCAGACCCCACTGCGCAAGGTAGGTAGAGTTGATTTCCGAAGGACTGCAGGCGAGTCAATCCGCCGATCAGCGCCTGTCGATAGATGCGTGTCTGCCGCAGGCCTGGCATGTCCCGCGTGTAGCATGCAAGCACCCCCTGCTCCCGCTGCACTAGAGCCGAACAGAGTGGGCAGTCGCTGGGTGGCGTCAACATGTTTAGGAACAAGGCAGGTACTGCGACTTCCATTCGGCGGCAAGCTGCGAGCAAGTCTTTCGTCTCCTCAAGCGCCATCTGCGTAGGGATGCTTACGACGTTCAGCGCAGCTTCGTCAGGGTTCTTGAGAACGGCGCGGAGTCGCTTGAGGTTGCGCGAAATCGCAACGAGTTCGTCCGCAAAACCGGGCAGGCGCAGAATCCCTTCGTACTTCAGGAAGAAGGAAAAGAACGCCTTCAGCCAGTCGTCGATGAGTTCCGGCAGTTCCAGCAAACGAATCAAGTGGCCGGTGGCCGCGCAATCCAACACGAACAGATCGTAACTGCCGTGCTGCAGGAACTCCATGATGCGCGTGAGAGCCATCACCTCGTCGAGTCCAGGAGGGGCGAGATCCAGCATCCGCTCCAATACGACTCGATCGAAGACCAGATCGAACCCCCGGCAAACCGATTCCAGAAACCTGCTGACATCATCCGCGTAGCGGACTTTGAGGCGGTTGAACTCGGCCTCCGCATTGATTTCCATCGCCCACAAACCGGGAAGCAACTCGTTGGGTTTCGGTCCCACAGCGACTTCAAGGCAGGCGGATAGAGAATGCGCCGGATCTGTGGAGAACAACAGGACGCGGCGTCCCGGCGAATCCAGAGCGAACCGGATCGCCGAGGCGCATGCGAAGGTGGTCTTGCCGACCCCGCCTTTGCCCGCGAACAAAACAAATCGCATCGAATCGGGGAGAGCGTCCGCCGGCTGGGAGATGGGCCTCACCGGGATGGCACATTCCAACTTCAGTTGAAGTGAAGAGGGCTCGATCCGCCACTCGTAATCCCAGAAACTGCAGAGTTGCCCCAGCCCGCGAACCTCGTCAGCAAACTCAGGAATTCCCCAGAGATTGCAGGGCGCCTCGAGTCCGGCAACGAGTTGTTTGATCTGGGTCAGTTCCGAAAAATGAGCCGCGGTGCAGCTGGGGCATTCGCGGAAATAGTGGAGTTGGTTGACCAGTATTTCCTGCACCGATATGCCGCGCTTGCGGAGTTCGGCGCAGACCGCCACGGTTTCCTGAACGCTCAGCGGCTCGGCGATCGTCACGGGAACGAATTGGCACCGTGCCGGATTGTGCAGCAGTCGCTCCATCCGCGACAGCGAGGTTTTAGAGACGTGAACGAACGTGTCGAGTTCATCGGGCAGAGACTTGTGGCTGAAGATCTTCCGCATATAGCGGCGCTTGGCCAGCAGGGTCTCCAACACGAGCAGCCATTTCCGGATCATCTTCCCCATCGAAAGCAGGTTCAGGGTGTGACCGCTGGGCGCCGTGTCCACTACGATGCACCCGTACTCCCCGGTTTCGGCCCAGGATGTAATTTCCAGGAAAGCCATCAACTCGTCGAGGCCGGGGAGCGAGAGGTTGAGGAAACGATCGATGTCCTCGTCGTCCAGGAAGGTCCCCGAGGCTGCGATCTCGCGCAGGATCGCGCCATTGCGGGCACGGAAGGAATCGAGGTAGGCAGCGGCATCCAGTTCTATGACGCGCAGGTTCCGGGGGCAGGCGCTATCGGCGAGGCAGTCCCGCAATGAGTGGGCCGGGTCCGTCGAGACGAGCAAGAACTGGCGTTCAGGCGCCCTCAGCGCCAACTTCAAAGCGGCGGAAGTCGCGCACGTCGTCTTGCCGACTCCTCCCTTGCCCCCAAAGAGTAGAATCTGGAGGCTTGGCTTGTCGAAGAACAGCGGAAGAGCCTCAGTCATACCGGTCTCCTTCCAGCTTCAGGTCACCGGATGGCTACGGTCCTGAATATCGGATCCCGGAGCTTCTTCCTCGTCCACTTCATCTTCGGGGTCTGCCTCGATGGCATCCAACCGGTCCAGCAGGATCTTCTCCTGAGCGTCGAACTCCTGCTCCGAGATCTTGCCCGTTTCGAGTTGCATGTACAACAGACGCAGTTTCTCCGTGATGGAATCGGCCTCTCCTGCCAGTTCCTTTTCTGCGGCGTTATGGATTTCACGAAATATCCACAGCAGCGAGGTGAAGGGAACCGTGAGGATGTCGTCCACCAGCAGCATTACTGCTCCAGGTCCAGCTCGACGAAGTTGTGTGGCGCCCAAGGGCCGCTATAGTCGAACGAGAAGTTGTTGTCGAATAGCTGGGCGGCCTCAAACACGCAGGCCTCGAACTGTTTCTCCCGGTCCCGGCCGACCAGGCAGGCCAGGTTCATGATTTCTTCTTCTCTCCGGCAGACGTTCTGCTTGATCTCGAAACAGGCGTGCTTCAAGAGACGTTCAACCCTTTGCATGTGGTTCTGCCGGTCCTCGTTCAGTAGGCGCTCGAACAGGCGTCCGATCTCGATCTTCTCGTCGTGGCTCGCACCGTGCCGCGGCCCGACCACGCGGTCGCGCGCCACCCGCAGTTCCGAGTGGGTGTTGACGAAGTACTCGAATATGTTGGGAACGTCCCACGCCACGCGCAGACCCATTTCGACTTTGCCGGCGACTCGGCGGAGCTGCTCTGCAATCGGCTTTTGATGCCGTGCCAGAATCCTGCGAATGGCCGTGGGGTCGTCCGCGACGGTGCCGAAGGCGGTTGGCAGCGGCGTCGTCAACGTCATCAGGCTCCTGAGTACCGCTTGATGGGCTGCCAGGTTACTGCGCTGGGGCCGAATCTTGGAGCGGATTCCACCGCTAATAACCGCGGCAACGTGGCCTTCCACGATCGTGTAGACATCGCCACCGTCAATGCCGAGCGCTGGAAATGACAGCGGCTCAACCGCGCCGATGATGGCGTAGAGGTATGACTTCCCCGCCGGCGCGGTGACTGAATTCTGGATCTCGCCGTTTGAGACGACGGTTGCTTCTTTGACGCTCATGCCTGCCTCCGCTCATTCGCCGACCGCACCCGCCGCATGTGCATGCGCCAGCGTTCGCTCAGCCAGGAGCTCCGGGATTCTGAATTGACCAACCGCACCCACGCGCCCAGCAGTTGGGACAAACCGTTGCCACTTGCCGGTATGCCAGTCGAGGATGCGCACTCTCGAAAACTCGTCCGGTGCCGGTTCAAAATCAGTTGGCTGGAGGTTCTGATCGTCAGCATATGGGAGCCCCCTCAGTAACGGATCTTGAAGCCGCCGCCGCTGCGACGCGGCTCCGGCTTCACTTCAAGGTGGCCGACTCTGGCCGGCGCTGGCGCCGCGCCATCACTGGGAGACACGACCTTCAGCAGTTCCTGCTTTGCCGCGTCAATCTCCTTCAAGCGGGCGTCCAGCGACGCGATCCGCTCCTTGGCGCTGTTCCGCTCCCTATCCCGTCTGGATTTCTCCATCTCGAGACAGGTGATCTGCATATAGGCGCGGTACGGCAGTGCCACTTTGTCGACGCGGCCGGACAACGTCCGCAAGCTATTGAGGCTCTTGCCTGGGATGGCCATTTGTCAGTCCTTTCCGTTGGACACAACCGGCCGCCGGTGGTCGCGCTTTTGCGGGCGGTCCGATCCGCCGCAGACCCTGACCATGGCTTCGTCAATCTTGTTCGGCATCAACGATTGGCCGTCCTTGGTGACTTTGGCCGAGTCCGTTGCAAGCACGTCGCGGCAGACCCAGTTGAACACCTGGTCATCCAGCCTGGCGTGAGCGCTCCGGTGTGCCAGAATGCGGCAGATCGCGATCGTGGCCCGAACCGTCGGCCTGTGGTTATTCACCCCGACGCCGCGCAATTCGCGCACGATGTCGGTGACGATTTCGGCGTCAGCGCGCGCCAGTCCCGACTTGGCCATGCCCACGCGGATCTCGGTCTCGCGATCGAAATTGCCCAGATTCAGGGTGATCAGCCGGTCCATCAGCGCGTCCTGCGTCTTGTGAACGCCGGCGTACTCCTCAGGATTCGAGGTGAAGATCGCACGGAACTGGGGATGCACGTCGATGTACCCCTCTCCGCTGCGGCGCAGGCCGGGGAGGTTCAGAATCCGTTCTTCCAGCACGCTCAAGAGGGAGTTGTTCGCTTCCGGCCGGGAACGATTGAACTCGTCGTAGATCAACGTGTTGCCATTGGCGCAAGCCGTAGTGAGGCGGTTGTCCACCCACAACGTGTTCATATTCTCTTCCGTTTTCACGACGGAATGAATGTAGTTATCGACCAGCTTGGATCGCTTGTATCCCGAATCCTTGCCGATCAGGTCGGAGCTTCCGAACTCGTCATCGCCGTGGATCAGCGTCACCGGACGGCCCAACTGCGCCGCAACATGGAAGGCCAGCGTGGTCTTTCCCGTGCCCGCTGAGCCGGCGAAGTGCACCGAATAGCCAACCTCCAAATAAGCCATCGCCCGTTCGGTCAGGGCCTTGATGTGCGAGGTTGCTACGAACGCATCGCTAGCCGTCGGTACAACGTTGTCGCCTGCCGGTTGGATGCGTGTGAGATCTTCGGCAGACTCCAACGAACGCTGTGTGGTGGCCATTTTGTGCTCCCTATTCACTGAAAAACACGTCGTCTATTTCCGGCCAGTCCGCCTGGTCAGCGCGCTCTGCGTGCTTTCGAAGGCGACTTCTGAGCGTGCGTCGTCATGGCAGCTGGCGAAGGCCTAACGCGGCCCGGCGCTGCAGGCGCTTTGGGCTCGTGGCTCACTGCCGGCTTCGGCTCGGAAGCCGCTGGCTTCGCAGGAGCAGCCACTTCCACCCGCTTGGGCGATTCGGACATCACGGGCTTGGCCGGCGCCTTGACCGCCGCGCGCTTCGATGGAGTGAGGCCGGACCAGGCGCGAAGCGCGCCGGCGCGATCCTCGCGGTACTCCGAGCACAGCGCGGAAACCTCGGCGCGCCGGGTGTCCGTCTGGCGCAGCAGGTCATTGCGCAAGGTCACCCTGGCATGACGCCACGTGTTGATCTCTTCGCGTAAGTGCTTCATCGCTTCAGTCAAGTTCGTCACGGCTACCCTCCAGTCACCCCAACTTCTCGCTATGGCCCGGTGGCGGGTGCTTGAACTTGTGGTTCTGGCACCCCGCCGGGCCTTCGTGACGACTTAAAGGAAATAAAGGGGCCCAGTGCCGTCACGCACACCGTACCGCGCTAGCGCGCGGACGTAATTGAATTGCTAAGAGCCGCTGCCTGCCCAGGCCCTGCGTGCTCCTGCAAGGTCATTTCTCATCTCGCGGCGCTGCGTGCCAACCGTACGTTTCAATTGAGAAAAGAAAGCCATGCGCTCTTCCTTCGTTCGTCTGGCCATATCCGCGCGAGTCTCGTTGAGGTTAGCCGTGAACTCGGCCATTGCCTTCTTCCGCCCCGCGGCTTCGTGCCGTAGTTCGCCCATCATGTTGCCGCGCATCCCGCGCATTGCGAGAATTTCGCCGCACAATCGGGTCATGTCATCCGTTAACATCCTTGCGGCTCCTTTGGTTCGGTAGTTGCCATTGGGATTCCCGCATCAGAGGAGGCCCCTGCGTGGGGCCCCCTCTGATGCGGGTTGTTAGATCTAGGCAGGCGACGCGGCGCTCGCGGTCAGGCCGATGGCTTCCGCGTACTTGAGGTACGTTTCCACCGAGGCGATCACAACGCGCGCTTCGACCGAGAGCAGCTCGATGCCCACGAGCGAAACCTTGACCCAAGCGTCAATAACGATGCCCTTGTCAAGAATGCGGTCAACGACTTCTGCCAGACTCGAAGAATCTGTGGATTTAGCTACTTTTGCCATGAGTTGTTTTCCTTTCGGGAGTTCCGGTCTATCAAGAGCGAATCGCACCAGCAGTGCAGATCCGACTTCTACTAGTGCACACGGATGACCAAACGAAACCATCCGGTCTGACACTCGTTTTTACTGTTTTATCAATCACTTAGAGGCGAGACGGGGGACTCTAGCAGGAATGTGTGGCGCAGTACTCTCAGTACTATGGTTTTGAAACCATAGTGACGCTTCCATAGTACTTTTGCGCCTCAGTAACGAAGTTGTAGGGGGGCCATGGACCGCTCAGCAGGAACGGGATCTCCACGTCGGAGCAGACCTGCCGGGCACTGGTGCGAAAGGCGTCGAGGCGGGCTTTTGGCACAAGAAAATACACTGAGAGCAGGCGCGTCTGGGCCGAGGCTGTAACCTCCCAGCGCTGTTCCGCGCAAAAGCCCGACAGAAACCCGGTGACTCGCTTCACCAAAGCGGATTCTTCCGCCGACAAGGTGCTGCCAGCATCTGATCGACTTCGCAATGCCGCCATATAAGCGGCGCCGGGCGATGCAGGGGGCGGAGCCTCTACCCGGGATCGCTCTGGCAGGATGACGCGGACGCCCATTTCCGTCATCCCGTCGAGGTGCGTCAGCAGAGTCTCATATTCCAGCTTGCGCGCATCGAGCCAGGTGACGATCTCCGAAGTACTTCCCATCCAGCACCCGTAGCGGACGGGCACCACGGTGCGCAGTTCGTGGATCGCTGCAACGTCTTTCTCGAACGCGATCAGTTCGGCCAGACTCGGCTTGCTGCAATTGTCGGCTGTCGGATCGGACACAACGGCCGCAAGATGCTGCGACGGGATGACGCGGAATGGAGTTTTGGAAGGCAGTACGACACCTGGAAACAGAGGGGCTTCCACGTGCCGGATGATGCCGTACAACAGATGCTTCATTGTGCGGGAGACGGCGAAAGCGGCGGGGCGAAACTGTAGGGCGGAAAGGGCCCTGTCAATTGAAGCCGGATAGCCACTCGGGCACCTTTCAGGTTGAGTGCGACCACGGTGGAGCGGAATCCTTCAAGCTCTTCCGGCGGGAGCAGGAAGGCCCAATTCAACACCATCTCCTCCTCTGCTTCCGCAGTTGCCGGTGGAGCGACTTTGCGCTGGCGAAACGAGTCGGGGAGCGCGCCCAGTTCCCGCGCCGCTCTGCGGGAGAACTCTTTCACTTGGGCCGCGAGGTCACGGTCGGCTTGCGCCAGTATCCGCTTCTCCTCGAAGTAGCGCCTTCCGGGAGATTCCGGCACCGACTGCGCGGCGCGCGAGCGCGCGCTGGCGCTCAACGCTTTCAAAGCCGCTGCGCGGTTAAGCTGCCCTTTCACGGCCCACTCCTGTTGGTTGCCGACTTGCAGCAGAAACCGCTCCACTTCGGCATCACACTCCAGGACAGACCGCCGTAGGACCTCGCGCGAGCTGAAAAGCGTTCCGAACCGTACTGGAAAGACGGGTGCCTGCCGCATCACGTCCTCTACAACTGCTTCGTGGTTCAACACCTGCGGACCGACCCACCCGATGTCCTGCAGGTTGCGCTCGCCGGAATCGCCGCAGAATTCCGCCAACTCGACCTCGCTTACCACCGCGCGGACCCGTCCGCACTCCTCCATGCAGACGGGAAACCGCGCGTCCAGACCGGCTTGCGCCAGCTCAATAGTGGGGCCGGACGGTACGAGACAGTACAAGTAGCAGGCCAGGGCGTTTTCCCCGCTCACCTCTCTCGAACCTCCTCGAGCGCCGCGTTCAAGTCGGCGGGTTCCACCAGTACGACCGCACCATCCGACACCGGCTCAGTCAACGCCGCAAGCGTGCGTCGAACTGCGCGCAGCGCCGCTCTGGTGCAGATGCTCTGGATTTCCGCGCCGTTGAAACCGTCGGTCCCGGCTGCCAGGGCATCAATGTCGTACCCAGGCGCCATGGGTTTGTTCCGCAGGTGCACCTCGAAGATCGCCCGCCGGCTTGCCTTATCGGGCAGGGGGATCTGGATCAGCTCGTCGAAGCGACCCGGCCTCAGGATTGCCGGATCCAGCATGTCAGCCCGGTTGGTAGCGCCCAGAACGAGCACGCCTTTCAACTCCTCAACCCCGTCGAGTTCCGTGAGGAATTGGCTGAGCACCCGCTCGGCGACATGGTCGTCCGAACCGCCGGAACCGCGTGACGGGACCAGCGCGTCAATCTCGTCGAAGAAGATAATGCAGGGCGCCGCCTGCTTCGCCTTCTTGAACATGTCCCGGACTCCGCGTTCCGATTCCCCGACGAACTTGGACAGCAGCGCGGGCCCCTTCACCGATATGAAATTCACTTTGCTCTCGGTCGCGACAGCCTTGGCGAGCAAGGTCTTTCCGCATCCGGGAGGACCTGTCAGCAGAATCCCCTTCGGAGGTCGGATTCCGGCGGCGATGAACAATGCGGCGTGGTTCAGGGGCCACTCCACCGCTTCGATCAGCCGCTGCTTCACCTCGTTCAGCCCGCCGACGTCGTCCCACCGGACGTTGGGAACCTCGACGAACACTTCGCGCATTGCCGAGGGTTCGACTTCCCGCAGCGCGTCGACGAAATCGTCCATCCGAACGTCGAGTTTGGCGAGTTGCTCGTAGGGGATGCGCGCCAATCCAAAGTCGATGTCGGGCAGGATGCGCCGCAGGCATAGCATCGCCGCCTCGCGGCAGAGCGCATGCAAATCGGCTCCCACAAAACCGTGCGTGATGTCGGCGAGGTGGCTCATATCCACGTCGGCGGCAAGTGGCATGCCCCGGCTATGGATGTTGAGCGTCTCCTCCCGCCCGTTGCGGTCCGGAATGGGGATTTGGATTTCACGGTCGAACCGGCCCGGCCGCCGCAGCGCGGGGTCGAGCGCATTCGGCAGGTTGGTGGCCGCGATTACGATCAATTGCTTCCGCTGCCCGAGCCCGTCCATCAATGCCAGAAGTTGGGCCACCACGCGCTTTTCTACGTCTCCGACGACGTTTTCGCGGCGCGGAGCGATCGCATCGATTTCGTCGAGGAAGATGATGCTGGGGCCCTTGCGAGTCGCTTCCTCGAATATCTTCCTCAGGTGCGCTTCGCTTTCGCCATAGAACTTGTGGATGATCTCCGGCCCGTTGATCGAGTAAAAATTGGCTTCCGTTTCATGCGCAATGGCGCGTGCGATCAAGGTCTTGCCGCAGCCTGGCGGTCCATACAACAGCACGCCCTTGGGCGCGTCGATGCCGAGCCGCTCAAACACCTCCGGATACCTCAACGGAAGCTCGATCATCTCCCTGATCCGCTGGAGCTGCGGCTTCAGACCTCCAATGTCCTCGTAGGATGTGGAGTGGGCCGCCACCTCCTCCGCCTGCTGTGGACTGCCGATGATCAGCTGAGTGGTGGGGACGATCAGCACCGCACCCTTTGGCGTCGTACGCTCCACCCGAAAATCAGCCGAGCGGGTACCGAACAGAGTGGCTCTAATGCGGTTTCCCGGTTGCACAGCCAGGCCGTCCAGCAGACTGCCGATGTATTCCAGATCGCGCTCGGAGGGCCTGACGTTTGCCGGAGCGAGTACGACGGATTGCGCCGGCGGGCAGGTGGTCCGCCGCACATTGACGAACTCATCCAATCCGGCGCCGGCATTCTCCCGCACCAGACCGTCGATCTGGATTCGTGACTGCCCGCGCAGATCCTTGTGCGCGGGCATCACTTTACAAACTGTGGCGCGCTTCCCGGTGACCTCGACCAAATCGCCGATCGCCAGACCCAGCCGCTCCAGATCTTCCGGGCCTAACCGCGCGATTCCACGCCCGACGTCTTTACTCAGCGCCTCGCTCACCTTGAGCTTCAGCGTCGGACTCGTTTTCGGTTCTTCAGACATAGCAGGGTCTCACTTCATGCACTTGATTTCGACAATCCCGTTGTTGCAGGCCAGGTGCAATTTGTCTGCAGAAGTACTCACGGGCAGCAGCACTTCCTTGCGATACTTCTTCTTGCCGTGCTCGGCAACGATGGTCAGCACATCGCCTTCGACGGTGATCTTCACATCCTCCAGGTTGATGCCCGGCATTTCGGCAACCACCAGTAAGTGATCTTCTTCCTCGAAGACATCCACAACGGGCTCGCGCACTTCCTGCACCACGGTGTGACCGGACTCCCGGTCCTTCCGGATGTTGCCGAACGGCTCGACGCGAGGCCCCTGATCGCCCAGCCCGGTCTTGATGGTGAATCCGTAGATTCCCTTCAACTCGTTGCCGGATCCGCGCAGTTCGCCCGTCTTGGACATTTGCTCGCCCGATTCGGACAGCTCGCCGAGTTTCTCAACCAGGTCCCCGAGACCCTTGAGAATCCCGCCGAGCCCCAGTTCGAAACCGCCTTGAGACGGTTTGTCCGTAGGCTTCTTAGACATGTTCTTGTTCTCCCTTGGCTTCGATCCCGTATTCCTTCACTTTGGTGTGAAGCGTCTTGTAGTCGATCTGAAGCATGCGCGCGGCGCGCGCCTTGTTCCCGCCCGTTTTCACAAGCGTGTCCGCAATCACCTTGCGTTCAACGTGAGCGGCGTTGCGCCGCAAGATCTCGCGCAGCGTCACAACCTCGCCGTCCTCGATCAGGCCCTGGCTGTCCGCTCTTTCGATGCCTGGACTGGGCTCGTGCCGCTTGCCGAAGTCGAGGAACTGCTCCCGGATAATCCCGTCGCTCACCAGCACCGCGCGCCTGATGACCGACCTGAGTTGTCGAACGTTACCCGGCCAATCGTAGCTCAGCATCGCCTCGGCAGCTTCCGGAGCGAAGCCCTCCACGTGCTTTGTTAATTCAAGGCTTACGACGGCCATGAAGTGCTTCGCCAGGAACAGGATGTCCTCCCTGCGTTTGCGTAACGGGGGGATCGACAGTACAAACTCGTTCAAACGAAAATACAGGTCACGGCGGAACAGGCCTCGATCGCACAGTTCCAGCAGGTCCCCGTTCGTCGCGACAATCACGCGAACATCCACGCTCTTGGGCTCCGTTCCGCCCACCCTGTCCATCGTTCGTTCCTGCAGTACCCGCAGCAGCTTCGCTTGGGAAGCGAGCGGCATGTTGGCCAATTCATCCAGGAACAAAGTCCCGCCGCGCGCCAGTTCGAGTTTGCCCACCTTGCAGGTGTTCGCCCCCGTAAAGGCGCCGCGCTCATGGCCGAATAGTTCGCTTTCCAGTAGAGGTTCAGGGATGGCGCCGCAATCGACCGCAATGAACGGACCTTTCGCGCGGCCACTGGCGTTGTGCACGACTCTCGCTACCACTTCCTTGCCAGTGCCGGTTTCTCCAGTGATCACGACGCTGAAGTCCGACTTCGCCACTTGCTTGATACCGGCAATGAGCTTACCGATCGACTCGCTGGGGCCAAATGTGTCTCGCAGCGAAGCCATTCCACTGCCCGAACCAACCACAGAATTCAGATCCAGTTTGACTCTGCGCTCGCGCAGGGCGCTCATGACGACGCGCAGCACCTCACCGTGGTCGAACGGCTTGGAGATGTAATCGTAAGCCCCGGCCCGCATCGCCTGGACGGCGCCGGGCACGTCAGCGTAACCCGTCAGCAGGATCACGGGCAGGTCCGGGTCCATCCCGCGCGCACTGTTCAGCAGTGCCATCCCATCCATGTCCGGCATCTTGAAATCGGTGAGCATCAGGTCGGGGTCTTCAGAACGCACGAGATGTAGTGCGTGCATCCCGTTTTGTGCCAGCAGCGGCACGAGCCCCGCGCGGCGGACGATGCATGCCAGAACCTGGAGGATCTCGGGCTCATCATCTACGATCAGAATCCGGCCCTCGGTTTCCGTCACTTTGTGCTCATCTTTTTTCTCTCCGGTCGGTCCGAGCCGTATGAACAATCTCAATGTCCGGAGGCAGGTACTTGAGCGTATTGTGCAGGGCGCCAATGAAGAGAATCCCCATTTGCGATTGCTGCAGCGTCTGATCGATGCGCCCGGCAATGTAGCGATCCCTGCGCTCGAGCAGTGTTGTCTTCATCTGTTGCTGGGAGTCTCGCGTTCCGGGCGTCTTCGCTTGCGAAAAAGTCGCCATTGCAACCTGATACTCCTCAACTAACAAATCGGGCGACTCCGTGCCCATCAGGATCGCGCCGCGGTCCTGCAGCTCCAGTAGCAACTTATGATTTCGGCTCCCGGCCGCGGCAAGGGATGATACGATTTCCTGCTCGTGCTCGCACACGGGCAAACCGTCCTGGTAAACCCGCGTGCCTTGAGGGACCACCCTCAGACGCCTGACTGCGCGTTCGACCTCGTCCCACGCTCTTTCCACCGCAGCCGCGCTTCTAGCTACGCTCTGCCTGCCGAACTGCGCAATCCTTTGCCTTTGAACCGAGCCTCCAAGCTCTCCCATGTCCGAGAGCGCGTGGATTATGGGGATGTACACTATCCGCCTGCGGGGGTGTAGTTCCTGTTGATCCGCCATGCTAGAAAAGACCTGCAATTATGATGCACGTTCTTTCTATGGGTGTCTACCCCGTAGGGCTTTTTTATGAAATTGCCGCGCACATCGATTACGTGTTTGGCGTGCCCGTGGAAGCTCTCGATTTTCAATTGAAAACTGCGTCCTCGATGCATACAGATGCGATGGCTAAGAGTAAATTGCTCGATAAGTAACATTTTTTGACGTTCTTTACTAACAATTAATCTACCAACACAACTTAAGAATAGTCATTCAATGCGACAGTGCTTCCGAATTCATGCGTGTTCCTCTCGCAACGCTTGCGGAATCCTCAGTTTTCTTGCGTTTGCAGTCCTTGAGGGTCTCGAATCTGCATTGCGGCGCGCCAGTCGCCTCGTTGGAAATGCCCACTCCTTGGCTCGCTCAAAACGGACTTTCCTCGTGCTCGAACACCGGCCCGCAACCTGGAGAGGCCTGCGCCCTACCCCGCTAGGTCTGCCACGCTTCCTCCCAATTCACACGCACAGTCAACGAAAACTCAGCCGACTGCCGTCTCACCACGCCCATCGCCACGGCCCCTCAGGCGCCGAGCGATCTGCATCTCTATGCGTTTGAGGCGATCGTCGATGGAGTCGCGAGGATCTTGATGGGACCGTACTGATAACGCACCCGAATAGCTCACGTTTGCGGGCTGCGGCCTGTAAGGGAAAACCCTATTCTGAAATGATCCTTGTAAGGGAAACCCGCATCACGCCTCTTTTTATGTGCCGACCCGGATCTGCAGGTGTATAGTCAAACCGGGACAGTGGCTTTGCGATCCTGCTGAACTGGGCGCGCGTTAGCCCGGCGGATAATCACCGCCCGAGTGCCTGGGGTGGAGGTTATGAGTCCTTAATTGGGCAATGCGCTGTACACCAGCTTAGTTGCTATAGTGGTGTTTTAGTATAATTCGACTCAGCCAAACTCCTCGCCTGGATTCGCGGATACTGTATTTATACTTCACTTATATTACCCTATCTACTTGCGAATAAGGTTGTTTTGCACAGCCACTCAGCGCCGAATCAGCGTATGTGACGCTCAGCTCATAGCTCAATCTTACTGTCTTCGGCTTGACACGTCCCCGCCAAAGAAGTGCTCAATATGGAACAACTGAGTCCCCGGGTAGCAAAGAACATGCTGTTGCAACATGCTGCCATCACTGCGTAAAACCGACCTGGAGGAGAACAGGATTCAGCAGTTGGTGTCCAGGTTCTTCGAAAAGAGCCCACTCCCCATGTGGGTCTACGACCCTCGCACGCTTGCCTTCCTCGCAGTGAACGATGCCGCCGTGAAGTGCTATGGCTTCACGCGGGTAGAGTTCCTGGGCATGACGCTGCACCGGATTCATGTACCGGGTGACGCGTCCCAGCTTGACCTCCTCCTGAGGCGTCCCGCACCCGGCGGCTCCAAGGACACACGGCGTCACGTCAAGGCGGACGGGACGGTCTTCTTCTGCGAAACAGTCCGCTTTCCGATCACTTTCAACGCCGAAACCACCTGCCTGGCCATCACCCACGATGTGAGCGAAAGCAAGCGCTCCGAGTTGCTCTACCGCATGCTGATGGAGGCGATTCCTTCTTCTGTCCTATTGCTCGATCAGGACTTGCGCGTCGTCCTGGCCAATAGAAATTTCCTGGAGAAGTCCCACCTGAAGGCGGGCGAGATCGACGCCCGGCGGCTAAAGGAAGTCTTCCCCGAGGTCATCCTCGCGGAAATGGGCATGGAGCAACAGATACGGAATGTACTGAGAACTAACATCGCCCTGCATGGGCAGAAGCTGACCTACCGCGCCCCCGGCGTTCCTATCCGTGTCTATTACTACAGCATCATCCCCGTGAATTGGAGCGGGCGGGTGGATCATGCCTTGCTCCTGGTGGACGACATCACAGAACAGACGCGGATGGGCGAAGAGATCCGGAGGATGGAACGGCACCTCGCCAGCGTCGTCGAGAGTGCCAGTGACATCGTGGTTTCCACGGACATTCAGGGCAACATCCTCAGTTGGAACAAGGCCGCGGAGAATGTGACGGGGTACGCGTTGGGAGAATTGAAAGGACATCGTTTTATCGACCATTGCGACTCGGCCGAGGCTGGTGGAGTGCGCCGCTGGCTCTCCGAAGGCGGCTCGCGTGGACTCCCTGGACGGACCGAGTGCGATCTGAAGACGAAAGATGGCGGCTGCCGTCCCGTCTCGTGGGTCTTCTCGCAAATGACCGACGACAGCGCCCGCGTGGTCGGTTTCGTCATCGTCGGCCGCGACTTGACCGAGCAGCGCAAGTTCGAACTGCAAATCCTGGAATCTCAGAAACTGGCTGCACTTGGCGTGATGGCCCGTGGCATTGCCCACGAGATCCGAACCCCGTTGACTATCTCCTCTTCCGCAGCCCAGTTCCTGCTGGAAGAGGACGTCACCCCTGAGTTCAAGCGCGAATGCGCGGAGAAAGTTTACAGCGGGATCCGGAGGGCGAGCGTAATCATCGAGAATCTGCTGCGGTTCGCGCAGCCTTCCACCGAAAAGAGTAAAGCTCCGGTGGACCTGCTGCGCGTGGTGGAGGATGCCATGCGAATGGTCGAGCACCATGCGCGGGTTCAAAACGTCGAACTCCGCTCGCACCTGCCCGCCGAGCCGTGTATGGTGCTGGGCGTTCCCAGCCTGCTGGAGCAGGTGTTCATCAATCTCTTCCTGAACGCGATGAACGCAATGCCGAACGGAGGGACCATCGACGTCTCGTCCGAGCGCACGGAAACCGATTTGCTGGTCCAGGTCAGCGATACGGGAGGAGGCATTTCACCGCAGGATATCGGCAAGATCTTCGACCCCTTCTACACCAAGGCGCCGCCCGGGAAGGGTACCGGGCTTGGCCTTTCAATCTGCTATTCCGTGGTGGATCAACACCAGGGTTCGATCCGGGCAGTCAGCCAGCTTGGCCGGGGCAGCACCTTCACGGTGCAACTGCCTCTGTTCGCCGCAAAGCGGGTAAGGAAGCCGTGAGCAGTCCTGATTTCAACGTTCTGGTCGTCGACGATGAGCCGGACATGTGCTGGATTCTCGGTCATATGATCGAGCGCATGAACGTCCATTGTATCCGGGCGTTGGACGGGGCGAGCGCGCTGCTTTTGGCTCAGTCCAATCGGCTGGGCCTCGCCTTGCTGGATGCCAAACTGACCGACATGGACGGCCTTGAACTGGCGCGCCAGATTCGAACACTCTGTCCCAGCGTGCCCATCCTGCTGGTGTCGGGTTACTTTTACCGGGACGATCCCGCCGTGCAATCCGCGCTTGAAGAAGGACTCATTCGAGGGTTCATTGAAAAGCCCTTTTCGCACGTTGAAATCGGTCGTGCACTCCAGTCCGTGCTTGCTGCTGAACAAGCTGCGCCGGATGCGGGTGGTCCTGCAGACGCGCGGTGATCCCGTTTGTCGCCGCCGGGCGAATCTCAACCCTCGAAGCGCAAAGCCTGCCGCGCCAGTTCCGCCGGCTCAGTCACGAATCAGAATCAGCGTGCCGAACAACTGGCAGTTGCGCCAGAACATTCCGTTCACCTGTGACCAGTGCAACTGTTGTTTCAATGCCCCGGAACCGGCATCGTTGTCGTTGACGGCCAGGTCGAATCCGATCGGGTGCCCACCATCGTTGATCGGCCGCAGCCTGGCGCCGGGCAGGCTCATGCGCAGCTCAAGGTTGTAACCCTTCGCGGTTCTGCTGAATGCGAACGCGCCGTTGTAGGGCGGCGAAGCAAAACGCCCGGTGATGTCGTTCTTCGCCATCGCCTCCCCCGGATACGCCAGCGGCTCCTTGCTTCCGTCGGGCAGCACGAACTCCGGAGTTGGCGCGCCCGGTTGCGGCTTCCAGAAGTTGTCGAACACCAGGGGATGCTTCGCGCTGTACACGAAATGGAACTCGTGGTGCATCGGATCGCCGATGTAGTAGCGCGGCATTCCGCAGCCGTCGTTGTCGAACATCAGTTCCACCCCGTCGTCGTCCCACGACCCGGTGTCCGTTTCCGGCGTCAGCGAGCCGTGCGGTTCGGTGACTGCGTCGTCGGTCACCTCGACCGCGGCATAGATGTACTCTTCGTCCCATTGCAGCTTGAAGCGCGCCGACAGGTCCTGCGGACCGTGCCATTTCGCCGCGGACATACCCTGGCCGGCGAAGAAGAACTTCTCCTGGTCCATGACGGGCCCCTTGACGTTCGCCCATTCCGAGAGGTCCCCATCGATGCGTATGGGCGCCGTGCGCATGGTCGCGTAATAGGTCGGCCCGGCGAACGGAGGATCGGCGTAGGCCGGCCCGAGTAGAGTGAGAACGAAGAGAATGCTGAGGCTCGTGTGCATGGGTCGCTAAGCGTAGTCTAGCCCTGGTTCGCCAGCCGGTGGAACCGGCATTGCGTCGCGCGTGGTCGAAGCTCACTGTTCGCGAGAAATGCGGCACCTTACCCGGCGGAATTCAATAAATTCGCAAATCTGCGGCACGGCCCCACCTCATTCGGGCTTTCCGATTGTCTTATCCTGTGGGAGACTCCGGTTGCCGTTGAGTGGGCGGGCGGTTTCGCCACACGTTTCACGGCAGGGTTTGTTTCGTCCGCGCAGACGAGTATTGGAATTCCATGGCGTCAATTCCCCCACTAATGGAGAGTGACGGAGGGCTGTACCTCGTTGGGGACGCTTCCTGCGCGCATTCGGTAGCTGAGAAGCAGCGGCGGCTGGCTCAGGTCGTCGAACTCCATTTCGAGGAACTCCGCCGCCCGGTTTACTCCTACGCTTTTTCGATTTGCAGAAGCCCCGAGCGGGCCGAAGAGATTACCCAGGACGCGTTCCTTCGTTTGCACACCTCCCTCCAATCCGGCGAGAACATCTCGAGTGTCAGGAGTTGGGTGTTCCGCGTGGCTCACAATCTGGCGATCAACGACGCTAAGAAGCGGCGCTTTGAGCTACCTTGCCGGATGGATGGGCAGGATATCGCCATGCGCTCGGATAATTTGCCTGACCCGGAACAGCAAATGCTGCGCGAGGAACGGAAGAACCAGTTCCAGCGCGGCCTGGAAACCCTGACGGAAAACCAGCGCTATTGCCTGCAACTGCGTGCCGAGGGCTTCCAGGCCAAACAGATCGCCGAGATCCTGAAGATCTCGCGAGGCGGTGTTGTAGACACCTTGCAACGAGCGATGAAGCGGCTCCGGAAGGCGATCGTATGAGTGCACGAAATCGGCATCCTCTCCCGGAGGAACTGCTGCTGGCCGCGTTGGGCGAACTGAGCGCTGAAGAAGAAGCTCGAGTCCAGGCGCACGTGGCCGGCTGCCCGGATTGCATGGCCCAGGTGGCCGAGTTCCAAGAGACGGACCGCGAGTTCTCGGCCCACTACCAATTGGTGTTTAAGCCGTCGATTCCGCCCCCTCCGGGCGCTTTCCACGAATTCAGGAGCGCGTTGAACGCCAAGGCGGCCGTCCCGGCGAGTCTGAGCGCACGCTGGAGAAGCTACCTTGCGAACTGCCTGCGGATGCCGCGTCTCGCCCGCGTGGTACCCGTGGCTGGCGCGGCCGTTCTGGTGCTGGTGGCGGTCGTGCGGCTCAGCCAGACTCCCGTGGTTTCCGCCGGGGAGATCTTCAGGCGGGCTGTAGCCTCGGAGCGCGATTCGTTCAGCAAGGTCAGCCACTCCGCCGTCTACCAGAAGCTGCGAGTGCGCATCGGCCGCTCCAGCTTGACCAAAGTCGTCTACCGCGATGTTGACGGCCACCGGCGCGTGAACCACTGGGCCGCCTCTGACCCGAACTCCGTTCCCTCGCCAACGGTGATCGCTCCGGATCTTTCCAGGGAATTCCGGGCAGCCCGCCTGGACTGGGACGACCCGTTGTCGCCCGGAGCCATGCAGGGATGGCTGACCGGCCGGGAGCGGGCCGGTCAGGCACGGGAGGAAATCCGGGAGGAAGCCGGCACGATTACCGTCACCACCCGGGAGCCATCCGCCGCGGTCACCGAAGCGCAATTCGTCGTTCGCTCCGCCGACTACCACCCCGTCTCGGCGCTGTACCGCTTTCAGGGGCAGGCCGACGACGTCGAGTTCACCGAGGTCGCGTACGAGGTGCGCAGCCTGGAGACGCTTGACGCCTCGATTCGGTCTGAACTTTCGGCTGGAAGCCCCTCGCCAGTAACGGGATCTGCTTCCACCAGCGCGCTGGCTTCCCCTCACGCAGAGGCCGCCGCCAATCTGGATGAAGTTGAAATCGGGGCGTTGTACGCGCTGCACCAGCACAACGCCGACCTGGGCGGCGAGACGGAAGTGACGCGTCAGCCGGGTGCCGTGAGGGTTACCGGAGTAGTCGTTTCGGACCGGAGAAAGGCCGAGTTGCGAGGTGCCCTCGCCCCGTTCGCAGAGCTCCGCGTGGAGCTTTACACGGCCCAGGAGGCGGCCGACCGGCAGGCTCGCGCCATCGCCTCCGCGCCGGATCCCGCATCCGCTCCGGTTGCACGGGTCCCGGCCTTGCGGGATGCACTGGCGGCTCGCTTCCCCGATCAGGCCTCGCGGGATTCATTCGTCCTGGATGTCCTGGACTGCTCCCAGCAGGCCCTGGCGCATGGGTTTGCCCTGCAGGGGTTGGCTGGCCGGTACTCCCCGTCATCCGTCGCGGCGCTCTCGCCGGATGCGAGAGCGGAGGTGCGGAGCATGTCGGCCGACCACGTCGGCGCCATGCGGAAGCGACTCGAATCCCTGTTCGAGCGACTGGCGCCGCTCGCCGGAGAGGTCCAGACGCCCGCTGGTGGCGGCGAAAACTCCGGCTCGGGGCAGGTGGAACCGTCAACGCTGGTCCCTGACTTGCAGCAACTGGACCGCATCATAGGCCGCCTGGTCAGTGCTTCGGATGGCGTCGAGGCCGAAGCGGACAACCTGGTGCGCGAGTACCGGCAAGTCGGCGCCCGGTTGCGGCAGGCACTGCAACCGCGCAAGTAACCGGGCCCGCCCACCGGACAGAACCACCCCCTTTGGGTCGCGTCACCGTCCCGGTCAGAACCGCGAATAACGGGGCGCGGGTGAATTACCAACCCCAGCCATCCGATTGTTTGAGAGGGCGTTCCGCAAAGTGGGATAATACGTCCCAGTGCAAGGCCGAGTTCGCCTAGTATTGCCGTTTCTCGCCTGCATTGCCTGCGTTTGGGGTCAGACCACTACGGCTGTCTTGAGCGGCGTAGTTAGCGATCCTGCCGGCGCGAGCGTGCCGGCGGCGAAGGTAACGCTCTCCAGCAGCGATACGGGGTTCTTTCGCCCGTTCGTCACCCAGGAAACGGGGCAGTTCGTGTTTCCGCTACTCCCGCCCGGGCAATACCAACTCCGCATCGAACGCACCGGGTTCAAACTCTACGTACATTCCGGCATTCAACTCGGCGCCGGGCAGGCCTCCAGGATCAATCCCGTGCTGGAGATCAGCGCCGATCCGCAGGTTGTGGTCGTGGAGGACGCGGCCCGGGTGCTCGATGCGGCCAGCGGGATGAACGTCAGCCTGCGCGGCGAATCGCTGCACGACATGCCCATGGAGGGACGGAACTTCTTGAACCTGGCGGGCACGGCTCCCGGCGTCGTCGGCCGCGGGTCCTTGAGCGATTTCGACAATTTCGCCCCCGAAATGGACTTCGATTTCAGCGCGAATGGACGCGGCACCAGCGGCAATATCTTCCTGCTGGACGGATTGAACGTCACCAGCAACATCGTCTCGGGGGTCGCCAATCTGTCGCCTAACCCGGATTCGATCCAGGAATACAACGTCCAGACCAACACCTTTACGGTGGACCAAGGCCGGGCCAGTTCGCTGCAGGTCTCGATGGTGACGCGCGGCGGCACCAACGTATGGCACGGCACGGGGAGTTACTTCTTCTCGAATCAGGACATGATGGCGCGCACGGTCTTCACCAGCGCTTACGCCCCGTTCAAGAAGCACACGGGCGCCGCCACCCTGGGCGGGCCGATCCTCAGCAACCGTCTTTTCTTCTTCAGTTCTACGGAGTTGCTGCGTTCTAACGAGTCCCTGGCCAACAGCGTCTCCACCTACGAGAGTCCCGAGTTCGTGAGTTGGGCCAAGGCGACCTACCCAAACTCGGTCGGCGTGCGCGCACTCAGCGAAGCGCCGGTGATCGGTGTGAGCGGACTGGGTGTGGCCAAGACCGCCCGCGACGTGATCGGGCCGCAGTGCGGAACTGCCGCGAGCGCGATTCTGCCCTGCGACATGCCCATGGTGCTGTTCGGCGAGAACCGGCCCACGGACCTGCGCAACGGACTGCAATACAACCTGCGTCTGGATCGCTACTTCCGGGACAGCCGCGACCGGATCTTCGGGAACTACTACCGGACGACTCTGGACCTGGGACGGCCCGTGTTTCGGGCCGGCACCGAAAACGCCAGCAGTTACGGCTCGCACGCCCTGGAACTGTCGTGGGTCCACACCTTCACTTCGGACTTGCTGAACGAGGCCAGTTTCAGCGGCGTGCAAGTCTATGGAGATCAGGCGCCCAAGGCCCGCTATCACATCCCGGAAATCGATATCTCTGGGCAAAGTACGAACATCTCGCCGGGTTGGGGCGGCTCGTATGCCCAGCATCACTACTACTGGAGAGACGTGCTGACATGGGTCCGGGGCCGGCACATCCTCAAAGCCGGGGGCAACTTCTACTGGTCGGACGATTCGGCCGATTTTACGGCCACCAGTGCGCGGCCGACATTCAGCTTCACGAATCTGCTGGACCTGGTTCAGGACAAGCCGCAGTCGGAATATGGACTGGGCTATAACCCCGTCACCGGCCAACCGGCGGCCATGGTGTTCGGGGGCCAGGTCCCGACCGCGGGAGTGTTTGTACAGGACGAGTGGACCGCCGCGCCCAATTTGAGCTTCACTTTCGGCATCCGTTGGGATGATTTCGGCAACCCGACTGGAAAGCATGGCATGCGGTTCAGCAACCTCTCCTATGCGCCGGGTGCGACGCTCGACCAGCGCATTGCAAATGCGGTTTTGCGGACCGGCGCGCACCCGTACGTCCATCCGCTGAATCACAACTTCAGCCCACGCGCGGGTTTCGCCTGGTCCCCTCGCGGAGAAGGCACGTGGCGCGTCCACGGTGGAATCGGCGGCTACCAGGACTGGATCCCGCTGGGCCAGCCGGTAGACCTGATGCGCCAGAACCCGCCGAATTACATCTTCCCCACCTTTCGTTCGGACGGTGCGATCAAACCGTTGTTCAACCTGGGAACTTCGGATACATATCCGTTCGGATTCGTCCTGCCGCAGATCCCATACGGTCAGTTCGACCCCCGCGGCGGCCTGGTGGGAGCTCGACCGGACATCGGATTTGTCCGCCAGGACCTGACCTCGCCTTACACTCTCAACTACCTGGCCGGCATCGAAAGGCGGCTGAGCGGTGGACTGCTGGCGGGCCTCAGCTACTCGGGCTCCTACACCCGGAATGCGCTGCTGGGGACGGACCTGAACCGGGTTGCGGGGGATCTTCTGGACGGGCAGCTGGACCGTCTCAACCCCAGTTTCGGCGCCATGAACGGCGTTTGGAACGGCAATGCGATCCATTACAACGGTCTGATTGCCACGCTGCACCGTGAGCTTACCGCTGGTTTCGGCGTACAGGCGTCCTATACGCTCTCGAAAACCACGGACTACGTGCAGGCGGGAACCCGGCAGAATCGCGACGGCGCCTATGCGATCCCCGACCAGCACGCCATCCAGAACCTGCAATCGTATGCTGACTGGGACGTGAGGCACCGGTTCACGTTGACCGGTTTGTGGCACGTCCCCGAAGCCGCGGCCAGCCTGCGCGGCGCACGGCGGCTGCTGAGCGGCTGGGAGTTGACAACCGTCGCCATCCTGCAGAGCGGAACGCCGTTTACGGTGATCAACCGCAACGCCTTCGACCCGCTGCTGGACGCCAGTGGAAAGGTGATCGGGCTGAAGCCCGATAGCGGCGACTACAACGCCGACGGCTACAACTACGACTTCCCCAATGCACCCTCGCGGAACTTCAGCGGGAGCCATACGCGCCGCCAGTTTCTGAACGGTGTATTTGGCGTGGCGGATTTCCCGGTCCCCGTGCCGGGAACGCAGGGCAACCTGAAGCGCAACATCTACCGCAATCCCGGGCTGCTCAGTGTCGACGCCGGTCTGATCAAGAACAACGTCGTCCGCGCCCTCGGCAAACCGACTAATGTTCAGCTCCGGTTCGAGTTTTTCAACGCCCTGAACCGGGTAAACCTGCAGTCCGTGGACAACAATCTGGGGAGTTCCACCTTCGGCCGGTCCACCGCCGCCTACACCCCACGCGTGATTCAACTCGGGCTGCGCATGGCGTTCTGAAACGCTTGAGCACCTTAATGAAGCAACATTAATCCAAGCCGGATTCAATTAACCGGCCCGCCCCCTATGCACCGGCGGGGACGAATTGTCTCAACTGGGTGAAGCTCGCGTGACAAGCGCGATGTGTCTGCCGCGACGGGCTTGAGGGGGTCACCCGCCCGGGGTGCCAATAACGGTCGCTTAAGGAGTGTTATGGGCAAACTACGAAGTTTGTGGCTACTGATGATCGCGCTACTCGCTCTGAGCCCGGCCGCGTTCTGCCAATTCAGCAGCAACCTGCAGGGAGTGGTCGAGGACCCTTCCTCATCGAGAGTCCCAGGAGCGGTGCTTAAACTGCGCAACGTTGATACGGGGGTCACTGCGCAGGCAACGTCGAACGAATCAGGCTACTACCGGTTCACTAGCCTCCAGCCTGGCAACTACCAGTTGAGTGTGGAAGGCAAGGGATTCCAGCCCAAGAAAGTGGACCTGATCCTCTCCACCGGGGCCACAACCGACGCGAACATCACGCTTGCGCTGTCCACCACGACAGAGACGATTCAAGTGACGGAGCAGGCGGCATTGCTCGACACCGCTGAAACGAAGATCCAAGTCGTGCTGCGCGCGGAGGCGCTGCGCGACCTGCCCGTCGCAGGCCGAAACTTCCTGAGCCTGGTCGCCGTGGCGCCGGGCGTCACCGGCACGGGCGTCGCCGGCTTTGGTGCAGGTGGCACCCAGAGCGACAACTTCAGCAACGAGGCGTCACCGAGCATCAGCGCAAACGGGCGCAACGAGACCGGCAATTCCTACATGGTGGATGGGTTGGGCGTGGACAGCAACATCACGACCGGAACATCGAATTTCAACCCGACGCCAGACACCATCGCTGAGATGTCCGTGCAGTCCACGAACTACAACGTCGATCAGGGCAGCCACAGTTCGGTGACCGTATCGATGACCAGCAAGTCCGGCACGAACGATTTCCACGGCACAGGCAGCTACTACTTCACCGATCAAAACCTGCGCGCGGGGACTGTTTTCGTGCATTCCTACAACCCTTTCAGGCGGCATGACCTGTCGGGCACATTCGGCGGACCGGTCATCAAGAACAAGACTTTCGCCTTCGCCTCCGTCCAGCCGCTATGGAGCGCCGCTTCGTCGGGCAACAGCAGCACGACTTACGAAAGCCCTGAATTCCTGTCCTGGGCCAAGCAGGTTTTCCCGAACACGCTGGGGACGAAGATCCTATCGATCTCGGTGCCGACCGGCGTGGCCACGACGGGCGTCGCCAAGTACGCCTCCGATTTGTTCCCCGGCACGTGCGGCACGGCGGCGACCTCGAATCTGCCCTGCAGCCTGCCGATGATCGACACCGGCTCCGCCACGCCCAGCCCGTTCCGCAACGGCCTGCAATACAGCTTCCGCGGAGACCAGTATCTGCGGGATGGCCGCGACCGCCTGTTCGCCAACTACCACAGCATGAACCTCGACAGCCAAAATGCCGCGATCCGGCAGGGCTTCAATTCGACCAACAACTCAAACAGCTTCGCGCTGCAGACAAACTGGACGCACACCTTCAGCCCGACGCTGGTGAACGAGTTCAGCTTCGGCGGAAGCAGGGTGTTCGGACAGAATGGCGCGGGCAACCCTCCCTACCACATCCCGGATGTGAACATTACGGGAGTCGGCACGGGCATCAGCCCCGGCTGGTCCGGCAACTTCACGCAGCACAACTACAACTGGAAGGACGTGGTTTCCTGGATCCGCGGATCGCACAGCATCCGCATCGGCGGCCAGTACACCTGGGGCGACGACTGGGCAGATTTCTCGGCGGCGTACAATCGCCCCGGCTTCCAATTCAACAGTCTGCTGGACCTGGTCCAGGACAGGCCCTATTCGGAGTGCTGCCTGCCCTACAATCCTTTGACCGGCCAGGCGGCGCAGTACATCTTCGGCGGCAAGACCACCACAATGGCGCTGTTCGTTCAGGACGAGTGGAAGGTGAAGCCGAATCTCACGCTGACGCTGGGCGTCCGGTATGACGATTACGGAAATCCCAGCGGCACGCACGGATTGCAATTTTCGAACCTTTTCCTGGGGCAGGGGCAATCGGTCAACGATCAGTTCGCCAACGCGAGCCTGAAACTCGTCAAGAACCCATACAAGAATCCGGAGCGCGTGTTCAATCCCCGGGTCGGCGTTGCTTGGTCGCCGGGAAAGAACCGAAAGTGGAGCGTGCGAGGCGGCATCGGACTTTATCACGATGGCGTGACGCTGGGTGAAGCGGTGGACGACTTGCGCGGGAACCCGCCGGGACTGATCACCTCGTCATTCAGCCAAACGACTCCGATCAAACCCGTCTTCTCGATGGGAACATCCGACAAATACCCGTATGGGTTCGTCGTCCCGACGATCCCCGCGGGCGCTCTGGATTCGCACGGAGGACTGGTCGGCGCGCAGGCGGGTATCGGCACCATCAATCCAAGCGTGAAGGCGTCCAGCACGCTGAACTACAGCCTGGGAGTCGAACGCGAACTGGCCGGGCGCACCGTGGTTGGGCTCAGCTACAGCGGTTCGCGCACCTGGGACGGCCTGGAGGGAGCTGACTTCAACCGGTTCGCCGGCGACCTGCTGGATGGCACGCAAGACCGGCTGAATCCCAGCTTCGGCTCAATGAGCTACGTCTTCAATGCCAACTCCATCCACTACAACGCGGCGATCGCCACAGTTCGCAAGGAACTGGGTAAGCGCGGATCGATCCAAGCTTCCTATACCGTGTCGCGCGCAACCGATCTGGGCTCCGGCGGCACGCGCAGCTACAGCTACGATGGTTTCCCGGACCAGAACACGATCTACAATTCCAGCACGCGCGAGACTCTGCGCGGGGATTCCTCCTGGGATCACCGGCATCGATTCTCGTTCTCCGGAACCTACGAACTGCCGACGCCGTTCAAGTCCAACACGGTCTCCAAATACGTACTCGGCGGCTGGCAAGTGTCTCTGATTTCCATCCTGCAAAGCGGATCGCCGTTCACGGTGCTCAACTACAACTCCTTCAACCCGATTCTGGATTCCACGGGGAAGGTCATCGGCCTGCAAGCCAACAGCGGCGACTACAACGCCGATGGAAGCAACAACGACTACCCGAACTACTCGGGCTCGGCGAATAACAGTCATTCGAGAAGTGAGTTCTTGAACAGCGGGATCTTCAGCCTGTCGAGTTTCACGGCTCCGGCCATTGGAACCCAAGGCAACGAGAAGCGCAACATCTTCCGCAACCCGTCGTACATGAACTTCGACGCGAGCATGCTGAAGAATAACCGGATGTTCCGGGAGAAGGTCAACCTGCAATTGCGGTTCGACTTCTTCAACGTGCTCAACCATGTAAACCTGGGCGGCGTCGACAGCAGCATGTTCAGTTCGACGTTCGGCAAGGTAACCTCCACTGGGGATCCTCGCAACATCCAACTCGGTGCTCGAATCTCGTTCTAGCCCCCGGAACGAGCCAGCAGGGGCGCGGCATGGGCAAGCCGTGCCGCGCCCCGACATTTCCCTCCAACTTCCGCGTGAAAGAATGACCCCATGCGTTTCCTCATCTTCCTTTCTCTGATTCTTGGAATCTGCAGCGGAACCGGCGCCGCGCCGACCGCCACCACACCTGTGAAAAACCGCGCGCCTCTCGCATCGACGCCTTACACCCTATTGCCGCTTACGGCAGTGAAGCCCGAAGGCTGGCTGAAGCGGCAGTTACAGATTCAAGCCACGGGCCTTTCGGGGCACATTGAGGAGATCTGGCCCGATCTGGGACCGAACAGCGGCTGGCTCGGAGGCACGGGCGAGAGTTGGGAACGCGGGCCGTACTACCTGGATGGACTGGTCCCGATGGCCTACCAACTGGGGGATCCCGTGCTGATCGCCAGAGCGCAGAAGTGGATTGACTGGACCCTGAATAATCAACGCCCCGACGGTGCGATCGGGCCGGTGAAGGACACCGACTGGTGGCCGAAGTACGTGATGTTGAAAGTGCTGACACAGTATCAGGAAGCCACAGGCGATCCGCGCGTGATTCCGCTGATGGAGCGTTACTTCGCGTATCAGGCGGCAACTCTCGACAAGGTGCCGTTGAAGGAGTGGGCAATCTACCGCTGGCAGGACGAGGCGTTGACTCTGTTTTGGCTTTACAACCGCAACGGCGATCCGAAGCTACTGGAACTGGCGCGGAGGCTGCACGACGACGGGTACTATTGGCCCAACCAGTACGTCGATTTCAAGCCGCTGTATCAAGGCAAAGTGACGGGCAAGGATTGCACGCTGAAGACCCACGGCGTAAACAACTCGCAGGCACTGAAAACCGCCGCCATCTGGTGGCAGGTGTCAAAAGACAAGGCCGACATAGACGGCCTGTACAACCAGTTCAAAGTGCTGGACAAGTATCACCTGCTGCCGAACGGGGTGCACAGCGGCGACGAGCACTATGCCGGCAACGACCCGTCACAAGGGACGGAGTTGTGCTCAGTGCTCGAGACAATGTACTCGCTGGAACACATCATTGCGGCGACCGGCGATGCAGGCTTCGGAGACCGGCTTGAGAAGGTCGCTTACAACCCGCAGCCGGGGACTTACTCCAAGGACATGTGGGCGCACCAGTACGACCAACAACCCAACCAGGTGCTGGTTTCGGTGGCCAAGCGCGCGTGGAGCGACAACGGTCCGGATTCGAACCTTTACGGGCTCGAACCCAACTTCGGTTGCTGCACCGCGAACATGCATCAGGGCTGGCCGAAGTTCATCGCGAACTTGTGGATGGGCACGAAAGACGACGGCGTCGCCGCCATCGCGTACGGGCCCAGCCGCGTTTCGACCACGGTGCGCGGAGGCGTGAACGTGACCATCGCCGAGAATACCGGGTACCCCTTCAGGCAGAACATCGAACTCGTGGTGAGCCCGGCAAAACCGGCGGTTTTTCCGCTGGAACTGCGCATCCCGGCGTGGGCCGCGCAGGCCAGCGTCCGGGTGAATGGCAAGGCGGCGGCCGGTGTGAAGGCCGGCACGTTCCTGAAGCTCGAACGCAAATGGAAGCAGGGCGACAGGGTGGAAATCGTGTTCCCGATGCAGCCGCGCATCTCGCGCTGGTATCACAACTCGGTCGCAGTGGAACGCGGCCCGTTGGTTTACTCGCTGAAGATCGGAGAGGACTGGAAAAAGGTGAAAGACCGCCAGGAGGCGTCGGACTGGGGAGTCGCGCCGACTACGCCATGGAATTACGGACTGGTGTTCGACGGCGCCGGGCTTGAGCAATCGTTCCAGGTGGAAGAGCGGCCGATAGGCGAATATCCCTTCAGTCCCGAGGGCGCGCCGATCGTGCTTAAGGCGAAAGGCAAGCGCATCGCCGAGTGGCAGATCGTCAACGACTCAGCCGGGCCAGTCCCGCAGAGTCCCGTGCAGAGTGCCTCGTCCGAGGAGAGCATCGTGCTGATCCCCTATGGCGCGGCCAAACTCCGCATCACCGCGTTTCCAGAAGTGAAGTGAGACCTCTCATGGACTTGAAACTGATCGCCGCGTTCTCTCTCTTTCCGGTGTTGGCGTTCGCTCAAGCGCCGCCATGGAAAGACCGCCCGGTGCTCGACACCGCAGCGTCGCCGCAGGCGATTCTGCACGGCGTACCCGTCTCGGCCGTCACAGTGAGGGACGGGTTCTGGTCTCCACGCCGCAAGGTGAATGTCGAGGTCAGCCTGCCGAGCCTGCTGGCGCTGTTTGAAGAGAATGGGATTATCGACAACTTCCGCCGCGTGTCGGGGCGCAAGGACGTCCCGCGGCGCGGTCCGCTGTACACCGATTCGGACGTGTACAAATGGCTGGAGGCCGTCGCTTTCGTACTGCAGAGCGGCGACAATCCGCAGCTTCGCAAGTCCGCCGAGGCAGTGATCGACGACATCGCCGCGGCGCAGGAGCCGTCGGGGTACTTGAACACTTACTTCACGCGCGAGCACCTGGCGGAACGCCACACGAACATGGTGGGCGGACACGAGTTGTACTGCGCCGGACATCTGGTGCAAGGCGGCATCGCATGGTACCGCGCCACCGGCGACCGCAAGCTGCTGGAAACGGGCGTCCGCCTGGCTGACTACGTTGCACGTGAGTTCGGCCCCGGCAAACAACCCATCTTCGAGGGCCACCCCGAGTTCGAGCTGGCGATGATTGAACTGTACCGGACTACGGGCGACCGCAAGTACCTGGACCTGGCGGGATACTTCCTCGGCGGAGATCCCCGCAATGTGGCAAAGGCCCGCGAGCGGGACATAGTCTACCTGTTCACCATCAAGCCATTCACCGAACGCACACACCTTGAAGGACACGCCGTGCGGGCGATGTATGCCTCTTCAGGAGCGGCCGACTACTACCTGGAGACGGGCGACAAAGCGTATTGGCATACGCTCGCCACGTTGTGGGATGACATGGTCCAACGCAAGATGTACATCACCGGCGGAGTAGGATCGCGCGCCGACGGCGAGGCCTTCGGCGACCCGTACGAACTGCCAAACCGGCAGGCGTACACAGAGAGCTGCGCGGCCATCGGCACCATGTTCTGGAACTGGCGAATGTTCCAGGCAACCGGCGATGCCAAGTACATGGACTCGTTCGAACGCGCGCTCTACAACGGCGCGAACAGCGGTCTCTCGCTCAGCGGCAACCTCTACTGCTACCGCAATCCGCTGGAACTCACCGGCGACCCGAAGGACCGCATCCGCAACCCGTGGTACGACACGACGTGCTGCCCGCCGAACCTGCAGCGCATTCTAGCTTCCCTGCCCGGCTACTTCTACAGCACATCGAAGGACGGGTTGTGGGTGCACCTATTCGACAACAATAGCCTGAATTGGAAGCTTGAGGACGGCACTGCGATCCAAGTGTCGCAGACGACTAAGTACCCATGGGACGGGAAGTTGGAGTTGACGGTCTCGCCGGCCTCGGCGAAAGAGTTCACGCTGCATTTGCGCCGCCCGTCGTGGGCTGGCTCCGTGCACGTCTCCGTCGCCGGTGCCGCAGTCGCTGCGCCGGCGCTCGAGAAGGGCTACTTGACGGTACGCCGGACGTGGAAGCCGGGCGACAAAGTCGTGGTGCAGTTCGACATGACGCCGCGCCTGGTGGTATCGAATGAATTGATCCGGGACAACATCGGCAAAGTCGCAGTGGAGCGCGGCCCGCTGGTGTATTGCATGGAGAGTCTGGATCAACCCAAAGGAACGTCCGTGTTCGATTGGCGACTCGATTCCCCGGCCGGAAAAGACTCGTTCATATTCACCTGGAAGCCGGAGTCGTTGGGGGGCGTCGTCACGTTGACACACCACGCGACTCGGCCTGCCAAGCCAGCCAGCGGCCAGCCGCTCTACGAGGTGAAGAGCCACGCGGCCGGGCAGGCATCCATACAAGGAGAGGTCACGCTGGTCCCCTATTACGCGTTCCACAACCGCGAGATCACTGCCATGCAGGTGTGGATTCCAACACGGTAGTCCGGGTAGTCGGGTGGGGCAATCTTCGATCCACCAGGAGAGGTAACAGCGTTGGCCGTGTATCTGAAAGTAGTGCGCAGGGTGGCTTGCCTCGTCGCGGTCACCCTGCTGCTCGCGAGTCCCTCAATCGGCCAAGCCGACCCAATCGTGCAGGCACTGCGGGCGAGACAGTTTCCTGCGGCCTTGGAGTTGTGCGCAAAAGCGCTCAAAGCCCAGCCCGTCAACGCCCAGCTCTGGCTTTACCAGGGAATTGCATTGCAGGAGTCCGGCCGGACGAAGGACGCGTTGGATTCGTTCCGCCATGCTTCGAAGCTCGCGCCCAAGCTGCTGCCGGCCCTGGAAGGCGCGGCGCAGATTGAATACCGCACAGGCGATCCCAATTGCCGTCACACGCTGGAACAGATTGTCGCGCTCAGACCGGATAGCGCTCCCGCGCATGGGATGTTGGGGGTACTGGCGTACGAGCAAAAGCACTGCGGCGAGGCGGTGCGGCAGTTCGAGTTGAGTGGCCCTCAACTGAACTCAAACGGAGCCGCTTTGTGGCAGTACGGAAATTGCCTCTACACGCTGCGACGGCCGGAGGACGCAGCCGAGCGGTTCCGGACCTTGCTCGGGATAAAGGACAGCAATCCTGTTCGCTACAATCTGGGGCTGGCTTTACTTGACGCGAAGCGACCAGACGAAGCCGTCGAAGCGCTGTTTCCGCTATCCACCCCGCGGAAGCCCGACTCGGAGGCACTCAGCCTTTTGGCTGCGGCGTACGAAGCGGCGAAGCGCACCCCGGATGCACTCGGCGTGTTGCGCCGGGCTGCTGAGTTGTACCCGCGGGAGGAACGGCATTACATCGACTTCGCCAGCATCTGCATGGAACACAGTTCGCTGGAACTGGGCATCGAGGTGCTTGAAGTCGGCGTGAAGAACATCCCGGATTCCGCGCGTCTCCACGCCACGCTAGGCGCGTTGCTGGTGCGTTCCGGGATGCCGGAACGAGCAGCCGGTGAGTTCCAGAGGGCGCAGAAGCTGGATCCGAAGGCGGCATACGGCGACGTTGGCTTGAGCCTCGCACTATTGCAGTCGGATCAGCTCGACGCCTCCGTTGGCATCCTTCGCAAGCAATGGGAACACAATCAGACCAGTCCCATGATCTCGTTCATGCTGGCCCAAGCCCTGCTGCGGGTGGGGCCGGAGCCCGGCAAGCCAGCCTTTACCGAAGCGCAAAGTCTCTTGAAGAAGACCGTTTCCCTGGACCCCAATCACGCCCGCGCGCATGGTCTTCTGGGAAAGAACTATGCGCTCGCCGGCAGCGTGCCCAATGCCATCAGGGAGCTTGAAATCGCGTTGCGATTGGATCCCCGCGACCGCACGTCCGCCTATCAACTGGCTTTGCTCTACGGTAAAAGCGGGCAGAATGAGCTATCCGCAAAATGGCAGCAGCGTGTGCGCGAGCTGATCCAGGCAGATCGGATCGCCGAGGCTGAGGGCGACCGGTACCGGATTCTCAGGGCCGCGCCGGAACGCGAAGTCGAGTGAGTCGGCGTGCTGCCCCGGGTTGGAAGGTTAGATTGCATCCCCGGCACGCGCGGCAGATTGAGGAGCAGCCGACAGACCGCGATAAGCGATTCTGATCAACGGCGGGGCCACCAAAGTCGTCGCTATGGCCATGAACACGACGACGCCATAAACCTGTTGCGAGACCACTCCGAGTCCGAGGCCGATCTGGGCGACCACCATTCCCACTTCGCCTCGCGGTATCATTCCAGCACCGACTCGCAGAGCATCGGCTCGACCAAGCGAGAGCGCGCCAACGCCGCAAGCCAGGAACTTCGAAAGCACAGCCGCAACGAGAATCAACAGAGCCAGCAGGATCGTTTCGGTACTGCCAAAGACACTGGGTTTCAGATTCAATCCAATCCCCACCAGAAAGAACGGCACCAGCAGCTCGCTCACACCGTGCGTCAACTCATGTACGCGCCGCTCCACCGTTTCCGAGAGCGCCATGCCAGCCAGGAACGCGCCGATGATTGCCGCCACGCCGGCGCGTGTCGCCAGATAAGACATCGCGAAGAGGAGTACCAAGGCCAGGTTGAACTGAACCTCGCCTCCACGGAAGCGAGCTTGAATGCCAGGTACGATCCGCCCCATCGCCTGCGTGCCAAAGTGCGCCACGAGCGCAGTGAAACCGATTGCGAGGACCGCTGTCAGGGACAACTGCAGGATGTTCACATGTCCTCGCGCCACGCTGCTCACAACGGCCAGGATCAGCAGTCCCAGCACGTCATCGATCACTGCCGCCGCAAGAATTGCCTGGCTGGCGCGATGGCCCAACAGTCCCATAGCCGAAAGCACGCGGGCCGTAATGCCGATGCTGGTCGCGACCATCGCTGACCCGACGAAGATGGCCTCAATCGAGCTGACGCCTCGCGCGGTCATGATGCCCCATCCGGCCAGGAACGGGACCAGAACACCGGCCACCGCGACCAGCAAAGCCGTCTTGCCGACGCGCATCAATTCGCTGGCCTTCACGTCAAGGCCCACGCGAAAGAGCAGGAAGATGACGCCCAGTTCGGCCAGCGCGCCCAAAAACTCATCCGGCCGCACCCAGCCCAGCACCCCCGGGCCGATCACGACGCCAGCCAGGATTTCGCCGACGATACCAGGTTGCCCAATTTGCTCGAAGAGCTCGGCCAGCAGTTTGGCGGCGCCGAACACGATCAACATCGCCAGGGCGATGTTGGCCACGTCGCTGCCAATGACCGGGAAAGCGGGGACGAATACCATGCCGATACAGTTACACGAATGCATTTGCAGCCCGCCGTCGTTTTCAGAAGTGCACTGGGACGTGCTGAAGCCAACTCGGACTCCTTCAGCCTAACGCACGCCCATTCCAGCACGGAGGACGCGGTCGCGTCCCGACTGGGCGGCTGACCTCACTCGAAGGCGTAGTCTGGACGCGTTGACGGAACTCTCCACTCACGCCCCGCAGCAAGCCGCGGACTTGCGCCGGCGGAATATCGGGCATCAGCGAACGCAGTCACTACCCCAAGTTGAAGGCATGCGGTCGCTAGGTTGCATTCGGCTGAGATCATGCCCTGTCGCGACTCCGATTGCTGAGCGTGTCCGGAATGAGTCTGCCACCCCGACAGGAGATCCCTTGAGAATGCCCGGTCCGGTGGATTGTGAACAACGTGCGGACCGGCCGAAGTGCAGTAGGACCAACTTCTGTTGCAGACTGTTATTCAACCCAGTGCAAGACATAGCCATCGATCTCGCCAGCAACGCGGACCGGGAGTGGTGTGCGCGCGTCATGGCTTCCAGCGACCCGTGGTCTACCCTTGGGCGCGGTCTGGACGATTGCCTCAACCGCTGCCGCCGGCCCGAATTCGTGGTTCCGGTGGCCCGCCTCGCCGGCGAGCGGTGCGGCTTCGTGCTACTTCATCCGTCGGGTGTCGCCGGTTCGCCGTACATCGCCGCCATCGCCACCAGCGCCGAGGCGCGCGGCCAGGGTGTCGGGTCGGCGCTCATCGACGCCGCGGAGCGCTGGTTCCCTGATGCGGGACATATGTTCCTGTGCGTCTCGTCGTTTAACCCACGCGCGCGCAGCCTGTATGAGCGCCGGGGGTATAGGCAGGTGGGAGAATTCCAAGACTACGTTATCACCGGGGCGTCCGAGATCCTGCTGCACAAACGCCTGGTGCGGCCGTGATGCGGCCGTGGCGGCTGGTTTCTCTGCTCTCCGTGACGGCCACGGCCAGCTACCTGTGCCGCGTGAACGTCTCGGTGGCCGGGGTTCTCATGATGCGCGAACTGGGACTCTCGCAGCAGGCGATGGGGCGGGTCTTCAGCGCATTCCTGGTGGGCTACGCGCTCTTCCAAGTCCCAGGGGGAATGCTCGCAGACCGTTTCGGAGCGCCGCGCGTGCTCGCCTGGGCGTCGCTGGCATGGGTCGCCGCGACAGCCTGGATGGCGGGGGCCGGAGCGAGCGTTGCCGCGCTGCTGGGAGCGCGGTGTCTGCTGGGTGTGGCCGAGGCACCGATGTTCCCGACGGCGGCGCAGGCCATTTCCGGCGCGTTGCCGGTGGCCAGGCGCGGCCGGGCCACCGGCATGGTGGTCGCGGCGGTCGGACTTGGCTCGGCCATTGCGCCTCCCCTCGTCTCGTTTCTGATGCTGCGCTGGGGCTGGCGTGCGGCACTGATGATCTCGTCGCTGCCGGCGTTCGCAGTCGGTTGTATCTGGATGTGGATGCGTCGCAGCGTAGTCGCAGCAGGTAGCCGGTCGAACGACGTTGACCGGGCCGTGCCGCCAGTCGGGCCCACGCAGACCCGCACGTTCGTGCTCCTCACGCTGAGCTACTCTCTGCAAGGCTACGTCGGCTACATCTTCATCTTCTGGTTCTACCTGTATCTGGTGGACGTGCGCCATTTCGACTTGCTGCGCGGAGCGCTGTTCAGCAGCCTGCCCTGGCTGCTCTCGATCGTCTCGATTCCTCTTGGCGGCTGGCTGTTCGACAAACTGCCCTGCGACCGGCGCACCCTTCCGATTGCCGGCCTGTCAGGTTCGGGCGTCTTCACTGCCATCGGCGCTCACGCGCAGAATCCCTATCTCGCGGCGGTGTGCATGGCAGTCGCCACGGCGTTGGTGCTCTGCGTCGAGGCGCCCTTCTGGGCAACCATGACGGCGGTAACGGGGACTCGCAAGGGTGCTGGCGGCGGTGTGATGAACATGGGCAGCAACATCGGCGGTTTGATCTCCCCTGCGCTAACTCCAGTGCTGGCAGCGTCCATCGGATGGGAGGGGGCATTGCTGGTGTCCGCGGCGCTGGCGGTGGTGGCGGCACTGCTGTGGTTCTGGATTCGCCCGCAAGCCGTCACCGCCTGAGCCCGGTCCCAGGCTTCGCGCTTACGATTCAGGCGATCTCATCGCGCCGATTCCCCGTGTGGCCATGGCGGGTCGGATGAGAGCGACCCGCCGCTTACCGGCTTCTGGTTGAATCGCGCTCGCTAAAGGCCGGTTTAGCCCTGGTTAAGGTCCTGCCCTATCTCGATCCCGCGCTCCAGCTTCTTTGACAGCAGCAGGCTCGCCAGGCAGAACCCGATGAACAGGTAGTACCCGGGAAGCACCTTGGACCCATCGGTTGGAATCACCAGTTGCGCGCCGGTCTCCGTCAGCGCTCCCATCGAACTGATCAGGATCCCGTTGAAAGCGACGTAGGTCATGAAGATGGCCAGGGCCATCACATCCGCCATCGACCACTTGGAGGACTCCAGCCCCAGAAACCGCGCCAACCGGTTTTCGCGCAGCAGGGCCGGCCGGTACAGGCCGATGCTCAGTGTGAGGATCTTCAGCAGTGGGAAAATGACGCTGAACATCAGGACCAGCATTCCCACCAGCCACATCTCCGGGCGGCCGACGTTGATCAGCGTCCGGAAAACTTCCAGTACGCTCTTGCTTTGAAAGTAGAGCACCTGGTCCGTGAACGTCACAGGCTGGCCTAGAAAGGTCATTCCGACCTGCGCGATCCTCGCCTCCACCTCCACCATCGGCGTGAGCACTCCGCCGGCGAGCAGCACGCCGCAGAACAGCAACAACACCACGGTGCCGGAACGCCGCAGCACGCGTCTGCCGGTCAGTAGCAGCGCGAAAGCCAGTCCGCTGGCCCCCAGCACCGCCAGGTAATCATAGGCCACCTTCGATTCCAACGCGGCGATCTGTGCGCCTAGCGCCTGCTGGCACGCGCTCGCCTCTGCACAGCCGTGTTCCTTCAGGATGTAGTCATGCCAACGCAGGTCCACATGACCGAATGTGTTCTTCGCGCCCTCGGCCAGCGTGTTCTTCAGGTATTGCTTCACCGCGTTCAGGGTCTCCGGCTTACCCAGTTCGGCCAGGACCACGTTCGCGTACTCCGGAACGTGCGGGCGCAATGCCCCCACCATCAGGTTCGCCATCATCGGGTTCCCCTGGCCGGGGTATCCGGCTGTGCCGCCAGTGGGTTTCTTTGCACTCGCCTTGACCTTCACCTCCTCAAGCAGTCGATACAGCGCGTGCTCCACGGCCGGGCGCAGGCTCGCACGGTCAGCCTTCTTCAACTCCAACGCGTCGATTCTGGCCTCGAGAATGGGCACGATCGTGGCCACCCACAGGTCCGCGTTCATCAGGCCGTAACGCACGTGGCCTAGTTCGGCCAGCTCAGTCCGCAGCCTTCGCCGCTCCGCCAGCCTGTCGATCGTGAGCCACGTGCCCACGACCGCAACCGCCAGCAGAATCAGTCCGGCCAACAACCGGTAATTGCTCCTGGGTAGAGCAGGAGCCTGGTGAGCCTCGGGGGAATCAGTGCTGTCGTTCATCGTTGTCCTGGAGCAGTAATGGTGTCAGACCGAACTGATTATAAGCCCCCGGCCGGCCGCGGAGAGCTTTGGTTGCCAGTCAGTCCCGACTCATTCAGGCCGTCCTGCTTGAAGAACGCTCCCATCAAGCCGCGGAAAGGGCCGGATTCACTCTGGAGCACGGGTTGATGATGCCGACGGAATCTGCGGGCGAGCCGGCGTCGCAGGGCGGAAGGCCGTCAGGCCTCTTCGCGGATTGAGGCCAGCTTGCTCGCCACCATCATCGCAATCTCCAGGGCCTGTTCGTAGTTGAGGCGCGGATCGACCTCGGTCTCATAGGCCTGGCTCAGATCTTCGTCGCTCAGCCCGCGCGCACCGCCCGTGCATTCGGTGACGTTCTCTCCGGTGAGTTCAATGTGCACCCCCCCCAGCCGGCTGCCGCAGCCGTGGTGGATATCAAAGGAAGCGCGCAACTCGGACTCGATGTCGTCGAACGAGCGCGTCTTGTAGCCGTTCGAAGTGGTGCGGGTGTTGCCGTGCATCGGATCGCACACCCACAGCACGATCTTGCCCTCGCGACGAACCGCATCGATCATCTTTGGCAGCGCCTTGTCCACGTGCTCCACACCAAAGCGATGGATCAACGTGAGGCGCCCGGGGCGGTTGTGGGGATTGAGCACATCGATCAGCCGCAGCAGGTCGTCCAGCTTGGTCGGCACACCGACTTTAACCGCGAGCGGATTGTCGATGCCGCGCATGTATTCAGCATGGGCGCCGTCGGGCGAGGAGGTGCGAATGCCAATCCAGGGGAAATGCGTCGCCAGGTTGAACCAACCGGCGCGGCGCGGAACACGGCGGGTCTGGGCCTGTTCGTACCCTAGGTGGAGCGCCTCGTGGCTGGTGTAGAAGTCGATTCGGTCGGTGTCTCCCGCACGAATCCCCAGGATGTTCTCCATGAAGCGCAGGGAGTCCTTGACGCTCGCGATCCTGTGATGATACTGGCCCGCCATGGGCGAACTCTGGGCCCAATCGAGATCCCAGTACTCTGGGTGATGCAGGTCAGCGAACCCGCCTTTGATGAGCGCCCGGATGTAGTTGAGGGTCAGGGCCGCCCGCTCGTACCCAGCGATCAGCAATTGCGGATCGGCGGCGCGTGCCTGCGGCGTGAACTCCGGATGATTGATCAGATCCCCGCGGTAGCTCGGCAGGCGGACGCCATTGCGCTCCTCGTCGTCAGAGGAACGCGGCTTGGCATACTGGCCGGCAAATCTGCCGATCCGGATAACCGGGCAGGCCGCACCCTGCACCAGCAGGAGGCTCATTTGCAGCAGGATCTTCAGCTTGTTGGTGATGCGCTGGGACGAACACTCCGAGATGCGTTCCGCACAGTCGCCCGCCTGCAGGACGAATCTCCGCCCTAAAGCGGCATCGGCGAGTTGTTCCTGAAGCGCAACGATCTCCCAACTCGTGACCAGCGGAGGCAGCTCCGCCAACTCAACGAGCGCCCCTTCGAGCGCGGCGGGGTCGAGGTACCTGGGCTGCTGGAGAGCGGGAAAGTTCTTCCAGGAGGACGGGCTCCAAGCACGCGCTTCTTCGCGCGGATTATCCAAATCTGCCAGCATGACCCTACAGGGTATCACGCAGGTGAAATGCGCGATTCAGAAAGCCGGCCAGCAGCTCGCCGCGTCGTCGTATGCTGTTTGTAATCAAGGATGGAGCCTGAGTTTTTCGAGACACAGATCGCTTTTGAGGCGTGGCTTGAGCGAGAACAAGCCAGCTCCGCGGAACTCTGGCTGGGACTCTACCGCAAGAGTGCGGGCCGGCCCAGCATCACCTATCCTGAGGCGCTCGACGCCGCCCTATGCTTTGGGTGGATCGACGGGCTGCGAAAAACCCTGAATCCGGAGAGTTACGCGATCCGACTCACCCCGCGCAAGCCGGGCAGTCCCTGGAGCGAGGTCAATATCAAGCGTGTACGCGAACTGCAGGCGCTCGGATTGGTGCGCCCCGCGGGGCTGAGAGCCTTCGAGATGCGGGACGAGCAGGAAGCTGCGACGCACTCGCAGGCGCGCAAGAGCGCGGAACTCAGCCCGGCGGATGAATTGGCTTTCCGCGCGAATCCGGCCGCCTGGGCGTTTTTTGCCAGGCAGACTCCCTGGTACCGCAAGACGGCAGCGTGGTGGGTGGTTAGCGCCAAGCGGGAGGAGCCACGGCGTCAGCATCTCCTAGCGCTGATCCAAGCGTCGATGAATGAACGCGCTATTCCGCCCCTTACCAAATACATACGCATCAAACCTTAAAGTGATTTCTCACTCCAGTGAGCCGAGGCTCTTCTTCCCGAGGCGCGCCACGAAACTCCTTGCACGCGCTTTGTCAGCCGCACTCAAGTCGAGCCACGAGATCCAGCGTTCCGCTGCGATCATCTCGTAGGCCGCGTTGACGTTGATGCGCGCCGGAGAGCGAGCCACCCAGCATAAGTAGGCTTCCTGCCAGCCGAGCTCTTCAATCCGCGCGACGGAGTGGATGCCGACGGCGTGCAATTCCGGCGAACAGACCGGGCCGAAACCAGCGAGAAGAGGAGTGTTCTGTAGCGATCTAGTCATGCCGCTCTGCCCATTTTCCGTTCTGTCACGCAGCAGCGAGGAGCGGACAATTGCGCAATTTGGTCCTATCGAGCTGCGCGCAGGGGCGCAGTGGGACAATCGAAGAGTCATGTGCATCAAGTCCCCGGCTGATCTGGAGAAGTTGAAAATCATAGGCAGCATCGTGCGCAAGGCCTTAGACGCCACGGCAGCGGCGGTCCGGCGCGGCGTGACGACCGCCGAGCTCGATGCGGTAGGCGCTCGGGTGCTGGCTGAGCACGGAGCGGAGTCTTCCCCGCCGAAAGTCTATAACTTCCCCGGCGCGTTGTGCATCAGCGTGAACGACGAAGCGATTCACGGGATTCCCGGGGACCGCGTGATTCGCACCGGCGACCTGGTGAAACTTGACCTGGTGGCCGAAAAGGACGGCTATTTCGCGGACGCGGCGGTCACGGTGTGCGCCGGTGAGGTGAGTGCGAAAGCGGCAGCGCTCGCCCGCTGCGCCGAATTTGCGTTCTTCGAAGCCGCGAAAGTAGCTCGCGCGGGCAATCGAATCAACGAGATCGGCAAGATAGTGGAGAACGAAACCCGCCGCTGCGGGTTTCAGGTGATGCGCGCCTATTGCGGCCATGGTGTCGGCGCTGCCATCCACGAATCACCGCAGATCTTGAACTACCACGACCCCGACTACCAGACAAAGCTGACGGAAGGCCTGGTAATTACGATCGAGCCCATCATCGCCGCCGGAAAGGGTAAGGGTGTGCTCCAACGCGACCGCTGGACGATCCGGACGGCGGACGGAAGTTTGGCCGCGCATTACGAGCATACGCTAGTCATCACAAAGGGTCAGCCACTCCTGATCACGGCAGCCTGAGGCTTCGCTGTTACGCCGCAATTCTGCCCGTAGACAAGAATCTACATGATACTTGTCCTATAACTCATTGGTAATACATACCTTAGCAATGACAAAACAAAGCTCACTAGCGGGCGAGTCCGATCAGCCTCGTCCAGCCTAGCCAGCTTCCGGAGGCACCGGCAGCAGCGTCCCGCGACCGAGAAGCCAATGCGGGTCGAACCTGCGTTTCACCGCGCACATCGCCTCGATCTGGGCAGGAGTGAATTCGAGGGGCAAGAAGTGCGCCTTCTTCTTCCCCAATCCATGCTCCGCGCTGACGGTGCCGCCGAGTGCGACCGATTGCCGCGCGGCGGATTCCAGGAATTCGACGCCGCACCGGGCATCCTGTTCGGTCTCCGGCAGGATATTGACGTGCACGTGCGCGTCGCCGATGTGGCCGAAAATGACGAACTTGCCCGCGAATTCGCGCTCCAGCCGGTCCTGGTACCAGCGCATCATCTCGCGGCTCTTCGAGACCGGAACGGCGAGGTCGGTGCTCAGCTTCTGGAAGCCGTTGCGCCGGACTTTGTCGTTCACGATCTCGGGTAGTTTGTGGCGGAACTCCCGGAAGCGCTCACGGTCTGCCTCGGCGGAGCCGAACCAGGAGTCCTGCAGTGCGTGAGCCGCTTCGATGCGGTCCAGCCAGGCGTCCTCGGCATCATCTTCCAGCCCATCTGTGATCTGCTCAATGAGCAGCGCCGCCTTCGCCCGCGCGGGAACCTGCGGATAGGCGGTGCGCAGCACGTCCAGCGAGCACCGGTCCAAGTACTCGAGCATCCTCAGTCCCCGCACCGGGCGCCAGTCGTCCACCGCGTCGAGCGCCTCGCCCTCCTCCGGAAAGAACACCACCCCGGTCAGGAACTTGGCCGGCTGTGGAAACAGGGCCACCTCGGCTTCCAGCACCACGGCCAGAGTGCCTTCTGAACCGCAAATGAGCCGCAGATAATCCGTGTCTGCCCGCAGGGAATAGCCGGCCGTGTGCTTCCGGGCGAGCGACTCCGGCCAACTGGTGTAGGGAAAGTCGAGTTTGTCGCCGAGGCGGAATGTGCGCACCGTGCCGTCCATCAGCGCGACGGTCAGCGCCAGCAGGTGCCGTCGCGTGGAACCATACAGGAAACTGCGGGAACCGCTGGCGTTGGTGGCGATGGTGCCTCCCACCGAGGCCGACCATTCCGTCGGATCAGGCGCGTAGAATTGACCTGAGGTTTTCGCTGCAAGCTGCAGACTCCGAAGCAGTACACCGGCTCCAACCTGCGCAATACCGGATTGAATTTTCAGCCGGTTGAAGCGTTCGGTGGTGAGAACCCAGCCTCCGCCGGGAACAGACCCGCCGGTAACGCCCGTGCCGGCACCGGCGACGGTGATTGGAGTGCGAGTGCGAGCCGCCTCCGCCAGAATAGCGGCTGCTTCATCTGGTGTGCGGGGGCGGAAAACCGCCTCTGCCCTGCCCTTAAGTCCTGAAGCGTCTTCAAGATAAGAAGGCGGGACCGGGTCCAAGTTCAGGCCTCCAGGATGACAGGCATGATCAACGGACGCCGGGACGTTTCCTTGTGGATGAAGCGTTTAAGATCGGTCCGGATCTTCTCCTGCATTACACCCGGATCGGTGCGCTCTTCGCGCGAAGACGTTTCGATGGTGCGGGCGACCACCTTGCGCGCCGCCGCGATCAACTCCGAGCCCTCGTCCAGGGATATGAAGCCGCGGCTGACAATCTCCGGCAATCCGTCGGCGCGGCCGGTGTCCTTGTCGATAGATACGATCGGGATCACGAAGCCATCCTCCGAGAGGTGGCGACGATCGCGGATGACGATGTCTTCCACGACTTCGTCGATGGAGCCCGAGTCGATGCACACGCGCCCGACCGGCACCTTGCCTCCCTTGCGGGCGCCGTGGTGGTCGATTTCGAGAGTCTGCCCCGACTCCATGATGAACGTCTCTTCCAGACCCAGTGTCTTCAAGTGGCTGGCGAGCTTGGCGTGCTTCGACATCTGCCAGTACTCGCCATGGATCGGCACGAAATAGCGCGGCCGAATCAGGTTGAGCATCAGCTTCAGCTCTTCGCTGGAGCCGTGCCCGGAGACGTGGACGGGCGGGTTCATGGAGCCGGCGACGACTTCGCAACCGCGACGCGCGACGTGATTCAGCATCCGGCCGATCGACTTCTCGTTGCCGGGAATCATCCTCGAACTGAGCACGACGATGTCGCCGTTGTCCAGGGACAGGTTCTTGTGGTTGTCCACGGCGATGCGGGACATGGCCGACATGGGCTCGCCCTGGGTCCCCGAGACTACGACTACGACCTTGCCACGCGGCATCGACATGATGTCCTGCGGCCGGATAAGCGTGTTGTCCGGGACCTGCAGCAGTCCCAGATTGTGGGCAATCTCAGTCGTGGTCAACATGCTGCGCCCGAGGAAGGCGACTTTGCGGCCCATGTCGGCGGAGATGTCGAGAATCTGCTGCAACCGGTGGATCGAGCTGGAGAAGCAGGAGACGATAATGCGGTGCTCGGCCCGGTTGAAGATCTCCTCGAAACGCGGCATCACCGCGCGCTCGCTGGAGGTGTAGCCGGGACGATCGACGTTCGTGGAGTCCGACAGAAGCAGCAGCACGCCACGCTTGCCGTAGCCGGCCAACGTGTGTAAGTCGAACAGAATGTTATCGGTCGGAGTAGGATCTACCTTGAAGTCACCAGTGTGAATGACCACGCCCAGGGGGGTCGTGATGGCCAGGCAGACCGCGCTGACGATGGAGTGGGTGACGTGGATGAACTCGATCTTGAACGGCCCCAGCTCAATCACCTGCCCCGGCTTCACGCGGTTGAGCTGCACCTTGTCGAGCATGTCGTGCTCGTCCAGTCGCCGCTCCACGAGGGCCAGCGTGAAGGCGGTGCCATAGACGGGCATGCTCACTTCGGAAAGCAGGAACGGAATCCCGCCGATGTGATCCTCGTGACCGTGCGTCAACACCAACCCACGAACGAACTGTTTGTTTTCTTCGAGATAGGTGAAATCGGGGGTAACGATATCCACGCCCATCAACTCGGCGTCGGGGAACATCATCCCGGCATCCAGAACTATGATGTCGTCCTCGTAACGGAGGACCATGCAGTTCATGCCGAACTCGCCCAACCCACCCAGCGGAATGACCTGTAACTTCTTGTCTGTCATCAATATGCGGTCCTGAAACTCACTTTGCGGGGATTTCCGATGAAAGGAACCTTCAGGCTACCACACCGCAGGCACAGACCCGCTCCAAAGGCCTCGCGAGACTCGCTTGCACAAAACAAAGGCCCACCATCAGGCGGGCCTTCGCGAAACCCGGAAGTCCGGGCTGATGTTCAATGGGAGAAACAGATTCAACGGTTTCGCAACCGGAAAACCTGTGTGTGTTTTGAGGTTAGACTCTGCCGGAAGCTAAGTCAAGAGGAAAAACGGGACTCTTAAGGTTCGCTATAAAGCGTTGATTCTAATATGCTTTCTTCTCTTGACAGAACTGTAATCCAGTGTTCTTTGAGAGCATTTCGCAAGCAGGCCCGCCTGTATTTGTTCGCCTAATATTTGCCATTCATCTGCATTGCGTCGACTCCCGATCGGGTCCGGACCGCAGCGGGCATGCAGCCTCAGAGGGCAAAACGGCAGTCGAACCAACTGTTTAGAGCGGCGACCGATCCTTGTCCCAAACGCTGCAATCGGTGCATGGCTCGCATATACCATTTCTCCATCGAGTTACGGTCCATTTACCAAGAGGAACTGAACCAACAGGAATCGCACCGGCCCCTACCGCCTAGGCCGGTCTCCAAAACGGATCTCCAGCCGGAATCCACTCCACGGAAACTTCGGGAACCAGCGTCTTCAGCCATTGCGCACACACGTTCATGCCGGGCTCCTCGGTGACGACGTGCCCGGCCAGAATCATGCCCTTCTTCTGTCCGGCGGCGATCGTGTCCCGGGCGTACTCGATCCCTTCCCACTCGGTGGCTTCGCCGCAGACGTAAACGTCCGCCTGGGGCATCAACCGCATTTGCATGAACGGTCCGGCAGCGCCCGGGCTGAGGGCCACCTTGCTCACCTCGATCCCGGGATCGCCGATGACTCTCAGCGCCTGGGTCTTGAGGCGGGTTTGCATATCGAGCGCCAGCGCGCCGAGCGTCGTAGGCGGCAAGGCGTAGAACTCTTGACTCTTACCGATGCCGAACTTCTCCCATCCCAGAAGTTGTGCCAACGCCGTGTAGATGGCATCCGGCTGGCGGGCATGCCAGTGATCATGGAAGCGCCAGATCACCAGTTTGCTTTGTGCAATGAAATCCCGTTTGGCGCGGAAGATCGGGTCGCCGACCAGGCCGCCAGTCTCGTCCATGTGACTATAGAATGTCGGTTCGTGGGTGATGACCAGGTTCTTGCCGGCGGCCGCGGCACGCTGCAGTACGTCGAGCGTCGCCATGAACGAAGTCGCGATGCCGGCGACGGGCGTGTCCGGATCGCCAGCTTTGAACGTATCGACCGTTGGCCTGCGCCAAGGCACGCCGATGTTCTTCTGGATTCGCTCGATCACGTGGCGGGCGGTCAGAGTGCCCTGCTCCGCCGCCAGGAATGTGCCGCTGGTGGCCACGGCAACGCCGGCCATGTGCGCCAGTTGACGGCGAGAAAGAGTCTTTGATTGCATGAGATCCTCCGCACGATCCACGAATATACCGGAATCGCGCGGTGGCTGCCAGGCTGGCAGTGCGGTGGAAAATGAACAGGAGCCGTCCGCTACCCGTTCAGATTCAGCGAAATCATTCCAGGTTCTTCGCCGTCCTTCAGCCCGCGGCGGCGGATCCACACTCCGATGGAAGCGAAGAAGATACCACCCAGGAACATCGCCAGCAGCAGGAACCCCGTAAGCTCAAGCGCACCAATCAGCATCGCCGCAACGTTCGGCGGGGCGGTGCGCTTGGCGCTCTCGTACCAGGTGAATTCCAGGTCCCATTGAATGGAGTCGAATAGCGGCTTGGCGGCGGCTGCAGTGAGCGCGATGCCAGGTTGGGAGGGAATGACGGCCACGAGCGGGCCGCTGCGCTTCACTTGCCAGCCGGGCTGTTTCTGGAAAGAGGCGACTCGATCGCGGGCAAGTTGCGGAGTCGGGTACTCGAAAATGGCCAGCAGCAGGTCGCCCGACTCGGTCTTGTAGCGGGCGACGGTGGCCTCGGCCCCACCTTCGAATCCAACCAGCGCCCCGGGAATCTGGTTCGCGAACAGATCGAGCGAGTGCAGTCCGATCACGTAGCGCGCAGAGTTGCGGACCATCCCAGTCTCCGGCAGAATGCGGGCCAGCACCGGCAGCCCCCCGCCGGAGCGCAGCTTGGGCAGGGTCTTGTAGAGCGCATTCAGTTCTTTATCCAGCGGCCGCCACCCCTCAAATGCGAGGACGTAGTTCTGGTGCAGCACGAACTCGGCGCCCGGGGTCGTGGAGACCCCGAATGTGTCGCGCAGGGGCACGGCGTTTTCGGGCCGCAGGAACTCGTACCAGGCCAGCGCGGAAGTGGAGTCCTTCAGCCGGTAAGCCGTAGCGGAAAAGCGGCCGGAAGCCCCGTTGTAGACGGCCTGCTCCGCAGCTTCGCCCATGTATTCCGCCCACAGCGAAGCGTCTTTGATTACGACGGCAGCGGCGTTTTGACGCAGGTTGTCGCGCCACTTTTCGGGCCAGAGGTTTTCGGCGGAAAGCTGCAGGCTGGCCGCGCAGAAAACCAGGGCAACCACGCGGGTGACCCACTGGCAATGCAACCGCGGCGCAGGGAGCAGTCGAATCACTTCCCGATTCCGTGGCATTTCTTATACTTCTTTCCGCTGCCACACGGGCACGGATCGTTGCGGCCGACTTTATCGCCGCGAATCACCGGTCCTTCGCCGGTCTTCGCGGTGGTCGCTCCGCCACTCGCCGTCAGCAGCATCTGCATCTCTCGATCCTTTTGACGCTGAATATTGCGAGTGAGATCAACAAAAGTGGATTGTGCGGCGCGTTTGTCCTCGCGCGGAACGGTGACCGGCTCCGGCGCGGGCTCGTGCGCTTCGGCGTCGCCGCCGCCCTCGTCCTCCGGCCAGTCGTCGCCCATCTGCGGCACGTCGATGGATTCCCCGGGTCTAGGCTGCAGGAAGAACAGGAAACGGACGGTCTCGTCCTCGATCCTGTCCATCATGTCCTGGAACATCTTGTAGGATTCCTTCTTGAACTCGATCAGCGGGTCCTTCTGCCCGTAGGCCCGCATGCCGATGCCCTCTTTGAGGGAATCCATCGAGAGCAGGTTGTCCTTCCACTGCTGATCAATGCGGCTCAGCATGATCATGCGCTCGGTGTAGCGCATCAGGTCGGAGCCGACGACCTCCTCTTTCTCGTCGTAGCGGCGGCGCAGCGTACCGAGGATGTACTCCTCGATCTCGATGCGGACCTTGCCGTAAAGTTCCTTCGCCGTCACACGGGCGCCGAACTGCGAGGTGATGTCGGTTTCCAGCCCGATCAGATCCCACTGTTCGGGGCGGACGCCTTCGGGGCAGCGGTCATCGATGGCTTCGGCAACGATGCCGTCCACCATGTCGAAGATCCGCTCCTTCATGCTCTCGCCTTCGAGCAGTTTGCGGCGCAAGCTGTAGACGGCCTGGCGCTGCTTGCTCATCACGTCGTCGTATTCCAGCACGTGTTTGCGCATGCTGAAGTTCTGCGCTTCGACGGCCTTCTGCGCGGCTTCGATGCGCTTGCTGATCATGCCGCTTTCGATCGGCACGTCCTCTTCCATGCCCAACCGGAGCATCAGCCCCTGAATCCGGTCGCCGCCAAACAGCCGTAACAGATCGTCCTGGAGGGAGAGGAAGAAGCGCGAACTGCCCGGGTCGCCCTGACGGCCGGCGCGGCCGCGGAGCTGGTTATCGACACGCCTCGACTCGTGCCGCTCGGTGCCGACGATGTGCAAGCCGCCAACCGCGACAACTTAGTCGTGCTCGATGTCGCATTCCGCCTTGCAGCGCGAGAAAACCT
>Ga0118677_10001319_pt1 | contig 53074 bp, 53 predicted proteins | sample AliMusrvi5mmetaG_FD_86154 | JGI IMG/M metagenome (GOLD analysis project Ga0118677, IMG submission 86154) | reverse complement strand
CGAGAAAACGATTTCGGCGTACGCCTAAATGATTCCGGCGTTCTCTAAAATGATTTCCGCGTACGAGAAAATCATTTCGTTGCCCTTCAAAATCGTTTTGAAGCCTGCCCCCGGGTGGTCGGTCACTGATCAGCCCAAGTCGTCTACCGGCGGTGCCTCGCCGCCGTGTGATACTAATAACCCAACGAGCTCCAGAACTGCGACAGATCTCATCGGTTTGATGAATTGCTTGCCAAGTCTGCCGGGCATGGCATAATGCTCTTGTAGTTTTTGGAGGCCGATGTAGCTCAGCTGGTAGAGCAACGGTTTCGTAAACCAGTCTGAGGCATTTTCGACAATCTCGCAGTTTCCCCAATGAAGTGCATAATTTCCACGCCGGTCTAGGTGAAATTTACTTTTCAACATCCGCACACTTCGGCACAGAAACGAATCAAACGGGTTTGCGTTTGCCAATTATTGCCAATTGAATAACCGCCTTGTGCCGGCGGTGTTGCGATGTGAGACAATTTCCGGGTATGGCCGGGCGCAAGATGCAACGACACGTTAACCGCGTGATCATGCCTAGAATCGCCAATGGCACGGAATGCGGGTCGGTGTAGCGGTGGGCGCGGTGATCGTGGTAAACAATGCGAAGTTAATGCTTGGCGACAGTGATCGGCTCCAAAACGTACAGCGTCTTTGTGCCGCCTAATCGCGTTTTGTAGGATTTCGTCCCGGTCACATTGAAGGAATTGCTGCATGTCAGCATGTCACCATCGGCAATGTTATCCGTTGGAATGCCGACGATAAAAACCGTTTTAGACTTGGAAACTTTAGTTGGTGGCGGCGGGTGTTTAATATAATCGTCGGCCTTCGCGGGTGGCATTCGAGATAGCGCGTCAATCGAGATTTGACGTGATTCTAAGCCTTCAGTGTAGATTTCTGCGCGAAACGTCTTTTCGTCAAATACCTGTAAGACCTTAATTCGGCAACCGCGTGATGTTCCCTCGTTGCCAACTTTAAGCGGGTCTTTCAACGGCTCCGCGCTCCAAGCGGCGACTGGCGCGACCAACAAGACGATCAAGATGCTAAGTGCTTTCATGGCTGGTTTCCTTTTCTCGTTGCACTCTACCAGAAAACCCGACGCGGAACAATTAACGCCAGTACGGTGCGGCGGCTCTACTCCGGCGAGTGATCGGGTGCGGATGTTGCGTCGTCGTCTTCCGGTGACGTGGCGATTTCGTACTTTTGCGCCAGTGTCCCTGTGCGAATCGTCGCCATGTCCAGTTCGTGCCACGGTACAACGGCAGCCCATGTCGCTTCATCAATTGCGAGAGTCGCGGCCATTGCCCGTTTGATAAGGCGGCGAGTCTCGGCGGGTAGGTGTTTGCAGTGGCCGTCTAACCCGGCAATCGCCAGCAAACACTGCCCTCGAAAATGCCGATGCCAGTCCATAATTTCGTGAAGTCCCTCGACGGCGACGCGAATCGCAAACCCTACCGGGTCGGCTTCCCTCTCAGCCGTAGCGGTGTATTCCATGCCCTCGCGCTTGCCGGCGTGCTGGCGATTGGATTCGTGCTGTTGAATCTGTTTCAGACTCGAAAGCGGGTCGTATCGGCGGCGGTTGTCGCGTTGTAGCACGCCCGCTGCCGTCAAGCGGGTGATCGTGGTCGGCGAGTAGCCGGACAGTTGCGCAAGTTCCGTTGCGGTGATTCTCTTGGCTTGGTCTTTCATTGTGTCGGGTCTCCATTGGTTTGGGGTTTCACTTTTTCAGAGTTTTCCGGAAAGTTCACTCGCCCGAATAGCGGGGTGCTGGAACCTGCTACTTTCATTTTCCTCAAAGAGATTAATTAATAGGGGTATGGGGGGTGCGGCGGATTTGATGACACGATGCGACTCGGCGATCTGGCCGGACAGATACCGCAACGCCAATTCAGCGGCGTACTTTTCGGAGCCGGCGAAAGTGATCGGGCAATAGCGGCGTGTCCAAGCGGCCACTGTCCCCAGCAACGACGCCTCAGACAGTCCGCCGCGGGCGCGGATACAATCCAACAGCGTGCCCTCGACGATGACCACGAATCGGCCAACGTGACGGCTCCGGGCAAGTTCCCGCTCGAATCGTTCGCGGTTGGAAGTGAGGCAGCCGAGAAAATCCGAAACGGTCTTGCGCTCGACAACGGCGGCGTCCGGTAGGCCAGCAACAGCAAAGTCGCCGGTGTCCAGTGTGGCGCGGTCAAGCGTGACGTGCGCCGGTAGCCAATGCTGCCACGGGTGCGGTTCTGGTTCGCGGGTGTCCACAATCAGGGTGATCAGGTCGGGTGTCATGGCCGCAATCTCCGGTTGCCAGCCGCACAAGTAGCCGCGTCCGCACAAGGCGCACAAGACATAGTAAACTTCTGAAAATGGGGGGATTTTCTGGAATCTTTAACGTCTTGTGCGGCTTGTGCGCTTGTGCGGAATCTCATTGCGATAGCCTCTCGAAATGATAGGTCTTGGCGGTGTAGCTGCCGCCGCCGTCGCGTAGGGTCTCAACTTCGTGACGGGTCACGCGGAAGCCGTCGAGTTCAATCTGGTTGGTGGTTTTGAACAACCGCGCCATGACAACACCGACTTGACGCTTGCCGTGTTCCTCGTTCGGCTCTTTCAATCCCGGCACTGTCACGTCGCCAGCTTCCGCGATTTCGTATAACACCGACGCAATCAGCGTTTCACTAAGCCGGTCTTGATCGGCAACAGCGAGCGCCAACTTCCGCAAAAACGTCAACGCGGGATTGCTGACGCGGTCTTGTGCCGCTTGATGGCCGTCCATTAGTGGCGCTTCGCCGACGATGTTTTGAATGATGCAGTCGAGCGCCTGACACCATTCCCGGAAGTCATGGCGGGTCTCGTTGGTGCGCTGGCGGCCATGTGCAATCCATTCTCTGACGATGGCGAACACGCAACCGAGATAGAACGGCTGGCGGGCGCGGACGTGTTGGAGCAAGTCGCCTTCGGGATAGGTCTTGAACGTGTAGCCGTCGCGCTTCCGAATCCGTACCATGCTGGCACGGTTGGCAAAGTCGCGGGTGGTCTCGACGCCATTGCTGGTCAACAGCAAAAAGAAACGGCTGGGGTCAATCGTGATCTCCCGGCAATGCGGGACGCGCACGGGGAAACTACGTTCCGCCGTCAACAACGCCTCGACGTGGGGGGAATCAAAGCGGCCTCGAAAATTGTCCAACTGAATGAAGGGGCGTCCGCTGATAAGTTGCTGGTTCAACGATTCGTCAACGCTGCCAACACCGCCGGCGCGTAGGGTCACAAGCGACGGCTTCTCATTGTAGATGGCCGCGACTACCTTTTGCCGGTAGGTCTTGCCCGATTGCGACTTGTCCGCCTCTGCCACGTCCGCCGGCACGTTGCTGGTGATGTGGCCGCCCAGCTTCAACGCCGGGGTGATGAATGATGCCAATGCCCGCGAGCGGTCACCGGGGGATTGAAAATCATATTCCGCAACCAACTCTTTCAATGCCTCGATTGCATCCGTCAACGTGACGGTTGGCGGGGTCTTGCCGCCGGTGATGAATAAGCCGGTGTCCGCATGGTAGCCGCGTCCAACGATCTCGCCGGTGCCAACGATAACGGGACAATTCACAAGGCCGGTGATCGTCGGCAGCAACGTCCGCGCTTCGTCGGATGCCAAGAGCGCCGCCGCCAATTCCTGAGCAACGATTGCCGGCTTCAAGACCGGCTCGCCTTCACCGCCTGAGCGCCACACAAAAAAAGCGGTGTAGGTCTCGAATCGTGACCGTGCCGCCGTCGCCGAAATAATTTCGAGTTCCAACGCGCCGTTATTTTCGACGATGCCGACAACCGCGCCGCCACGAATGAAAAGCGTCTTGGTTGGTGCAACGAGTTTGAACAACGCCTGAGCCGTCGCGGTGATCGTGATGCCTGAGCCGGGAAGAATCACAGACTTGTCGAGACTGGCCGCGCCCACTTCGGCGGCTTGTTCCAGCAAGGTATCTTCGGCGGTGATCGTATTCATGGAATGACCTGGCCTCCGGTGGGATTAAGATAGAGCACACGTTGCCAGCGGGATTTCTCGGCGCGGTAGTGGCCGGGCATCCGCGACAATCGCGCTTCGTTTTTGCACGCGCCGTCCGCGCCGATGGCGGTCAACATGTCGAATAGCTTGCCTTCAACGCGCCGTTGCCAGTCGGCAGCATCGGCAGCGTCAATCCGTACCAAGCCGTGAACGGATTTTCCAGCGGAGTCGAGCAACGCCACAACCGGCAACTTCACGCCCGCCCAAAAACGGATTTGCTGGTCGCGGGGCATTTCGTCAAACTCGACAACCGCGAATCGGAATTGAGCAACACAACTGTCCGCCCGGTAACTCGGCTTGCCGTCTTTCGTCTCGCCGACTTCGCCGGTCAACGGGTTCGGGATGATGTGTTCCGGGATCTCTGCGCCACTTTCAAACCGGGTCAACCAGTCGCCGACAGATAGGACGTGCTCGACGCCAGCATCGTACCGGGTGCCGATGAATAGCTTGTCGGTGGGTTGATACAACCGCCGCAAGACTTCGCTGGCATCTTGTTCGGGCGGCCAGTCAATCCGCGTTGGTGATGACTCCCACAATTCCGCCTCAGTGAAGTCCGCGCCGCGCTCGACGATACCGGCCAACAACTTCGCGCCATCAACCTTCGGGGCCGGCGTTGCTGTCCGCATGGCGACGGTTGGCGTGAATGTAGATTGTGAGTTGAACGCCTTGTTCACCGTCTTGGTGATCTCGCTGGCAGTAACGCGCCGCGTGCCGTGAACGTGGGCGGCGATGTCTTGCGCGATTTGCTCAGCACTGATACCGGCAAGCCGTCCGTAGTTGGCAACGCGCAACATGCCGGTGTGACAACCGCCGCCGCCGGATGCCGGCATGTTCCGTAATTCATCGCGGTATCGGTCGGTGCGGGTCGTGCCGGGAATGGACGTGGCGGGGTTCACGTTACACGCTCCCGGTCGTCTCAGCCAAAAAACGGGCAATTTCGGTTAGCGGATAGGCAGGCTTTCGAGTCGCCACCGATGGACGAATGAGTCCCCTTGCTCTTGCCCGGTCGGTCGTGATTCCATTTTTCCAGCCGCACGCCCGCGATGTCTCTGTGCGGTTTAGTGCGATGCGTCCGGGGAATTGCCGCTCTAGGCTGGCGAGGATTGCTGCTGTTTGCGTTTCTGTATTTGTCATTGCCTTAAGCTCCTTTTGTTTACTGGTGTTCAATAAGGCAATTCGCTACATTTGCCCTATGCGTGTCAGTCAGTTAGAAGCTGCGCGACAAGTTGGCTGCAATCCGCGTACCCTGCGCCGATGGGTGAAACTGTCGGATATTTCGACAGACGACCGGGGAAGGGTCTCGGTAGTTGAGGTGCGAAAATACGCTGGTCGTCGCAAGGGTGCCGGGCGTCCGCTTGCTGGGCGCGGTGATAGTCTGCCTTTAGCATTGCCGGTTTACCTCGTGCGTGGCGTGTCCACGGCGGCAGAAGTGTTAGCCTTACATCTGGAAGCGATTGCCTTGCGTAAGACACGTCTGGAAGAAGCAATCGAGCAGAAGAATCGAAACGCACTATTCTGGATGCATCAAGGGGCAATTACATCTACTATTGGCATACGCGGTTGCCGGTGCCTGTTACAAGATGTGGTAGCATTGCCGGAGTGTATTTGGGACGCAGTCCGGCCACCATTTGAGCCGATGATCCGATCTTTGGAAATCCGAATCTTGGCGCATGTCATCGATATTCTTTTTTTCAGCCGTAAAGAACTCCCTCTCGATGAACCAATCGGAAAGCACGAATATCACAGTGGCGACACAGCTTATGCGGCGAACGTCTTTCGGGATGCCAGACAATATGCAGCTTTCCGGCCCTTGTTCCTGATGCCAACGGAAAAGCGCTTAGAGAAAGTTCTTTGCCAGCGAACGACACGGGAAATTAGGGTATTCACGGCGCGTTTAATCCTTGAAGCCCTGCACTCACAATGGCCAGATGCGAAGTATTGCAGGTTGCCAATGACTAAAGCTGACTGGGAAGAACTCGAAGAATTGATTGCGCGTAAGAAGACCACTGGAAAACGAGTGCGGGACACGAAGCACTTCCGCCGTTGTCTGGGAGAGTACCCTACGCGGAACGCTCGACGTGGATTCACACTGTACTGGCTGCTCAATGTTTCCTCTGGAGTCGCAGCGCACTGGCGCAAACGCACCCAACGGAGTTACAGCGAAATCAAACGCGATTTGCAATCGTCGGGACTGATTATCCTCAGTTCGTCACAAAAAACGAGACGGCCAAGACGCAACACGATCAAAGATACTTTTCACAAATACGCAAACGCTGAAAAAGATTGGGTGAATAATTCCGAGAAACCCGCCATCGAGCACGAGGACGAACAAAAAGCAAGAAAACCGATTTCTGAACAAGCAGAGAAAGTTTTCCAACGAAACCTTCAAAATATAAGAGATGCGATTGAAGAGGTTGCAGATGAAAAGGCGCGCAACGACTTTATCCAAAATCTTGAACCAGAAGTTAGGCTCGCGCTACAACGCAGCAAAGAAAAAGCAGCCGCGCAAACGGAAGTACGTTTAGGACTCAATGGAATTGCCAGACGTAAGTAAGACACAGCAAACAGCCCCCGCGCAAAGCAACGCGGATGAGATGGCGCGTCTGATGCGCTTTGCGGATGAGGCTGACCAAAATTTGAAGCAGTGGGAGCAATCTCCGGCTGAGTTTTTGCGTGTGCCAGCGTTGAAGTCGTGGTTCGCGACGTTGGAACATCCTTTCTACAATGTCTACATGGCGACTTTTTGTGCCACACTTCAACCTTGGATTACCGCGAGGCCAAACGATGATGTGAAAGGTTTGTCACTTGCATCGATTCTTCAAACAGCCGAAAAAACTGTGACCGCTGGGAATGTGAAAAAGGCGGATTACCTGGCTTTTGAACGTGAGGTGCAAAAAATCTCACAGGAAAATCCGACATTTTTTGATGCCGATGACTCGTGCGAAGAAACATCCATTCAATCGCCGTTAGACGCCTTGAGGCGAATTGAACAGGTTGTTGGCAGGCCAGCTCTGGAGGATCGACTTGAGAGACTGCGAGGGCGTACCTTCACTTTGATTGGAACGATTAAGAATGCGCAGCGGGCGCTTTTGTCCTCGAATTTTGAAACAATATCATGGCGTGCGTTTGAGTATTTCGTCGCGATGTTACTCAACGAAATGGGATACGAGACCGAAGTTACCCCGGGGACAGGCGACTTCGGAACAGACATCGTGGCTAGGGCTAACGATCAGGTGATTGCTGTCCAGTGCAAGAAGAACCGCGAAGGCCAAAACATTGGAAATGATAAAGTCCAAATGCTTTTAGGCGCAATGCAACTGACTACGTTGAAAGCCACAAGCGGTATACTTGTCACAACTTCACATTTCACTCGGCAAGCTATTCGGCAAGCGGAAGGCACGTCTGTTGTGTTGTGGGATAAAGAAGTATTACACAATTTAGTGAGACGACACCTGCTCGAAGGATAATTGCGAAACTCTCTGGCAGTTTCCCAAATCCCTGATATTTCGCAACGGGGTTTAACCACCATTGAAAAAGTTCAATTCACTTTCCGGTTTTTCAGTCCGCCTTCCCTGTTATCAGGCGTTGGCGGCTTGTGGCATCGGTACGACGTTGGCGGGTGTCTCGCCAGCCGCGTCAAACGTGATGCGCTTGGCCATTGCCGCGCTGTGGGCGTCGCGCAAGTGGCCATAGGTACGCGCAACCAAGATTCCGCCGTCAACGTGGCCTAGCCAGCCGGCAATCACTTTGAAGTCCACGCCGGTTTCAATGCAGTTAGAACAAAAGAAATGGCGCATGACGTGGTGATTGTATTGCGGCAATCCTAGCTTGCGACATGCGTTGTAGATGCTGGTCAGGCCGGATTCGATCTCAAAAATGCGGTCGGTGGCCTTCGGCTCCGCCGGTAACTTGCCTTTGAACGTCAACAGCAGGCGTTCCAACGGCGGGAATAGCGGCACAGTGCGGGTCTTGCCTTCGTCGCCACGGCCTTTGCCTTGCACGGTGAAGGTCTTTAGCTCGAAGTTCACATCGCCCCAGAGCATCGGCGGTTTGTTGAAGAGGCGTTCACCGACGGCTTCGGCCAGCCGGCAGCCGCTATACGCCAGAAACTCGACAAGGTCGGCGGAATCCTTGCCGTTATTTCGCATGGTTGCAAGCAATTGGCGGAATTGGTCTTTAGTCGGGATGATAATTTTCTCTTTGCTCAGTTTGCGGCGGGTGATCTCTTTGGCCGGGTTGTCCAGCATCATGCCGTGCTTGCAAGCGTAGTCCAGAATCCGGCGCAACAGTTCAAGGTCGGCGTTAAACGTGCGAGCGGAACATTCCGCGCTACGCTCCGTTGACCATTGCTCAATCTGACGCAAGGTGATGCCGCGCACCGTAAGGCTGCCAAAAAACCGCGCCAGCATCTTGATTGAGGTCAGATACATGCGGACGGTTTTGGGTTTGAGCGACACGGCAGCGGCGTCAAAGAAGCGTTTGGCCAGTCCGCCGGTCAATTGGCCATTGTCATACTCGGCAAAGGGGAGAGTCTTGGAATCGTCGGCGGTAAGGCGTTCAACCTTCCGACGGAGTTCCTCAATCCGGCGCTTGGCAAGCTCCCGGTCGGCGGTCTTTAGGCTGCGCTTGACTTGTCGTCTGTCACGTTCAAATATCCCGTAGTAAACTCCTGTGAGGCTACTACGATAAAGACAATCGCCAACGTGTTGAAGTTTTTGCTGCTTGCGAGCGGTAGCGGTGTGTTTCATAGTGACTACACCCTAAACCATGCAACAAAACATTGCAACAACATTTCAACACCACAGTAATAATACAGAAATGCCAATAAAACAGCTATCCGCAATCATCTTCGACATGGACGGCGTGCTGATTGACAGCGAACCGCTCCACGCCCAAGCTTGGGAAGCGCTCTTTGCCGACCTCGGTCTCGCCCAGACTCACGGCATGAAGTACCGGGATTACATCGGCATTGCCGACAGCGTTTTCCTCCGCGACTTTCTCGCCAAACATCCCCGGCCCGAAACGCCCGCCGAACTCCATTACCGGAAACTCCAGCACCTCTACCGGCTCATCCGCCACCACCGGCCCATTGACCCGCAACTCCCCCACCTCATCCCCGCCCTCGCCCAACGCTACCCGCTCGCCGTCGCTTCCAGTTCCAACCAGGAAGTCATCGACGTCGTCCTCGCCGTCGCCGGCCTCACCCAATATTTCAAAGTCACCGTCGGCGGCGACGCCGTCCAACAACACAAGCCCGATCCCGAAGTCTATCTCACTGCCGCCCGCAACCTCGGCCGCCCGCCCCGCGACTGTTGCGCCATCGAAGACAGCCCCACCGGCATCGCCGCCGCCAAAGCCGCCGGTATGACCGTCATCGGCCTCACCACCAGCCAAACCGCCGCCCAACTCCGCCAAGCCGACCACATCGCCCACGACTTCGCCGACGTCCGCCGGTTGCTGCTCTAAGCCGCCGCCGCCCCGGCCAAGGTTAAAGACGCGATAATGTGGGCTTAAGTCAGGGCAACCTTTGCCAAGAACGAGTCAACTTAAGCAACGGATGAGTCAACCTTGCCAACGACAGGGCAACTTACGTAACGGGCGAGTCAACCTTGCCAACGGACGAGTCAACATTGCCAACAAACGGGTCAATTTTGCCAACGAAATGGCAACTTAAGCAACGACCGGGTCAACCTCGCCAAAGAAAGGGTTAACCTTGCCAAAGGAAGCCGCGTTTTAAGCTCAAAAAATGGTTTTTAAAGCTTAAAAATTGGTTTCCAAAGGATACCAAATCGTATTTAAAGCATTGATTATAAGCCCACTGTGCCAATTTCTGAATCAGGCCCCTCGACATGCTCGGTTTGACACCATAATATTCCACTGCATGCAATCATTCGCCCTCATTCGAACCACCGCGACCGCCGCCGAGGAACTTTCCGCCGCCATCTGGGAACAGCCCGGAATCCTCGGCATTGAAGAATTACCGGCGGACGGCGGCGCCTTTCCGATTGCCGGGCACGACTTCGTCCGCTTCGACGCCCGGCAGGAATACGAGGCTTGGGTGCGCACTGAAGCCTTCCGGACCGGCGATTTGCTGTTGAAAGTTTATCTCGCCGACGGTGTGACCTTGCCGGCGCAATTCACCGTCATTGGTTCCGGCGTCGTCGAACCGCGCGATTATCTGGACGCCATGCGCGCGCAACACCACGGCCGCGTCATTGGCCGGTTCTGGGTCGGCCCGCCCTGGGAAACGCAGCCCGCCGGTCCGGTGCCGGTCATTATCGAACCCGGCATGGCCTTCGGCCTCGGCGATCATCCCACGACGCAGATGTGCCTGGAGTTGCTCGCCACCGGGCCAGCGCCCCGGCGCGTGCTGGATTTTGGCGCCGGCTCCGGCATCCTCGCGATTGCCGCCGCGAAATTATTTCCCGGCGTTGAACTGTGCCTGACCGAAATTGACGCGGCATGCCGGACGGACATCGCGCACAATTTCGCGCTCAATAATTTACCGGTGCCGCCGATTGCAGAGCGCATCCCGGCCGGATCGTTCGACCTCGTGCTTGCCAATGTTTATCTGGAAATCTTGACCAAGCTCGCGCCGACGCTGGCGGCTGCGCGCTGGATTGTGAGCGGATTGCTGGGTGCGGAACAACTGGCGGAGTTCCAGTGCGCCGCCGAAAAACGGTTTGACTGCCGGCAAGTCGTTCACCGCGATGATAACGGGCGTTGGTTTGCACTCGAACTGTGTCAGCGCCCGGCGGCCGGCACACCGCCGCCCTGTTGCGGCACTTGATGTGGGCGACCGGATTTGCTACGGTGCCGGCACGATGAATGTCCGCGTTCGCTTCGCACCAAGTCCGACCGGCGCTTTGCACATTGGCAGCGTCCGCACTGCATTGTTCAACTGGCTTTACGCCCGCCATACCGGCGGGACGTTTGTGCTGCGCATTGAAGACACCGATGCCGCGCGCAACACCGAGCAATCCCTCAACACCATCCTTGATGGTTTGAAGTGGCTCGGGCTGGATTGGGATGAAGGCCCGTACTTTCAATCCAAGCGCGCCGAGCTTTACCGGCAACGCGCCAAACAGCTCCGCGACGCCGGCCTCGCTTACGAACGCGACGGCGCGCTCCGGTTCCGCATGACCCGCGAGCCGGTCGTCATCAACGACCTGATTGCCGGCCCCGTCACGCGCGCGCTCGGCGACCGGGAAGTCGCCGACCCTGATTTTGTCATCGTCCGCAGCGACGGCCAGCCGGTCTTCCACTTCGTCAATGTGGTGGACGACTTGGAAATGAAGATTACGCACGTCATCCGCGGCGAGGATCATCTCTCGAACACGGCGAAACACATCGCGCTCTTCCGCGCGTTCGGCGTCACGCCGCCGGCCTACGCGCACATCCCGATGATTCTGAACGTGGACGGCTCAAAGATGAGCAAGTCCGATCCCGATCCGCTCAAAGCCCGGCTCGCGTCACTGACCGCCTACGTCGAAGACGGTTACCTGCCGGAAGCGGTGCGCAACTACCTCTGCCTGCTCGGCTGGTCGCCAAAAGATGACCGGCAAATCCTGCCGATTGCCGAAGTCATCCAGAAATTTGATCTCCCGCAAATCCTCCGGCACAACGCGAAGTTCGACGTGAGCAAACTCGAATGGATGAACGGCCAGTACATCAACGCGCTCACGCCCGACGACCTGGACCGGCACGCGGCAGCGTTCGGCATTAAGTGCGATGACGCAACTTACCGGCGCGCGGTTTTGAATTTAATAAAAGGGAAGATTTCATTGCTTAAACAATTGCCGGAGCGGTGCGGCTATTTCTTCACGGAAGATTTTCCATTTGATCCGGCGGCGGTTGCCAAGTCACCGGTCGATCCGGTGCAATTGGCCAAGCTCAAGGACCGCTATGCCGGCTTACCGGTCTGGGATGCGGCGGCGCTCGAAGCCGGCCTCAAGGCGTTGGCTGGCGAGTTGGGCGTGAAACCCGGCCAATTGATCCACCCCTGCCGGCTCGCGGTCTCCGGCCAATCGGTCGGGCCGTCGTTGTATCACATGCTCGAAGTCTTGGGACGCGACCGGGTCCTGGGCCGGTTACAACGGTTCAAATCATGACGACCGCGAATAAAATCACCATCTGCCGGATCCTGCTAATCCCGGTGTTCATCTGGTTAACGCTGGATTACATCCGCGACTCGCAGCGCGGCGAAGGCTTGGAATTGCAACGCTGGCTGGCGTGCGGCGTGTTCGCGTTGGCCTCGATTACCGACGCCGTGGACGGCTACATCGCGCGCCGGTACAAACAAAAAACGGAGCTCGGCACTTACCTCGATCCATTGGCGGACAAGCTGCTATTGGTGTCGGCGCTCGTGTTGCTGAGTGTTCGGTTCAAACAGGAATCACCGTTTGAACTTTTGCCATTATGGTTCCCGGTGCTGGTGATCAGCCGCGACCTGATCATTCTGGGCGGGTTTATTTTGATTCACATCATCACCGGCCATTCCAAAGCCACGCCGCGGCTGATTGGCAAAGCGGCCACGCTTTGCCAGATGATTACGCTCGGCTGGGTGCTGCTCCAGATTCATCATCCGCCCGTCAAATGGCCGTTGTACGCCGCCGGCTTTTGCACCTTTATCTCCGGCATCTGGTACATCCTCGACGGCATCAAGCAGCTCAACGCCCACGAACAGAATAAATAGCGCGCCTACCGGGGCCGGCTGAAGGAAAATGGCGGCGGCGCCACCGGCAACAAGCGGCGCGGCGTGCCGTGTCCGTTGAGGATGATGCGATTCATGATCACCCGCGTCGCCAACCGGGCGAGCTTTTGCAAATCTTTGGGCGAACATCCTCCAACACCAGCAGTTGTCGGTTTCAGTTGATCCACGATCCCCTCCTTGTTGACCTGCAGTTTAAGCGCAACCCGACCGGAAATAAAGCCCGAAATCGTGTTGAATCAGCGCACCGCTTCTTCTACGCTGCCGGCTGTGATGAACATTGCCGGTCTGATTGACCACACACTCCTCAAGCCCAACGCCACCACCACCGACATCGAACGATTGTGTCAAGAAGCCGCGCACCATCACTTCCATTCCGTCTGCGTCAACCCAGTTCACGTCAGTCTGGCCGCCGCATTCCTGCAAACCACGCCGGTCAAAGTTTGCACCGTCATCGGTTTCCCACTCGGCGCCAACCTCACCGAAACCAAAGCCGCCGAAACCCGCGCCGCCATTCGCGATGGCGCCCGCGAAATTGACATGGTCCTCAATATTGGCGCGCTCAAAGCCGGCAACCACGCCGCCGTCCTCGCCGACATCCAAGCTGTCGTCAAAATCTGCCACGCGGCACACGCCCTTTGCAAAGTCATCTTCGAAACCTGCCTGCTCACTGATGCCGAAAAGACTCGCGCCTGTGAACTCTGCATTACCGGCGGTGCCGACTTCGTCAAAACCTCCACCGGCTTCAGCACCGGCGGCGCGACTGTTGACGATGTCGCGCTCATGAGCCGGCTGGTAAAACCGCACGGCCTCGGCGTCAAAGCCTCCGGCGGCATCCGGTCGCTGGCCGATTTCCAAAACATGGTGACGGCCGGCGCCACGCGCATCGGCACCAGCAGCGGCATCAAAATCCTCCACGAAGCGGCCGGCACATGAGTGCGTTCGTTCCACTGCCGGCCGACGAGCAAATTGTCATCACCTGGCCGACGCCGAACCGGCAACTCTTCATCGCACCGGATAAATTCTTCGCCCGGACGCGTGTCAATCCGGACTTCGGCAAGCCCGGCTGGACGCGCGACTGTGGCCGGCGGTTTCATCGCGGCTGCGACATCGCGCCGGTCAACGTCACGCCAACCGGCCAAACCACTCGCGTCATCTTCACCGACTGCGCCACCGGCAAAGATTTTGCAAGCGACGAGCCAACCTTTATTCCCCACGACGCAGTCTTTGCCGTTTTCCCAGGTCAGATCATCGAAGCCGTTACCGATGAATCCGCCTCGGATTTTGGCCGGCATATCGTCATCGAACACTGCTGGCCGGTTACCGGCGCAAAATTCTTCACGCTTTACGGCCATCTCGCTGAGCTAAAAACCGGTAACTGCATCGGGCGCATGGGCCGGACCTCCCGGAGCGCTGACGCGCGGAACTGGATGGCAATCGCGCCGCATCTGCATTTTGAAGTCAGGAATGCCGCCGGTAATGCATACGACCCGGTCGAATTTCTGAAACGGTTTTTGCCGCGTTAATCCATCACGAATTCACGCTCAAGAGTTAGGAATTGCGGTAGGGTTACACCCCATAGCGTAGGATCAGCGCACCGGCGTATGTTGCTTCCAATCAGAAATCCTAAACTAAAGTAATCGAAAGAAGGAAGCCGAATGAAAGTAACATACACAGTAGCGCTCGTAGTAGCGGTGGCCGCCCTCGTAGGCAGCAGCATGCCGTTGCGCGCATCCGAGATGGATGACCGCATTGAGTCCTCGTTTAAGAAAAGCTACGTCTATAAGACGTATTTGAAAGACGAACACATCACGATTATCTCCAAGGATGGAGTCGTCACCTTGTCAGGCGACGTGTTTAACGACACCCACAAACCGATGGCCCAAGATGTCGCCGAGGCATTACCCGGAGTCAAGAACGTGGACAATCGCATCGAACTCAAAGGCGAACAGGCCACCGCGAACTCGGACACGTGGATCAGCATGAAAGTGAAAGGTGCGCTCGTGTACCATAACAACGTCAATGCCCACAGAACGGAAGTGTTTGTGAAAGATGGCATCGTGACGTTGAAAGGTGAAACCGCCAATCAGGCCCAAAAGGAACTGACCGCCGAATTCGCCAAAGATGTCACCGGCGTCAAAGAGGTCAAAAATGAAATGACGGTGGCCGCCAACCCGGAAAAACCGAGTCAAACAATTGGCGAAGCTATTGATGACGCGTCGATCACCGCCGAGGTCAAGGGATCATTGCTGGCGCATCGCTCAACGAGCGCGCTCAACACCAAAGTTACGACGCTTGATGGCGTGGTCACATTGGGTGGCAATGCCAAGAATGCTGCTGAGAAGGACCTGGTCACCAAGCTCGTCACCGACATTAGCGGTGTCAAGAGCGTGGTCAACAACATGGCTATCGACAAGATCGTCACAACGAACGACTAGAGATTAATTCCTAGCCGGCTGGTGTGAGTTATTCAGCGCACACCGGCCGGCCGAGGAAAACAAAACAAACTGAAAGCGAAAATCATATGCTATGGACAATTGCTGTCGTACTGTTGGTTCTGTGGGCGCTGGGACTGGTGACGAGTTATACAATGGGCGGATTTATTCACGTTTTGCTCGTGGTTGCCGTTGTTGTGGTGCTGGTCAGGATCATTCAGGGTCGCCCGGTTGTGTAAGAAATGATGAACTGAGAAAAGGAAATAAGAGGTTAAAAAATGAATTCCAAAACAATTGCCGCCATCCTGATCACGCTCGGCCTCGTAGTGCTCGCGTACTCTGGAATCACGTTCACGACTCCAGGCAAGTCAGTTGATTTCCTTGGAATGCACTTCGAGACCACCCACAGCCACTTTATCCCACCGGTCTTCGGCGCGATCACGCTGGTCGGTGGCATCGTGCTGCTGGTGGCCACTCCCAAGCGGGACTGAAGAAGGCTGATGATGAAGCCAATTGAACAATTGCCAACAGAGGTGGAAATCCGGCAACGCGCGCTCGAAATATTTCTGGCCCGCGGCGGGCGACCCGGCCACGAGATTGACGACTGGCCGCAAGCGGATACGAGTTGGCGCAGTTGCCGGTGCAGCATCTCGCCAAGCTGGCCGCGCCGAAATCCAAACGCTCGAATCTCGCAGTGGCCGAGATGGTGCAAGTCGCTCTGCTCATCAGCGGCGGCCTGTAATTGCACGGCGAGCTGAGGGTGGAGAGCAAGAGAACGAGCAAAGGCAAGAACGTTTCGCACTCCCACGAGGTAGGGTTTTACCCCATAGACGGTTGGCAGGATTCGGCGGAATGTGACAGTGAAATGACGAAGCAAAACCTGACTAGGTTGTCGCGTAAATATGCGACGGCATTGCGGGAACATTTGAAGCAAAATTCGCAGGCAAGCTTGTCGCCGGCATTGAGGCTGGGCCGGCAAGCCGCCGCGTTGAAGTTGGAGACGTTGGATGTAGCTCGGATGCACGCCGCCGCGCTCGCCACACTGGAAGCCGCCAGTAGCAAAGATGGGATCATTGAACGCGCGGAATTGTTTTTTTCCGAAGCCATCACACCAATTGAAAAGACGCATCACGTCGCACTCAAAGCCAATGTCCGCCTGAATCAATTGAACAAAACGCTGGGCCGGCGCATGGTGGATTTGGCCTCCTCCCAACAGTCTTTGCAGCAGCGCATCGGCCAGCGCAAATCTGCGGAACAGGCGCTCAAGACGAGTACCGGCAACTATGCGCGTTTGGTGAAAGAGTCCGGGCTGTTACAGAAATCTTTGCGGAATCTGACGCACCAAATTTTGTCGTCGCAGGAAACGGAGCGCACGAAGATCAGCCGGAATTTGCATGATGAAGTCGCGCAAACGTTACTGGGGATCAATGTCCAGTTGCTCACGCTGAAACAGGCGACGGCAATCAACTCGGCGAACCTGAAGAAAGAGATTGCCAGCACACAGCGATTGGTGAAACAATCCGCCAGACTGATAGAGCGGTTTGCCAGTGAATTTGGTAATTAATATGACACGGAAACTTACCGGATTAACCCGCCACTATGTGACGGTCTTGCGCCGACACATCAAGCCCGGTGCGCCGGCCAGCACCGCGGCGGCCAAAAAATTCGGCCGGCAGGCGATGGCTGCTGATCTGGAGACGCTGGACTTGGCGAAGATTCACGAGCAGGCATTGATCACGCTCGTCTTGCCGGAATATTCCGCGGAAACCCGAGCGGCCATGATCAGGCGGGCGGGAAGTTTTTTTGCCGAGGCCATCACACCGATTGAGCAGACGCATCGGACCGCGCAAGAGGCGAACGCCCATTTGAAGCGCATGGTCACGGCGCTGCACCAGCGCAGCTCAGACTTGGTCATTTCGAACCGGCATTTGAAACAGGAAATTGTCCAGCGCAAGACGGCGGAGAAATCTCTCCGCAACAGCGAGCGCCACTACAGCGAGTTGTTAGAGCAGTCACAACTTTTGCAGGAACAATTGCGATATTTGTCCCGGCAACTACTTTTGGCGCAGGAGGAAGAACGCAAGAAGATCAGCCGCGAGCTCCACGATGAAATCGCCCAGACCTTAACCGGTATCAATGTCCGACTAGCGGCGCTGAAAGCCGAGGCCACGGTCAATACCAAAGGCCTGCAACAGAAAATCTCCAGTGCGCAACGGATGGTGGAGAAATCGGTGGATATTGTCCATCGGTTTGCTCGCGAATTACGCCCGACGGTGTTGGATGACTTAGGGTTGATCCCGGCCTTGCATGCGTTTGTAAAAACCTTTTCGAAACAGACCGGGATTCATGTGCATCTAACGGTTTACGCGGGAGTAGAGCAACTGGACAATGCCAAGCGCACCGTCCTTTTTCGGATTACGCAGGAAGCATTGACCAATGTCTCCCGCCACGCGCACGCCAGTAAAGTGGATGTGAGCATTCAGAAATTGCCGTCCGCCGTGGGCGTGACTATTCATGACAACGGCAAGTCATTTCAAGTGAAACGCATCTTACATGCCAAGACCAAAAAACGTTTGGGATTGCTTGGCATGCGCGAACGTATCGAGATGGTCGGCGGCAAGTTGTGCATCGAATCCGCACCTGGTCAAGGCACCACCATTTGCGCTAAGATTCCATTTGCCAACAACAAACGGGGATAACCCTTATTTATGAAACAAATCACCGTGCTGTTAACTGAAGACCTCCTGATCGTCCGCGAGGGATTGCGGAAATTATTGGCGACTGAATCTGATATCGAGGTGGTTGGCGAAGCAGAGACCGGCCGGCAAGCAGTAGCCTTGGCTAAAAAACTGCGGCCTGCAGTCGTCGTCATGGACATTGCGATGCCGCTCCTGAACGGATTGGAAGCCACCCGGCAAATTCGCCATGCCATTCCCGGCACAAAGGTGCTGATCCTTTCCGCACATAGCGATGATGCATACGTCGAACAAGCGATAGCGTTCGGCGCCGTGGGATTTCTCCTCAAACAAACTTCCGCACACAATTTGTCCAAGGCGATTCGGGAAGTGTGCAGCGGCAAAACATTTTTTAGTCCCGAAGTTGCCAAGCGCCTTCACGATCCGAAGACGCCGGTTGGCAGCAAGCCGCACCGCAAGCGCGTCGCCCGCCTGAGTTTGCGCGAATTGGAAGTGCTCCAATTGATTGCCGAAGGCGAGCCCAATAAACAAGTGGCCGATGAGCTGAGCATCAGTATTAAAACTGTCGAGAAACACCGGCAAAGCCTCATGCAGAAACTGAACCTCCACGATGTGGCTGGTCTCACCCGCTATGCCATCGGTGCCGGCATTATCGAAAGCAGCGTCCAGCTCACGATCGTCTAGTTGTTGGAATTTGAATCTCTGAAGTCTCGAATGGGGTGAACACCCCATTGCGACCACACGGTTACCCGTGCTTATTAACTTGCCGTAAGAAATAAACCGGCAAGTCAACTGCTGCCAAGGAGACCGACTATGAAAACGATCGCAGGTTTGTGGATTGATCATCGCAAGGCGGTGATCGCAATTGTCTCGCCAGAAGGAGAACAGACGTTGGAGATCGAATCCAACGTTGAGAAACAGCCGGGCCGGTTTGCGGGCGTCCGCTCAACGACCCCCTATGAAGCACAGCAAGTGCCGGCCGATGATCGCCGTGAGCAAGAGTTTACGGGCAAACTCCACGCTTACTACGACAATGTGATTGCGGCAATTCGTGATGCCGAATCCATTCTGATCTTTGGTCCTGGCGAAGCCAAGGGTGAACTCAAGAAGCGTCTTGAACACGCCAAGCTCGGAAAACACATCATCGCCATTGAAACGGCTGACAAGATGACGGATGGCCAGATTGCGGCGAAAGTCCGTGAGTACTTTCACAAATCGAGTCCGGCAAGCTGATGAAAATTGAACCACCAAACACGAACTCAAAGAAGAAAAAAGTCCTGCGTGCCGAATGCGCCGAGTCACCGACCATCGATCTTGAGCTTGTCACACCGGCAATTGATGTGCCGGTGGCGGCTGACCAAGTTATCCTCCAGCAGGAGTTGGTCGCACAGAAAGACGATTACCTGCGCCTTGCCGCCGATTTCGACAACTTCAAAAAGCGCACCCGGCGCGATTCCGAGCAACAAGCTGCGGTTCAAAAAGAAGCCTTCATTGCCGATCTGCTGCCCATTATCGACAATCTCGAACGCGCTCTGGCATCCGGACGCGCCAGTTCCTCTGAGCAGTTGCATCAAGGTGTGACAATGACGCTGCAACAATTAGACCAGTTACTCCAGCGCCATGGTATCGCGGTTGTTGAGGATGTTGGTCGGCCTTTCGATCCCCACCGGCATGAGGCCGTTTCCGTGCAGCACGACCCCAATCAATTGGATCAGATTATCATCGAAGTCCTCCAGCGTGGCTACTGTCATGGCGATAAAGTATTTCGCCCAGCCAAGGTCATTGTGAATGATCTGAGCCAAGCTCCCGGAGCCAGCCATGCCGGTTGAATTCAAGGATTACTACAATGTTCTCGGCGTGGCCCGCAATGCGAGTGATGCGGAAATCAAAAAAAACTTTCGCAAGCTCGCCCGCAAATATCATCCGGACGTTGCCAAGGATAAAAGCACGGCCGAAGAGAAGTTTAAGGAACTGAACGAGGCCAATGAAGTTCTGAGCGACCCGGAAAAGCGGCGCAAGTATGACGAGCTGGGCGCAAACTGGAACCATCCTGAACGGCAACCGGCCCAGCCGCCGGGCGGATTCAGCGGCGGTCCTGAAGAAGGTTCGGAATTCCATTTTGATGGCACGGGCTTCAGCGATTTCTTCGAGCAATTCTTCGGCAGTCGCGGTCGCCCCGCCGGTGGTTCCCGACGAACACGGGGCGCCGACATGGGCGGCGAACAATTCGCCCAACGCGGCCAGGACATCGAAGGCGACATTCTGGTGACGCTTGACGAAATTTTGCACGGTTCGACGCGCACGATCAACCTGCAGCGGGTTGATCCGCGCACCGGAACATCAACGGTGCAGACGTTGCGGGTAAAAATCCCGCCCGGCGTCCGGGAAGCGCAGCTCATCCGTCTCACCGGCAAAGGCCAGGAAGGCAATGGCGGGGGCGAATCGGGTAACCTCTATTTGCGCGTGAAGTTCGCCCAGCACCCCGATTTCCGCGTGCGGGGTGCCAACCTGTATTACGATTTGGAGTTGGCACCCTGGGAAGCGGTGCTGGGGGCCACGATCCACATCGCGACTCTGGATGGAACCGTCTCCCTGCGAATTCCCGCCGGCACAGCCGCTGAACAGCAATTTCGTTTGCGCGCCAAAGGCTTGCCGACCGGCGCTGGAACGCGGGGCGACTTGTATGCCATTGTGTCCATCCAATTACCGGCGCAGCTAACGCCTGAACAGAAAGCCCTCTGGGAACAGTTGGCCAGAAAATCCACATTCAACCCGAGGAAGGGCTCATGAAGAAACAAAAAGTTTCTGACAGCGCAGCGTGCCTTTCGATTGAAGTCTTTCAACCGCGGCCAAACGTTTTCTACAGCCTCGATGCAACCGCGCATCTCGCGGGTGTCCCACGCCGGTCCCTGCTGATCTATTGTCGTGCCGGCTTGGTTCGGCCAGTTGTTCAACCGCCGTATGGGGTGATGGAGTTTACGGAAGAAGCAATTTACACCGTGCGGCAAATCGAGCACCTGCGGTTAGCTCGCGGTCCCGATTTGGATTGGCTCAAGACCATGTTCGATCTGCTTGAGGAAGTGGAGCGACTGCGCGCCGAGTTGCGCTTTTTGCGCAACTATTGAAAACCAAGTACCCAAAAAATGGCAAGCGCCTGACCACTCAACATCGTGATGGGGTGAACACCCCATTGTACCGCTAAACTTACAAGTTTATGTTCAGATTATGAAACTAATCAACGTCGGCAACAATGTGAAAGTTGAACAATCATGAAAATATTCAAAGTCGCAATCTTACCCGTATGTATCTTGGCCGCCGTAACTTTATTTCAGGGGTGTGCCTTGCTGTTCGTGGGCGCGGTTGTCGGCGGGGCGACCTACGGCACTGTGAAGTACGTGGGCAATACATTGCAAGTAACCCACGAAGTCTCCTTGGACAATGCGTGGCACGCCGCCAACGCCGCATTAAAAACAATGGAGTTTCCCGTGACGTCATCGCAGAAGGACGCGTCGTCGGGCCACGTGGTGGCTCGCAACGCTCGCGAGCAACGCGTAAACATCGACCTGTTGCGCGAAACCGAGAAAGCCACACAAATCCGGATCGCCGTGGGGACCTTCGATACCACAGCCAACCGAGCAGCCGCGCAGCAGATTTATGATGCGATGAAAACGCGGTTTTAGCCAAGAATCCGCGCTACCGGTCTTCGCCGTTTCAATGTCGATCACGAGTGGAACAACACCGTGTTGTCCCCACTAGTCCGAAACGGAAAAAACCGGCAGGTAGTGATCGGTCGCGGTCAAGGCGAGGACGGCCAGCGCGGTTGAATAGAGCGGACCGGCCTCCGCCTCGTCGAGCGAGTGTGGTGGCACCGGCCAACTGCCGTCCGCGTTTTGGAGTTTCGCCAGCAACCGCTCATCGAACCCCTGCCCAACTTGCGCGCAGAAGAACATGGCGTGATAAAAATACTCGTCGTCCCACGTGACCGGCTGCGTGGTAAGCAAATCCAAGGACTTCTCCTCGTAATGCCCGCACATCCGCAACGCCAGCACCGCCGCCGCCGTCCGACCGGCAGTCGGAAATCCGCCGGGCTGATAGGCGAAGCCGCCGCGCGGATGTTCGCACCGTTGGAGGTAATGCGCCGCTCGCTCGAACGCTTCCCGCGGCACGTGCAGCCCGGCATCGAGTGCCGCGCGTAACGCTGCCACTTGCCAGACCGTCACCGCCAAATCGCTGTCAGTTGAATCCGGGTAGTACCGCCAGCCGCCGGCGTGTAAATCCCCTTTCGGCACCGTCTGTGCCCGCAAGATTAACTCGACCGCCTTCGTCAGCCGGGGCCGCACGCCGGTCTCGCGATGCACCATGCCGGTGACCTCGGCCAACAGTAACGTCGTCACGCCGTGCCCGTACATCAGCGCCCCGCCGTTGGTGAACGCGCCGTCCGCCGTCTGCTGCGTCAACACATACCGGACGCCGCGGTCAATCACCGCGCCGTAGCCGGGCGACGCCGGCACATTGCCGGCCGAGAGAAAGGCGAGCACCGGCAACGCATTCAACGCCGCGTTCGTACTCCACGAACCATCGGCGCGCTGCTCGCTGGCCAGCCAGGCCAAACCGCGCGCGACTTCATTCGACGCCGCAAAGGTGGCCGGGCACAACAGCAAGATCAAGACGCAAACCTTCATCGCCAGAACTGTAGCAAAGCTCCGCCCCCGTTGCCCGCTGAAAATATCCGGTAACATTTCTGCGGAATTGCCCAAATCGCGGCGAGCCGTCTGTTGTTGACGGCAATTCTTGGCCTGAATAAACTCCGCCGCATGGCAAAGGAATCCGAGTAGCGCGCGACCGCGATGAAACCCTCGGTGCGCGCGTGGCCGTTTGAATCAAAGTACCTTCGCGACTTCGCGGTGGTCGAGGAACGCCACAACGGCTTGCGCCTCTTCCCGGCCACCGACCAACTCCCGCTCCTCTCCCAAGCCATCACCCGCGAGTTCGAATACGGCCTCACCTCGCGGTTGGCGCACACCGACAGTCGCGCGGATAACTGGCGCAAACTCTGCCTCTGGAACGCCGCCGACTCGTTCTGTCAATACCTGAACAGCGCCCGGCCCGACCATCTGCACGTGCAGCCCTACTACACCCCGGAGCTGCTCACGCAGGTGGCCATCGTCCAACAAGTCACGCGCAGCACCCCACAGGGCAATCACCACTGGTTCCGCTACTTTCGCGACCGCGCCTTCCTCCCGGACATCCATCTCGGCGGCAAACGGGTCATCTTCACCACCCATGCCATCGACCGCTACGCCCAGCGGGCCGACGAATCCAATCGCGATCCAGTCAATCGGCTGCTGACGGACTTCTGGCACAAAGTGCCGTTGATTCTCCACCTGAACGCCAACACGCCGGCCTTCGTGTTTCATGCCAGCGGCACCCTTGCCGCCATGCCCTTCCAGATGGCGAGCGAAGAGATCATCTGCCTGACCACGCTCACCCCCAACGAAATCAGTTCGCTGGCGCCGTACGACCAGCCGCTCCGGTCGCATTTCCATTACGGGCCGCAACGCCCCACGACCGGCAGCACCAACTTTGATCTGACCAAACACGCCGACGGGTTGATCCAAAAGTGGCGGGACAAAACACCCCGCGAGGACTTGCGTAAGGCCTACGACATCCTCAGTCATCTGAGTTGGACGAAGCATGTGCAATTCACCCCGGACCGGTTGCGCACGCAAGGCTGCACGCCCGAGTCCGCCCTCGTCTTCTATGATGGCGTCCACGGCCCAACCGTCCTCACCACGCACACGACGCCGCCGCCCGTCCCTGCCAAACCCGCGCCGGTTGGCTTGCCACGCTCCTAGCGTGGTCAGTCTGAGTTGCGGAGAACCGCTCCTGTCCCGGTCGGCTTGCCACGCTACGAGCGTGGTCATACTAGCTTGTCGAAGGGTCTATTTGCTTTGCCGCTTGCGCTTCGGCTTGGCGGCGGCAACCAACGGGGCAGTGATCTTCTCGTAGAGGGCGAAGAGGTACTCGACGCGGTGACGGTCGCTCTCAAATGCTTCGGGCCGGTAACAGCGATCCACGGCGCGGTCGAGGGCTTGATGCGCTTTCAACAGCGGCGCGGGCATCGTCAACGGATCGTACAAATCCGCCAGCGTCGAAGTCGGGTACTGCGCCCGCGCCTCCAACACCGCCTGCGCCGCCGCTTCCACCGCCGCCCGCTGCTTCGGCGTCGCGCTCTCCGGCCACGGATAGTTGTTGTAAACCATACTGCCGGAATACCGGTAGTCTGACTTCAACCGACCGCCGACTTGCCGCACCCAAGCCATGTGCATCGCTGACGTGAGAGTGCCAAAGAGATAAAGGCTGTCAGACGGTACGAGGAAATTGGTGTTCGCGGAAATCACGTCCGGCAACATGAAACCAATCGGGATGTAGTTGCGGCGCTCAGATGAGACTTCCGGGATGAGGATGTATTTCGTTGCTGGCTGTGAAATGTAGAAGAACCGCGTCGGCGTCTGCGCGGCCTTGCGGGTGGGCGCGGCAGTGCTCTTGGCGCGAAACTCCTTCACGGCTTCAACACGCTTCATCACTTCCGGTAAGGAGCGAAGCTCCGCCGGGCTGGCGTCTTTGAGCCAAAGACACCAGCGCATGTTGCCGTTGATGAACTCTTCGGAGCCGGTGAAGCGTTTGAGGAACTTTGCAGCTCCCGGTTCGACTGCCAGCAGTTGCTTCTTTTCGGCGTCGGTGAGGATGAAGTTACCGCCGTCAGAGGGCTTGTTGCCGCAGCGCATTTCCGGCACGTCGGCCAGCGGCTTAGTGCGTTTGGTGACGAAGCTGTCCGAGCCGGGCGTCAAGTAGGGGCTGATGTTCGTGGCGTCGCTGACGACGGGATGCTCCGGGTCGGTGTCGTAGTCGTAGATGCGTTTGTTGCCGGTATCAGATGCGCCGAAGCCGATGATGACGACGTGGACGTGGGCTTTGCCACGCGCCTCGCTTTCCCACGCAAAGGTGCGGTGTGCGAAGTGAATCTTCACCCGGTAGCGGCCAAAGAGCAGTCCCCAGACGACCGGTACTTGTTCGCCTTGCGTGATGGAGTTTGTGGCAACGAAGCCAACGCGGACTTGCGTGCCCTGAATGTACTCAGCGGCTCGGTAGAACCACGACACGACGTAATCCATGTCACCGATGTTCTTGAAGTCGCGGAACACAACGGCCATGTCACCGCGTTGATCTCCGTTCTGGTAATGCTTTCCGACGAACGGCGGGTTGCCAAGGATGAAGGAGCACTCGGCGGGCGGAATGACCTCGCACCAATCCATGCGGAGCGCGTTACCGGGAACGATGTGCGGGGAGGCGCGGAGCGGGAGGCGTTGGTACATCTGGCCAAAGGCTTGCGAGAGCATGACGTTGGCTTGGTGGTCGGTCAGCCAGAGCGCGACTTCGGCAATGCGCGCCGGGAACTCTTCGATCTCGATGCCGTAGAACTGGTGGACGTTGAGCTTGGAGAGCTGGTTGACGGCGTCGAGCGACATTTCGTGTTGCGCGCCGTGGAGTTCGAGGAGGACTTCGAGTTCGAGTTTGCGGAGTTCCCGGTAAGCGATGACGAGGAAGTTGCCGCAGCCGCAGGCGGGGTCGAAGAAGCGGAGTTTGCTCAGCTTGTCCTGAAACTCTTGGAGGCGCGCTTGCCGGCGGGTGGACTTGTCGGTTTTGGTCGTCTCAAACTCGGCGCGGAGATCGTCGAGGAAGAGGGACCGGATGAGTTTGAGGATGTTTTTCTCGGCGGTGTAGTGCGCGCCGATCTGGCGGCGTTCCTTGCTGTCCATGATGCCTTGGAACAGCGAGCCGAAGACGGCGGGTGAGATGGTGTCCCATTGGAAGCCGCAACAGGCGAGCAGACCGTTGCGCATGTCGGCGTTGAAATCGGCGAACGTCAGCGATTCCTTGAAGAGATCGCCGTTGACGTAAGGGAACTGGGCGAGTTCTTCGTCGAGGTTTTTCTGGCGCTTGCCGGTGTCGGTGTTGAGGACGCGGAAGAGTTGTTCGAGGCGGACGCCGAGGTCGGAGCCGTCGGGCGCGGTGCGGTCGCGGATGAACAGCTCGAAGGCTTTTTGCGGGAAGATGCCGTTGTCCTCGGCAAAGAGGCAGAAGAGGATGCGGACGAGGAATTGCCGGAGTTCGTGCCCGGTATAGCCGCCCGCGTCGAGGGCGTCGTGGAGTTGGCACATCAACTCGGTGGCTTCGAAGTTGGCGGGGTCTTCGGGGTTGAGCTTGTGCTGCGTGTAGCCGGCCATGAAGGCGAAATGCCGGACATGTTTGTGGAGGTCGGCGAGCGGAAACTCAATGGTGGACGGGAGGCGTTTCAGTAATGGCGCAGCGGGGTCTTCTTCCGGCTCAAGGTCGTGGAGCGCGATGCGCGCGAAGTCCGTGACCAACAACCAGCGGGGCAATTCCTTGTCGCGGCCGGAATCTTGCAGACCACGGATGTAAGCCATGCCTTGAGCGTGGGCTTTCCCAAGATCAGCCCCGGCGGACTTGTGTTCGACGAGCAGCTTGCCGGGCCAAAACAGGTCGATGAAGCCCCAGTCGCCGGAGAGTTTCTTGACCGGTTCCTCATAGAGCGCGACATGCCGGCGGCGGAGCCCGAAGACGCTGAAGAACTCGTTCCAGAAAGTTTGCCGCTCGGCGGCTTCGCGCGTTTCGCCTTTCCATTCCTTGCTGAAGGCGATGGCGCGGTGGCGAATCTCATTCCATGAAAGAGGCATGCCCGCGCAGTCTATGCCTTCGGCCGGATTTCGACAAGCACCATAGGGTAAAAAATAATTTCAACTGTCCGGCGCACCGGACACTTTTTTTGTCATAAATCGGGGCCGTGATACCGGATTACAACGCGGCGATAAAAAAATTTGTGCAGATGTGGGTCGATAAACTCAGTTATCGAAAACTCGCGAAACGCTGTCACATTTCTCCGGGCGCGATCTATGGTATTTGCCTAGAAAACCGCAAAGCTTCCTCAGATACGCTCTCCAAACTTGAGCATTATCTGCAATGCGAGCTCGATGTTATCAGAGGCCTTCGCCCTTGTCTCAAAAACTGCCCCAATTGCGAGATGGCCCAGTCATGATTTCCCCCTTTTCCAAGCAAATCCAGCATTCCTTGTCGCCGGGGAATCATAAAATGGCGCCACGGAATCATAAAATGGTGCCGCGCAATCATAGAATGGTGCCGCTGAATCATAGAATGGTGCCAATGTCCGGCAGAATGGTGCCACTGGACGATAAAATGGCGCCGCGCAATCATAGAATGGTGCCACTGGATCATAGAATGGCACCAATGTACGGCAGAATGGCGCCATTGTCCGGCAACTTGGCGCCAATAAATGATTCCCGGGTAAGCCCAATCTGCGCCCAGTGGCCAGTCATTTCCAGCCCGGCACCAGTTGATTTTCAAAATGTCCGTTCAACCCAAAACCAAAGGAGATGCTCATGTCCCTGACTGAATACATGCCCACTGATGATCAAAGCAAAGCAGTGTTGTTCCTCCAGTTCGCCGCCAATATCGGCGCGCAATTGACCGCGCTTAACTTGCAGGCCACTGATCCGGATATTGTGCAACAAGCTCTCGACGCGACCCGGTTCCGCGCGTTGGTGGATTTCGGGGTGACGATGCAGAGCGCGTCGCAATCTTGGACGGCGAACAAAAATCATGAGCGCGACGGCGGCGATGTCACGCCATCCACCGTGACGCTGCCGGTGTTGCCGCTGAATTTTCCCGCCGCCGTGCCGCCGGGCATCGTCCCGCGCTTCCGCGCGTTGGCCAAACGCGTCAAGGCCTGCTCCGGTTACACCATCGGCATCGGCGAAATGCTCGGCATCGAGCGCGCCCAAGGCCAAGTCGCCAGCGTGATGGCCACCGACGGCCCGACCCCGGTCTTGCGCGGCAAGGCATTGGATACCGGCGGCGCAGAACTCAAATCCAACAAGGGCGATGCCGAAGCGGTGGACTTGTATTGCAAACGCGACACCGACGCAGACTTTGTGCGCCTCGACCGCGTGCTGCATTTCCCGTACATTGACAGCCGCCCGCTCCTTGTGGCCGGTAAGCCGGAGAAACGGGAGTACCGCGCCAAGTTCATCCGCCAGAACCAGCCCTACGGCAACATGAGCGCCAGCATCACCATCATCGTCAGTGCCTGAAAGGATGGCCCGGGCGCAGTCGGTGGATGGCGTCCCCCAGCCAAAAAGAAACATGCCGTCGCCGGCCAGCCGGCCGCGCCCGTCCCGCCGGTCGACCCCACGGCGGACGCGTACCGGATCGCCGGCTACACCGACGGCCTTGTCGGCGCGGCCAAGCCCGGCTGCGACATCCTCAAACCGCATTGGAACTCCGGCTTGAAATGGCCAGACAAAACCAATCCCCTCCCCACTGACCCGCTCTGGGGTGCCGGCGTCAGGGGCGGCCTCAAGTGGGACGGCACCTTTTACCGGGACGTGACCCGCTATCCCGCCGGCGGTCAATTATTCTGGAGCGCGTACTTCAAACCCGGCAGCGCGCCCGGCGATAAGAATGGATACTGGTTCAATTTCGGTTCCGGCTGGAGTCATCTAGCCAACGACGATTGTTCCCAAATCCTCACCGGTGCCAGCCAGCGCATTTATTGGGACAGCAATACCGGCCATTGGAAACTGGTCATCGAAGCGACCATGTTCGTGACCTACGCCGTGGTGAACGTCTGGACCGGCCAGAAACAAGCCGGCAACAATCCCGCCGGCGTTTTCACCCGCGTGGGTGGCTGCGACCCGGTAACGCTGCTAACTGTGGAGGAACAATTGTAGGGCACGCTATTGCGTGCCAATTCATCAATCCAACAGGCACGCAATAGCGTGCCCTACCAAAGGAAACCATGCCCTTCGATCCCAACGAACCCCAAGCCAACGAAATAACGGACGCCGATGTTATCCGCGACCAACTCAACGCTCTCAAAGCCCTGATTGACGCTGTACCGGTGCCGGCGGCGGAAACCGATCCCGTCTTTAACGCCAGCGAAGCCGCGCAGCTTGTGCCCGGTGACAAGAACAAGCTCGATAACGCCGTGCAGCCTGGGAGCAATGTCAGCCAGCTCACCAATGATGCCAAGTATCTCGTCAATCCCATGTCCACCAATGCGCCGGGCGACATGGTCTATACCATGTGGTCGGACAGTTCGCCCGGTGCGGTCATGAACGCGCGGTTGCCGATTGGGACGGCCGGGCAAATTCTCGCAGCCGTGCCCGGCTGGCAGAATGGGACGGGTGTATTTCCCGGGTGGATTGACCCCGCGTCCATCACGACCTTCTCGCCCAACGATCCCACCAAGTGGGCGAGTTCGCCGGCGAATCTCAGCGAAGCCGTCAACCGCATGGCCGCCGCTATCGCGACATTGTTGGGGACGCCGATACCTTAAAGACTGAGACCCCTCGACACCCCTTCGGTCAAACTCAGGGCTTACGGCTCACCGGGGTGACAGGCTTTTTCTTTATTTGTTATCCTGAGCGCAGTCGAAGGATCTGCCTGTCGAAACATCTCGTCGTTTCCCCAGACGGAAGGAGCCGAGTTCGACGAGACGCGGGCACGCAAACCCCTCGACAAGCTCGGGATGACAGACTTTTGGATGACAGGCTAGGGCAGGGGATGGACGAGGGTTACTCGTCTTTTTTGCGCTGTTCTTCCTTGCGCTGCTCTTCGGGGTAGATGAGTAGGCGGGTGCGGTTGGTGTCGGTCAGGTCGGATTCGACATCCATTCTTTCCTTGCCGTGCCACAGGGTGATTTTCTTGCCGGTCACGACACCATCGGGCGTTTCAACTTTCGGGTTGCCGGTGAGGATGGCTTTGTCATCGCTGGCGATGTAGTCGGCGCTTTCGCAAGTGGCTTTTTTCTGGTCGATGTGAATTTCGACGGCACCGGTGGAGATGATCTGTTGGATGGAACGGGCTTGATTGGTGACGCCTTCAACGATGTTGTTGGTGCCGCCGAAGAAGACGGTCATCTTGTCGGCACGCAAGGTCAGGCGCGGGTCGATGACGACGACATTGCCTTCGAAGGTGCCGACGTTGTTGACGTAGTCGGATTGCATCCGGTCGCTGTTAATGACGGTGGGTTCGTTGGTGCTGGCGCGGGCGACGCCGGCAAGCAGGAGGGCGAGAAAAAGTGGTTTCATGGTTTGGTGGCGGCGGGTGCGAACAGTGAACTGTCTTTGATAATCATTTGGACGTTGTGGCGGACGGAAATGGTGCTGTTGCTGCTGCTCCATTCGCCGCCGACGCCTGTCAGGCTCATGTTTTCGCGTTCGAGGCGGATCGGCGCGTCGGTGGCGGCGCGACCATGGGCGCGGTCAAGCACGCAGACCGGCGTGGTGAAGACGAAGCTGACTTGGTTGCTGGCGTAAAACTCGGCACGGGCGTTGAGGATGTCCATCAAGCCATCGGGACGGAACGTGGCGCGGTCGCCGGTGAGTTTCCACTGGAGATTGCCGTCGGCATCGCGCTGGGGGACTTCAAACTTTTCGATGTAGCCGGTCGCCGCCGGTGGCTCGGCGCGAACCAAGCTGGTCAGGCATAAGCCGGCCAGCAGCAGCACGAGATATTTGGCGATGGCTTTTTCCCACCGGCCGGTCGCTTTCAAAATTAGTTCGATAACTTCCCGGACCGCGCCATCGCCGCCCTTGCGCCGCGTGATGTAATGCGCAACGGCTTTGACTTCGGCAACGGCATTCGGAACTGCCACCGCCACGCCGGCGCGGCGCAGGACCGGTAAGTCCACGAGTTCATCACCGACAAAACAAATCTCGGCGTCGGTGAGCCGGTGTTCGGCTTTGACGGTCTCGACCAATTCCATTTTATTGACGGGCGATTGGAGAACAATTTTCACGCCGAGGTCGGCGGCGCGTTTGGTGGTGGCGGCCGACGCTCGGCCAGAGACAAAGCCGACCAGCAGCCCGGTCCGCAACGCCATCGCGATCCCGTGGCCATCTTGAATGTCGAAGGATTTGAATTCGTCGCCGGTACTGGTGAAATGGATTTTGCCGTCAGTCAGGACGCCATCGACATCGAGAAGCAGACAGCGAATCTTTTTGAGCCGGCGGCTGAGCGTTGGTTTCATGCCGCTGTGGTTCTTACTCTAAAGCCACGCCGAATAAAAGTAAAACCACCGAAGCCGCTACTTCGTTTTGGCTTCCAGCGCCTGCTTGGCGTCGTCGAGGATGTCCGCGGCGGGCACGATGATTGGCATCACGCCGAGACCGCCGGTGCCGGCAAACATACTGACCGCATTTGCCTCGCTGCCGGTCGATGCGTTACGCATCAAAATGATTCCGAGTGGCGCGCCGGTCAGTGCAAAGACTGGTGAGCCGATGCCGGAGGAACCGCCGGGACTCAGCACGTAAAACGGACGTGGTTTTGTGACCAGCGCATCCACGCGCTCCAGCGAAACCGTGACGACCCGGTTGGCGATCTTGCCAAGCCGGTTGAGGCAGACGACTTCATCGAGCACCTGCGGCTGACCGGACTTGGTCAGATCCAACGCCGGCAATGGTTTGGCCGGCTTCTCAGTTGGACGCAGATAAGCCAAGTCGAGATCCTTGTCGCGCAACACGATTTCCGCCGGCAACTCTGTGTCGTCCGCGAGGATGATTTTCACATCCTTCACTTCGGTATCAACTTTGAATTCCTGTGGCGCCCCGCGTTGCCGGGCTTTCAGCATTGCGCTTGGGTCAATCGTCGTCAGTGAAATCACTGTCAGTCCGCCCGGATCAATCATCGTGCCGACGGCGTCAGTTTTGGATTCGTTTTGCTGGTCGCGTCCGCCAAATGAAATATTGTAACTGACAACCAACCGGACCGTGACGACTGCGTCCTGGTTTTTTGCCAGAATCTTGCGGCCGGCCACGGCACTGTCATCGGCCGTCACGCCGCCGGTTATGGCAAATGCAAGTAAACTGATGCTAAGGAATGTTTTCATGTGGGTTTCCTATTTGACGGTATCCCAGTTGGATTGGAGTTCGAGATACCGGGTGTGAATGCCGCGCAACACGCGCAGCACGACAAACTTTGTTTTCTGGTCGCTGACCGCTTTCATTTGCGCCTGCAACCCGGCCACGTCGGCGACTGGCGCATCGTTGACAAATTGGATGATGTCGTTGACCTGCAAATCGCCAAGCGCTGCCCAGCCGCCGTCCTTGACTTCGGTGACGAGCGCTCCCGGCATGTTTTCCGGTAGGTCGTCGTGGACGCGATCGAAAAAGCTCAAATCGCGGGCGGCGAATTCAAAGTTAAGGTTCTGATATTTCTTCATCTCGCGGTCGAGTTTGGGTGATCGGACCAGTTCGACCGGCAGTTTGAGCAGCTTGCCGGCGCGCATGAGCGTGAACTCCGGTTTGTCACCGACCCGGTATTGCCGGATGCGGTTGGTGAAGACCTCCTCGTCGCCCGGCTGCGATGCCGGGATTTTCTCGCCATCAATCGCCAGCATGAGGTCGCCAGCTTGTAGTCCGGCTTCAGCCGCTGTGCTGTGCGGATAAACCTGCGTGATGCGCACGCCGGTCACGCCGTTGGTGCCGAGCTGTTCAGCCATCTCGCGTGTGATGACCTGCACCGCGACCGGCAACCATGCTTTCCGGGCTTCCAGGCCGGGATCTTCTTGATCGCGGATTCCGACTTTGACGACCGTGAGAAACCGCTCGGCGCGGCGCGTGAATTCCACCGCGACCGGCACCGGGACTTTTTTATCTTTCGTCAGCTCATGCGTCAGGCTGATCAGGTCGGCGACATTGTTGACCGGATTGCCGGCAGCGGTTTTGATCACGTCGTTCGCTTGCAAATTCGGTTTCGCCTCGCCGCCGGGCCCGCCGGTGCGGAGCGAGGTGACGAGCACGCCGTCGCGACTGGCGAGTTTCATTTCCTTGGCGGTCATGAACGAAATGTTTTTGGCGGTCAATCCCCATTGCTTGAATTCGGTTTGTCGAAACACCGCTGGCTCGCGTTCGGCAGTCTGGATTTTAAGCGGCACTTCCTTGCCGGCGCGCAATACGACTGCAACGACTTCCTTGCCAATCGGAATCCCGGCCACCATCAGATTCAGCACCGGCAACTCTTCGTCGAAGCGAACGCTGATGTCTTTGCCGTCAAGCTTCAACAAAATATCATCCGATTGGAAACCAGCCTTTGCTGCTGGTGAATCATCCACGACGCCGCCGACCAACACGCCGTTTGTCTGACCGGCACCTTTCAGCAACGGCTGGATTTCGAGACCGAGCCAACTGCGTTGCACGTTGCCGAGGGCAATAATTTGCTCGGCGGAGTCGCGTGCGAGATTGCTCGGAATTGCACCGCCAAGGCCAAGACTGATTTCGTTGACGCCGATGACGGCGCCGGCCAGATTCACGAGCGGGCCGCCGGAGTTACCGGGAAAAATCTGCGCGTCGTGCGCGATCCAGCGAACGAGTGAGCCGACGTCCTCGCCTTCCAGCGCGAAGCCGCCGAACCGACGGAACATCGCCGGCATGGTCATCTTGGTATTGCTGATGATGCCGCGCGTGACCGATTGCGACAATGCGAGCGGGCTGCCCAGCGCCAAGACCGTGTCGCCGACGGCGATACCGGCGGAGTCGCCCCAGTTCACCGTCGGAAATTCAGCGTGCTTGGCGTTGTCGAGTTTCAGCACGGCGATATCCGTCAACGGATCCGTGCCGACCAGCGTGGCGTCAATTTCTTCGTTATTGGAAAACACGCAGACCAACCGCGTTGCGCGGCCGGCCACGTGATGATTGGTGACGACAAAACCTTGCTTCTTGATGATGAACCCGCTGCCGCTGGCTTCGTATTTCACCTCGCGACCGTCGGCGTAATCAACAAAGACAACCTGAACGCGCACCAATGCCGGCTTCACTCGCGCAATCGCTTGCTCCATCGCCGGCCGCAGCGGATCGAGCGGTTCCTCAGCGAAAGTGACCACCGGCACGGCCAGCAAACAAACCAGCATCAGAAATCGATTCATGGAGCATTCATTGCCACAGCTTGCCGCCCAGCGAAAGTGAATTCGCAATCAGAACGACTGGACGAGATTCGTTTGTCGCGCTATCTTCCGCGGCAAATGAGCCAATATCACGGAATTGATTATCACGTCGGCAACACGCCGTTGATTCGTTTGCGCCGGCTGAGCGAACTCACCGGCTGCGAAATTCTTGGCAAAGCGGAATTCATGAATCCCGGTGGTTCGGTGAAAGACCGCGCCGCACTCGGCATCATCACCGACGCCGAGGCAAATGGTCGGTTGAAACCCGGCAGCACCATCGTCGAAGGCACCGCCGGCAACACTGGAATTGGTCTGACCGTCATCGGTCACGCCAAAGGGTACCGGAGCCACATCGTCATTCCTGAAACGCAGGCTCCGGAAAAAATCCAACTCCTGCGCACACTCGGCGCAACCGTCCAAACCGTACCGGAGAAACCGTACAAAGATCCCAGCAACTACAATCACATCGCCCGCCGGTTCGCCGAGGAGAAAGGTTGGTTCTGGGCGAATCAGTTCGATAACACCGCCAACCGGCTCGCGCATTACCGGACCACCGGCCCGGAAATCTGGCAACAGACCGGCGGCGCGGTCAACGCCTTCGTCGCCTCGGTCGGCACCGGCGGCACGTTGGCCGGCACGGCATTATTTTTGAAGGAACGCAATCCGCAGGTCGCCGTCGTCTGCGCCGATCCGTTTGGCGCGGCGATGTGGTCGTGGTTCACCCACGGCAACACCGAAACCAACGACGGTGATTCCGTTGCCGAAGGCATCGGCCAAGGACGCGTAACGAAAAATCTCGAAGGCATCCAAGTTGATTGCGCCTACCGGATTGAAGACCAAATCGCGTTGACCATCATCAACCAACTTTTGCGTGAGGAAGGTTTGTTCCTCGGACTTTCCTCCGGCATCAACATCGCCGGCGCGGTGCGGTTGGCTCGCGAACGTGGTCCCGGCCAAACCATTGTCACCATTCTGTGCGATTCCGGTCACAAATATCAGTCCAAACTTTTCAACGCCACTTGGCTCGCCGCGCAGAAACTCGATCCGCAGTTGCCGCTGGAATCGGTTTTGGTGTGAACCAAAAAGCTGGGAATCTACCGTGGCTCGTGTTAAGAAAAAACCGTGACGACTAAAGGTAATAAGAAAGGTTTCAGCACTCGTGCGGTGCACAGCGGTCGCGGCTTCGTCGGTAATACCGGCGCAGTCATGCCACCGGTGTATCTGACCTCCACTTTTGCGCAAGGCAATGCCGATGGTTTTGATTATACGCGCTCCGGTAATCCGAATTTCCGATTGCTCGAACAATCCATCGCCACACTCGAAGGCGCGGAACACGCCACCTGTTTTGCCAGCGGCGTTTCGGCGATTACGGCGGTGGTGTCGAGCTTGAAAAGCGGCGACCTCATCGTGGCCGAGGAAAATATTTACGGTTGCACCTACCGAATGTTTGAACGCGTGTTCGCCAAATTCGGCGTGCAAGCCCGGTACTTTGATTTGAGCCGGTCGGAAAACTGGCCGCAAATCAGCGCACTCAAGCCGGCTTTGGTTTGGCTCGAAAGCCCGACGAATCCGCTGCTGAAAATTCTCGACATCGCCGGTATCAGCGCGCTCGGCGCACCGGTGGTGGTGGATAACACTTTCGCGTCGCCATTTTTACAGCGGCCACTCGAACTCGGCGCGACGTTGTCGCTTTCGTCGACGACGAAATACATCAACGGTCACAGCGATTGTCTCGGTGGAATCGTCGCCACGAACGATGCGGCTTGGCACAAACGGATGGTGTTTGCGCAAAAAGCGCTCGGACTCCAGCCGTCGCCGTTCGACGCTTGGCTGACGACGCGCGGTCAACGCACGCTCGCCGTGCGGATGGAACGCCACTGTGCAAACGCGCTGGCATTGGCCGGTTGGTTGGAAAAACAAAAACGTGTCCGGTGGGTTCGGTATCCATTTTTGCCGAGTCATCCGCAGAATCAACTGGCGCGCAAACAAATGTCCGGTGGCTCCGGTATGATTACGATTGAGCTGGACGGCGACGCATTGGCGTTTTGCCGGAAGCTGGAATTATTCACACTCGCCGAAAGTCTTGGCGGCGTCGAAAGTCTTATCTGCCATCCGGCGACGATGACGCACGCCGGCGTGCCGAAGGCGGTGCGCGAACAAGTCGGCATCACCGACGGCGTGGTGCGATTTTCGGTCGGCATCGAGGATGTCGCGGATTTAATCGCCGATCTTGAGCAAGCGTTGTGAGCACCCTCGCACTCGGTCGGCCGATTCCGGATTCTGTCCACGCGGTTTCAATGTCGCTGCCGCGTTGGCAAGATGTGGTCGGCTACGAGGAGAAAACGCCGGCGGTCATCCGTCAAATCACCAGCGGTTATCCGCGATTTATTTTTCATCCGTTGGTGCAACAAATGGCGCAGCAACTCGGCGGTTTGCCGTTTCCGTCGGCGCGAGTAGCGCAGATGGCGGCGGAATTTGTCCGGCGCGCCGGCGCACCGGCGACCGTCACACCGCAACACGCTGTCGTGACCGATGATGCCGGTAATCTGGCGTTAAAAGCATTTTGGCAGCACACCGGCTTAATCGTTTCCAGCCGCCGCGCCGAAGCATTCCTCGCCGGACGCGCCGATGCGGCACCGGTGCATCCATCGTTGCGCCGGCAACTGGCGAAGTTTTACGATTGCGCGGAAGGCGACGTTTTTTTGCAACCGACCGGCATGGCGGCGCAGTTTGCGGCATTGCGAGCGGTGCTGGCACGAAGTCCCGGCCGGCCGACGGTACAATTAGGATTTCCGTACGTGGACACGCTGAAGTTGCAGGAGAAATTTGGCCCCGGCACGACGTTGCTGCACAACTTGGCGACAATTGAAAATGATTTGCATGAATTAATCCACCGGCAACCGGTGGCGGCGTGCTTCGGAGAAATTCCCGGCAATCCGTTGTTAGGCTCGGCGGATTTCAGTCGCATCACACCGTTGCTGCACGAACACGGCGTACCGTTGGTGGCGGATGACGTGGTGGCGACGCCGTTCAATGTGGATTTGCGGGCGCACGCCGATTTCATCGCCACAAGCCTGACGAAATATCTGGTCGGCACCGGTGATGTGATGGGTGGCGCGTTGATTTGCAATCCGCGGTCGCCGTTCTACCGGGAGTTGCATGCCTTCGCAAAAGCGCAACATGAGGAATTACTCTGGGGCGAAGATGCGCTCGTATTGGAACGGCAAGTACACGGCTTCCCGGAACGAATGCGGCGACACAACGCCAATGGCCTGCTCATCGCCGAGCGATTGCGCCAACATCCGGCGGTCGAACACGTCTGGTATCCAAAGTGGGAATTTGCCGCCGCGTATGAAGCGGTTCGCCACGCGACCGGTGGTTACGGTTCGCTCATCACTTTTCTCCCGCGCAACGCCGAGAAAACTTCGCCGCAGATTTATGACCGGTTGGATTTCTACAAAGGCCCGAGTCTCGGAACCGTCTTCACGCTCGCCTGTCCGTTCACCTTACTGGCGCATTACACGGAACTCGACTGGGCGGAATCTTGCGGCGTCTCGCGCCACCTCATTCGCCTCTCCATCGGCTTGGAAGATCCGGAAAATTTGTGGCAGCGACTCGACGCGGCACTGCAAAGCTAACCACCACGCTGCGCCGTTTGCCGGCGAGTTATGTTGCCATTGGCTGGAATAAATGCTTTCTTGTCAGCATCGACCGCGCGGGTTCACAAGGAACGACTATGAATTTAAATGCAACAGAATTAGCGGAGATTCAAAAAGAACTCCGGCGGTGCAACCCGGAGACCGTGGCCGCCGCGATCCGCTTCCGGGAACAAGGTGACTCCACAGCAATTCCTCCGGTCGTCTACGGTTTGATTGAACTTTACCAGCCAGCCACCGCAAAGTTGTCGCTGAAAGATGCCAACGACGAAACCCGGCTGATTGAAGACCTCGGTTTGGATTCGCTCGCGCTGCTCGAAGTGGTGTTCGCTATCGAGGGTGTTCTTAAATTGCACATTAACAACGACGAATTGAAGGAAATTCGCACACTCGGAAAACTGAACCAGTTTCTCCGCGACAAGATTGTGACTGCCGCACCCGCAACCTCATGAAACGCGTCGTCATCACCGGTCTTGGTTTTATTACCAGCATTGGTAATAGCCGGCCGGAGGTACTCCGCAGTTTGAAAGAATGCCGATCGGGCATCGAACTTTTTTCTGAGTTTGCCGGGAACGATATTCCCATCAAGCTGGCCGGCACCGTCAAAGGTTTTACCTTCCCCACCGCACGCTTTGATGACTGGACGTATCCCGCCGGTTACCAAATCAGTCGCGACCAACTCCGCGCCATGACACCGAATGCGCTCTACGCTTTCTGCGCAATGGACCAAGCTATTCGCGAAGCGAAACTTTCACCGGAACTCGTTTCACATCCGCGCACCGGCTTGCTCTGTGCCTCCGGTGGTTCGATGTGGCTCGCCTACGAAAATCTCCACACCATCGTTACCCAAGGCGTCCGCCGATGTCCGCCGATGGCCGTCGTCAACAGCATCCCCGGTTCGCTCTACATCAATCTCGTCGCCGGTTTCAAAATCAAAGGCGGCTCGCTCGGTTGCTCCAGCGCCTGCTCGTCGTCGGCGCACGCCCTCGGTCTCGCCGCTGACATGATTCGACTCCACCGGCAGGAAATGATGTTTGTCGTCGGCGCAGAGGATTGTAATCGCTTTAACATTCTGCCGTTTGCCGGCATCCGTGCGCTCAGCCTTCAGACCGACCCAGCTAAAGCACCGTGCGCATTCGATGTCAAACGCGATGGCTTTGTCGGGACCGGTGGCGCAGCGGTGCTGGTCGTCGAGGAACTCGAACACGCTTTACGCCGGGGTGCGCCAATCTGCGCCGAAGTTCTCGGCTGGGGTCAAGCGTCTGACGGTTATAACGTCGTCATTCCCGACCCGACCGGCGACGGATTGCGCCGAGCGATGGAAGATGCTTTGCTAGATTCAAAATTGCAACCGGGCGACATTGATTACGTCAACGCTCACGCCACTTCCACAATCGCCGGTGACATCAGCGAATGCCACGCGTTGCGTCAAATTTTTCACAACAGCAAACGGCCGTGGGTCAGCAGCACCAAGAGCTTGACCGGTCACGGCCTCTCGCTGGCCGGCGCGATGGAATCGGCAATCTGCTGCCTCGCGTTGCAGGAAGGTTTCACACCGGTCTCCGCCAACATCACCGAACTCGACCCCGCGTGCGCCGACATCGCGATTGTGACCAAACCGATTCCCGACGCGCCGCGCATCGCGCTCACGAACTCTAGCGGATTTGGTGGCACGAATGTTTGCGTGGCGATGAAAAAATGGGAAGGTAGTTGACGGTTGGTCGCGAAGCTAAAACTTCGCGAGTGCGGCTTGGCCTTCCGGTGACGCCAACCAAGATTGCGTCCGCGCCATTCCTTCCGCAAACCCAATCTTGGACCGGAAACCGAAATCCCGTTGCGCTTTTTTAATCGCATAACCTTGCGTGCGACAAAACAGATAGACCGCATGGCGCGTCAACAACGGCCGGTGGCGAATTCCTAATCCCCGGTAAACCATCTCGCACAACTGCGCCAAGCCCAGCGCCGGTACGCTCGGTAAATTCAGCCACGGCTGGCCGACGCCCATTCCGCTGGCGAGAACGCTGACAAACTGCCGCCACGTCTCCGTGCCTTCATCGCGCAAATTGTACGCCTGCCCAATCGTCACCGGCGAACGCGCCGCCTGCAAAATTCCTTCCACCGCATTCTCGATGTACAGCAGCCCCGCCGCCACGCGCCCACCATCCACTAACGCCATTTGTTTTTTGCGCAACACCGCCGCGATTTCCGCCACGATGCTCAAACTCCGCGGCCCATAAATCGTCGCGGGCCGAATCACCGTCACCGGCAGGCCGGTCGCACCGGCAAACTCCCAAACTTTTTTCTCGCCCAGCCCTTTGCTCCGATTGTACGGCAAGCCGATATCGGTAATCGGATACGTCTCATCCACGGCTGCCACCGGATACCCATACACATCCGTGGTGCTGATATGAATGAAACGCCGCACGCTGCCCGCCGTCCGCACTGCGCCCAACATATTCTCCACGCCTTGCACATTCACTTGGTAAAACTGTTCCCACGGCCCCCAATCCGACGCCAACGCCGCGCAGTGGTAAATCAATTCAATCCCGGCACACGCCGCCACCAAACTGGCCGCATCTTCCAGTGAACCCCAACAGACCTCCGGTGTTCCACCGGCGAACGTCGGCACCGGATGGCCCGGCCGAACCAAAATCCGCACCGGTTGTCCCTCGCGAAGCAGCGCCTCCGTCAACGCTCCACCCAGAAATCCCGTCGCTCCCGTGACTAAGATTTTTATTTGCGGTGGCACAACGCGCAGTATGCTCCCGCCCACCAGTCGCGGCAAGCTTGTGATGGATTACAAATCTGCCAGTGATTTCGCGACTACTTTGTCCTTGTCCGCTAACTTTGTACTATGGATAATGTTGAAATGAAAAAACAACTCACACATATCAAACCACTGAGAGCCGGAATTATTCTCGCCATTTTACATGGCATTTTATCACTATTTTTCATACCGTTTTTCATACTGGCTGCTATTCTTCCTCACAAAACTTACCCTCATGACCCTGCTTTTTTTATTGGTTTAGCATTTCCGGTGCTTTATGCAGCCGTAGGATTTATTGGCGGTATTATTGCGGCGGCACTTTATAATCTAGTTGCTAAATGGACAGGTGGTTTTGAGTTTGAAGTTCGTGACGTTCCACCGGTCGCTTGATTCAGTAATCACCCCATAGTCGAGTGGCTTGGCGGTAAAGTGGTGCGCATTTCTTGACGCGAGGACGCGGTTCCTCTAGGCTGTGCGGTAGATGTTTTTCAAGCCGACGAAGCCGATTATTGACCGCTGCGAATCCGACGCGACGACGCGCTTGCGATTGAAGTACGCACCTTATTACCACCCCATCGAGAGCGCCACCGGTATGGCGGTGACGGTGAAAGGCCGGCCGATGGTGTTGATGGCCAGTAACGAATACCTCGGTCTGAGCCAGCATCCGCGCGTGGTGGCGGCGACCAAACAGGCGATTGACCGGTGGGGCGCGAGTTCGTGCGGGTCGCGGTTGGCCAACGGTAGCCGGGCGTATCATGTGGAATTGGAAGAAGCGCTCGCGGCGTTTCTCGGCAAGCCGGCGTGTCATGTCACGGTGGCGGGATATTTGGCGTGCCAAGTCAGTCTGAGTTCGCTAGCGAAACGCGGCGATGCGTTGCTCGTGGATCCCAGCATTCATTCATCGCTCTGGGACGGCGCGTTGCTCAGCGGCGCGAAGATTGAACGCTTTGCGCACAACGATATGACGTCGCTGGTCACGGTGCTCGGTCAGCTCGAACCGAAACAAGCCAAGCTCATCGTCGTAGATGGCGTGTACTCGATGGAAGGCCACATCGCGCCGTTGCCGGAGCTAGTGGATCTCGCTGACAAATATCACGCCGCGGTCGTGGTGGATGAAGCGCACAGCGTCGGCATTCTTGGCCGGCAGGGACGCGGCGTGTGCAACCAATTTGGCGTGACCGACCGGGTGGATGTGATTGCCGGCAGCTTTTCCAAAGCGTTCGCTAGTACCGGTGGCTTCGTCGCCGGCAGCCGCGAAGTCATTGAATATCTGCGCAGCAATTCCCGGCAGATTGTATTCAGCGCCGCGCTCGGTCCGGCGGCGGCGGCCAGCGCGCTCACCTCGCTCACGGTTATGCAGGAAGAACCGGAACACGCCGAACGTTTATGGGCGAACTACCGGCACATGCGCGACATTCTCAAAACGCTCGGCTTAGATTTCTGGGAAAGCCCGACTCCGGCGCTGCCGATTGTGATTGGCGATCAGGAAAAATGTTACTTCATGTGGAAATCTCTCTGGGAACAAGGCTTCTTCACCGTGATTTCCGTGCCGCCCGGCGTGCCGATTGGCAAAGAATTAATCCGGTGCGCCGTCTCTGCCCTTCACACCACCGAGCAACTCGACCGTTTCGGCGAAGCCCTAAAAATCGCCATGAAACGCGCCGGCGTCCGCCTGACCTGCCCCCATAGTTGATACCACATTCTATGCGACTTTTTCTTGGATTTCAACCTTGGCAGATAGGTGGAGGGGCGAAGCCCCGGAACCGAGCGGCCAAGGTTGAAGGGTCTCGGGTGCGGGTGGTCGATAAACCCAATCCACTATGCGGCCGCCACGTATTATATTCTCGCCGCCAACGCTCAATGAGCACTTGGGCTTCCACCAGCGTATCGAAGATCTCGCCATTCAAGAGTTCGTCTCGTAGTTTGCCGTTGAATGATTCGATGTAGCCATTCTCCCACGGACTACCCGGTTCAATATAGAGCGGCTGCACCCCCACGCTGTAACCACTCCCGCACGTCGGTGGCCCGGAACTCCGGACCGTTATCTGACCGCAGATACTGCGGGACCGCCCGCTCGACAAACAGGCGTGTCAGAATCTCTAAGACATCCGGACTCTCCAAGCACCGAGCCACGACAATGGCTAAACACTCCCGTGTGAACTCATCAATACTTTCAAGCCTGCCTGCCGCCGCTGCGTAGCGCGCGGTTGCCCCAACACTTGGCACGTCCGACGTTCCGAGACCAGCTCACGGCCGAGGATCTCACGGACCCGCGCCACCGTGTGCCGGCGCTTCGTCGGGCTTAGGCGTTTCCCTGGTTGGCTTCCTTCAGAATCGCGTTATCCAACGCCAAGTCAGCCACCAACTTCTTGAGCCGGGTATTCTCCTGTTCCAGATGCTTCAGTCGCCGCGCTTGATCCAAGCGCATGCCGCCGTATTCTTGGCGCCACTGATAATAAGTACTGTCGGTAATTCCAAGCTGTTTGCAAACTAAGGGCACTGCCAGCCCACGCCCCAGTTCCACTTCCGCTTCCCGTAGCTTACTGATGATCTGCTCCGGCTTGTAATACTGCTTTGCCATGTTCCTAACCCCTTTCAGTTTCGTCCAGCAGCCAATATTCTACCATCACCACTGGACTCGTTTATAGGGGGCAGGTCATCCGCCAATCATGACTGGCATTGCGACAATCGTCATCCTGGCAAAACAATGACTTTGATAAGTTACCCGGCGACTCGCCACCGTCCGGTGCGCGAACACCTCCGCCTCCAAACAGGCCGCATTGCCCACCGGCGTCCGTGAAACCAACGTACAGAATGGATTGGCGCATTTTCCGACCGCGAGAAATTTTTTCGGTTCTTCCGGTGGCGCCAGCTTCAGCGACACACCGGTGGCTTTACGAAAAGCATCTTCGTAATACGTCACCAGCGGCAACCGCACCAAGTCGCCAAAAGCCACAGTCTTCACGTGTTGTGTAGCATACCCAAAATCCTCCCCAGCACAAGCCGTGGAACTCAGACCCACAATTGCCGGTCGAGTGACCGGTATTGAATGGCTTCCGAGATGTGGTCGGACTGAATTTGTTCGCTACCGGCAAGGTCGGCAATTGTACGGCTGACTTTCAGAATCCGGTCATAGGCGCGGGCGCTTAGATTTAATTCCGTCATCGCCATCTTCAAAAGCTCTTGGCAGTCTGTATCGAGCCGGCAGTGCTGTTTCATTTCCTTCGGCGCCAGCCGGGCATTAGCATGGCCGAATCGTTCACGCTGAACCGTGCGAGCTCCGGCGACGCGTTGCCGGATTTTTTCAGAAGTTTCACCGGTGGCTTCGCCAGCCATTTCCTTGTACTTCACCGCCGGGACTTCGATGTGAATATCGATTCGGTCGAGCAACGGCCCGCTGACTCGGTTCCGGTATTTGGTAATCATGTTCGGCGAACACCGGCACTCGCGTTTGGGGTCGCCATAGAAACCGCACGGGCACTGGTGTGTTGCTTATTTGTTGTTTCTTCGAAAGATGTTAGGTAGCAAAGGTTTAGGGTGATTTCGTCCTTGTCAATTACGATGTTTTTAACCAGGAGTTCCACAATTCGACGACGCTCATCGACATTCATTTTCGGCCATCGGGAACGGAGATCGCGGGCTTCGGCCATGATATGTTCGCTGGAAAACTCGTTAATGCGGCTGAGATCAATCTCGGCTTCGGCGCGGGGGATTTCATCCTTGATCTGATGTTTCCGTTTGTCCAAGGGTTGATAGCGTTCTTTGAATTGTGACGCGGTCAGGCTGCCGGCTAGATAGAGTGCATAGGTCTTGTCGGAATCGGCTTGGACACACTGGAGCTCCTTGTGCAGCGTGTCCAAGATTTGAGTCTTTTCCGAAATCGATTCGTTGGCCTTTTTGAGGTAGGCGGCGACCTTCTCCGGCGACAGCAGGTAATTGGTGAGTTCATCAAGAAAAATGTTTTCCAAATCGGCAGCGGGGATTCGTTTGCGGCAGGCGGTGCAGGCATATTTCGGCGATCCGCTCACAACGTACATCTTTCTGCCGCATCCGCAGACGACCAGCCCGGAAAACAGATGGACGGGCGGCTTGCCGGGACGGGTCAGCTTGGCTTTGCGGTTATCCAAAAGGTCATTGCACTGCTGCCATAGTGCCTCGGAAATGATCGGTTCGATTGGCGTGAGCACCCAATCGTGTTCTGGTTTCAGGGACCACGGTTTGTCGTCAGCCACTCGCCGCGTGTAGTTGCCCCGGTGAATACCTTTGGCAGTCGGGTCTTGAATGAGGCGGTCAATCGTTGTATCGGAGAACTGCGACCCGTCACGGGTACGGTAGCCGCGCTCGTTCAAGATTCGGGCGACGGTTTTCTTGCGGCGGTGCTCAGCATACAGTTCGTACATGAGCTTACGGATTGGTGCCTCGCCAAGATGGGGAATGATTTTTTTGTCTTTCCACTGGTATCCGAACGGGGCTGCGCCGCCAAGCGGTTTGCCGAGCTTGGCCCGAATCGTAACCGATGCCTTAATCCGGTCGGTAATTTCCTCGCGTTCCCACTGTGCCATGACGGCAACGATGTTGTAGAACAAGCGGCCAGACGGCGTGCCGGTATCAATGTTCTCCTGAAGCGAGACGAGATCGGCATCGTGCTGACGGAAGTAATCCGCAAAATCCATGAGTTCCCGGGCATTGCGGGTCAGACGGGCCAACTTGGAGAAAATAATTCCGGAGATGTGCCCACGCCGCACGTCTTCAAGCATCCGTTTACATTCCGGATGATCGGCGACCGCCTTGCCGCTGACACCGGCCAGATTGTAGACTTCGCGCACATCCCATCCCTTGGCTGCGGCGTAATGACGCGCCCGCGCCTCATGGTGTTTCGGGCTATCGCCATGGGCCTGGTCCTCTGTTGAGACGCGTATCCAGATGCCAACCGATTTGGATTCGACCTGCGTAACGGTTACAGCTTTCATGCATCAATGGTAGTTATGATGACTACCCTATGCAAGAAAAAAGTAGCCGTCAAAGTGTTTTTTTCCTACAGTTGGGCTGTGCCGAAGAAAATTCAAGTCACGGAAAAGGAATTAGCTGCCCTCGCCAAGAAATATCGCATTGCGACCGGCAAAAATCGCGCCGCGGCGGCGCGCGACCTTGGCGTGGTTCGCCAATCGCTCATTCACGCAGAAGATTTTCCTCAAAGAAGCATGCACGAGCTCCGCAAGCGCGTGATTGAGAAATATTCAAATTATCAGGTTGTTGGGCCAGTCTACTGGCTCGAGAAAAAGTAATTGCTACTCCATCACGGGTGTAAAATTTTCGGCTATTCGGTCTTCGAGCTCTGCTAGGCGTGCGGTCAGACGTGCTTCGGTCGCGTCGAGACGCTCTTCCAATCGTTCAAAACCTCTCACGATGGCGCCGGCAATATCGGCGCTTGTGTTGTTAGGAAAACGCTCGATGGCGTCCATGTCGCTGTGGGGAGAGGGAAATTGTTCGAAACTCATGTTGTTTGGATAATAAATTGATAATTTCAGCTCGGGACGACTGAGCTTAAAAATTATATTACAGGGGCCGAGGGATCAAAGGTACAATTTAGGTGAGCAAGAAATTTTCGCTCCTTCTGAATTCAAGGTTACCATGCTGTAGAACGGCTGGCAATGGTGACAAAACACTCCACAATCGATGCCGTGGATTGTCAAATTGCGCACTTCCCGGCGGAAGCGGCAACCCACAGATCAGTGGCCCGGGTGCGGCAACGAAGTCGGACACGGTTGAGGAGTTGGTAAAATAGCGTCAGATAAATAAGACATTACTTGACATAATGTCGGCAATACAGGACGTTACTCCCATGTCAACTACTGGATCGATACCTTTGCCAGCCGCCCACGCACTCCGCAAGTTGGGGCGTGATCTGGCGCTGGCCCGCCGCAAGCGCGGCATCGCCACGAGTGAAATGGCGGCGCGCCTGTTTGTGAGTCGTGATACGCTCTGGCGACTGGAGCGTGGCGATCCGACCGTCGCCCTCGGCACTCTGGTGACCGCCTTATTCATTCTTAAATTGCACGACCGCCTCGCCAATCTGGCTGCGCCGAGCAGTGACGAACTCGCGCTCAGCCTCGATGAACGCCGTCTCCCTCAGCGCATCCGGCGCCCACGATCATGACCTTCGAAGTCCATATTGATTGGCAAGGGCAGACCCATCTCGTGGGCCGTCTCCATGCGGACGAGCGTAGTTCGTCGGTTTCATTTGAGTATGCGCGCGAATGGCTCCAGCGCGCGGATGTGTTTGCCATTGACCCCACCGCGCTGCCGCTGCAAAGCGGTGTGCATCACGAAAGTCTACTCTTTGGGGCAATGCAGGACTGCGGTCCAGATCGCTGGGGGCGGGTTCTGATTGAGCGTGCCGTCCGGAAGAAAGTCCTGACCCAAAAGCCGTATCGCGACATTGACTACGTACTCGCTTTGGACGATACAGCGCGCATCGGCGCGTTACGTTTCCGGCGTGATGCCACCGGTCCATTTCTCGCCGCCACCAGTGGGGAACTGCCGCCCTTGGTGCGGCTCAGCGCTCTGCTGCGCGCGACCGATGCAATTCATAGTGAGACGGAAACCGCCCAGGATCTACGTTTTTTGCTTGGCGCGGGTTCACCACTCGGCGGGGCCCGGCCCAAGGCTGCTGTTAGCCTCGCCGACAATCAACTCGCCATCGCAAAGTTTCCCAAGCCGGACGACACGCGGGACATTGCGGCAGGCGAAATTCTGGCCCTGACCCTCGCCAGACAGGCCGGCATCCAAGTGGCGGAACATCGGCTTGTTCCAGTGGGAAAACAAAGTGTCGCCGTGATCACTCGCTTTGATCGGAGGGGAAAGAACCGGATCCCGTTTATTTCCGCGGCGAGTTTGCTCGGCCTGCCGCCAGGTGATTTGGGAGCTTACACCCAACTCGCCGACGGCATCCGTCAATTCGGCAACGATGTTCCGGGTGATCTCCGCGAATTATGGCGGCGCCTGATTTTTTCGCTGCTGGCCAGCAACTATGACGACCACCTTCGCAATCACGGGTTCCTCATGCACGAACAAGGTCGCTGGTCACTCTCGCCCGCGTACGACCTCAATCCGGTGCCACTCATCGACCGCGCTCACATACGCAAAACTGCCATCACTGACGATTCAGGAGAACCGACCATCGTGGCGGCGGTTGCCGCGGCTGAGCGGTTTGGGCTCACAACGACCGCGACAAAAGAAATTCTCCGGGAAGTTTTTACGGTGGTTTCGAGCTGGCGCAAGACCGCCCGCAAACTCCGTATCCCAGCCACAACACTCGATGCCTACGTCAGTGCCTTTGAGCATCCACTGCTGGATGAAGCCAGACACCTGATTGGCTGATCTCACTAACTGGATTGGCCGGAGCCTGCCGGAAGGATAAGTCCAATGAAGGAGTCGCCGGCTACTGGCCGTTGAGCCCACTTTTTTGCCTGGATGCGGCAGCGGTAGCTTTTCGAATCACATTGGCAAGATCGATTCCGAGTGCCTCCGTGAGGCGTAGAAGCGTATCCAAAGTGGGTTTTCTCAATTCGCGCTCCACGTAACTAACCATTGGCTGCGACAACCCGGCAAGTGTCGCAAGGGAAGTGATCGAGACACGCTGCCGGATGCGCTCCTCCCGAAGGAGCCGAATGACGTGTGACTGGATTGCCTGACGTAGTGACTTGTTTGCCACGCGCAACTAATACTCGAAAAATAGTTTGACAAAAAGCATAACTATAGTTATTGATATGTCATGTTCAAGAAAAGAATTGGTCCGGATCCACATGCAAACGGCGCTCTCACGCCCTGCTTGAAGGGGTGTCCCGATATTCTGGAACTAAATGACGGAGACTTCGCCGTCATCGGTCAGGACATCACGGCGGAAGCCATTGCGCATCTCCCGTCCAGCGCCGGATGCGGACCCGACGAGCGCATCATCCGGATTCCGCGCAAGACATTGGTCTTGGCCAAGCCCGACATCCCGAACGCGCTTTGAGTTTGCAGGCGGTTTGTGCGGGTGACCCCGGGCGCGGTATAATTATCCCCAATGGGGTTGCTTCAATGGGTCGCGCAGAACTGGTTCGCCCTTTTCGAAAGCGCCGGGATCATCGGCGGCCTGCTGTTTACGGCCGTCACCCTGCGGGCGGATGCCCAAGCCCGGCGGATTGGTAATCTGATTGCAATCACGCAACACCACGAGGAAATTTGGACACACCTCTTCACGCATCCCGAACTCGCGCGCGTGCTGGATAAGGCCGTTAATCTGAAATCGGCACCGGTCACCAATGAGGAAGAGTTGTTCGTCAACTTGCTGATCATGCATCTGAACAGTGCCTACCACGCGATGCAGACCGGAATGTTTATGAAACCAGAGGGATTACAGCGCGACATCCAGATGTTCTTTTCGCTCCCGATTCCATTTTCCGTGTGGGAACAATCCAAAGCATTTCAAGACGCCGACTTTGTGAAATTCGTGGAGGCGAATCTTTCTCCATTCTAGGACGAGGACCGTTTAGGTTTCTTCCGCATCGCCTCGGCGATTTGCTTGAGCGCCGCCTCTTCACGGGCCTGCGACTCTTCCGGCGGCAAGTTGGTATAGGTGCGCTTGATCTTGTAGCCGTGGCTGACTTCCGGCAGCGCAGGTGCTGGGAGGGTTGGCGGCGCGAGAGTCTTCAAGTAGGTGATCAATTGGTCGGGTTGAAAAAACACGACACATTTTGCGACTTCTGGACCAAAACTTGCACCAGCGGCGGCGGCGATTTTCCTCGAACGCTCCTCTTCTGCACACACGACGGCGATCTGCGTAAAACCAGCTTTCAGGCATTTTTTGATATTGCCAACTTCATGATCAATTGTCGTGGTCACCGCAATCTCGCACGCAATGATCAGATCCGTGCGTTCCAATAGTAAATCGACGCTGCCCTGACCCTGAAGAATCTGTTTTTCGATGGTTGCCCGGAACCCACAGTCTTCGGCGGCTCGTTTGAGACGTTGTTGAATTGCTTGGTGTTGCTCCCCACCCCGGCCCAAGTCAGTCGGCGGACTGAGAGGTTTTGTTGCTGAACTGGTGGCCGGTTGGGAGGGTGTTTCCGAAATGGGCGGCGATCCTTTCGGAAGCGGCTTCGGTGAGGCGACCGGTGTCTGAGATTTGACCGGCGGCTCCACAGCTGGTGGCGCTTCTGTTTCCAACCGGGGCAGGTTGGCTTCAATCTGCGTTCGCGGAACTCCATACCGTGCCCGCGATGCGGCAATCACCTCTGCTCGTCGTTGCCGAGTGGCATTTGCATCCAGATTTTCTGGGGGGCAAATAGAAAGATTGAAATCGAAGTCACTCCGTTCCAAACGCACAATCGCTTCTCCCAAGCCGAGATTCTGCAAATCACGGGCTTCAAACGTCGAAAAGCCGGCCTCCAATGGCCGGGCGTCGGCCTCACCCACGCGGAATACGATCCGGGTGCACAGGTTGGCCAACCCGCTGGCCACATCCTTGTTGCGTTGCGCTTGCTGGAGATCCTGGTTGGCGACCACCATCCCCAAGTGATATTTCCGGGTTCCGGTGAGAATCTCCGCCATCGAAGGCGTGATGAAATTATGAAATTCGTCAATATAGAGCCAGAAATACGGCCGGTCCTCCTCGCGCATTCGTTGGCGGCTCATGGCGGTTTGTTGCAACTTCGAGACCAGCAGTGTTCCCAGTAAATACGTATTGATGTCGCCGAGCAACCCCTTGTTGAGCTTCGCCAGCAAGATTTTCCGCTCGTTCATAATCGCTGAGAAATTGAGGCGATTTTCCTTTTGCGACACCATGTACCGAATGGGTTTCGGGCCCAGCAGTGAATTAAGGCGCGTCAGGATGGGACCGACGGACTTGTTGCCAGACAATTGTGGGAACCCTTTTTGCCAATAGTAGATTACAGCGGGATCACGCACCGTCTTGAGGAACGCCGTACGGTAGGCCGGCTCAATGAGGAATCGCTGCAAGTCGGCAAGTGTGCCGCCCGCGTCGCTTTCCAGAAATGCGCGGATCGCGTTGTCGAGCACAGAGGCCATCTGATCGCCCCAACTGGTTGAGAGTCGCTCAAACACGGACACAAGATCCGCTGCGAGCATGCTTTTCTCCCAATCGGAGTGCGCGGACAGAACATTAAAGCCAACGGAATACTCCTCGTCTGTCGGGTCGATGAGAATCACATCGTCCATGCGTTCCGGCGGAATGCTCCCCAAGATTTGTTCGACCAGGTCACCATGCGGGTCCAACACAGCGACGCCTTCACCATTTTTAATGTCCTGCTGAATTAAATTAAACAACAACGTTGATTTGCCAGTTCCCGATGCGCCGATGATGTGCGTGTGGCGCACCCGCTGGTCCGGTGATAAACGGATCGCGGTGCTCTTGCCGGCATGGGTATTGTAGCCAAGCAGGAGCCCCTGCTCCCGCAAGATCGCCTTGGGGGCGGCTTTCGTCTTAACCATCTGCCGCATGAGCTTCGGTGACCGGACGGCGGATGACGGCAGGTGGACGAAGCCGATGAGTTCATCGCGATTGAGCAGCATCCCACTCCGACGCGACTGACGGCGAATCACATCTTCGACGTGGTCTTCCAATGGATACCCTTGATTATTCAAGGGTATTAGCTCGTTGCCGCTCGGATGCGCAAAGACGCGCAACGACGCGGCCATATCTCGCGCCAAGCCCCAAGCGCTGTCGAAACTCGGCCCCAGCGCAGCGATGCGCACAACTGTCCCGTACAAGGGGCGCGAAATTTTTTCCTCCGTTGCCGCAACGAGCTCCGGCGCATTAACAAAAACCGGCGCGCCATTCGGGCCGATGACGGTGCGCTGGATGCTTTCGGCCCACGGTTGTCCCACGGATTGAAACACGACTTGAAATAAACCGGATTCATCGTCGGCCAATTCGTTGAGCGTCCCGATCAAGCCGACAAATGGATCAAGCTTGGTGGTGGCTAACGGCAGCATGAATTCGTGCGCCAGCCCGAACTCTAAAACCGCAATCTCGCAGCCATCCAATTTCTGCCATGCGGTTTGGAGCGTGGCTTCCTTCGGAACGAAGGTCGCCTCCGGGAAGTATGCCTGCAATTGCCGCTGAACCACCGCGGCATCCGCAGGGTGGACCGCAAACTGAGTGGTAATTTGATTAGTTGTTCCCAATAACTCAAATGTGATCGGGTCACGGCAGAGGGAAACACTGGAAAGAAATTCGGCAAACGCTTCGCGCGAAATATCCAGTTTGGCCGGCAGGGAAGTTTGGAATTCCACCAGTGCCTCACGGATCAATCGTTCCGGTTCTGGCTCTGGCTCTGGTTCCTCTTCAGGAACGACCGGCGGTGCTGGAGGCGGCGCGCCCATCCGCTGGCTGAGCTTCTGCATGAAGGAACTCAGGACGGTTGGTCGGCGCCCATCGTCCACGATAGGCGTGGCGGGCAGATGGTAGCCATAGAACGGAGAGAACGGCGGTTCCGGCGTTACCGGTTCATCGAACACCCGCCAACCACGTCCGCGAGATTCCCATTGCCGGAACTGCTCGGTCAATATTTCATGAACCGAGGCCATGAGGATCTACTTGGGACCGCCAGGTGAGGAAACCGGTTTATACAATTCACCCAAGATCGGTGCACGTTCGTACTGGCGTCCGAGTTTGATGCCTTTGGCTCCGGTCGTGTCATCAGCTAGCCGCTTGACGATCATGGGCACGGTACTCAAGTACATGTTGCGTGTATCGTCGCGATAATAGGTCTTTTTGCGAAACAAGCGTTCGTAGATGGGGCCAACGACAGGGGTCTTGATCAAGGTCGCATCGAGGTCGGACAGCTCCAACGCAATGGTGTTGCGAAACACTTGCGCAATGGCCAGCAGCAGACCAACGAAAGCCCATTCCGCAAATTTCGGCCCCAAGAATTTGTCGAGGAGGGAATAAACACCCCAAAATACCACGGTCAGCACCACGACGTGCCAGATCTCAATAACGGGCGGGGTATAGATCGCACGGTAGGAAAAGAAATAATTTGTTCCAAACGGTGCAGCGCAGATGTCGAAGGCAAGGCGTTCCCGGATCATGCGCAGGTAGATTCGCTTGTCTGACAGGAGCCCGCCTTCTGCAAACTCAACGCGGGAAATCTCCATGCTGGGAACTTTCAGAGCGGCCATCTCTTTCTCGATGGCGGCATAGAATTCGGAGGGTGGATAAGTGAATCCCTCGACGGGGGCAAGCCAGTAATCTAATTCTTCGTCCTTTTTGTTCTTGAAGCCAAATATGCTCATAGCGCAGACTCTTGTTTCACAATTATGACCACAGTGCAACTCAGCGGTCAATGCCAAAGCGAGAACTGAACATGGATAACCCAAACCTCACAAGAGCTCCTGAAAATCACCCACAGCATTGGCTCCGCGGACTGCGACCGTTGTTGTGGTGGGCGTTGTTTGTGCTGGTGCTCTACGGTATTCGGTTGCACCAGCGATTGAGCGAGCAAACGCAATTGAGTTTTTCCGTTTCGTTGCAACACACGCCGGTTGGCTACGAGTCCTCGGCAGTTCTTGACGGTAATCCTATCGAGAACGACAGCCGAGTTTCAATTGGCTGGCATAAGCTGGTGATCTCGCATCCCAAAGCCGAGCCGTGCTCGACGAATTTTTTCATCTGGTATGGGAAACATGACTTGGGGC
>Ga0118677_10001318_pt1 | contig 53107 bp, 41 predicted proteins | sample AliMusrvi5mmetaG_FD_86154 | JGI IMG/M metagenome (GOLD analysis project Ga0118677, IMG submission 86154) | reverse complement strand
CTCGAATTAGTTCAGGTTTTCCCGGAGGTGAAATGATTATAAATCTACATTTGTAGATAATAATATTGCCCGGATATGAATAAAGAAACGGCCATAAAACTATTCAATCAGAACCAGGTTCGCTGTCATTGGGATAGTGAGCATGAAAAATGGTATCTCTCCATCGTTGATGTGGTAAAAGTACTTACAGAAAGCGAGAATCCGAATAATTATTGGAAGGTGTTGAAAAACAGGCTTAAAAAGGGAGGAAGTGAGTTGGTTACAAATTGTAACTAACTGAAAATGGTATCTGCAGACGGTAAATATTATAAAACAGATGTTGCAGATACTGAGCAACTTTTCCATCTTATTCAGTCAGATTCATTAAATTTCGCTTTTAACAGATGTTTTATTCCAAAAGACTCTTAATATTGATCCAGAATGTTCTTCGCCCTCTTTATTCTTTCCGCATCCACCACCTCATGCCCGTATTCCGAAAGATCGGGTTTACCCATTTTTACATCATTCCTGACAAACGCCATCGAAGAAGGGACCTGCTTTGTGAGATACATATGAAATTCAGATGCCCCTGTCAGGCGGATGGCTTCTTCCAGGTTATGTTCCTTGATGCCATGGCCGGGCATAATTATAATGCGGCCAGCAGCTTGTTCAACGAGTTTCCTGATCAGTTTTGCTCCAAGCAGGGCGCTGTCGCTCTGACCCGAGGTCAGAACGCGGTCAATACCTAAAGAAATAAGGTCGTCAAGGGCTTTGAAGGGATCGGCAGTCATATCAAAGGCACGGTGACAGGTGACCTGCATTGGACGGGCATGTTTTACCAGGATTTCCATTCGGGCAACATCAATAGTCCCGTCTGATTTTAAAATACCGAAAACCACTCCGTCGGCCCCAAGGTCTTTTGCAGTCAGGATATCAGTCTTCATGATCTTAAATTCATCCTCCGAATAGAGGAAATCAGCCCCACGCGGACGTATCATCACCATGATGGGAATTTGCAGGTGCTGCCTTGCAAACCTTATGGTTCCGGAGCTTGGGGTGCAGCCTCCTTCCAACATGTTCTCACAGAGTTCAATCCTGTCGGCGCCTCCTTTGGCGGCTTCAACAGCGGAAATTGCAGAGTTAACGCAAGCTTCGAGTAAATTTTTCATAAATGGAAGGTGTTGTATTGCATAAACAGGCATGCAAAGATAAACTTCTGCCATGAACCTAAAGCCAGCGGCTCAGGCCCATGCCTTCGGTGCAGTTTTTGCAGATGTCGGTCTGTTTCCTCTCCTTCAGTATCTTTTGCCTGAAATCATTGTATTCACCGCTCTCCCAGATCTCCCGGAAGGGTTTCTCATTCAAATCCCCTAACTCATGTTCTGCATCTTTGTCAAAGCAGCAGGGCACTACCTTGCCGTCCCAGGTGATCACGCAACTACTCCACATCCTGAAACAATGATTTGGTAAAGAGTTTTTTATCTCCCATCCTCCATCCCGCATCCTGTATCTTGAGTATTTGTCTATGGATGGCATGAGTGGGTTGCCATGGCTGAAATCGTTTAACTGGGCTGTCTTGATCTCTACCTTATCGCCTCCCCATTCAAGCCCTTTCTTCCTGATCGTATGAACCTGTTTCTGATTGGATCTCATAACCAGGAACTGTATGATGATCTCTGGTGTTTTGCTCCCGGATCTTCTTTTGGCTTTGGCCAGGGCCTTGATCCCCTGTATCACTTTTTGCAGGGAACCTCCTACCCTGTATGATTCATAGGCCTGCTGGTCGGTTCCGTCAACTGATATTATTAGGCGGTCAAGGCCTGATTTCACCGTGGCATCAGCATTCTCAGCATCCAGGAAGTGCCCGTTCGTTGAAGTGCTTACAAAGATGCTTTTAGATTTGGCATAGGATATGAAATCAAAAAAAAGAGGATTCATATATGGCTCTCCCTGGAAGTACAGGGTAAGCCAGGCCAGCTCGGGGGATAGCTGGTCGATGAGTGTGTTGAAAAAAGAAACATCCATAAATCCTGATGGCCTTGTGAGTTCTTTCATCCCGCTCGGGCATTCGGGGCAGTGCAGGTTACAGCGGTTGGTAGGTTCTATGCTCACCGCGACAGGCATCCCGTAATGCATGGGATGCCTGAGAACACGCGACAAAAGATATCCACATGCAATCTTAAAAAAATTTAGGATACGGGGAAAGGTCAGGAATTTCAAGGCAGGGTTGTTTTATTCAGCCTCTTCGTTAGGAACTGGATCAGGCATGATCTGCTTGTCGTGCTTATCTTTTTTATGCTTTTTTCGTTTGGCGAGGAAGTCCTTGCCCAGCGCAAAGATCTTACCCGTTACGGTTGCGGTTGTGCTTACCTCCTCGAAAAGTGTGCCCATGAGATTACGGAATGAAAGCAGGTGGACAAGGTTCTGGTAATTGTTTTTGATGCCTTCTTCACGGTGGGAGATTTCGTTCTGCAGCCTTTCTTTCTCGCGTTGCAGGTCGGAAAGGGAGTTGATATGATTCAACCTTACCCTGAATGGTTCGTTAGTCCTCATTTTCCTCCTCCATTATGATTTTTGCAAGTTTTTTGACCAGCGGATTGATGAAAAGTTTATACCTCATCCAGTAAATGACCAGGCCCATCAGCACATAAAAGCCGACTATGATAAGTGCACCTACAAAGGTTGGTCCGACTTCATCCCCGTACCAGAATACAAAGGCAAAGGAGATGAACAGGATAAGGAACATTCCCAGGATGAAGAAGATCACCGACATCAGGAAGTAGGAAGCCAGCCTGGCGATCTTTTCAGTCAGTAAAATTTTGATGTAATCTATCCTCAGGTTGATGTAATCCTTCACATTTTCCGTCATGGATGAGACATTATCCGATATGCGGTTTGGTTCCATAATACATTTATAAATGTTAAAAAATACTATTGATCTTTTCAGGTTGCAGAGGTTGCCTCGTGTTTTGGCTTCCTTTCATCAGAATTCTTTTCGGAGGTTAACGCCTCTTTCAGTTCTTCGAAACTTGTGGGAAATCCTTCTTCAAGTTTATCTGCAATATCCATGATTTTATCCCTGATCTTTTTACGGGTTTTAGATCCTTTTTCGGGTGCAATGAGCATGCCGATGCCGACACCGATGGCGAGCCCTGCTACCGCGGCGATCAGGATGTTTGACTTTCCAGCCATAATTTTATTTTTAGTAACGTTTTATTTTTTAAGTTCTTTAATAAGCCTGAAGTTACTCAGGAATTCAGTGGCCACTATCTTGAGGAAGCCGTAAGCGGGAACAGCCACTATCATGGCCGGGATGCCCCCAAGGGAGGCAGCTGCTATAACCACAAGGAAGATTTCTACGGGATGAGCTTTCACGCTCTTGCCCTGGATGAAGGGCTGAAAAACATTGTTGTCGACCATCTGTACTACCAGCATGGCTACCATGATCTTGATGGCCATTGGCCAAATCTGGTCATAATTCCCAATGCTGATCACCCCGGTAAGCCCGAGCAGAACCCCCGTGATCACAGCGATGATCCCGCCGATATAAGGAATGATGATTATGATCCCTGCAAAAAAGGCGATCACCAGTGCACCTTCAACACCGACGATCAGAAGTGCCATGGAATAGGTTACTATATTGGCAAGAATCTGTATGATGAGTCCGATGAAATACCTGGTTAAGAGTTTCTTGCTTCTATGCATTACGTTCTTTGTCTGTTCCTCGTATTTTTCAGGTACGATAAGCAGGAGCAGCCTGGGCATCATGGTGTTGTCGTACAGGAAAAAGAAGGACAGGAAGAGAATTGAAAATACATTGAAAAAGAAGGAGCCTGTGAAGGAAATAATCCCTGAAAGCAGGTTGGAAAATAAATTAAAATCGATGAGATTGATCACCATTTCTTTCAATGATCCTTCGAGGGTTGAACCTTTCGGGATGATGCCGTACTGCCGCGTTGTGGCCTGCAGCCATGCTATCTGGGGCTGAAAGTGTTCAACCAGTTTCTGAGTATCGATCTGAGAGATCATACCCGCTTCGCGGATGACCAGCGGTATGAAAAATGAGAACAGCCCGAACACAAGGATTATCATCAGGATGAGAGTAACAGCAACAGCCAGGCCTCGGGGGAACCTGATCTTTCCTATCCTGATATTTCCGAAAAGATCAACCAGGGGAGTACCAACAATGGAGATCACCATAGCCACGATAATGAAGACCACGATATGCGAAAAATACCATACCAGGAAGCTGGTTACCCCAAGAATTAAGATTATAAAGAACAGCTTATAGCGTTCGTATAATTCAGACATTACTGATTATTTTCTACAAACCTACTGGTTTTTTACCGGAAAGTCAAGAGAAAAATAAGCAGCAACTTCTTCTTTGTAGGTGCGGTTTGAATGCTGCTTTTCCTGGCTCAGTATGTAATTTTTTGCCCCCGGCAGGTTGCCTTCGCTTACCGAAGCAGCATAGTATTCCTTTTCCCAGGAGAATCGCTTTACCGTGAGGGCTTTCGAATTGATCCAACGGCCAGCTTCGGTTCTTAATTCCTTTACCACCTGTTCCAGGCTCTGATCACTTTTAAGCCTTACCAGGCAATGAATGTGATCAATCCAGCAGTTGATTGTCCCAAGTTCTATATCGTTCCTGGCTGCCACGGCCTGGAGATGGTCAAGCAGCTCCTGCCTGGACCCGTTTGAAAACAGGGTATGCCGTCCCTTTGCACCCCATACGGCATGTACCCAAATCTTGGTCTGTGTCATAAGCATAGTTTATGCTTAATCCGCCATCAACCGAAAAGTGATATGAAAAACTGAAAAATTATATTCTTTCTATGATCAGCAGGGCAAAGACCAGGAAGATATAAAGGTTGCCGACTATAAAGATGAGCCTGAAACTGATTTTCTTGGGTATGAACAGCTGATATCCAACAAGGAGGATAACCGCCAGGTTCACGGCGGCAAGCAGGTACCTGAGGTTGACGAACTTCACAATGCTGAACCTTGAGAAATAAAGGGTGATGGCCGAGGCCGTTAAAAGCCAGGCCAGGATGCTGAGTTTCATCAAAACAGGGGAGAAGGTATCGGTCAGTACCGGGAACCCAGCTATTTTGTATTCGTCCGAGTATTTAAGCGTGATCAGCCAGAAGTGGGGCATCTGCCAGATGAAAATAAAAACCGAAAGAAAAACAAGGACGGGGTCGGTAAGATTGCCGCCTGCAGCCACCCATCCCATCATCAAAGGTATGGCTCCCGTGAGAGCCCCGGGGATCACGGCAAAAGCTGTCTTCCTTTTCAAAATGGTATAAACCCCGTTATACCATAGCACATTAAAAACACCCAACCCGAAAAGAACCAGGTTGCCGGTATAAATGAGGACGATGAAACCTGAAATAATGAAAATATTGGCAGTTCTCAGGCCGTCGGAGATGGTCAGATCTCTGGAAGGGATTGGCCTGGACTTTGTCCTTTCCATTTTTTCGTCATACTCCCATTCCTGGTATTGATTCAGGGACGATGCACCTGCAGCAAGCAACAGAATGCCAAGGACTGGCCAGAATAATAAAAGAGATATTTCTCCTTTACATATTATGGCAGAAGCCAGGGCCGAGGCGGTGACCGCGAGGGTTACACCCGGACGGATCAACTGAAAATAGGAGCGAGCTGATGACAAATGGCGGTACCCCCGGAATTTATTTAATGGATTTTAAATATTCTATGACTTTGGCGACCTCGCCATCGCTGATAACGCCTTTATAGGATTTCATAACTCCTTTGGGAAGTCCTTTTACTATGTCCTTGTCGGGTTCGTACATGCTTGTTTTGACATAGGCATCATCCACGGTGATAGTATGTTCCTTCCCATCGGTCACAACCAAGCTTTCTTTGCCATATAAACCCTTGAAAGAGGTGCTTACAAGTTTGGACCCATCCAGGGAATGACACCCGGTGCATCCGTTCTTTTTGATGATGCTGAGGCCTTCGGGTTCGGCCGACTTTGCAGGCAGTGCACTGATCCACGCATCGTATTCGGCCTGGGAAACGACTCTCACTTTTGCTTCCATATAAGAATGGTTCATGCCGCAATATTCGGCGCAAAGCACCCAGTATTCACCGGCCAGTTTCGGGATAAACCACATCTGGTTCGTTTTTCCGGGAACGCAATCTTCCTTTTGCCTGAATGCCGGTACGTAAAAGCTGTGAATGACGTCAAGTGAGGTTAAATTCAGAACGACTGCCTTATTGATCGGCAGCACAAGCATGGCGGATTCCTTATCACCAGGATAAACGAAGGACCATACCCACATTTTGCTTACAACGGTAACGTTCATGGCATCGGATGGGAAGGTCCTCTGTGAACGGAATGCCGCATACCCGTAGTAAAACATCGTCATAGCCAGGGCAAGGGGAATGAGGGTCCACGTAATTTCCAATATATTACTGTCCTTAACCTGGACTGCTTTCGGGTGTTTTGAACGACGGTATCTTATTACGAAGTAAAGCATCACCGTTGTAATCCCAACGAGAAAGAAAATACTGATCCCGATGATGACTTTAAACGCAAGATCAACATCCCCGGAAAAATTTGTAGCTTCTGTAAACATACCTGTGTATTAGAAATTATAAACGAATTATCGCAGCAGATAATCAAAAAAAGTCAGACCTATAACCAGCACATAAATACTCAGTACCATGACAACAAAAACCGTGAACATCTTCGATTCAAATTTAAGGTGCATAAAGTAGCGTAGCACTATAACTGATTTGACCGATGCGATGATAAGGGCCACCATTACGGTAAAGGCCGACAGATCGATCCAGGTAACGGTTATGGTGATGGTAGTGAATACAAGCAATGCCAGCAGCACCCATCCGTATACCCTGTAATCTGTGATATGTGTTTCTGTATGTTCCATGATGTTTGTTGTTTTTGCAATCATTTGTCAATATAAAAGTAGTGAAGTAGCGAGGTGGCGAAGTAGCGAAATTATGTTTCTTTTTTCGCTATCTCGCTACTTCGCTATTTCGCTATTTAAGTAATAAGGTAAAGCAAAGGGAATAGGAAGATCCAGATCAGGTCGACGAGATGCCAGTAAAGACCACCGTTCTCAAGAAGAGTGATCCTGCCGGCATTAATGCTGCCGGTTTGTATCCTCACCATGATGATAGTAAGAATAATACTGCCTACAACCAGGTGAAGCATATGAAGCCCGGTCATAAAGAAATACAGGCTGAAGAACAGTATATAACCGTGCTTAAGGCCAATCATCATGTCTGATCCGGGATATAACCCGATGGAAATCTTGTGTCCCCATTCCAGGTATTTGTTAAATAAGAAGATCCCGGCACAAACCAGTGTAATAAGAATAAATAAAACCCCCATGCGTTTCTCGCCTTTCTGCACCGCGGTAATTGACATGGCCACGGTAGCTGAACTCAGAAGCAGGGCAACAGTATTCAATGTGCCGATAAAGGCATTGAGCTGATGCGCCGCCTGGTGAAATTCATCTGAGTAGCGGTGGCGCATTACGGCATAGACCAGGAACAAACCCCCGAACAGAAGGATCTCCGTAAAGATGAATATCCACATTCCCAGCCTTGCGCCTAAATCGTCTCTGTGCATTTCCATATCTCTTATTCTTTGACTTTTTTATTTAAATTTCGCTATTTCGCTATTAATTTATGTCTCATCAATCATAGTTGTACGGCTGCTCTGTCACCTCGGGTATGTTTTCAAAATTTTCCACCGTCGGGGGAGAAGGAATAGTCCATTCAAGGGTCTTGCCTCCCCATGGATTATCCGGGGCTTTTGCGCCTTTTTTACTGAAAAGATTGACCAGCATGATGATGATCCCTACAAGCAATAACCAGCCTCCTACGGCTGAGATTTGCTGCCCTGCGGTAAACTGGGGGAGGTAATCAAAATAACGCCTTGGCATTCCCATCAGCCCAAGAATAAACTGGGGAAAATAGAGCAGGTTAAATCCGATAAACATAAATGCAAAAGCGATATTTGCCCTTCTGAAATTGTACATCCTGCCGAACATTTTAGGGTACCAGTAATGCAAGGCAGCAAAGAAGGCAAACCCCACTCCGCCGAAAACAATGTAATGGAAGTGGGCCACCACGAAGGCTGTGTCATGAACGTGGATATCGGTTGCCAAGGATCCCTGCACAAGTCCTGTCAGACCACCGATCATGAACAGGAAAATGAACCCAAGGGCGAAGATGAACGGGGGTTTCAGCGAGATGGACCCTTTGTACATCGTGCCAACCCAGTTAAAGACTTTTATGGCGCTGGGAATTGCAACAAGGAATGTAAGCAGAGAGAAGATCCATCGTTCGGTTGTGCTGATGCCTGAAGTAAACATATGGTGGGCCCAAACAAAATACCCGACACCTGCAATGGCCAGGCTTGACATTGCAATGGCCCTGTATCCGTATATCCTTTTCTGGGAAAAAGTCGGAATGATCTCGGTGATCACCCCCATGGCAGGAAGTATCATGATATACACCGCGGGATGTGAATATATCCAGAACAGGTGCTGGTAAAGTATGGGGTCGCCGCCCAGGGAGGGATCGAAAAAGCCTATCCTGAACCAGCGTTCGGCAATGATCATCAGTAAAGTGATCCCGACTATGGGTGTGGCAAGCACTTGTATCCAGGCCGTGGCATAGATTGACCAGGGGAAAAGAGGCATTTTAAAAAACGTCATACCAGGTGCCCTTAAACGGTGGATGGTAACTATGAAATTCAAGCCTGTAAGAATTGACGAGAATCCCAGCACAAATGCCCCGAACACCGCTGCCACCACGTTGGTATGGGTTTGAGTGCTGTAAGGTGCGTAAAAAGTCCATCCTGTATCCGGAGGACCGTTTCCCATAAACTGGGATGCAAGAGCTATTGCAGCTCCTGCTATGAAAAGGTACCACGAAAACAGGTTCAGCCTTGGAAAGGCAACATCATGCGCCCCGATGAGGAGGGGCATCGAGAAATTGCCAAAGACTGCAGCAAGCCCGGGGATAACCACGGTAAAGATCATGATGATACCGTGGATCGTAAATATCCCGTTATAGGTCTGTGCGTTGAAAAACTGCTGACCTGGCCTGAAAAGCTCGAGTCTCATGATCTCCCCGAGAATGACCCCGACCAGGAAGAATACCATCATCGCCCACATGTACATCAGCCCGATGCGCTTATGGTCGGTGGTTGTCAGCCAGGAAAGTAACCCCTTGTACCTGCCCGTGTTTTCAAGATAGGAATGTGTTGTTGTTTCTGCCATATGATCAGATTCTAATACTTTACTTGTTTCTCTTTTTTGACCTTACCATTAGACCGATAAAAAGCACGACCGCAAGGAAAATGATGATGGTTGCGCTGATCTTGGTCACTGCCAGGGTGTACCTGCGGCCATCGGGATCATAGCTGAAGCAAAACTGCAACAGCCTGTTGATAGTGGGCCTTGACTGTTCCTTCCCCGCCTCGATGATTGCCATCTTCACGTCGAAAGGAAGGAAATTCACCCCGTACAGATACCTGGTTATTTTTCCCTTAGGGCTAATAATTGTAATCACTGCAGGATGTATCCAGTCATTGCCCTGCTTCTTGGATTTGAATCCCACGGCATTGACAAGGCTGAAAATACTGGCACTGTCGCCTGTAAGGTAGAACCAGTCTTTTGCACGAGCCTTGCTATGCCTTTTCAGGAAAGTGTTTTTCTTCTGGACTGCCTTTTCGGGTGTATCCTTGTAGTTGAAACTCACCGTCACTATCTGGTAATCCTTCCCGAGTTCCATTCCCATGGTTTCCACCACCTGTGACACACCGTCGAGGAGAGGGCTGCATAATCCCGGGCAGTCGAAATACACCAGGGTGAGAATGGTGGGTTTGGTGAACAGGTCCCCAAGCTTTACTTTGATATTTTGCTCATTGGTAAAGGTCAGGCCAGGGGGTATGAGGGTGTCGAGATGTTCCTGAACCCCGACTTCAGGGCTTATTACCCCTTGTGACTGCAGGTGAAAGTTAAGCAGCAAGCAGGCGGCAATCATCAATACCGGTAATACTGTCCGGGTTTTCATACTTGTTTTATTTTTCTGATATCCAGAACTGCCAGGATGATATAAATTATGAAATACCAAACTACGAGAACCGCCAGGGTGTAAGTCAGTATGACCCATACAGGGGCTTTATCCCTGGTGGACCACATCGCACGGGTGTCGGTTAGCGATGGCTTGTCGGTGGGGACGCCTATGGTCAGGGTGTCTTTTACCAGGGCTTCCTGCATGCTGCCCGTGGGGTCATTGACCCTGGCAGTGACGATCACATTGCCTCTCTTATCGCCGGGCAAGTCCTGGGGCCAGTCAAAACCTGCATAACCATATTCCGAAGTTGGCTTGGGATCGGCAAGCTGCATATTCCCGAAATACCTCTGTATGAAAATGACAACCTCGGCTCCTTTGGCAGGCTGAGGACCATCCTTCGAAAGCTCAACAGCTTTCACCATGATCTTTTTCTTTACAGTATCGTAAGCCATGCTTAACCTGATACGCTTGCCTGCAGCACCAGCCAGTTTCTCAGGATCGGGCTGTTTATAGCCTTTATGGTAGGTCCTTACGAAGGAAATCACGCTCCATCGTTCGTCCTCTGTAAGAATATTTCTGAACTCAGGCATTGGTACCTTTCCCGTAGTTATACGGTAAAACAATTCCCCGTCTTTCTGGCTTCCCACCTTGGATTCCGAGAGATCGCCGGGAGAGGGGACTATGGCTGCGAAATTCTTCTTTGTTGGAATGCCATGGCAGCTCTGGCAATTTTTCATGTAGATGGCTTCACCCTGTTTGACCATGTCGGGGGTGAATTTCACAAGGCAGATCTTGCCTTTCTGGTCATCAGGGACAGGCCAGCCTGGGTTCTGGGCTTCAAGGCGCCATGTGGCTGAGGCTAACAGCAGGATTAAACAGAACAGTCTTTTCATGATTCAATGCTTTTCAGTGGATCCAGACCTTTATCCTTTGCCGTTTCCACGACAGGGATAACAGGGAAGAATTTAGAGATCAGGGTGATGATGATCAGCACCAGGATGAAGCTTAACAGGGTGATCGCGATCTCGATGAGGGTAGGTGTGTAAACCTTGAAATTTTCAGGCACATGCTGAACTGGCAGGAAAGGATGGGCCATGGTGGGGACTACGATCAGGTAGCGCTTGAACCATGCGCCGATGACAACCGCCACCGAAATGACGGTGAGAGGCATGGGCCTGCGCATCCTGCGGAAAAGCAACAGGATTATCGGGATCAGCAATCCGCCAACCTGGACAAGCCAGAACATGACTGCAAAATTGCCTGCCATGAGTTCATGCAGATGAAGTGCATCGGCCCTTTTAAGTTTATAACCAGGGACAAGGTATTCGTTGATGTTGAAATAAAGGTACACGAATGCGACAAGCACCAGCACCTTGCCCATATTGTTGAAATGCATGTCGGTTAGATAGTCCTGCAGCTTATAGTTCCTGCGGAAAAAGTACATGGCAATGATCACAGCTGCCGAACCGGCTACAAATGCGCCTGAAACAAAGTAGGGGCCGAAGATAGTGCTGTCCCAGCCCGGCCTTACGGTGAGGGCAAAGAGCCAGGACGTCACGGTATGTATCGACAGGGCTGCAGGGATGATAAGAATAAGAAGGATGTATACTGAGCGGTGAATGATGCGGTTCTGCTCAGGATGGTCTGTCCAGTTCAGCGAAAGTACTTTGTACACCGGCTTAAGCCAGGAAGGCAGCTTACTGAATCGTTTGTACAGAACAGCCATGTCGGGGATCATCGGCAGGAAGAGCAGCAGAAGGCTGATCACGAAATAGGTTGTGATAACTGTGACATCCCAGAGGATGGGGGACTGAAACCTTGCATACATGAACACATAGGCAAGCCTTTCGGGGCGGCCCATATCCATCACTATCACGAGCCCTGCAACGGCTGCAAATGCAACTGCGATGGTTTCGGCGATCCTCGTGATGGGATGCACCCATTTGAAACCGATGAGTCCAAGAACTGCGCTTATGAGCATCCCGATAAGGCTGGATGCCACAAAAAATACAAAGTTTGAAATGTACAGTCCCCATGAGATGTAATCCCTGACGCCTGCAACACCCAGCCCGTATTGAAGCTGCCGGGTGTAAGCATAAAGGCAGGCAAGGAAGGCAAGTACAAGGAATCCCATCCAGATAAAGAAGCCCTTGTTCAATCTGATGTGGTGTGAAAGGTCATTGACGATCTTTTCCATATATCTTTCCGTATTAGTCAGTTGAAGGTTCAAAAGGAAACAGCCTGTTCTTCGGTGGCAGGTAATAGACCCTGGGCTTGGTGCCCAGTTCGGGCATGAGCTGGTATGCTCCGTTATCGCGTAACAGCTTGCTCAGCCTTGTAGTTTCCTTGGTGGTCCCGTTGGTCACCGCATCCTCGTTCTCATCCCCGAAATAATATACTCCGTTGGGACAGGCCGAAACACAGTATGGGAGCTTGCCCTCGCGGCAGCGGTCGGCGCTGAAAAGGCATTTTGAAACTGTCCCGATCTTCTGGGGTACATTGAGTTCAACATTATAGGTTTCACCGCTGTGTTTATCTGCATCCTTAGGGGTGGTCCAGTTAAAGATCCTGGCTGAATAAGGACAGGCGGCCATGCAAAAACGGCAGCCAATGCAGCGTACATTGTCGATCAGAACGATGCCGTCACCACGTTTATATGTTGCATCCACGGGGCAGACGGCCACACAGGGGGGATTATCGCAATGCTGGCAGTTCTTTGGCATGTTGTATGGCGCAGTGCCGGGCGAATCCTGCATCTGCAGGGTGTTCATATGATATTGCTCAGGTTTGAGCTGGTGGGCATCCTGGCATGCCGAGATACACCTCCTGGCATTTCTGCATTTCGAAAGGTCGATAACCATGACCCAGCGTTTTCCCGGGATCCCTTCCCTGCCTTCCTGAAGCTTCAGTTTCTCGGGGTTCTTCGCCAGGACTTTCATCTCCAGCGAATCCACTTCAACCAGCTTGTTGTCCTGGGTCAGCAGAACCTTTGATTCTCCCGTTGCGGCTTTCTTCTTCTCAAAAATATCACCGGAATATAATGCTCCTGCCCCTGCAGCCACCCCGGCTCCAAGCAGGCCAATATTCTTCATGAAATTTCGTCTCGACGATTTTGAAGGATCCTGCTCATCCCTGTTATTGACAGTATTTTCGTCCATATAATGGAATTATCTAATTACGTAATGACATGTAAGCAAAAATAGAAATAAATTTTTCTTTGCAACCCGGACATCAAAATTTATACTCGGTCTAAATTCGACATTTAGGTATTAAAATGGGAAAATAAGAGAAATCTTGTATGCAAAGTTATCTCCGGCATAAATGAACCCGTAGGGCCCCCATCGGTAGTAGACGCCAACGCCAACAGTGTAAAGCTTCAGGTTGACGATGTTATTGACCAGCAGGCCGCTTTCGTAGTAACCCAGGTTCATCTCTTTTGGAGCGGGGTCCTGATAGGCATACTGATTTTTATGGTCAAGCCAGCCGAATCCTATATTCTGGGCAATAGCAAACTCGGGGTGGAACCATTTTTTGCCTTTCAGCAGGAGGTGCCCGAAATCATGGTATAAAAATAGTGTGGCGTAAGTATTTGAAAGGAATTCGTTCATTCGCATAGTCCCGAAAGTATAAGGGGCATAGATAGCAAACATGCGGTAGGTGGCATTCCCGTAATACAGGTTGCATGCCGGTATTGCATTGTCAACATATCCTGCGTTGAACTGGAAAGTGAGTTTGCCCAGGAATTTGATGTTGAATGTCTTTTTGACCTTAAGGTCGACCTTGTTATAATCATATTGCCCGTTTATGAATCCTTTGATGCCGCGGGTATATTCCAGCCAGATATACGGGTAGTTAGTGCCAAGGTTGATCCTGTTTTCCATGGTCTGGATATATTGTTCCTTATAAGCCCATTTAAAGCCCGCCCTGACTTCGGTAAATGTGAACTGGTCTTTCAGGACCACTGCATTTCCTTCCGGTATCGCCAGGTCGTAGGTGGTTGATTTCTTAAAATCGTTGGACATACCCAGGTTGAACATGAACCATTTGAACCCCCTGAAACCGAAGTTCATGCCAAAATGCTGGGTCCTCGTAAGTTTCAGGGTATACAGGGGTGCGAAATTCCCCGAAAGTATGGATTCGTTATCCAGGGGTAGGGATACAGTTCCCGAGGGGACAAGGTTATAATAGTAATCACCAGCCAGGGTAATGTCGTGCCGCTTGTTGATGAAGAAAGTCGCATCACCTCCGTATTTGCTGGTGGATATGGCGAAGGCATACTGGTAAAAGCCCCCGATCTTTACCCATTTTGCCAGCCTGTCGTTGGTATGGATACCCGCGCCGAGTATCAGTCCCTCGTAGGTATTATAGTTGATGATCCTGCTGATGTCGATATCGACAGGGCCCCAGGGCCATCTACCGGTAAGTATTGTCTGAAGCGACTTGGCATATTTGTCGAGGTTGGCTTCTTTTCCTATACTGTCAAGGACCTTGTATGTTTTCCTGTCCTTGGCAGTGAGTGTATCCACCCTGTACTGGTTCCAGAATTCATCGTTGCGTGAGCCGGCTCCCTGGTCCACTTCAACATCCAGGTATGAAAATTCCCGTTTGACAAGCTCAGGGTTGAGAACGACGTCCTTGATGTATGACCTTCCTTTGGCTATGAGGAAGTGCCGGCCTGCCTGGAGGTTGTAAAAAGTGACATCGGTGTTGAGCTGGACAGGGAACCAGTGTTCGCCATCGGCGAGTTCATACATCTGCTGTATCCTGATCTGCATCCCGCCATGACTGGCAGGTTCTGCCGTGACATTCTGAATGGCCCATTTGTTGCTTGAAATGGAGATCACACCTTTCATCCCGTCGAAATTCGTTCCCTTATGCGGTCTGAAAGAGATAATAAATGTTGTGTCCTTCCCCGTATAGGTGGTATCCTCTATCTTGAAGAAATACCTGCTGAGGGAGCCGCTCCCGATAGGATTAACATAAGAGCTCTGGAAAATCGTGATAAAAGGTTTGTAGAATGAAAATGACTGGATCTGTGTGGTAAGGAAAACGAAGATAGGGTCTTTGAACCCCGACATCCTGGCAGCGATAACCTTGTTATAGTTTTTATCAGGGTGGAGGAATTTTCTTTTGGTCACGTTTTCCATCAGGAAGAGGTACTGGGATTTAAAGAAGGCCTGGGTTCTTGCTTCGCTGGTGTCGGCCATCCTTTTCCTGATGGTATCGGCAAAAGCAGAAGAATCTGACCTCATCAGGCGTTTTAACATTACGGTATCGACCACGGCTTTCCCTGCCAGGGTATCAGTGTCAATAGTAAAGAAAGTTTTATCATATGAAGTATAGGAAAAAGAAAGCAGCTTCTCAGGATCATTTTTTTCCCTGTTTTCGATGGCATTCCTGATTATACGGTGGGCGGGGTTGACTCCCGGCAGTACCTCGACTTCCCTGAGGTCGATCTGTTTGGGAACCATCTGGATCTGCAGGTTCTGGAGGCCGCCCGTAAGAGGATAAGTGAGAGGCTCATAACCGACATAAGATAAAGCCAGGTATTCAGGTTTTTTTGACCAGCGGAAACGGAATTTTCCGTCGATATCGGAGGTCCCGCCGAAGCCGTCTTCCTGGATAATGTTAACAAAAGCCAGGGGCTGATGAGTGTTTTTGTCGGTGACTTTTCCGCTTACGACGAAGGTCTCCTGCGAAAAGGCGGAATTTGTCACTGAAAAGAATAAGGCAAAAAATACGATGAGTCGGGATTTCATTGAACCGGCTTTTTGAATGGGTAAATATACTAACAATGGATTTCGCATAAAAATAAACCGTAACTTTCTCCTTCGAAAAATCAAGATGCTATGAGAAGAAAGTTTCTACTCTTTATTCTTTTGGTTCTATTATCCTGCCACGCTTTCCCACAGGATGATCATTACTGGTCACAGCAATTCGGAGCCAACAGCACCCTGATGGGCGGGGCGGTAGTGGCCGGCGTCAGGGACAACTCGGCCATTTATTACAATCCCGGTGCGCTGGGTTTTATCCAGCATCCTTCACTCTCGGTCGATGCCAATGTTTATAAAATAGACAAGATCTTCATTAACGACGGAGTGGGTAACGGGGTTGATCTCAATTCGGCCCAGCTCTGGATTTATCCGCAGATCATCTCAGGCCTGGTCAATATTGTTAAGAATGACCGGTGGAAATTCTCATATGCCCTTCTTACCAGGCAATATTCCAATGTGCTGATGAGCACCCGGTACACCCAGGCTGATTTTTCACCCGACAAGTACAATCCGGGTGAAAAATTTATAGGAGCCGTGGATTACAATGCCACACTTAACGAACAATGGGGGGGGCTCGGTGCGTCTTTCAGGATCAACGAACATTTGAGTGTAGGAGCATCGGTATTTATTTCATACCGTGCCCAGAGTTACCAGTTTTCGAATTACCTGAGGGATCTTTTGCCAAGCGATTCGGCAAGCATGTTTCTGACACTGAACAACGACAAGACTCTCAAGTATAAAACATTTTCAGGACTGCTGAAGTTCGGGCTTGCCTGGCAGAATAAAAAATGGAAAATCGGGCTTACAGTCACAACCCCCAGGGTGCAGTTTTTCGGCAACGGGAACATCCAGAGGGAGGAATCTATAGTTGCGCTTGACAGTGCTGCGGGTGCTGGCATCCTGGTCATGGACAGGCTCAGCGATATCAAGGCAAAATACAAGAGTCCGCTTTCGATTGGCGCAGGCTTTGAATATTCCGGAAAAAAGACACGCGTCACCTTCAGCTGCGAATATTTCTTTGCCATTAAAACCTACCATCTCTTCGAGACCAATTCGAATCCTTTTGTATATCCGGCTACAATGGATACGGGATCGGTTCACACGGAACTGCAAAGTTTCCTGCATGTAACGAATGCTGCAAGGGCAGTGTTCAATATCGGCCTGGGTTTTTCCCAGGATCTTGGGGAGAAGTTTACCTTCATGCTCGGTGCCCGAACCGATTACAGCACCTACACACTTCCCACGGAAGGCGACAAGTACCTTCATAATTCGGATGGCTGGGACATTTATCATTTCACGGGCGGTATTGCTTATCACCAGAAAAGGAACAGTGTAAGCCTGGGCTTCACATACAGCTTCAGTCCCGGCGTGTCTTTTTCAAATGACGACATTATCCTGCCTGTCGAAATGAGTTCACCTGCCAGGGTTTATGTCCAGTCGTTCGGCGTTATCATTGGCTACACCTATTATTTCCCAAAATAAACCTGATGCCCGAAAACAATACATCATTAATGATTGCTAAGACCATCAGCGGTCTTGAACAAGTGCTGAAATCGGAACTTGAAGGGATTGGCGCGGTCAATACCGAGGTCATGAACCGCTCGGTAAGTTTCGAGGGAGACAAAGCCTGCATGTACAAGGCCAATTACCTTTGCCCTTCGGCCCTACGCATCCTGTTACCCGTGCATGTTTTCGAGATCAACGCCCAGGAGGACTTTTACAAAGCGATCAAAGAGTTCCCATGGGAAGAGCACCTCGATACAGATTCCACCCTGGCTGTTGATGCGGTGATATCATATACCGTATTCACCAACTCCCAGTTTGTGGCCCAGAAAGCCAAGGATGCCATAGTTGACAGGTTCAGGGAAAAGACAGGGAAAAGGCCCTCGGTTGACCTCGAGAACCCCACGCTCAGGATCAATGTTCACCTGTTCAAGAGCACCTGCACAGTTTCCCTTGATTCATCGGGACAGTCTTTACATAAGCGGGGGTACCGCAAGCAGACAGGGATTGCGCCACTCAACGAGGTCCTCGCCTCGGGCCTGATCAAGCTTTCAGGATGGGATGCTTCAAAACCACTGCTTGATCCGATGTGCGGTTCGGGCACAATACTTATCGAAGCCGCCATGCTGGCTTCTGCCATGCCCTCGGGATATTTCAGGTACGAGTATGGTTTCATGAAGTGGAAGGATTTTGACCAGACCTTATGGGAACAGGTAAAATCTGATGCAGCTGCAGTGATCAAACGGAATCCCCGCACAAACATTACCGGTTTTGACAAGTCGGTCATGGTACTGAAGAAGGCTGTTGAAAATGTCGGCTTCGCCGGACTGGAGCGCCTGATATATCTAAAACGGATCGCATTTGAGGACTCCGCTCCTCCATCCGCCGGAGGCGTGATCATCATGAATCCTCCATATGATGAACGGATACAGCTTGACGACTCGGTTGAATTTTACCAAATGATAGGGAATGTGCTGAAGCGAAAATACAGCGGGTACAAAGCCTGGGTGATATCTTCGGATCTTGAGGCTATTAAGTTCATCGGGCTTAAGCCTTCAAAAAAGTATACGGTCTTTAACGGGCCCCTTGAATGCAGGTTCCATTGTTTCGATCTTTACGAAGGTAAAAAAACCAGTAATTTTACAGACTGAATTTAAATTCAATTTTATGTCAAGACTAGCAAGAATCGGAGTATTTACTTCCGGGGGTGATTCCCCGGGTATGAATGCCGCCATACGTGCGGTTGTGCGCACAGGTATCAATGAAGGACTTGATGTGTACGGTATCTACAGGGGGTACGAAGGAATGATAGACGGGCTGATAGAACCCATGGAACGTCATTCGGTCTCGAATATCCTCCAGCGCGGGGGAACCATTCTGAAGTCGGCTCGCAGCAAGCGTTTCATGACCTATGAAGGAAGGCTGCAGGCTTTCCAGAACCTGGAACAGCACAAGATCGACGGCCTTGTAGCTATTGGCGGGAACGGGACTTTTACAGGGGCCCAGATCTTTGAGAAGGAATTCAATATACCTATCGTTGGATTACCCGGTACCATTGATAATGACCTTTACGGCACCGATTTCACCATTGGATTTGACACTGCAGCTAATACGGTAGTCCAGGCAGCTGACAAGATCAGGGATACCGCAACCTCCCACGACCGGCTTTTTTTCATCGAGGTGATGGGAAGGGATTCAGGTTACCTTGCACTCTGGAGCGGTATTGCCACAGGGGCTGAGTTCATCCTTGTTCCTGAAACAAAAACTTACATCGACAACCTGACAAGGCTCCTCAAGCATGACATGCGCATGAATAAAACATCGGGTATCGTGATAGTGGCTGAAGGCGATGATATGGGCGGGGCCTATGATATTGCCGCGAAAGTCAAGGAAAAACTTCCCGAGATAGATACCCGGGTGACTGTGCTGGGCCATGTCCAGAGAGGCGGCGCGCCAACCATGCATGACCGTATCCTTGCAAGCTGGACCGGTTACGAAGCCGTAAAGGCGCTCAAGGACGGTAAAAGCTCGGTGATGGTCGGGATAGAGAATAAACAGATAACCTTTACTTCTTTTGACGATTCCATCAACAAGAAAAAGAGTTTCAATTTCGGCGGACTGGAACTGGCGAGGATACTTTCTTTATAAATAGCGAAGGAGCGAAACTGTTGTCAGTGAAGCACTTTACAACGCAGCTACGGTGGCAGCGGAGCGATATGATGATATGTTTTGCCGACCAATTCGAAGCTCCTCGCACCTGATGCTGCTTTTGCAAAGTGCTTCGCTAACTATACTAAGTGCTTCAATACTGGAAATCATTTGGGAACGATTCATTTATTTGTCGACGTAATCCTCCCCCTGCCACTGGCAGGTTTATTTACCTATGCAGTTCCGCCGGAATTACAGGATAATATCGGAGTTGGATTCCGCGTGGTTGTTCAGTTCGGAAGCAGGAAGATCTATACGGCCCTCGTAAGGAAGGTTCACAGCGATTCAGACGGGTCGAGAAGTTTCAAGGATATTCTTTCGGTGCTTGATGATGCACCCCTGGTAAAAGAATGGCAGTTCCGGTTTTGGGATTGGATGGCATCATATTACATGTGTACAACAGGGGAGGTGATGAATGCTGCCCTTCCGTCGGCATTCAAACTGGCAAGTGAGACCAGGGTTGCCATCCTTCCGTCGTATATCCTTGACTCTTTGCCACTGAACGAAAAGGAATTCAGTCTTGTTGAGAGCCTGTACCATGCGAAAAAGAGCATTGAAATATCGAGGATACCAAGGATCATCGAGCAGCAAAAGATAATTCCTGTAATTAAAACCCTGATAGAAAAGGGGGTGATCATCCTCGAGGAAGAAGTCAGGGTCAGATACAAGCCTAAGAAAGAAATCTTTATCAGGCTTGGAGGGCCTTTCGCCTCCGATGAGGAAGTGATGAAGGAATTGTTCGATCACCTGGAGCACAGGGCTAAAAAACAGCTTGAAATACTGATGACCTTCATCCAGCTTTCAAAGTTCGGATCAGATGATGTGCTGGAGGTCAGGAAAAATGAACTGCTGAAGAAGTCGGGATGCAGCGCTGCAGTGCTCGACAGTATGATAAAAAAAGCGGTATTTGAAATTTATGACAAACCGGCCGTTCAGGAAAGTTCACTTAAACCCGAATTCAGCCCCGCTTCCATTACGCTGACCGATGAGCAGAACAGGGCAATTGATGAGATCAGGGAAGCATGGACGGCCAAAGACGTGACGCTTCTTCACGGGGTCACCTCATCCGGCAAGACCGAAATATACATTAAACTGATACAGGAAATCCTGGACCAGGGGAAGCAGGTGTTGTACCTTCTCCCTGAGATCGCGCTCACAACGCAGATCATCAACCGCCTCAGGAAATATTTCGGAGGCAGGGTAGGGGTTTATCATTCCCGCTTTAACGATTCAGAAAGGGCGGAGGTGTGGAAACAGGCGGGAACCGATCCGATTAAACCCGTTGGCAGCCAATGTGATATCATCCTCGGCGCTCGCTCTGCGGTTTTTCTTCCGTTCACGAACCTTGGGCTGGTCATCGTTGACGAAGAGCATGATTCATCGTTTAAGCAGATGGATCCCGCACCCCGTTATAACGGGAGGGATGCTGCATTGTTCCTGGCCCATCTGCATGGGGCGAAATCCCTGCTTGGATCAGCCACGCCGGCAATAGAAAGCTATTACAATTCAAAACAGGGAAAGTATGCCCTGGTAGAGCTTGCTGAAAGATTCGGCGAAATGGAGATGCCACTGATAAGGCTTGTGAACATCAAAGACGAACTTCGGCGGCACAGGATGAAAACCCATTTCTCAACAATCCTCCTGGACCAGCTCGCCGAAGCCCTGAAAAACAAGGAACAGGCGATTTTATTCCAGAACCGGCGCGGGTTTTCGCTCAGGCTTGAATGCGAGGCATGCAACTGGATGCCAAGCTGCAGGAATTGTGACGTCACCCTGGTCTACCATAAAAAGAGCAACCAGTTGCGATGCCACTACTGCGGTTATGTGGCTCCCGTTCCTTCGACCTGCCCTGAATGCCACAGCCCCGGGGTCAGGATGAAAGGGTTCGGCACCGAGAAAGTTGAAGAAGAACTTGGGATACTGCTTCCGGCTGCCAGGATCTCACGCATGGACCTTGACACCACTCGCAGCAAACACGCATACCAGAACATAATCACAAGTTTCGAGGAACAGAAGATAGATATCCTTGTCGGGACACAGATGGTAACCAAGGGGCTTGATTTCGACCATGTGAGCACTGTTTGTGTGTTGAATGCGGATAACATGCTCAGTTTCCCCGATTTCCGTTCCGAAGAGCGCAGTTTCCAGCTTATGGCCCAGGTCAGCGGACGCTCGGGACGAAAAAAGAAACGGGGTCTTGTCATCATACAGACATACAATCCTGCACATCCCATCATTCAATCGGTGGTGAAACATGATTACCTGGGGATGTATGGTTACCAGCTTGGAGAACGCAGGAAATTCAAATACCCTCCCTTTCACAGGCTGATACTCCTCAAAGTCAAACACCGCAATCCCGAGTTGGTCAATAAAGCCGCTTCGGACCTTGCAAAACGCCTTGCCGCTGTATTCGGAAACCGTATCCTTGGCCCTGAATACCCACCGGTGGCAAGGATTATGAACCAGTACCTGAAACACATCATGGTGAAAGTGGAAGTCGAATCTTCGGTGCAGAATGCCAAATCAAAGATGCTCGAAATAATTACGGAATTCTACAGGAAACCTGAATTTCATCCTGTAAGAGTGCTGATCGACGTGGACCCTCAGTAACAGAGTCGGCAGTAGGCAGTCGGCAGTCGGAAGGAAGAGAGTCTGCAGTCTGCAGTCAGCACAATTTTTTTTGCAGACTGCGAACTGCGACTGCCGACTATTTATTTTTTTCCGCTGCCGTATCGACTACCAAATACAGGTCCTCGTTGTCTTTTTTCATCAGGTATTTTTCCCTTGCGAAACGCTCCAGCTCAGTGGAATCGGTAAGAAGTTTATGAGTAAGGGCTGAATCATGCCGGATCTCATCCAGGTAAAAATGCTTTTCCTCCTGCAGGTCGTCCAGCTTATCGCGAAGCCTGGCGCGGGTAAACACATTGTTGCTGTCGAAAAACACCATCCATACAATAAATGCAACCGTTATCAGGAAGTATTTATTGATAAAGATCTTCAGTATTTTTTTGAAAGTATCCACGAGTCTTTACTGGTATGATGGTTGTGCACAAAAATAAAAGAAATTGATTTACGGCTTGAAATTTATTCCACCTTTGATTTCAGGTAATTATAAAATTCGAGCTGTGAACGTTTCTTCGGAAGTCCGCCGTTCCTGTACCTGTTGGCCTGACGGCCCGCAATTATCCTGGCCTTGGAATTATCAGCCAGTTCAATGTCCAGCATATCCTGTAATTCTTTCTTTAGTTCAGGTTCCTCAACAGGACAGGCAACCTCGACGCGGTTGTCGAAATTACGTACCATCCAGTCGGCAGAAGTAATATAATACAGGGGTTTTCCGCCGTTTGCAAAGACCAGCACCCTTGCATGTTCGAGAAAACGGTCAACTATGCTTATGCCCTCGATGTTTTCGCTCAGGCCCTCAACTCCGGGGAGTATGACACAGATCCCTCGGATGATCAGTTTAATCCTGACTCCTGCAGCGCTGGCCCTGTATAGTTTCCTTACGATGGTCTCATCGACAAGGCTGTTCAGTTTAATAATAGCCCAGGCCTCTTTTCCCGCTCTGGCATTTTTTATCTCCTTGCTCAGAAGTTTCATAAAGAAATTCCGCATCGAGAATGGCGAAAGGATCAGCTTTTCGAACTTATACGGTTTCAGGCTTGCTTCCATCATATGAAAAGCATTTACCACATCCTGGCAGATGTCCTGCTTGGCGGTCAGCAGGCTGAGGTCGGCATAAACCTTGGCGGTATCCTCGTTGAAATTCCCGGTTCCGACAAGGGAATAGAAGAAGTCTTTATTATTTTCCTTTCTGCGGATGAGAATGAGTTTGCTGTGAACCTTGAATCCTGGAATTCCATGGATTACCTTCACTCCTTCATCGCGCAGCCTCTCAGTCCAGTATATATTTGCTTCCTCGTCAAAACGTGCCTGGAGTTCCATGAACACAGTCACATATTTCCCGTTCCTGGCGGCATTTATAAGGGCATTAATAACGCTGGAATTCTTGGCCGCCCGGTATATGGTCATTTTTATCGAACGCACCTTGGGATCGATGGATGCTTCCCTCAAAAGGTCGATGATGTACTGGAAGCTCTGGTAAGGGAAATTCAGCATGATATCCCTTTCCTTTACAATTGAAAGAACCGAACGGTTCTCGAAGAGGTCCTTATGCTTTAATGGTGGAAGAGGGGAGTACTGAAGTTCTTTATGCCCCATGTTGGGAAATCCCATAAAGTCCTTGAAATTATGATACCTTCCTCCACCCCTGATCGGGTCGTTCTTGCCTATCTCAAGGCGTTTCTGCATAAGTTTCAGCAGGTCTTCAGGTATTGCCTTGTCAAAGACAAACCTCACTGGTATGCCGCGTTTTCTTTGTTTCAGGCTGTCGCTCACCACTTCAAGGAAACTTTTCGAAACATCGCTGTCGAAGTCGAGTTCAGCATCCCTGGTGATCTTAACAGTATAAGCCGAAAATGTATTGTACCCGAAAATGGAGAACACCTCGCTCAGGCAGTAACGGACCACGTCATCCAGCAAAATAACATAATGATTTTCATCTTCTGACGGCAGGATAAGAAAACGAGAAACCGTTCGGGTCGGGAGTTCTATGAGGGCAAAGTCATCTTTCAGTTTCTTGTCGGAATGCCCCAGCTTTACCGCAAGATAAATGGATTTATCCACGAGGGAAGAGATCTCCCTGAGGTTGCTGATCATGATAGGGAACAATCCAACACGAACCTGTTCCTGGAAGTATTTCTTTACGAAGCGGCCCTGTGCTTCATTGAGCTGGGTTTCGTCGATGATAAAGATGCCGTGCGATTTCAATTCCCCAACGATCTCTTCATACACACTCATGAATTCCTTTTCCTGCACCTGCACGATCTCAAAGATCTCCTTCAGCACTTTCCTTGGGTTCACAGGGGTGTCATATGGAAGGTTCCTGAACTTGACCATGCGGTTCAGGGTAGCAACCCTGACACGGAAAAATTCATCGCGGTTGTTGGAGAAAATCCCCAGGAATTTCATTCGTTCCAGAAGGGGATTGCTTTTGTCGGCTGCTTCCTGAAGAACCCTGCCGTTAAAATGAAGCCAGCTGATCTCCCGGTTTAAAAGGGGTAGTTTGCTCTTTGAAGCCATTAATCCTGATTCAGGTCTGAGATTTAAACATTTTAGGGAAGATGTAAAATTTCAATTCCGATTTTGAAGCCGGGGTTTCTTCCCATTTCCCGGTATGGAAATTGATACAGACAATTGCAGATGTCGGCATATCATCTATGCCCGGGTGCAGGAAAAGATTGGCAAGTTGAGTGATCAGCGGGTTGTGCCCGAAGATCATCAGGGTATTCACATCATTGGAAGTTCCGTAAATCAGGTCGAGCATCCTGTCGTAGGGCCCGTCGTAAATCCTGCGGTCGTTAAGAATATCCTTAACAGGATAATCCAGGCAGGCAGCCATGATCTTTGCTGTTTCGTAAGCCCTGACTGCCTGGCTGGAAATCATAAGGTCAATTTTTACGCTCTCTTTGATGAGGTAATCCGCAACAAGCCTGGTTTTCTTCTCTCCTTTCGGGAGGAGAGGGCGCAGCTCGTCAGAATAGCCGGGGGCATCCCAGGAAGATTTGGCATGGCGGACTAAAAAGAGGGTTTTCATGGTTTGTTTCCTGATCAGTAAGCGAACAAAGGATAATCGGCCATCATTTCATTGACAGTTTTCTTTACCTTCAGGATGAGATCCTGGTTTTCAATATCAGAGATCACCTCGTCTATCATATCCACTATCACCGGCATGTGTTTTTCCTTGAGGCCCCTGGTTGTGACGGCTGGTGTGCCAACCCTCAGCCCCGAAGTCTGGAAGGGGGAACGGCTGTCGAACGGCACCATGTTCTTGTTCACGGTGATATCGGCCAGCACCAGAGTATTCTCAACCTGCTTCCCGCTGATGGCGGGGAATTTCTTCCTGAGGTCGATCAGCATGAGGTGGTTGTCGGTTCCACCCGAGATCACATGATAGCCTTTGTCGACAAAGGCTTGTGCCATCACGGCAGCATTCTTTTTCACCTGCATGATATAGTCCATATACTCATCCGAAAGCGCTTCGTAAAACGATACGGCCTTGGAAGCTATGACATGTTCCAGCGGCCCGCCCTGGATACCGGGGAATACAGCCGAATCAAGCAGCTGTGAGAACATTTTGACTTCGCCTTTGGGTGTTGTTAGTCCCCATGGGTTCGGAAAATCCTTGCCCATCAATATCATACCACCCCTGGGACCTCTGAGCGTTTTATGCGTAGTGGTGGTGACTACATGGCACCAGGGCAGGGGATCGTTAAGCAGCCCACGGGCAATAAGACCTGCCGGGTGGGCGATATCAGCCATCAGGATAGCCCCGATTTTATCGGCGATCTCGCGCATTCTCTTGTAGTTCCAGTCCCTTGAATATGCCGAAGCACCTGCAATGATCAGTTTTGGCCTGACCTGCAGCGCCTGGGCTTCCATCTTGTCATAATCGATAACACCTGTGCTTTGCTCTACCTGGTAACCGACGGCCTTGTAAAAGATACCTGAAGAATTGACAGGCGAACCATGTGACAGGTGGCCGCCATGGGAAAGGTCAAGCCCCATAAAAATGTCGCCTGGTTTTAAAATAGTCATCAGGACAGCCATATTGGCCTGGGCGCCGGAATGCGGCTGCACATTGGCCCAGGCTGCATTGAACAGGGTCTTGGCCCTGTCGATTGCCAGCTGTTCCGATTCATCAACATTCTGGCATCCGCCATAATACCTTTTCCCGGGATAGCCTTCGGCGTATTTGTTAGTAAGACATGAGCCCATTGCCTTCAGCACCTGGTCACTTACGAAATTCTCGGATGCGATCAGTTCGAGCCCGCTGCTTTGGCGGTGAATCTCCTTTTTAATGATGTTAAAAAGTGCGGTATCTTTTTTCATGTGGTAATATTTTGGGATTTGTTTTTTTTACCTGCAGCTCCCGGGCGCAATCATAAGCTTTTTTAAGGAAATAAACGCCCGGGTCATCATATTTAAAATTTATTTAACACTGGAACCGTTATGAAATACGATTGATTTACAAATGTATTAATTTTCCGGCAAATTGTTGATCTTTGCATCTGACATCATGCATCGTGCATCGTGCATCCCGCATCCTGCATCATGCATAAGTCTTAATCTCAACCAGCCTGCTCGAATGGGAAGACTGAAATTAATAACTGTCCTGCTTCTTTTTCCCCTCTGGTCTTTTTCCCAGCTCAGTGCAGGGGTCGACGACACCATCAATCCCGGGGTCCCTGTAACTCTTACTGCAACCTACGGATTGGTCGGTACAGGGATCAATACTTCGGATGACGGAGTGGAAGGGCCTTTCCCGATTGGTTTTGAGTTTACTTTTTTTGGAAACAAATACACTCAATTTTATGTCGGAGCCAACGGCTGGGTGGGGTTTACATTTAACACCAGGTACATTGGGATCAATGAACCATACAGGGTTCCCAGCCCTAACGAAGACAGGAATCCAAGGGATTGCATTCTCGGGCCGTTCATAGATCTGAACCCTATCCAGGCCGGCAGTCCGTATATTTTCTACAGGACCCTTGGAAAGGAACCAACACGCAGCCTGGTTGTTATGTGGTGCCAATGCCCGATGAATTCCTGCCTTGATTCTGTCGCAACCTTTCAGATAATTCTTAATGAGGGAAGCAATACAATAGAGAATCACATCATGGAAAAACCATTTTGTGACTGGCATGGGAATAAAGGCACGCTGGGGGTTCAGAATATCAACGGTTCGATTGGTTTTGCGGTACCCGGCTATAATGCCACCGCCTGGACCATGAAGAAAATGGCCTGGAAATATACGCCGGTAACCGCCGACAGCTTCCAGATCGCCCAGATCCCTTATGACCTTAAACCCATTACACCGGGTAATAAAGTCAACTACCACTGGTACCAGGGAGGGCGGGAAATTTCTGAAGATCAGTCAATGATCGTGACACCCATAGAAAATACCACCTATATCGCATACGCAAAGATCTGCGCAGGGGATGAATTTTACGACACCGTCACGGTATATGTCCACCAGATCATTCCAACCGCTTTCACACCCAATAACGACGGGCTGAACGACCGCTTTAAAATACTCGGTTTGCCTGTGGAAAATATTACGAGGTTCCAGATCCAGATCTTTGACCGCTGGGGCCAGGTTATCTATGAATCGAATAATATAGAAGAGGGATGGGATGGCACATTCAAGGGAAAGCCATGTCCTGCTGAAGTCTATAACTGGATGATCTATTACGAAACGAACAGCCGTAAGGACAAGATCTCCAACAAGGGCCAGGTTATGCTTATCCGCTAATCCTGACTCCCAGGGCTTCCCGGAGTAAGCCGGTCAACTGCTTTTTATTGAATGGTTTTTCCTGGTAGTAGTTTGCCCCCTTTGCGAGGATAGCTTCTTTTTCCTGCTGAAGTGTGTATCCTGTAACTGCGATGATAGGGGTGTTCCGGTACTCGTTTTTAAGCCTGATTTTCACAATAGCTTCGCCCCCGTCCATTCCCGGACCGAGGTTGATGTCCATAAGGATCGCATCATACATGTTCCTGTTGGTCAGATCAATGGCTGTCAGCGCATCCTTGGCCACGTCGAGCTTGTATCCTTTCTGAAGGTAAAGTTTTACAAGGTCAATGTTTGCATCATTGTCCTCAACCAGCAGCAGATACGGCTGATTGCCACTCTCCTGCAGTCCTGTTGCATGCAGATCCTGCAAGGCGGCTGCCATTTGCGCAGGTGCCTCTATGGACTTTTCGGGTATGCTAAGTATAAAGGTGGATCCGCGTCCGACCTCGCTTTCAAGTTCAAGCTTGCAGTTAAGAAGTGCTGCGCTTTTCCTTGTGATTGCAAGCCCGAGCCCGCTGCCTTCATAAGGCCTGTTATAACCTTCATTGGCCTGCCTGAATTCATCGAAAATCATCTCCTGTTTCTCGGCAGGAATGCCGATTCCCGTGTCGCGGATACTGATAAAGTATCTTTCGGATGGCACGTTGCTCTTTTTAAGCTCTATACTTATTTCGCCTTCAGAAGTGAATTTTACCGCGTTATCCAGAATGTTCATCAGCGAGGTCTGCAACAGGTGTTCATCGGAATGAATGAATACAGAGGGTTCTATATTACATTTTACCTCTATGTGTTTTGCTGCGGCATGATCCCTGATGCTGTCCACACATTGTTTTGTCAGGTCCGACAGATTGACATTCACAGGGTTCAAAGCGTATCCTGAATCAAGCTGCGCAAATGTCATGATTGAATTCAGGGTCCTTAACAATCTCTGGGCTGAAGAAAGAATGTGCACTGTCATCGCCTTCTGGGACTCATCAGTTACGATTGAACTGAGAATCTCGGTAAATCCCAGTATGCCGTTCATTGGGGTTCTGAATTCGTGGCTCATGTTCGCCAACAGGGATGATTTTACACGGCTTGACTCTTCTGCAGCAAGCTTTGCCTGTATGAGTTCCAGCTGGGCCTGTTTTTTCTCGATCCTCAACTGCATTTCCTCCAGTTCCCTGGTAACAGCAGGTCCAAGCCGGCTGAGGGCGCTCTTCATCAGGTAATCATCGGCGCCTTCCTTCATGATGGAAACTGCAAGGTCTTCCCCTACGGTACCCGAAACAAGAATAAAAGGAATGTCGAGGTTCCGGGCTTTAAAGACCCTCAAAGCTTCCAATCCGCTGAAACCGGGCATGGAGTAATCGGAGATCACTATATCCCATCCGCCCTTATCCAGTTCCGCTTCCAGGTCAGGCCTGGTCTTGACCCTGACATAGTCAACGTCAAACCCTTCTTTTTTCAGCTGGCGCAAGACCAGCAGGGAATCGGTTTCGTCATCTTCAACCTGCAACAGTTTTATCTTTCTCATCTGTCCTCGTTCAATTTAATCAATTAATGTTTGCTGATTTCGTGGTCAACGGTGAAATAAAAAGTTGAACCTTCGCCTACAGCGCTTTCGGCCCATATCCTTCCGCCATGCTTCAGTATCACCCGTTTGACCGTGGCCAGACCTATCCCGCTGCCCGTGAATTCATCCTCGGTATGCAGTCTCTGGAAGGGAGTAAAGAGTTTGTCATAGTAAGTCATGTCAAACCCCGCCCCGTTATCCTTAACAAAATATACAGTTTTGCCATCCTTCACAGTACGGTCAAATTCAATCACCGCCTCCTTCACTTTGAAACTGTATTTCCAGGCATTATCAAAAAGGTTCTGTAAAACGATGCGCATGAGCTTGGGGTCGCAATACTCGAGCAGGCCATCCCTTATCATCAGTCTGACATTTCGTTTGGGACTCACCTTACGGATCTCATTGTTGATCTCTGTGGCCATATCACTGAGATTGATCTGCATCTTGTCAATGTCCTGCCTGACAATTCTTGACAGTTTCAGAAGCTCATCAATCAGGATGTTCATAGACCCTGCGGCTTCAGTGATCTTTTTGAGCAGATCCAGCTCGTTGGTGTCCAGTTTTGAGAAATAGTCCTCAATATACGCCCTGGTAATATGGTCTATCCTTCTCACTGGAGCTTTCAGGTCATGGGAAACAGAGTATGAAAATGCTTCAAGTTCTTTGTTCGTCGTCTCAAGTTCGGCGGTCCTGTCCCTGACTTTCTGTTCCAGCTGTTCATTCAGTTTTCTTATCTGTTCCGTTCGTTCAACTACCAATGCTTCCAGTTCCTTTTCACGGATATAGCGGATACGGTATTTGATGATCATCCATATCATTCCGAAACCTGCGAGAATGAGGACCGCTATGAACCACCAGGTCTCATAAAAGAATGGCAGCACATGTATCCTGATGCTTGCGGTGGAAGGTGATAATTCACCGAGGTTGTTGAATACTTGTACTTCAAAGACATAATCACCCGGGGGAATATTGGTGTAATATGCAACCCTGCGGCTGCCAACTGTATCCCAGGTATGGTCAAATCCTTTAAGCCTGTAAATGAAAGTAAGTCCTTCGGGCGAGATAAACGATGGCGCTGTATAATGGATCTCGAGGTGTGCCATCCCGGCACCAATCTTATAAACTTCGCTGTTTAATGCAGGTTTGTTGTTGATCAATACAGAATCAATGAGCGGAACAGGCCTGCTTGTCCATGTAAATGAATTCTCAGGGTCAAATGCCGCTATGCCCCCGGTGCAGGGATACCAGAACTGCCCGTTTTTCATCTTCCAGGCTCCCGGGAAAAGTCCCATGTGAAGGCCGTCAAAGCCACTGGCAGTGTCGTATGCAACGTTGAGCAGGTAAACCGGCGCATTCTTGTTTTGTAAAATTTTCTGCAAAAGCCCGTATTTAACCCCTGCAAATCCGTCATTCCCTGCAAACCAGATATTTTCTGATCTGTCCTCCATGATATAACCTATGGTTTTGCCTGTGGCGGCAGTCAGTTTTTTTGAAACCACCGGAGTGAACTTTTCAGTGGCAGGATTAAGGTGTACTATGCCGTTGTATGCTGTACCTATCCATATATTATCCTGTGAGTCCAGGTGGAGGCAAAGAATTTCATTATCGGTGAGGCCCTGGCTGATTCCAAAGGATTTAATCTTTCCGTCTTTGATCCTTGCCAGGCCGCCATCCTGGGTGCCTGCCCACATAAATCCCTTGCGGTCTTCAAGAAGGCAAAATATCCTGTTGCTTGGCAATCCTTCCTTTGTGGTGAGAACAGAAACAACATTATCATCTTTCATGACATAGATACCCTGGTTAGTCCCTACCCATAAATTCCCTTCTTTCGAAAAATATAATGCATGAAATTCGCCGGCTGTAAGTCCTTCCTTCTGGGAGAACCGTTTAGAAGTAGTCCCGTTAAATTTCACCAGGACGTTCTGGCTGCCCACCCAGATATTGTTTCCTTTATCTATAGCGACGGAAATTACCGGTGAATGTCCTATCCCCAGCTTTGGCCCCAGCTTTTCAATCCTGTTATTCCTGATCCTGTCAAGCCCCCCCTCGGAATTGCCGGCATAGATGCTGCCGTCATCCGCCTGTATGATGGAAGTTATCCAGCCGCCCGAAAGTCCGTTTGCCTTACTGATGATCTGAACGGGGACTGTTCTTATCCTCGAAACTCCAGCAGCTCTTGTCCCTGCCCATAAGCTCCCTTCCATATCCCTGAAAAGGCATAATACGAGGTTGGATGAAAGGTGTTTCCGTGTATCGATCAGCTCGGTTTTCCCGGTCATTGTGTTCATGAGGAAAACACCCATTCCGTCAGTAGCTATGGCAATCATGTTCCGGCCAAACCCTGTGATTTGCTTGATCGAATGTTTGATCTTTCCCTGTGGGTCTTCCCAGGGAGTGATCTTCCCGTTTTTCAGGTAATAGAGATACCCGTCGTCGCTGCCGATCCAGAGAGTGTTAGTTGAATCGTAGTATAACCCGTTAATATTCTGATGGATAAGCCCTTCCTTTAATCCGTAATTCTTTATTCCGTTTTCCCCGATTAAACTAAGGCCTTTATCGCAGCCTACCCATACTTCCCCATTGCCGCCGGGACAGATCACATTGACATCATTATCACATAAACCTTCTGCAGTTGTATAGACCCTGGAAGCATTCCGGCTAAAGCAGAGAAGCCCGTTTCCTGCCAACCCGGCCCAGATCGAATGGGACCTGTCTTCAGCGATGACGGTAATTGTTTTATTAAGGAATACCTTTTCTGAATCAAGTATACTCCATTTATTGTTTTTAAAGGTTAGTATCTGGCCATTGTGAAAGCCTGCATACAGGGTGCTGTCATGCGAAAGGAACAAAGCATTGCATTCCTGGTATTTGAATATCCCGGGTGCCGATAGGTTGACGTTTAAAAAGTGGTTGCCATCGAACCTGTATAGCCCGAATTCATTAGCAAGCCAGAGATAACCGTCGGGAGTTTGTGCAATATTGTAAACACCTGCAGGCGCATTATTGCCAGGGAGCCAGTTCCTCACCTGGTATGAAGATCCTGAAACATCGTCCAGGTTAATCTGAGCAATTGCTGAAGGTATTTGAAAAACAGTGACAAACACCAACAATAGCATAGCATATTTTCGGCGTAACATGGAGAAATTTGTTAATTCATTTAGAAATCAAAGATATAACTATTTAGGGTCTGCTGATTTTATCTGAAACCCATATTGTTCGTAGATTTTGGTTATATTTATAGAGTAAAAACTGCAAAGAAATATGGCAATAGCACAAAAAAACCGTGCATCAAAAAATCCCTATATCAGTACCAACCAACTTACGTTGGTAGGATTTGAGAGTCCTTTTATGCAATTTCTTGATGCAAATAACCGGTGGGTGATCCTGGCACAAAAGATACCCTGGGATGTTTTGGTAAGCACCTATGAGCATAGCATGCAAAACAGCAGCATGGGAGCAGACGGGATCAACCCAAGGGTTGCGATCGGAGCGATGATCCTGAAACACATCAGTAATACCAGTGATAGGGAAACCGTGATGCTGATACAGGAAAACATGTATATGCAGTACTTCATTGGCTACAGCAGTTTCAGCACGGAAGCGCCGTTTGACCCCTCGTTGTTTGTAGAATTCCGTAAGCGATTGGGCATCGAACAGATCAATTCCATCAATGAGAAAATACTTGGGTTGTCACACACCAAACCTGAACAACCCACGGACATTTCCAGCGGTTCAAACCAACCGGGTGACACGATGCCTGACGCCGGTTCAGTCATGCCGCAGCAGGCAACAACAGAGACAGCCTTACCGCACAAAGGCAGGCTGATCACGGACGCAACCGCATGTCCGCAGGACATTGCCTATCCCACTGACCTGAACCTACTGAATGACGCCCGGGAAAAATCGGAAGAGTTGATCGATAAATTGTTTGACCCGAAACGTCATGATGTCAAACCAAGGACTTACCGGAAGGTTGCCCGGAAAAATTATCTGAAAACGGCCCAGTTGAAAATCAAGTCAAAGAAACAAATCCACAAAGCGGTCAGGCAGCAACTGGGGTATTTGAAAAGGAACATAAAAAACGTCAACCGGTTGTTGGACCAATACGACGAGTTTCCTTTGAAATGGAAGGACCACCGATATCTTCTGGTGATCACAACGCTCTTTGAGCAACAGTACCAGATGTTCAAAGAATGCAGCCATAAGGTTGAACACCGGATTGTGAGCATTCATCAGCCCCATGTCCGGCCGATTGTTCGGGGAAAAACAAATGCTTATGTTGAATTTGGGGCAAAGATCAATGTATCGATCATGAATGGGTTTGCCTTCCTGGATGATCTTTCCTGGGAGGCATTCAACGAAGGAACCCGGTTGATGTCAACCGTGGAAAAATACAAACAGCGATTCGGCTATTATCCGGAAGAAGTTTTGGCCGATAAGATATATTGTAACCGGTCCAACAGGGCAGCGTTGAAGTTGCTTGGAATACAGCTCAGGGCCAAGCCCCTTGGAAGGCCAAAGGCAGTGGATGTGGAACACGTAAGACCGGGTGAACGAAATCCAATCGAGGGCAAGTTTGGACAAGCCAAAACAGCATACGGGTTAAACCGGATAAAGGCAAGGCTGTCACAAACAAGCGAATCATGGATTGCCACCATCATCATGGTTCTCAACCTGGTTAAAATAACCGGGTTGGGAGTCTATTGCCAGATTTTATCAGCAGTAACTTTTTCAGCAGAATGGTTGGCGGAATTCTCTCCAAGAAAACTATTCCAGGTATTTTTCGTGGAAAATTTAGACTTGAAAACCAGTTGACATAATCAGCAGACCCTATTTAAATTTTCGACAAACAATATTGCATTTTATAAAATGTTTACTACTTTAGTGGCAAAATTATCAACTAAAATTCATGAGCTATGGCACTGACAGTTAATTTTGTTAATGTTAATGATAGCAAATATGTTGCTACAATCGATGTAAGTGACTACACAAAACTCCGGCCTATCGACGTGATACAAATTATCCGGGATAAAGGTTACACTGCAAAACCAACTGGTGGTACCGGCACGACGATATGGAAAATGGGTAAGCCGAATGGGGGCGGAGACTGTACAGATGACAAGTCATTATACGCTAATGGCATAAAGAATAATGATGTTGTTGAATTGTTGCAACTTGATGTAATTAAATCACCCTGTGTAGTAGTATAAGACTAAGCCCTAAAATTATTTCAGGCACTCCACCTCATCCACAAAAAGCCAGCACTTCTGCCCTGGTGCATTATGCCAGGGCGGGTTGGTCTTTTGATTAACCGCAATAACCTTTATATACCTCGCCTGCCGGTTGATACGGTCGGAAGAAATATGCAGGATAGCTGCCCCCGCTTCCAGTGAGGCTTTGCCGGGTGCAACAGGCTTAAAGTTACCTGCTTTCTCATAATTTTTGCCGTTGGCACTGGTATAAAATTCAACCGAAACAGGAGGGAAAATATACGAAGCGGTATTGACGAGGAAACTGATCTTTACTTCACCTATCTGCTTCTCCTCACCGAGGTCAATAACAGCCTGTAAGTCGTTCGACAAAAACCCAAGCCATCTCCCGTCATAATAATTTTCGCTGCCCCTCATCCCGTCGGTAAGGGTGTATTCATTGCCCCCGTACCTTGGATTTGGAGGATTCTTCAGAATTGCTTTATACCCAAGCGCCTCATGTTTAATAAATTCTATTTCTGCGGATGACTGAGAGGGTATGCCCTGCAGGAACGCTTTGGCTATAAGATGGCAGCCTGATCTGAACCTCAGGGTATCAGAACAGATGGCAGATGAGTCTGAAGGTGTGCTTCCGTCGGTAGTAAAATGGATCACGGCAGTATTGTCGGCACAATGCAATCCCACCTTCCAGCTTTTGCCTGCCGGATCAAAAACCGGGGAGATCACAGCTTCGCGGTAGTTGACATGAAGGGTGTCGGTGCGGAAAGAGCCTGCAGGCAAACCCCAGCGGTCAAATATAGAAGAGGTATCGGTGTTTAGAAAAGCATACCTCACGTACTTCGGCTCTGGGACTTCAGTGCTGCTGACCATCACTGAACTTCCCATGATCACCGCTGTTGCCGGCTTAAAGACCTCGTCTCTGCCTGCAATCCTGAAGCCGGTGATATTATCGGATTTGCTATAAACAAAATCACTGTTTTTAAAATATACCTGGATCTTGTCAGTTTCTATCCTTGAAAACCAGTAGGCCGGCCCTGAAAAGGACCTGAGGTAGGTTTGTTTGTAGGCTTTTGCGATAGCAAGCATGGAAAGGCGGCGCCCCACTTCCTCCTTGTTCTTCGGATGGATGTCTTTGAGATTGCCTATATCCAGGGTAACGGCCATCCCTGTATTTTCGACAGCGAGCGCCTTCTCCTGGGCTTCCCTCAGATAACCGCTTGCTTCTTTATAATCGTGGTAATCGTAAGGCGCTATCTGTACAAAAAAGAAAGGAAGTTCGGGCTGCCTGAAGTATTGCCTCCACGACCTGATCATCCCGCTGATGAGGTTGCCGTAAAGATCTGCGTCGTACCGGTTAGCTTCGCCCTGGTACCAGATAAATCCCTTGATGGTGTAATTGCGAAGGGGATGTATCATCCCGTTGAACAGCACTGAAGGGGCGGAGGCATCCCAGGTCGGGTTGTTAGGATGATTCACGTAATATGAAAGGCCGGGAGTGTATTTAAGGTATTCAAGCGGAGTCCATGCTTCAGCAGGGGTTCCGCCCCAGGCCGAAACTATAAGTCCGATAGGAACATGGAATTGTTTGTATAACTCCAGGCCAAAGTACAAAGCGGTGGCGCTGAAATTCAGAATGCTTGAAGAATCTGCTTGAAGCCATTCGGCATGGCAGGTATCGGAAGGCAATTTCGACACCTGTTTCTTTACAGTGCAAAGCCTTATCTTTTGCAGGTGGGAGGTATCCACCCTTTTTTTCAGATCGGGAAAATATGGCCAGCCGCCAAGGTCTTTGAAAGTATACTCCATGTTGGACTGCCCGCTGCAGATCCAGACTTCGCCAACCATCACGTCATTTATAACCACCTTGTTTGTTGCAGTGATAGTAATGGTATATGGTCCTCCGGGACCACCCGAGAACATTCTTACAGCCCAGTTCCCCGAAGGATCGGCCCTGACCGCTGCAGATTTGTCGTTCCAGCTTGTAACTATTGTGAAAGATTCGCCGGGATCGGCACGTCCCCATAGGTAAACCCAGCTGAATTGCTGGAGCACCATATGATCCGAAAGAACTGAAGGCAGGACCACCGCCCCGCTCATGGATTTGATGAGGAATATAAAAAGTAATGAACAAAGCAGCCTTTTCATCAGCGTTAAGTTGGTTTCCAAAGGTCAGATTTTTTAATTTAGTCGCCCGAAAGAAAAATAATTCTAAAACAAATATACCAATGAAACGATCATTGACTCTTTTTTTCATTTCTTTTTGTTTTCTGGCAAGGCTTTTTGCCCAGAAAGAAACTCCTGCACAGCATGACTCAAGAATGCAATGGTGGCGCGACGCCCGCTTCGGGATGTTCATCCACTGGGGGCTGTATTCTGTCCCTGCCGGGACCTGGAATGGAAAAAACGAATACGGGGAATGGATAAGGACCTCAGCAGAGATCCCCCTTGAAACGTATGACAAATTCCAGGGGCAGTTCAATCCTGTGAATTTCAATGCCGATGATTGGGTGAAGGCCGCAAAGGATGCGGGGATGAAATACATTGTGATCACTTCGAAGCATCACGACGGCTTTTGCATGTTCGATACAAAGCAGACGGGATTCAACATTATGAGATCACCGTTCCTGAGGGATCCTATGACTGAGCTTGCCGCGGCCTGCAAAAAATACGGACTGAAGTTTTGTTTTTATTATTCCATCATGGACTGGCATCATCCCGATTACCTTCCGAGAAGGGAATGGGAAACCAACAGGCCTGCCGGCGACGCCGATTACGACAGGTATGTTTCATACATGAAAGCCGAGCTTAAAGAACTCCTCACCCAGTACGGGGATATCGGTGTGCTGTGGTTTGACGGGGAATGGGAATCGACCTGGAACCAGGCCCGCGGCCTTGATCTGTACAATTATGTGAGAAGCCTTCAGCCGAATATCATCATCAACAACAGGGTAGGGGCAGGAAGGCTCGACATGGAAGGATTGACCAAACAGGGTATGTTCGGAGGGGATTTCGGTACACCTGAACAGCAGATCCCGCCCACCGGCCTGCCAGGTACTGACTGGGAAACCTGCATGACCATGAACGACCACTGGGGGTATAACAGCCACGACAAGAATTTTAAAAGCCTGAAGGAGATCATCAGGATGCTTACTGATATAGCTTCCAAAGGAGGAAATTATCTCCTGAATGTCGGTCCGACGTCACTCGGAACATTACCACAGGAAAGTATAGACAGGCTCAAAGGCCTGGGCCGGTGGATGGATCTCAATTCGGAAGCCATTTACGGAACACAGGCCAGCCCCTTCACTTCAACTCCCTGGGGGCGTTGTACCATGAAAAACCTTAAGAACGGATTCAGGCTTTACCTGCATGTATTTGACTGGCCCGCTAACGGTCATCTGGTGGTCAAAGGCTGTATGAATAAACTTAACAAGGCATATATCCTTTCCGATTCAAAACATCCCACCTTGACATTCAGCAGGTCCAACGAAGCGATCACACTTACTCTTCCGAAAAATCCTCCCGACACAATCAATTCAGTGATCGTTCTTGATTTCAAAGGCCCCCGTGATTTTAACAATCCTCCCGCGATAATTTGCGATTTTTCAGGACTGGTCGATTCGGTAAACGTGCAGTTGTCTTCCGACCGCCCCAATGTTGAGATACGGTTCAAAGTGAGCGATACTATCAGGGACGTCGACACCAGCGGTATCCTTTATAAAGGACAATTCAGCCTGTATCGTCCTGCTTATGTGAATGCAAGATGTTTCAGGAACGGGAAACCCGTTAGCGGGACCAGCAGCAGGCAATTCAAGTACTATATACCCAATGCGGCAAGATCTGTTTCAGAACTGAAGCCCGGCCTTGCGTACAGGTATTTTGAAGGTGAATGGGATAAAATGCCTAACTTCAAACCTTTGCTTCAATGGTATTTCGGGGTGGTCGACACCCTTACCCTCGCGCCTAAAAAGCGAAATGAAAATTTTGCCATGTATTTTTTCGGGTTCATCAAGGTCCCCAAACGCGCATTGTATAAATTCACGCTTGTATCTGACGACGGCAGCAAGATGATAATCGACGACAGGGTCATGATAAATAATGACGGGCTGCATTCAATGGAAGCAAAGAGTGTGGAACTTGGCCTGAACGCAGGATATCACGCGATACGGGTGGAATACCTGCAACGCACTGGAAGCGCCGGACTCGAACTCTACCTTGAAAGTCCGGGTATGCCGAAGACCCTTGTAAAGAAAGAAATGCTCTTCCATGAATAAACCTGTCAAGACATTGCTCGTTGTCCTTCTATGCTCTGCTGCTGGCGTTCTTTCAGCAAAAGAGGGAACCGAAAAGTCATCCACATTTTTCAGGGGATGGGAGCATTCACTTAAAGGAGGAGGTTTCGGATATCACTCCCCGGATCCCGATGTGCAAAACTCGCTCCTGCTCCGTTCAGTCGATTCAGGCAGGTATATAGAATGGGAAACCGAAAAGGTTCCGCCCGCCCTTTCATCAGGGAAAGTAAGTTTCGTATGGATGTTCGGCATAGATGCCAATCCCGAAAGTCATACCTATAAGCTGTATGTGAATGGGAAATATTGCCTTGAATTTTCCAATCCTGTTGTATCAGAGAAGAAAGAGTGGACGGTAACCGGCAGTGAAGGATCTTCCCTCAGGTTCATGACCACCATGCTCGATAAATACAACGACCCCATGGGTTATGCCTTTCTTACCCTGCCATCCACAGTCATTAAAAAAGGTGAAAGACAGGTGATCAAAGTCGTGGGGGAATCGGCAGGCAGCAACACCTGGTATATGACTTTTGAATCGGGGGTGGAAGAGAAGATTTCGCTTGACCAGCAGCAAACCATCCTCAGGGGCCCCGGAAAAGAAGGAAGCTACTGCGTAAGCCTGACAATTGTCCGCCTCGGAGAACCGGTAAGAGCAGGCATTGAGCAATCAAACGCTGCAGCCAGGCAGGTTACTGTTGAGCCCGGCTATAATTCATTCCTCCTGCAGATGCCTGTGGCTCAGGGCAGTTATAAAAACCTTGTGAAGGTTACTCTGGAAGGCAGTGCTACAGTTGAAAAAGAAATCACTCTCATGCCGGTCAAACCATGGAAGATCTATTTTGTGCAGCACGCCCATACCGATATAGGTTATACCCGTCCGCAGACCGAGATACTGCCTGAGCACCTGAGGTATATAGATTATGCGCTGGACTATTGCGACCAGACTGATTCTTTGCCCGATGACGCCAGGTTCAGGTGGACCTGCGAAACTTCCTGGGCTGTGAACGAATACCTCAGGACAAGGCCCCCGTCACAGATTGAACGACTGAAGCGACGGGCTGCTGAAGGCAGAATTGAGCTTACGGCACTTTACCTTAACTCATCCGACCTGGGCGATGAACCCTCCATCGCAGCTTCCCTCAAGCCGGCAGCCTGGTTCAGGACCCAGGGCTTCAAGGTGAAGACGGCAATGCAGGATGATATCAACGGGGTTCCCTGGTGTCTGGCCGATTACCTCAGCAGTGAAGGGGTTAGTTTTCTCAATATGGGACAGAATACCGACAGGGCGCTTAAACCCTTTGACCGTCCCACTACTTTTTTATGGGAAAGCCCTTCAGGCAAAAGGATCATAGTAAACCGCCCCGAGCATTATATGTGGGGGAACAACATGGGGATCATCAGTTCAACTGAAGCCCTTGAAAAATCACTGCTGCCGCACCTCTCTGAAATAAACCGCAAAGGATATCCTTTCAATGAATATGCCATACAGTTCAGCGGGTATTTTACCGATAACTCTCCACCTTCAACAGCAGCCTGCAGAATAGTGAAGAAATGGAACGAGACCTACCTCTGGCCACGGCTGAGGCTTGCCACCATCTCGGAATTCCTCGAAGAGGTGAGGGCAAAGCATGAGAAGGAACTGCCCGTCGTTCATGGTGCCTGGCCCGACTGGTGGATAGACGGCTTTGGTTCTGCGGCGCTCACCACCGCTTACACCCGTATGGCGCATACCGATTTTATAGCAAACAACGGGCTGATGGCCATGGCAGCTTTACTCGGTGAAGAACCCGGTCCACATGTGACCGGCCTGTATAAACAGATAACCGAAGACCTTGCATTCTACGATGAACATACCTTCGGGGCTGCCGAAAGCATAAGTGAACCTTTATGCGAGAACAGCGTGGTGCAGCTGGGCGAAAAGCTTAGTTATACCTGGGAAGCTGTCAAGAAAAACAGGATACTCAGGGAAGAGGTCATGGGTATGGTGCAGGGATATCTTCCTGTTTATAAAAAACAGGCATCGGCAGCCGTGATCAACACCCTTAACCGGGAGCGCAACGGGTATGTGAACCTGTATATCGACCACCAACTCCTGCCCGGCGACAGGCAGTTCAAAATACTGGACCAGGATAATAAAGAAATACCGGCCCAGACCTGGAGCGAAAGGGCCGAAGGCAGCTACTGGACACTTTTTGCTTCAAAAATCCCCCCGCTGGGATACCGCTCATACCGTATCGAGCTTACACCTGAGCCCGTTAAGCAGGCTGCCAGGACCAGGTTCGCCGGCAGTGTTGAAAACCGCTGGTACTCACTGAAAATAGATACCTTAAGCGGGAAGATCACCAGCCTGTACGACAAGCAGGCGGGCCGCGAACTGGTGAAACCAGGCGCGGAATACGGCTTCGGGGAATTCATATACGAAACTCTTGGAAACAACAGGGAACAGATCTCAAACAGGCATCTCGATGAATGCCACCGCAGGACCTGGGAAAAGATAAAGATTTCGGCTGTAACTGAAGGCCCGGTGTGGACTGCACTAAAGCTGAAGGGACAACTAAGTGGATGCGCAAATGAAGAAGGGATCACCTGCGAGATCAGGCTTTACAAACATTCCAAGCAGGTTGAGTTCTTGTATTCAATGGTGAAACTTGCAGTGACAGACCCCGAGGGTGTATACATCTCCTTTCCTTTCAATATGAAAAAGGAGAACCGCATTTTTTACGAAGTCGCGGGCGCCGCGGTTGAAGCCGGCAAGGACCAGATCAACGGTTCGGCTACCGACTGGCAGGGGATACAGAATTATATATCAATTGAAGATGACAGCGCCGGACTGGTCTTTGTTTCCCCCGAGATCCCTGTAGTTCAGCTTGGCCATCTCAATATCGGCAAATTCCAGGCGGTGGTAAGCAAACCTGAACCCGTGATCTACTCCTGGGTACTCAACAATTACTGGACCACCAACTTCCTGGCAAGCCAGGAAGGGGAACTTAAATGGACTTACATCATTACTTCCGATCCTGTTATCGGCAGGGATGAAGCTGCCGCCTTTGCCTGGGGCTCCCGCGTTACTATGCTCGCAAGAGTCCTCCCCGCCGGGAAAGACAACGGCAAACCCACATCTTCAGCCCTGATGGGGAACACCCCGTCAAACCTGCTGCTGGTGAACGTTTGCCCTGCTGAAGGCAGGGGTGCGGTGATCTATAACTTCCGGGAAACGGCAGGCAAACCGGTAAGCTTTGATCCGCGCAAGCTGCTTGAAAACCTGGCTGCACGCACATCCGGAGACAAAAATAAAATAAAGGCATACCTTCTCGATGCAGCCGGTGAAGTGGTCAGGCCTGTTGACGGGGATCTCACGATAGCCCCCTTTGAAACTGTATTTATTAAACTGTCATGGAATGAACAATAAAAGTTATCTGATCCTGGACGACGGCACCAGGCTTGATGGGACGCAATTCGGCGCCGACCGTTCCGTAGCAGGGGAAGTGGTGTTCAACACCGCCATGACCGGTTACCCCGAAAGCCTAACCGATCCGTCATACACGGGGCAGATCCTGGTGCTCACCTTCCCCCTCATAGGGAATTACGGTGTGCCCCGCGACCGCTTCGAAAACGGGCTTTCAAAGTTTTTTGAATCCGACCACGTGCACATCACAGGGCTTGTGATCTCTGATTATTCGGTGGATTACAGTCACTGGAATGCCATGAAAAGCCTCAGTGACTGGTTGCGTGAATACAATATCCCCGGCTTGTACGGAATAGATACAAGAGCTCTGACCAAGCACCTCCGCGAAAAAGGAACCATGCTCGGCAAGATGATCTCGCCCACCGAAGGCGACATCGATTTCTACGATCCCAATAAAGACAACCTGGTGGCTAAGGTCAGCATTCCAAAACCCCTGGTTTATGAGGGTTCCGATAAGAAAGTCATACTGGTTGACTGCGGGGTGAAGAATAACATCCTCCGCTGCCTGATAGACCTCGGGGTAACGGTCAAAAGAGTGCCATGGGATTATGATTTTACAAAAGAGGATTACGATGGACTGGTACTGTCGAATGGCCCCGGCGATCCCGAAATGTGCGCAGTAACCATCAGCCATGTTGCAAAAGCGCTGGAGAATAGTACCCCGGTTTTCGGGATTTGCCTGGGGAACCAGCTGATGTCCATTGCCGGTGGAGCAAAGACGTACAAGCTCAAATACGGTCACAGGGGCTACAACCAGCCTGTACTGAGAGTCGGGACCAACAAGGCTTATATAACCAGCCAGAACCACGGGTTTGCCGTGGATAATCAAACCCTTGGGAGTGATTGGGAACCTTATTTTATCAACCTTAACGATGGAACGAATGAAGGGATAAGGCATAAAACCAGGCCTTTCATGTCAACCCAGTTTCACCCCGAAGCATCGGGAGGACCTAACGATACCAGGTTCCTGTTTGATGAGTTCTTTAAACTGATGGAAGAAGGAGGGTCACTCTGATGGAAAATATGATGAACAAAGACATACGCAAGGTGATCATCCTCGGCTCGGGGGCACTTAAAATAGGCGAAGCCGGGGAGTTCGATTACTCGGGATCCCAGGCCCTTAAGGCGCTGAAAGAAGAAGGGATAATTACGGTACTGGTCAACCCGAATATAGCCACGATACAGACATCCGAAGAGATAGCCGATAAAGTTTATTTTCTCCCGGTCACTCCCGAATTCGTTGAAAGGGTTATTGAAAAAGAGAGCCCCGACGGCATTTTGCTTTCGTTCGGGGGGCAGACAGCACTCAACTGCGGGGTGAAACTGTTCCAGACCGGGGTGCTTGATAAGTATAATGTAAGAGTGCTTGGGACCCCGGTGCAAACCATCATCGATACCGAGGACAGGGAAAGGTTTGTGGGGAAACTCCTTGAGATCGGGGTGAAAACCCCGGCCAGCTTTGCGGTGGATTCAACAGAAGCGGCGCTTGAGGCGGCTTCCAGCCTGGGCTACCCGATTATTATAAGGGCCGCATTCACTCTCGGCGGACAAGGCAGCGGCTTTTGCGGTAACGAAGAAGAGCTGAAAACAATGGCCGCGAAAGCTTTCTCCTATTCACCACAGATCCTTGTCGAGGAATCTCTCAAAGGATGGAAGGAGATAGAATACGAGGTGGTGCGCGATCGCCACGACAACTGCATCACGGTCTGCAATATGGAGAATTTCGATCCGCTTGGAATTCATACGGGTGAAAGTATTGTGGTTGCTCCCTCTCAAACCCTTACCAATGCTGAGTATTACAAGCTCCGCGATCTTTCTATCAAAGTCATCAGGCACCTGGGCATTGTGGGAGAATGTAACATCCAGTATGCACTCAACCCCGATTCTGAAGAGTACCGCGTGATCGAGGTAAACGCCAGGCTCTCGCGGTCTTCGGCGCTTGCTTCAAAGGCTACCGGGTATCCCCTGGCTTTTATTGCTGCAAAACTTGCCCTGGGATACGGGCTTCATGAATTGAAAAACTCGGTAACACGTGTCACATCCGCCTTTTTTGAACCGGCTCTCGATTATATCGTGGTGAAAATCCCGCGCTGGGACCTTGGAAAGTTCAGCGGGGTTTCAAAACAGATAGGGTCCAGCATGAAATCCGTAGGAGAGATCATGAGCATAGGCCGCACTTTCGAAGAGGCTATTCAAAAAGGACTGCGGATGATAGGGCAGGGGATGCACGGTTTTGTCGGCAACAAGGACCTCGAAGTCGAGGCCATTGAAACCGAACTTACCGAACCCACCGACATGAGGATCTTTGTTATCGCCCAGGCCCTGGAAGCGGGGTTCACTGTCGACAGGATATGGGAACTAACCCGCATCGACAGGTGGTTCCTTTATAAGCTGCAAAATATTTTCCGACTCAGCAACGGGCTTTCAAAGATTGCGAGCCTTGAGGAACTGCCTGATGAATTATTGAAAGAGTCGAAACGGCTGGGGTTCTCCGATTTCCAGATCGGGAGGCTGATATTGAAACATGACAAGACCGAGGTTGGAAGGGATATGCTCAGGGTGAGGGAACACCGCATCAGCCGGGGTATTTTGCCTGCAGTCAAACAGATCGATACCCTTGCTGCGGAGTACCCTGCAGTAACCAATTACCTCTACCTCACTTACGGAGGGAATGAACATGATATAGACTATGCGGCGGATGCTTCATCCCTACAAAGGTCGGTGATCGTCCTTGGTTCAGGCGCCTACCGTATCGGCAGCTCGGTAGAGTTCGACTGGTGCAGCGTGAATGCACTGATGACAGTGCAGAGGGCAGGTTACCGTTCGGTAATGATCAATTATAACCCCGAAACAGTAAGCACAGATTACGACCTCTGCGACAGGTTGTATTTTGACGAACTTTCTTTCGAAAGGGTGATGGATATTATCACCCTTGAAAATCCTGCCGGTGTAATCATTTCCATGGGCGGACAAATACCGAACAACCTTGCTTTGAAGCTGCATGCTCAGGGAGTTCATGTGCTCGGCACTTCACCTGTCGACATTGACAGGGCCGAGGACAGGCATAAGTTTTCATCCCTGCTCGACGAACTCGGTATAGACCAGCCCCGCTGGCAGGAGCTCACCAGCCTGGATGAAATCCTCAAATTTGCCGAAAAAGTCGGGTTCCCTGTCCTGGTAAGGCCTTCATATGTTTTGTCAGGGGCTGCCATGAACGTGGTTTCGAATATAAACGAACTGGAATACTTCCTTAAACTGGCTGCAAAAGTTTCGAAAGAGCATCCGGTTGTGGTCTCCGAATTCATACAGGAAGCCAAGGAGATCGAGATCGACGCCATCGCCCGGAAAGGCGAGATCGTGGTTTATGCGATCTCTGAACATGTCGAATTTGCAGGGGTACATTCGGGGGATGCAACCATAGTTTTCCCTCCCCAGAAGCTCTATATAGAGACGGTGAGAAGGATAAAACGTATCAGCCGCGATATTGCAGATTCACTGAATATCACAGGGCCTTTCAACATACAGTTCCTTGCAAAGAAAAACGACATCAAGGTCATTGAATGCAACCTCCGCGCTTCACGGTCCTTCCCTTTCGTCTCCAAGGTATTGAAGACAAACCTGATTGAAATTGGCACCCAGGTCATGCTTGGGCTGCCGTTCGAAAAACCAGATAAATCACTGTTCGACCTGGACTATATCGGGGTTAAGGCTCCCCAGTTCTCTTTCTCGCGTTTAAGTAAAGCCGATCCCATACTGGGAGTCGACATGGCATCAACAGGTGAAGTAGGCTGCATAGGTGACACATTCTATGAGGCCATTCTTAAATCCATGCTGAGCGTAGGCTACAGGATCCCCGGGAAAAATATCATGCTTTCAACAGGGCCGGCAAAGGCTAAAACCACCCTGCTGGAAGGATGCCGCAAACTCTCTGAGCTGGGTTACAATCTCTATGCAACGCCGGGTACTGCCGAGTTCCTCAAATCCTTCGACATAGAATCAACTGTCCTTCACTGGCCCGATGAAGACCTCAAACCGAACATTGTTGATTACCTAAAAGAACGCAAGATCGACCTGGTGATAAATATCCCAAAGAATCTCTCACGCACCGAGCTCAACAACGATTACCTCATCCGCCGCACATCCGTCGATTTCAATATCCCCCTCATCACCAACGCCAACCTGGCCAACGCTTTCATCATGGCGTTCTGCCTGCTTAAGCCGGAGGATATAGAGATAAAGAGCTGGGATGAATACTAAACAAATAGCGAGATAGCGAAGTAGCGAAGTAGCGAAATTAGAAGTCGGCAGTCATTGAGTTTATTTTATTTTTGTTATTTCGCTACCTCGCTACTTCGCTACTTCGCTACCTCAGTTGTGAATAAAATTCCACTCAGCTTTTGAAGCCTGGGTGCGTGTCCTGATATATTGTTTTAATTTCCTGACGATATCGGGATGCTGGTTTGCCACGTTGAAATTTTCGGCGGGGTCAACCGAAAGATCGTACAGTTCACAGGTCCTTCCCGGCTCTTTGATCATGTCTTTACGAAGCAGTTTCCAGTTACCCGCTCTTATCGCAACATTTCCCCCCGTGCTGGCATATTCCCAGTAAAGAAATTCGTGAGAAGGAGGATTTTTTGCTCCTGTGAGGACAGGGGCCAGGGAGATACCATCAATATTTGAAGGTGTTTTGACATGTGCAAGTTGGGCCAGGGTAGGCATGATATCCCAGAAAGCATAAGGGGTTGAACAAACCTCTTCTGCCTTAATCTTACCCGGCCATCGCACGATAAAGGGGACCCTGATCCCGCCTTCATACAACCCGCCTTTCCCACCGCGACAGATTCCGTTGCTGTTAAAGAACCCCGGATCGGCCCCTCCCAAACTGAACGTAGCCCCGTTATCACTGGTAAAGATCACGCAGGTATTTGAATCCAGCCCGTTGTCGGCAAGCGCCTTGAGTATCTTCCCCGTTGCATCGTCAAGGGCGCTGACCATGGCAGCATAGGTGGCATGAGGGTGAAAGACCGGCAGGTATCCCAGCTGTCCGGTATACGGATTGTCGTCCATCAACTCGGGATACTGTACCAGGTAATGATCGGGTACCTGTAATGCAAGGTGGGGGAGGGTGTAAGTCATCAGCAGGAAGAACGAAGAATCCTTATTTGAACTGATGAAACTAAGCGCTTCTTCAGTAAACAGATCTTCTGCATAAGACGTGCCCTGGTATTGTTTGTAATTGTCAGGATTCCTGGGATCACCTCCCAGTTTCTGGTGAGGGCTGAAGTCGGGGTTCCCGGTAATGAACTTATCATTATTGAGCCAGAGGTAATACGGATAATGGTTGTGAGCCTGCCTCTGGCATAGGTATCCGAAGAAGAAATCAAATCCCTGTTTGCCGGGAACCCCTGTGGAACCCGGTCCTCCCAGTCCCCATTTACCGATGCAGGCTGTTTTATATCCCGCCTGTTTCAGCATGAGCGGAAGCGTTAAGGTATTTGGTTCAAGAGGCATCTGCCCCAGGTAATCTTCCCACTTGCCGATCTCGAGGTTGTCGCGGACCTGCGAATGCCCTGTGTTAAGGCCTGTCATCAAACAGCAGCGTGAAGGTGCGCAAACTGTGCTTCCCGCATAAAAATCGGTGAACCTCATCCCCTGTGAAGCCAGGTTGTCAATATTGGGGGTGCGGATGATCTTTTGTCCGTAACACCCCGTTTCCCCGTATCCAAGGTCATCAGCCAGTATGATGATGAAATTCGGTTTCCTGTTTGATTTTTTATGAGGCTGGCCGATGGCATTTCCCGCAATAAACAGGCATGATAAAAAGAACAATGTACATCTTACCGCAAGTCGCATTTAAACAGCAGATTTTTGGGAATGCTAAAATACCTAATTTTGCGGCATGAAAATAAAGATGTTCCCCGGGCTTTTAGTCTTAGTAATCCTCATACAGTCCATGGTATCCTGCGAAGTAACGAAGCAGGCAAAAACGGCCATCAACCTTGCGAACTGCGAGTTTCGCCTGGTTTCGGCAGAGAACATCCTGGTTGCCGGGATACAGGTCGATGCCTATACCTCCCTGAAAGACGTTGGTGTGGCCGATTTCGCCATGATCATGGGAGCCCTCACACAGCCAGAACTTCCGCTTTCACTTATCCTGAATATCGAAGTGAAAAATCCCAATCCCGCACCTGCAGGTATTAACGGCATTGAGTACATCATTTTCATAGACGATATCCAGATGGTCGCCGGCTCTTTCATGCAACCCATCACGGTACCCCCGTCCTCATCCGCAGTGATATCAGTACCGTTAAATACTGACCTGAAGCAGGCCCTCAAAGGGAAATCAATGGATGCAATTTTTAATTTCGGGTTCAACCTTGCCGGCGTCAGCCATGTGCCTACCCGCTTCAAGGTGAAGCTTAAACCCAGCATACTTGTGGGAACCAGCATGTTATCTTATCCCGGTTACATCACGGTGAAAACCGAATTTTCGAACGGGAGCGTTTCACAATAGAACCTTGTCTCCGGCACCTGCCGACTATTATGCTCCAGGTTCTGAGGTTTAGTTGACCATTAGCCGCCTGTGTATGATCTGCCCGTTTGTGTTGAATTCAAGAATATAAAGACCTGGCACCAGGGATGAAATGTCAAGAATGGTTTCAAGGCTGAATTCAGACTCCCTGGTTATCTCTCCCCGGGTGTTGATGATTTTCAGGCTTGTAAGGATTGGTAATGTCCCCTGCAATTTTATGTTGACTTTGCTGCCGGCAGGGTTCGGGAAAATATTAACACCTTGTTCCTGCTTGTCATCCGCAGTGCCCTGTCCGTAAAGAAACAGGTAGACCTCCCTGCTGCTGACAATGCCGCATTGGTTTGATACCATGCAATGGTAAGGCCCGGGTGAATCTTCTTCATCAACAGGATCGATCACGAAAATGCTGTCGGTTGCCCCTGGCAAAGGCATGTTTTTAAAGAACCATTGATACGATAATGGCATGGAACCTGCAGCGTTTACTGTGAAGACTGCCCTTCCATGAGATGCAGCCCACTGTCCGCTAGGTTCAGTTGTTACAGCAGGGGCATGTAAAATCGATAACTGGGCCGTATGACTGTACAAGGTGTAATGTGGATTAACCAGCCTGCAGCGGAACAGGCTGTTTTCCAACACCTGGCCTGAATTCAGCAGGCTGAGGGTATCGGTTTTAGTTCCTGTAAACAGGTTCCCATCATAGAGGGTAATCCAGGTCTGAGCCGTTTTCATCTGCCATTGGAAGCTGATGGAATCCCCGCTGCTTACAAGGCCGAATACTGCAGTATCGCCTTTGCAGATGGCCTGGGAGGATGGCTGTTTCGTGATATAAATCGGCCAGGGTTCGCATCCTGGTTGAAAACAACCGTAACGGTCGGTTTTAAGTATCCAGGGATCTTCATCATAAGACCCGGGATAGCTGTAATAGCCTGCCATCAGCAAGCCATCGTCGGATGTAGGCAATATTGAAAATATCACCTGGTTGCCGCTTGCAGCATTATGACAGGGGCTCTTCGCAGAGTAAACATATTCCCTGTAAAACAATGTTCTTGCTTCGGCGGTGCAGTTAAAAATGCAACCCTTCGAAGTTCCCTGCAATCCGCATGCAATGATAGTGCTGTCCAGTAAACATGCTGATCCGTACATATCTAAAAACGGGTTTTTGGGTCCGAATACCGTGTCAGATAAAAGAAGGTTTCCGGTTGTGAGTTTCATCAGTTCGAAGGTCTGATATGCAGGAGCCGGGGTCGAGAAGTATGTCGTTGCAAGGGCAAGGATGGAGTTGTCTTTTGTGAGGGATACAAACACCTGGTCCGACCCGTTATAGGGTCTGTTACCAATGTTGCGCCACCATTTGAATCCCCCGGCACTGTCTACTTTCGCTATTACCCCCGATCCTTCCCATCCGCCTTGTTCATTACAGACATAATAACCGAGAAGAATGCTGTTATCTGGCAGGGCTGCAACCGAGTTGATTGTTGTTACAGAATGAATAGAATTTTCACCTGTAAGTTGTGCCCATTTTACATTGCATAAGCTGTCGGTACGGACCATGATCCCGGTATAACCATATTGACCAAGAATGGTAAAGTCTCCGTCGGGGGTCTGGGTAAAAGTTTTTGGATAAATGTAGTCTATAAAGCCATTTCCGGGCTGTATGGCTTTTGTCCAGAGACTGTCACCATCAGGTGTGATTTTCATTAATTCAAGGGTCCCGTCAAACTCACTGGTATAATGCTGCAGGAGGATGATGAAATTCCCGTCTCCGGTCTTCATGATTGCTTTCGTATGCGGGCATTCATACCAGTTCACGCTGTCGCCGTATATTTTTTTCTTCAGGATGGCTCCGTCAGGGCTTAATTTAAGAACAACCAGCCTGGTATCGGAACTGTACACTTTATTCCAGGTATAGCTGGTACCTATAACCAGGTAGCCATCACTGGTTTCAGCGAGCTGTGAGGCATATTCCATGTCAAGGGAATCCCTGAAAATGATCTTTTTATTAAAAGTCGGTGTCTGAGCCATCGAAATCTGCGACAGCAACAACATGAAAACCGGGACCAGGATTTTTTTTGGGATCAGAGACATATCGTCAGGTATTTGGTTGAAGATAATTTAAAGTTGAGATGACCGACATATTAAACGCTGATGGTCAATTTCTTAGTCAAACTTACGGTTGAAGGCACGTTATGGGCTTTGATTAATTTTTTAATCAGATTTTAATAAGTTTCCTGGTACCAATAATGACAGAATCTGACCTGATCTTCAGGAAATATACACCGGCTGCGGATTTCTCAAGACCTTCAATTTTAACTTTGTTTCCGGAAAAATTCCGGCTTGCCATTTTTTCCCCCCTGGCTGAAAATATCTCATAGGAAAATTGCTGGTTTGGGTCTTGCAGACTTATGGATTTTATTTTCAAAGTAAGATCAAAGACGAAAGGATTTGGTTCAGCCGAGATCAGCCAGTCAGAATTATTCTCCGCTATGCCTTCATAAAGATCGGCAATCAGCAGATCATCCATCATCCAGCCATCTTTGTTTGTTTGATTTCCGTCACTGTGAAATGAAAGTTTGTAATACACTGTATCAGTGCCAAGCGGATAAAAATAAAACCCGAAAGGCATGTTGAAGGTGTACCAGCCTGAACTTTTCCCGGTAAAAGGATTGAGAGTGTCGTTGTTATTAAACAGCATTGTATAGGGAGGATAGGCAAGCTGAATGGTCCACTGGGTTTGATAAGCATTTGCCTCGGATAAAAGATTGTGCCAGGTGAGACCTTTATCGAGTGAGAATTCAATCAGCCCATAGTCGGTTAATGTATCACAGTTTATTTTATAGCGAAAGTGCAATATCTGGCCAAGGGCATCCCACTCATTCGGCAGATACAGGTAAAATACAGATAAATTGTTCAGCGGGTAAGAGTTAATGGTATCTGTAACTATCGCATTCGGAGCCGAATACGCTGAATCAAAATAGGGCTTTTGGGGTTTCCCGATCTGCCATACATTCCCCGGAAGGGAATGGTCAATGCTCAGAAAATTCATATTTTGTCCGTCGTCAAAAGTAATGACCCGGAAAAACTGGGCTGCCGTGACCACAGGCAAAGCCAGGATGACGATAAAAAACAATGAGATTTTTTTCATAGCGTATAGATTAATTTTTTAATCTGCAATACCATGAACAGACTGTCAAATCAGTGAAGTCTTCTAGTTGTCGGTGATAGTGACTTCATAATTGCCCGGCTGTAATATGTCGAAAAAAAGGAAACATTGCCTTGAATCATTATTGGATCTCACTGTAAAGTAGATGTTGCACGTAACAGGAGTGAAATAGTCGTTGATTGTAAATTTATTAAATTCCTGGTTTAACTGCCCTGTTGAATTGGTGATTTTCAGGTCGGGAGGCACATATTTTTGCATTAACCGGATGAAAGTTATTGTTATTTTAACTTCCTTGCCTTCTAACTTTTTAATTTCATAATGTTCTATACCCGAGTGGTTTGTGACCCTGTATAACTCATCAGGGTTCGAAGCCCCCGCATATTCGCCATTAACCCAGTATCCCTTTAATGTCATCGTTTTCCCGCCAGCTGAATAGGTGAATTTGCCTGGCCCGTTTTTAACCCCGTTGACCCAGGTCCCCGAAAAGATATTTCCGCCTTTGTAGGTGTATTTTCCTTTGCCATCCGGCAGGCCATTTTTAAACTCTCCAACGTACACATCCTCTCCTGTTGCCGTTCCCTTACCATGGGCAAGACTGTCTTTACAACCTCCAATGTAAGTGCCAGAGATCTCCTTAACAAGCACTTTACAGCTGTCTCCTCCGAGAGAATACGAATTGAGTGCACACATCAGGAGCAACCAGCTAAGTAATCCACATTTCAGGCACTTTGCCAATCTGAGTGGGTAAATTTACTGAAACTATAGTAACGAACAACATGTATTGATACAAAAAAATAAAATATTTGACATTTTTCCGGGCATCAATCAATTACCTTATTCGCAAAATTACTGGATGACCAAGGACCTGTCAAGGGCGTGTAAATGCCCGGCCTGACGCACAAATCAACCCTATGGGCACCCTTGACAGGTCCTTG
>Ga0118677_10001317_pt1 | contig 53143 bp, 47 predicted proteins | sample AliMusrvi5mmetaG_FD_86154 | JGI IMG/M metagenome (GOLD analysis project Ga0118677, IMG submission 86154) | reverse complement strand
GGCGCGACCGACTTCACCCCCGGCGTGGCCGCGAGCGCATCCTGCAGCCGCACGATGCGCGGGTCGGTGGCACGCGGCTGCCCCGCGGCTTTGGTGAGCAGCTTCGTGAGCTCGTCCTTGAGCGCGAGCGCCCGCTCGCCTTGGGCCTTGAGGCGACGCTCGGCCTTCTTGAGGCTCGCCGCCTGCGCCTGGAGTGCGGCGCCCTGCTTCGCGAGCACGGCGCCGTGCGCCGTCAGCTTCGCGGCCTGCGCCTGAAGCGCGGCGCCCTGCGCCTTGAGGGCGTTCCCCTTGGCCAGCAGGGCGTTGCCCTGAGCCTGCAGGCGCTTGCCTTGGGCGGCCAGCGCCGCGCCCTGCTGCTGCAGCGCCGCGCTCTGCTTCTGCAGCGCCGCGCTCTGCGCCTGCACCTGCTGCGCCTGCGCGGCGAGCCCCGCGAGCTGCGCCTGGAGCTGGGCGATCACCAGCGGGTCGGTCGCCGTGGCAAGTTGCTGCTTGACCTTGGCGATCTGCGTCGCCAGCGCCTGGCCCTCGGCGGCGAGGGTCTGGCCCTGGACGGCGAGCGCCTTGCCTGCGGCGGTGAGCTTGGCCTGCTCGGCGACGAGGCGGGACTTGCCGGCGAGCAGGGCGGACTGCTGCCGCCGGAGCGCGGCCGCCTCGGACTGCAACGCGTTCTTGCGGCCGAGGAGCGCGGCGCTCTGCGCCGTGAGCGCCGCCTGCTGCGTCTTGAGGGCGGCGCCCTGCGTCTTGAGGGCGTCGGCGCGCCGGGTCAGGCGCGTCGTGCCGGCGTCGAGTGATCTCTTCAGGCGGTCGGCCTCGGCGATCTTGCTCTTGTACGCGGCGCTGGGAGAGGCGGCCGGCCGGAACTCGGCGGCGACCACGAGAGGGCCGTTGGCGCCGGGTCCGAAGCCGGCCGAGATCAGGTCGAAGGCGCGGCGCTGGGTCGTGGCGGCCGGCATGACGCCGACGTCCTCCTGACCGAGCGTCAGCGTGAGGACCGGCAACATCAGCGGCACGAGCACGAGAAGCGAAGCGAAGAGAGCGATCCACGGGCGCCGCGTCACGAGCCCGGCCCAGCGCGCCCAGATGTTGTCCTCGCCGGCGGCCTCGTGCGCGCGACGGCGACCGGGCAGGCGAAGCGCGTCGATGCGCGGGCCGAGGACGGCCAGCACCGCCGGCAGCAGCGTGACGGCCGTCAGCACGGCGACGACCACGGCGATGGCGGCCGCGTAGCCCATCGCCCCGAGGATGGGCACGCGCGCCACGAGCAGCGAGAGCAGCGCGATGATCACCGTCCCGCCGGCGAACACCACGGCGCTCCCCGACGTGGCCATGGTGCGCGCGATCGCGTCCTGTACCGTGGCGCCCCCCTGCAATTCGTCCCGGTAGCGGAACACGATGAAGAGGGCGTAGTCGATGCCCACGCCCAGACCGATCATGGTCGCGAGCGTGGGCGCCACGTCCGGGATGGCGACGAAGTGGCCCATCAGGCCGACCAGACCGAGCCCCGTGATCAGCCCGACGATCGCGGTCACCACCGGCATGCCGGCGGCGGCCAGGCAGCCGAAGGTGAACGCCAGGATGATGACGGCGGAGATCAGGCCGATGGCCTCGCTCCGCCGCGACTTGGTCTCCGACAGACGGAGCCCGACGGCGCCGCCGGCCTCTACTTGGATCCCGGCCTTGCGCGCTGGGTCCGCGGCGGCATAGACCCTGCTTGCCACGGCTCGCGTAAGCTGGCCGCCGTTGACGTCGAGGAGCACCTGGGCCACGGCGGTCTTGCCGTCGGCGCTCAGGAACGACTTGCCCGCCGGCGAGAACGGGCTGATGACGGTCGACACGTTGGTGGTGCGCTTGATGGCCGCCACCGACGCCTCCACGGCACGCTTCTGCGCCGGGTCGGTGAGCCTGCCGCTCTGTGTGCGGAAGACGATCGGGCTGAGGCCGTTCTGCTGCGGCGGGAACTCGCGCCTGAGGAGGTCCGACGCGTGCTGGGCGCCCGTGCCCGGCAGCCTGATGTCGTTGTTGGTGCGCATCCCGAAGGCGAGCACGCAGGCGACGACGCTCACGAACGCGAGCGCCCAGATCGCCAGTACGAGGTACTTGCGCCTGACGCAAAGTACGCCGAGGCGATAGAGAAGGCGGGACATCGGCCGTGCACACCTCTCGTCGGGACGTCCAAGATACCAGAGGCCACGGCCGCCGCGCCTCCGGCCGGGCTACGGCGATGCCGGCGGCAAAGGCGTGAGCGGTGACAGTCAAGAACGGCAAGAAGGTGAGTGTGCGTTACAAGGCCGACGACGGCGTCCCGACCTGCGGCAAGGCCACCGTCACCCTCAGGTTCTCCAAGGGCAGAGCGCTCAAGAAGACCGTCGCCGCGAGCGTCGCGAAGCTCGCCAGGAGGACACCCTCAAGTGGAACTGCACGCTGGGCAAGAGCAGGTACACGATGAAGGTCTGCGCGACAGACATCGCGGGCAACGCCCAGAGTAGCGCGGGCAGCGCCAAGCCGAAGGCGAAGTGGCCGGAAGAACTGATGCTGCCCGGGCACACGAAGCCCCGGCGGGCGGTGACACGCAGCTGACACCGCCCGCCGGGCCTCGTCGAGTACGGCGCGGCCGCCAGCTTCGGCCCGCCGCGCCGCCCGCAGCCGTCAGCCCTGGGCGTGCAGCCCGACCGTGTTGCCCTCGGTGTCGGCGATCATCGCGAATACGCCAGCGCCCTCCATTTCGATCACAGTGCGGGGCATCACGATCCTCCCGCCCGCGGGCTCGACCCGGTCGAGCACCGTTTGCAGGTCGGGGTTGGCGTTCAGGAAGACGGCGGTGCCCGTAGGGCTGGGGACGGCGCCCTCGCCGCCGACCAGCGCGCCGCTGATCTCGCCGGCGCGCTGGTCGGCGGGGAAGGACCACATCTCCATGCCGCCGCCGGACTCGATCTGCTCGAGCTTGACGCCGCAGACCGTCTCGTAGAACGCCTTCGCGCGAGCGACGTCGCTCACGGGTATCTGGAACCAGGTGATCGCGGGAGCCATGGAAGTTCTCCTTGATCGAGTGTCCCCCTGGGGCGGGGGCGTACTCCCACTGTTGCCCGGCCGTGCGCGGGAGCAACCCCGGTCAGACGCAGTGGGCGGCGGCCACCGAGGCTTCCGGCGTGGCCGGCTATTCGGCCGGGCGGTCCCCCGCCGAAAGCGCCTCCGCCGAGGCGGCAGTCGGTCCCTTGGCCGGCGACTCGGCTACCGTCTGGCCGGCGGCGGCCTGGCGGTTCGCGCGCGCCCGGCGCGCGCCCTTGTCCAGGGTGCCCGCCAGCAGGAAGCCGGCGAGCATGAGGGCCGCGGCGACCATCTCGGCCGGGTAGAGCCCGGTGGTGTCGCCGAGCCGGGCGCGCGAGCCGAGAGCGGCGAGCACCGCGGCTCCGGCGGCGATGAGCACGTTGGCCCACACGCGGTAGCCGAACTCACGCCGGCGCGCGAAGCGGACGATCGACCACAGCGCGCCGCCGAAGAGCAGGATCGTGCCGGTGATGTTGATCGGCAGCGACATGAAGCGCGGGAAGCTGAGGCTCGCCCCGAGCGCCTGCCCGCCGACGGTGATGCCCGGCACCAGCTTGGCCATGTCCAGCCGGACGGTGAACGTCCCGATGAAGAAGACGACCATGCAAGCGACGAGGAAGACGAAGTAGTAGTCGCCCCAGCGCCGCCGGCGCGCCACCAGGTACAACGTCCCCAGGCCGAGGAACCCGACCAGGGACGCGGCGATCACGATGTAGATGCGGTAGACGAACGGGCGCCAGTCACCGCTGCTCTCGGACCAGGCCTCCATCGCGGCGGCGGCGGCGTAGAGGAACAGGCCGATGGCCCAGGCGAGCTGGTGCATCCGCCGCCGCAGGATGTACTGGCGCAGCACGAGACCGAAGAAGACGAAACCGAGCACGGCCGTGGCCGCCGCCCAGCCCCAGTTGGACCAGAACGCTGCAGTGGCGATCATCAGGCGGCCTCCCTCGTCGAGCTCTTGGTGCGGAGTCCGGCACACACTACCGCGCGGGACGCGAAACGGCGAGGAAGGCTACCAACTGCAGGAGCCGGGCATGATGACGTCGTACTCAGCGCTGGCGGCGACGGCAAGCCGCGGGTGACCGACGATGTCAGGGGCCGGCAAATGGCATTCACGGTGCGCTTCCTCAAGGACTTCGGCGTCGTGGAGACGGTCTGGTCCGGCAACGTGACCGCGGCAGACGTAGACGTGGGCGTGACGGAGACCGGGATCCTGGCCGCCGAGAAGCTCTGCAACCGGTTCCTGGTCGACGTGCGCGAGCAGGCGCCGGGCGGCTCGGCGCTCGACATCTTCTCCCTGGCTGAGTTCCTCTGCTCGTTGCCCCCCGGCACGATCGAACGTGAGGCCGTGCTGACTCCCAGGACCCCGGAGGCGGCCGAGGAGATCAAGTTCTTCGAGACGGCCTGCAGGAACCGCGGGCTGGACGTGCGCATGCTCGACGACCGCGACGAGGCGCTACGGTGGCTCGCGTCGTAGCCTGCCGCCGGAGGAGTATCCCCGACCGCGTCGCACACTGAGGTCTGTCGCCGGCGGGGGCCGGCCGCGCACGACCGCAAGAGAAGGAGACGCGATGCCGTTCAGCGTGCGCTATCTCGAGGAGGAGGGCATCGTCGAGACCGTCCACTCCGGCGCCGTCACGCCCGCCGAACAGAGGAAGGCCTGGGAGGAGACAGGCTCGGTCGCCGGCGAACACGGCTGCAGGCGCTTTCTCATCGACCTCCGCTCTCAGGGTCCTGCGGCCTCCCCTGTGGACATGGTCGAGGCCGCGGCACTGCTGGCGGCCCTGCCTCCAGGGACCATCGAGCGCCAGGCGCTGCTGCTGCCGCCGCGCGAACGGGGCGCCTCCGACGTCGAGTTTTTCGAGACGGCGTGCCGAAACCGCGGCCTCAACGTGCGCGTGTTCTCGGACCGCGACGAAGCTCTGGAGTGGCTCCGGGCGTAGCATCTCCCCGGGACATCCATCCACCGCCCGCCTGGGGGATCGACATGGGACTCATCAAGTTCGAGCGCAGCACAGAGACGGCGACCTTCTTCAGCCCGCTCGCAGGCATGGAACTGGCCGACCAGACGATCGAGGTACGGCGCGACCCGCTCACCGGCATGACGGCGGTCAGCTCCTCGGAGCTGGCGACCAAAGAGGAGATGTTCTACGGCAAGACCGACTGGGCGCACGCCGACGATCTCGCGGCGCGCACTCGCGAGGGCTGCTTCTTCTGCCCCGAGAAGGTCCTCGAGACCACGCCGCGCTACCCCGAGGACGTCGTGCCGGGCGGCCGTCTGGAGCGGGGCCGCGCGCTCGTCTTCCCCAACCTCTTCCCGCTCGCGGCCGTCCACTCGGTCGTGACCTTCCCGGGCGAGCACTTCCTGAGGCCTTCAGAGTTCACGCCCGATCTCCTCGAGGAGGGGCTCGGCGCGGCGGTCGAGTTCATGGGCCGCGCCGAGAGCGCCTACCCCGGCCTCGAGCACCTGGAACTGTGCTGCAACCACATGCTGCCGGCCGGGGCGAGTATGGTGCACCCGCACTTCCAGGTGTTCGGCGGCCCGGCAGTGCCGTGGCTGCTGCGCCTCGTGTGGGAGCGCAGCGAAGCCTTCGCCGCTGCGCACGGCGCCTCGTACTGGCAGGCTCTGGTCGACGAGGAGACCGCAAGCGGAGAGCGCTTCGTGGCCGAGGAGTCCGGCTGCACCTGGCTGGCGGCGTACGCGCCGACGGGCGGCCGCGAGGTCGTGGCCGTCTTGCCCGGCACGAGCCGCGTCTCCGGGCTCACCGCTGAGCAGGTCGCGTACCTGGCGCGCGGGCTCTCCAAAGTGCTCGCCTGGTACGAGGACGAGGGGCTCTCGGCCTTCAACTTCACGCTCGGCGGCGGGCCGCTCAGCAGCGCAGCGTCCGGGACGGCCGGCGCAGGCGCGGGCGGCGCTGATGGCCCCGGGCCGCACGCCGTGACCCTCCGCATCGTCGCGCGCTCGGCCTTCAAGCCCGACTTCCGCACCGACGACTACTTCCTGCAGAAGCAACTCGGGGGCGAGCTCATCTTCGTCGCCCCCGAGGAGCTCGCCACGACGCTCCGCGGGCGCTTCGCGGGCGCCTGAAGCCCGGACACAGCCGGACGGCCGGCGGCCGAGCGGGGCTAAGGCGGCGGCGATCCCCAGCGCACCGCGCGTCACGCCCGCCGCGTATCCGGGTACCTAGCGGTGACGGCCCCGACCGGGGCGTCCGACGGGAAGGCCGAGATGAAGTACATGCTGATGATGTTCGGGGACGCGGCGACCATGACGCAGACCAGGTCGCCCGAGTGGATCCGCGAGATGATCGCGTTCATGACGCAGTTCGACGCGGACCTCAGGGAATCCGGCGAGCTCGTCTACGACGAGGGACTCGCCGACGGCAGCACCGCCAAGATCGTCGGGCTCGAGGGCGGCGTGCCGGTAGCGCGCGACGGCCAGATCGCCGGAGACGGGCCGTCGCTGATCGGCTTCTGGGTCGTGGACGTGGCGAGCGAGGCGCGCGCGATCGAGATCGCCTCGCGCGTCGTCGCGTTCATCGAGGCGCCGGTGGAGGTCAGGCCGGTCCCGGCCGGTCCTCCCGAGATCTGACGCCCGCGGTGAAGCGAGGAGGGACCATGGATGGAAGACCCCCGGCGGGCCTGCTTTGGCCGGCGCTGCCCTACGAGGAGTTCGCGCCGACGATGCACTTGCTCCACATGAGCCTGCAGATGGTCGGCAAGCTCACGCTGCTCAAGCCGTTCGAGCCCCAGTGGGCGAACGTCGTCCTGGGGATCACCAGCCGCGGGCTCACGACCGGGCCCATCCCATGGAAGGGCGGGACGTTCACAGTGGACGCCGACTTCCGCGCTCACGAAGTCGGTGTCTCCACATCCTGGGGCACGCGTGGAGGTCTCGCCTTCGCGCCGATGTCGGTGGCCGCGTGGCACGACCGCTTCTTCGCGAAGCTTGCGCAGGCGGGCATCGCCGCTACCATCAACGAGAAGCCGCAGGAGCTCGCCGAGCCGGTCCTGTTCCCAGACGACAAGGCGCCGCGGCCCTACGACGCGGCACCGGTCGAGGCGTGGTTCCAGGCGCTGCACACGTCAGCCGGCGTGATGCAGCGCTACCGCGCCTGCTTCGCGGCCAAGACGCCGCCGATCGGGTTCATGTGGGGCTCGTTCGACCTGCGCGATATCCGCCTGGGCGGCACGTCGCTGCCCACGGACGAAGGCATGGGCTTCATCGGCCGCAACTCGATGAACGAAGATCAGGTGATGAGCGGCTGGTGGCCGGGGAGCGCGGCCTACCCGCGAGCGGCCTACTACTCGTACACGTACCCGAAGCCGGACGGCATCGAGACCGTCGACCCGCGGCCGGCGGCCGCGCGCTGGGACGCCGGCCTCGGCGAGTTCGTCCTCGACTACGACGACGTGCGCGCGGCCGGAGACCCCGAGGCCGCGCTGCTCGCCTTCCTTGATTCGACCTATGAGGCCGGGGCACAGAAGGCCGGGTGGGACCCGGCCTGGATCTGCCCCGGCCGCCCCGAACCCGCGTCCCAAGGAGAGGCTTCATGAGCGACGACTGCTCTCATCTCGACCAGATCGTGGCCGGCGCGGCGCCGAGCGGCGACGGCTGCAAGGAGTGCCTCGAGACCGGCGGCAGATGGATGCACCTCCGCCGCTGCGCGGTCTGCGGCCACATCGGCTGCTGCGATTCGTCGCCCAACAAGCACGCCAGCGCGCACGCGCACGACACCGGCCATGCGATCATCCAGTCGTACGAGCCCGGCGAAGACTGGCTCTACTGCTACGAGGACGACGTCACGTTCGAGATCGAGGACCTGATGGACTCGCCCAGCCACCCGCCGGGCTGGTCACCCGGGCCGCCGCGCGATCTCAGGCGCTGAGCGGGGGCAGCGGCAGGCGGATCTCCATGCAGGTGCCGGCGTCCGACGGCGCCACGCGCACGCTTCCGCCCGACGCCTTGGCCGCGGCGCGGACGATCGCGAGACCGAGACCGCTGCCCGGGCGGTCGGCCGTGCCGGGCGCTCGGTAGAACCGCTCAAAGACGCGCTCCCGGTCGGCGACGGGGATGCCGGGCCCGTCGTCGGCCACCCAGATGAGCGCCGAGCCGTCCTCAGCGCGGACGCCGCAACGCACGTGACCGTCCGGCGGCGTGAATTTGATCGCGTTGTCGACGAGGTTCTCCACGGCCGTCCGCAGTCGATCCGGGTCGGCGACCGCCATCACCGGAGCGTCCGGGACGGCCACCTCGAGGTCGAGGCCGGCCTGCTCGACCCGTGAGGACACCGCGTCCGCCGCGGCCTCGAGCAGGCCGGCGAGGTCGACCGGACGGACGGGGCGGGAAGCGTCCGGCGACTCGAGCCGGGAAAGCTGCAGGAGTCCGCTTCCCAGAGCTTCCAGACGTTGCTCCTGCGCCAGCGCGCGATCGAGCCGACGCCTGTCGCCCTCGCCGCCGGCGGTGTCCTGGAGCATCTCGAGATCGGTGCGCAGCGCCGTGAGAGGTGTCCCCAGCTGGTGCGCCGCGTCGCTCACGAAGCGCCGCAGCGCCGTGACAGTCCCCTCGACCTGGGACGCCATGTCGTTGAAGGAGTGTGCCAGGCGCCCGATCTCGTCGCTGCCGGCGACCTCCGCGCGCGTGCCGAGGTCGCCGGCGGCCATGCGGTCGCTGGCCGCGGCGAGCTGCGCCAGCGGCCGGGCGATGCGCGAGCTGATCAGCGAGCCTGCGAGAGCCGCGGCGATCACCGCGGCCACCGCGGCCACGGCCCAGGCGACGATCACGCTGCCCATGAGAGAACCGCCCGAGGACGGCCCCTCGGAGACGCGGATGAAGGCGACGCCGGCAGGGCTTCCCGGGAGCGCCGCGCGCACGTAGACCTGGGCGGACCGCGTCTCGTCCGTCCTCGGCGGCGCGGCGGCGACCGGCGCCGTCGCATCTCCACCGCCGGCCTGCTGGCCTTGCCCGGCGGCGGACGGCGCGCCGAGCGCCGCACCCGTGATCTTCTGGGGCGAGCCGGAGTCGGCGATCACCTGGTGCGCGCTGCCCAGCACCTGGACGCGCGTGTTCGTGCCGTAGGCGGTGAGCCGCAGCACCTGCTCGAGCGACGACGACTGCGTAGTGCCGAGGTTGCGCGCCGCGCGCAGCGCCGCGCCCTGCAGGTTCGCTTCGTCGACGCTGGAGAAATGCGCGCTCAGCACCACGACGAGGATGCCGCCGAGCACCGCGGCCGTGAGCAGGGCGATGCCCGCGTAGGTGAACGTGAGTCGGCGTCGGAGCGACCGTGGACGAGCGTTGTGCACACCGGCGCTCATGTCGCGGGCCGGCTCACGTGACCAGCCGGTAGCCGATGCCCGTGACCGTCAGCACGATGCGCGGGTCACCGGGCTCGTGCTCGATCTTCTCGCGCAGCCGGCGGATGTGGACGTTGACCGACTTCTCGTCGTAGAGGTCGGCGCCGTAGCCCCAGACGTGCTCGATGAGCTGCCCCCTGCTGAAGACCTGGCCGGGGTGCTGGGCGAAGAAGACGAGCAGGCGGAACTCGAGAGGCGTCAGGTTGAGCTGCAGATCCCCTCTGCGCACCGAGGCCCGCGTGCGGTCGATGATCAGGTCGGCCACGTAGAGGATGTCGGACTCGGGCGAGGAGAGGTCGCCGTAGGCGCGCCGCAGCAGCGCGCGCACGCGGGCGATGAGCTCCCGCAGCCGGTAGGGCTTGATGAGGTAGTCGTCGGCGCCCATCTCGAGGCCGAGCACTCTGTCGACCTCGTCCGACTGCACCGTGAGGATGAGGATCGGCTGGCGCAGACCCAGGGTCCGCATCTCGCGGCAGAAATCGAAGCCCGAGCCGTCCGGCAGGCGCACGTCGAGGATCACGAGGTGCGGTCCGCGGTCGCGCGCATAGGCGACGCCGCCGGCGCCGGTCGCCTCCCAGTGGACCTCGAAGCCTTCTCGGCCCAGTCCCTCGGAGAGGCTCTCCGCGACGGCGGCGTCGTCCTCTATCACCAGGATGTGGTTCATCTGTTCCATCTGACCCCGCAGCGACGCATCGCGAGCGCTCGCGGCCGAGGCGCCCCCGGCGCTCCGCGCTCGGCTCCGCTTCTAGTGTCTCGAGACCGTCAGTGGAGCCCCGATCTGATAGGAGAACGCGATCTCGCCGTCGGGATGCTGCGCGGTCGCGGCCTTGGGCAGGTAGGAGCGCACGTACTGCACCAGCACGTGCTGCGACGACACCGTCACGCGCACGCGGCCCGAGCTGGGCAGGACGTCGCCGGACTTGTACGCGTCGGCGTTGTTCAGCGCGTAGTTGGGATCGGCCGGATTGGGCAGCGACTGGTAGACGACGCCGCCGAGCTCCTGCCGGGCGAACACGTGGTCGTGACCCTGGAAGAAGATCGTCACGTGGTTGGCGGCCATCAACTGCTGGATGGGCAGCGCCCAGCCCGGGCGCTTCGCGGCGAACTCGTAGACGCCCTTGTCGTTGTAGCCGCCCCACTCGTAGAGCCCGGCCTCCTCGATGCCGCCGCGTCCGGTCCCCAGAACGTGATGCGTGAACACGAACTTGTATTTGGCTCCGCTCGATTCCAGAGTCTTCTTGAACCACGCGTACTGCGCGTCGCCGAGCGTGATCTGCCACTTGTCGATGCTCTTGGAGCCGCCGCCGAAGACGTTGTCCACGGGCACGGGAGAGTGCCAGTAGGGATCGATCACGACGAACAGGGCGTCTCCCCACGTCCACGCGTAGTAGTCACGCAGCAGCCCGATGTGCGGCACGGGCACTTCGTCGCCGGTGTAGAAGCCGTCGGGAGCCGGCTGTGGGAAGTACTCGTTCCGCGCCGTCTGCGCCCACACGGCGACGTTGGCCGCGGTGCCGTCCAGGTTGGCGAGCGCCGCCTGTTCGTGGTTGCCGTTGACGAGGAAGACCGGCGACGACTGCCCCACGAGCGCCAGGTACGGACGCTGAAGCGTGTAGCGCGCGGTGACGGTCTGCGCGTCGACGGTCTTGAGCGTGTCGACGCTGAAGTCGTCGCCGCTGGTCAGGTAGAAGTCCGGACGGTCCTTGGCCACTGAGGTGAGCATCTGGGTGTACAGAGCAGCGTCGAACATCTTGTTGGCGCGCTCGGGATGCGAGTCACCCTGGATCTCGAAGACGAACGTGCTGCCGGCCGCCCGCTTTGTGACGAAGCTGTGCTGCGGGCGGGCGCTGAAGACGCCACTTCCGTGCGGCCGGTACCTCAGGCAGTAGTAGTAGCGCGTGTTCGCCTTGAGGCCCTTCAAAACGACCACGATGGGCGTTCCGGCCGCGTACGCGACGGTCGAGGTACGCGCGCTGTAGGCCTTTGCGGACCTGCCGTACTGGAAGTACACGTCGAGAGCGGTGTCTGCGACCGCATTGACGGCGACCGAGGTCGCCGTCGGCCGGCCGAGAAGCTCGGGCGCGGTGAAGGTCACCGCGGCGAAGGCGCGCCCGCTCGCTACGAGACACGCCAGCGCCGCCAGAGCCAAGGCCAAACAGAAGACCCGTGTTCTCATACGATCAGCCTCCGTTCATCTGGCGCCCCCAAAGGGAACGCGCCTTGCGCCGCTCGCCGCGGCAAGGGACGCCCGGCTGGTCACGTCGTACCTGTACGCCACCTCGCGATTGGGGCCATCTCCTGGCAGGTAGGCGCGCACGTAGTCCACGGTGACCTTGGACGCCGACACGGTCACACGCAGGTGCCCGGAGTTCGGCAAGACGGTCCCGCTGAGGTAGCCGTACTTCGTGGCGTCGCCGTTGTCCGTGTACTTCCTCAGGTTCGGCCGCGGGGCCTCCTGATACACGACACCGCCCAGATCCTGCTTGACGAAGAGGTGGTCGTGGCCGTGAAACACGATGGACACGCCGGAGTCGGCGAGCACCTGCCCGATCGGCTTGCCCCATCCGGGGCGGCGCGCGTCGAAGCCCCAGGAGCCGTCGGCGTTGTTGCCGCCCCACTCGAAGTCGCCGGCGCCCTCGATGCCGCCGCGCGCTTCCGTCCCCGTCCCTCCGACCAGATGGTGGATGAAGACGAACTTGAACCTCGCGGAGCTCCCCTCCACCGTCTTCCTGAGCCAGCGATACTGGTCCTCGCCCAAGGTCCAGCCCCATCCGTCCACATTACCGCCGGGTTTCGTGGTGGTGTACCAGAAGGGGTCCAGCACCACGAACAGCGCGTTGCCCCACGTCCAGGCGTAGTAGCTGTCGCGGACGCCCACGAACGGCTCCGCGGTGGAGGAACCGCTGTAGAAGCCGCCGGGGACGGGGCCTGGGTAGTACTTCCTGCGGGCGAGGGTGCAACGCACCGCCAAGCTGCCGGCGGTGCCGTCGCGCAGCCAGCCGAGCTCTCCCTCGTGGTTGCCGGTGGCGAGGAAGACCGGGGCAGAGGCGCCGACGATGCCGAAGAACGGGCGGTGCGCCAGGTAGTCCACGCCCACGTCCGCGGCGCCCGCGTTGAACTTCTCGGTCATGAACGTGTCGCCGAGGTCCACGAGGAAGTCCGGCCGATCGGCCGCGGCGTTGCCCAGCTCCACACGGTAGAGGGCTTCGCTGGTGTTGGGGTCGCCGAGGTGAGGATCGGCCTGCACGGTGAAGCTGAACGTGCTGCCCGTGGCCCTCTGCGTGTGGAAGCTGTGCTGGGGCCGCGCGCTGAACGACGTCGCACCGTGCACGCGGTAGCGCATACGGTAGTAGTAGCGCGTGTCCGCCTTGAGGCCGCTCATGGTGACCACGATGGGCGTTCCGGCCGCCGAGGTGACCGTGGCCGTGCGCGCCGTGTACTTCCCCGACACCATGCCGTACTGGAAATACGCGTCGAGCGCCGACGTGGCCACCACGTTGACCGTCACCGCGGTGGCTGTGGGCCGGCCGAGAAGCTCGGGGGCGGTGAAGGTCACGGCGGCGGCGACACTGCACGCCATCAGCGACGACACCATCGCCAAGCCCAAGAAGAGCCAGAAGATCCGCTTCCTCATGCGATCATCCTCCTGTCAGCGCGTGAAGTCGAAAGGCGCGGACCTGCCACCGTCCGGGTTGCGGACCACGATCTGTACGGCGATGCCCTTGGGCAGCTTCGCCGCGAGACCGGATCCCCGCGCCAGCAGCAGGGTAGCGCTGCGGTAGAGCGTCGCCGCTACGACGCGCCCGTCGATCAGGACCCTACACCCCGACTGGAAACGGGTGCCCTTGATCCTCAGGCAGAAAGGAGCCTGGGTCAGCGCGACCCCGGAGATGGTGCAGGCGGGCGAGACCGTCACGCTGCGCGAGATCGTGTCCGACCCGCCCTCGCCGGTCGCGGTGAGCGACACGGTGTAGGTGCCGGGCACCAGGTACACGTGCGACGGGTTCTGGACGGAACTCGTATCGCCGTCTCCGAAAGCCCACGACCAGGCGGAGGGGGCGCCGGTGGATGCGTCGACGAACTTCACGGCCGAGCGGCCCGCCAGCGGCCTGGCCGGCAGATAGGAGAAAGCGGCTGCGGGGCGCGCCGGGGAGGCCCCAAACAGGTAGTCCGTGTCGGAGATGTAGGGGTCGAGGAGCGAGACGTCGGCGATCACGGCGCTGAAGAGGAAGGGCGTCGTGCAGGTGGTGAAGTCGTAGGGAGTCCCGTCCGCGTACGCGCCCGACAGGATGGACTTCCGCAGGTCGGTCAGCTTGGTGAGCTGGGCGTCGCTCAGCGAGGCGCGCAGCTGCGCGAACGCCGTGGCGTAGTGGTAGTTGTCCTCGCCGTCGAGCGCGCCGTATTCGGCCGACTTCGCGAGCACCGTGGCCTTCACCACGGCCAGCTCCGCAGCGGATGGCGCCGTGCCGGTGATCAGGGAGCGCAGGGCCGTGGAGATGTCGGTCCTCGCCTGCACGATGTTGGACGTGCCGGCGTAGAGATCGTCCCTCTGTGTGTCTACCAAGGAGGAGACGAGCTGCGCCTGCGCGGCGGTCACGTAGCCCTTGGTGCTGTCGCACAGGGCGGAGCCCGCGGTGGCCGTGAGCTGCTCGTCGATGGAGTAGCCCTCGTGCCCGATCGCCGGCGCGTCCTTGATGTAGAAGCCGCCGTAGTACGTGCCGTGCCGTTCCGGGCAGAAGTAGACGTCCGAGGTGATGTTGCCGGCGTACCAGCTGTACATGTCGCCGGCGTAGGTCATCACCGCGACCGACTCGTCCTGCGAGAGCCCCGCGGTCTTGCCCCTTACGTCTTCCATGGTCTTGTCGGGCCAGGCGCTCCAACCCTTGCCGACCATGGCGTCGAGAGATGCCTTCTGGTCGGCCGAAAGGGAGCGGAAGATATCGGCGTAGACGACGGCCCGGTCGTAGCTGATCTGGCCGTCGAGCACGTAGAGACTGCTGGAGGCGGCCTTCACGGCAGCCAGGTCCAGCCCGGCGGAGCCGGCGGGAAGGTCGCCGTCCACCAGCCGCCGGAACGCCTTCATGAGCGGGTAGCGCTTGTAGCCGTACTCGTTGATCTGGCTCACCTGGCTGCTCGCCAGCGCTTTTAGCTTTTCGACCTGGGAGGCGTCCAGGACGTACAGCATGTCGCAGGCGACGCGCGTCAGGAAGCTCGTGTTGTGGCCCATGTCGCTGGGGTCGTTGTCGCGCAGTTCCTGGAAGCCCCAGTAGTCGGCCAGCTTTCCGGGCGGGAAGAACGACTGCGCGTCGAGGTTGCCGGTGATGACCGCGAGACCGCTGAAGGCGATGGTGGTCCCCTGGGCCCTGTCCGAGATCGCCTGCTCGAGGGTCTGGCCGGGCGTCGCCGCGCGCGCGGCGGCCGGGAGGGCGCACGCGCCCATGAACGCAGCTGCCACGACCGCGAGCGCGACCGCCGCCACGATGCTGATCGGTCTGGACACGATGACCTCCGTTCTCGCGCACCGAGTCGGCCGCGACGACCGGGTCGAACGTCGTGTCACGACGCGACCGGCCACAGAACGGCCACTCACTGACGATATCAACCTTCGGCGGCCGGGGTTTCGGTGGGGTTGCCTCGAGGTTGCGGTCTGGCAACGACAGCGGTTCCGACTCCGCAACCCCACCGCAACCCCGGCTCAGCCACGCCCCCCGAGACTGGGAGTGCACGTGCGGCGAGAAGCACTCCTGGAGAGAGGATGAGGTCCCATGCCGAAGCCGGCCGAAGCGCTCGCGGCGAGTGCGCCGGAAGTCGAGGGCCCATGGGCGAGGCCCGCTCCCCGGTCGCTCGCCCGATCCGCGTCCTCCAGCCTGACCAGGATCGGGGCAGGCGAGGTGCTCGTGGCCTTCGCCTGCTTCCTCGTGCTCTGCGCGGCGGTCCTGAGCCACCCCACGAGACTGGTGGAGCAGGACTCCTATGCCTATCGCGCCTCGATCGTCGCCTTGAGCCGGGGCCACGTGACGCTCACGACCGACCAGTACGAGGCGTTGCGCCGCCGGCTGGTCGCGGCGGACGGCGGCCACGGCATCGGCATCGGGCAGTGGGTCCACCTCGCCGACGGAAGGTGGGTCAGCGAGAAGAACCCGGGGTACCCGTTCTTCGCCGTCCCCTTCCAGCTGATCGGTGCACTGCGTCTTGCGCCGCTGTTCTACGGGGCGCTCGCCAGCGCCGGCCTCTTCTTCGGCGGCCGGCGCTGGCTGGGGCGCTGGGGCGGGGCGTGGGCGGCCGGGCTGTTCTGCTCATCCGGGGCCGCCATGCTGTTCGCCTGGCGCGAGACGATGCCGACCTTCACGGAGAGCTCATTGCTGGCCGCCGGGACGGGGGCGCTCCTGTGGGCCGTGCTCGCCCACGAGGCCGGTGCACGCGTCCGGACGATGGTCGGCCTTCTCGGGTTTCTCGCCCTCGAGGGGGCGGTGTTCGTCCGCTACACCGACGTCATCGTCCTCGGTTGCGGCCTCGTCGCCGTCGTGGCGGCCAGGTGGCTGACGTCCATCTCTCTCCCCCGCCGGGCGTTGCTCTGGTGGGCAGGATCAGCCGTGGCCTTCGGTCTGTTCGTGCTCGCCTTCGACCGCTTGGTGTACGGCCACGCCCTCTCCACCGGCTACGGCCCCGGCGTCTTCACCTTCGGCCTCGGGGCCCTGAGCGGCAACCTCGCCCACATGCCGCTCCATCTCACCAAGGCCATGCCCGCGTTCTGGCTGGCCCTGCTGGGGATCGTGTGGATCGTGGCGCGAGACCTCCGGCTACGGGGTCTGGTGCGCACCGACACCCGAATCGGCCGCGGGCGCGCGAACGGCGCGCGCGCGACCCTCGCATCGGCCGATCGCGACCTGGCCGTGGGAGTGAGTCTCGCGGCGAGCTGGCTCGGGATCTGGGGCCTCTACGCCCTGTACTACTGGTCGGCCCGCACGAGCGCCGGCGCCGGCAGCACCCTCCAGGTCGTGCGCTTCTTCGTCCCGTCGCTGGCTCCCATCGCGCTGCTCGCGGCGTGGCCGCTGACACGAGCGCCGCGCCGGCTGGCCGGAGCGGCGCTCGTGGCTTTCTTCGCGCTGGGCTTGTGGTCGTTCACCGCCGTGCGGACGGGCAGCTTCGTGACCAGCGGAGGGATGCCTCAGGGGCCGTCGCTGTCCTCACCTGGCGGCGGCGCTCCCGGAGCGCAGCCGAGCCCTCAGAGTCAGCAGGCGCAGAGTCAGCTGCTGCAGAGCCAGCAGCCACAGCACCAGCCGGGCCGGCAGGCTCCCCCGCCGGGAGCGAGCCCTCCCTGAGCGGCGAGTCAGCGCCCCGTCTGGGAGCTGGACCTGGGGGCGGGGCGGCTCAGCGCGTCGTGCACCGAGCAGAAGTGCGACGAGTTGTACTTGGAGAGCACCGTGTCGCAGCCCGGCGCCTCGCAGACGCGGCCGCGACCGAACGCCGCGATGCGGTCGCTCACCCTGCCGGTGCTGGGCACCATGTAGGAGCCTGCGGCGCGGGACTTCATGACTGGGGTCGAACGGGGAGAAGCGAGTCCATGGGTAGAGCCTTCCGTAGATAGACCCATTCTACGCCGAAGTACGTACGAAAACGAGGCCGAGCGGCTGGCGGGCGGCTTCTGACGCCGCCGGCGGCCTCGTGTCGCCGGCCGGCCGCCGGCTCACTTCTGATCGTCGGGCACTTCCAGCTCCCCGATCCGCCCCTGCGCCGCGGCCGCCCCGCTGCGGCCGCCGCCGCGCCCCCGAAGGAGGTAGGCGAAACCCACGGCGATGAGCGCCCCGGCGAGCGGGCCGGCCACGTAGGCCCAGTAGTTGTGCCAGTCGCCCATCACGAGGTCGGGCCCGAAGGAACGCGCCGGGTTCATCGAGGCGCCGCTGATCGGGCTCGACCAAAGCCCGGCGAGGATGATGTAGCCGCCCACGCCGAGGGCGCCGAAGACGCCTACGTTCTGGGCGCCCGAGGCAGTGCCGAGGATGACCGAGACGAGGCCGACGGTGAGCACCAGCTCCATCAGCATCGCCTGCCAGGCGCTGATCCCCGGGCCGGGCTCGGTAGCGCCGAGCATGCCGATCTTGCCGAGAAGTGCCCAAAGGAAGAGACAGGCGAGCGTCGCGCCGAGCAGCTGCACGATGACGTAGCCGGGCACGCGCCGCCAGGGGAAGTCGCCGCGCGCGGCAAAGGCGAGGGACACGGCCGGGTTGAGGTGCGCGCCCGAGACGGCGCCCATGAAGAGGATGATCGCCATCACCATGAGGCCCGGCGCGGTGACCGCGGCGGCGCGGCTGATGGCGCCGTGCGACTGCGCCATGACGACGCCGCCGCCGGCGCCCACAAGCACGAGGAAGAAGGTCCCGAGCAGCTCGCTGAAGAGGCGCCGCCACTCGAGCCTCGGGTCGTCGAAGTCGCCGGCCTTGCCGAACTCGAGCTCCATGTGCCGGTGGGTGCGCCGCGCGACATCCTCCGAGATGCTGCCGCTCGCGGGCCGCTCGCTCACATCGTCTGCCATCATCGTCCTCCCATCCTGGTCGTGCGCCAATACTACCCGGCCAGGCCCGGGGCGTCGGCGTTCGGGCGATCGCGAGGAGCCGGGCGCGTGTGAGTGCGACCGCGAGCCGGGTAGGGTGACGACGTCATGGAAGCACGCATCGTCGTCATCTCGGACACGCACGGGCGCCTCGACCAAGCCGTCCTGGCGGTCTGCGCGGGCGCGGATCACATCATCCACGCCGGCGACGTCGGAGCGCGCGCGGTCCTCGACGAGCTCGCGCGCCTGGCGCCGCTGACCGCGGTGCGCGGCAACCGCGACCGCGACGCCCTCGGCGCCGAGCTGCCGGCTGAGGCTTCAGGCGAGGTCGCAGGCCTGCGCTTCGTGGTCGCCCACAAGCGGCGCGACCTCAGGGCCACCCATCCCGATCCGGCCGCCGAGGGGATCGGGCTGCTCGTGTACGGCCACACGCACCAGCCCGAGCTGCGCTTCCGCGGCCACGTCCCCGGCCGCGTGCCCGTAGTCTGGCTGAATCCCGGCAGCTGCATGGCGCCGCTCGACCACGACCCTCGGCGCAGCTACGGGCTGGTCGTTGTGCGCGACGGGGAACCGGACGCGCGCATCGTCTTCCTGACGTAGACGTCGCGCGCCGGTCCCTCCGGCGGCGCGACCGGACGCAGACCGGCGTCGCGCTCCCCCGCCCCCGCGTATCCGAGCCCCGGTAGACGGATGTCCGATGCTGCAGCGCGCGGAAATGCTGAGTATAGGAGTGGACGGGTCAAGCGAGCTGAGGGGGCGGGGAAGATGGGACCAGTGAGGGAGGTCAAGGCCGGTCACTTCGAGGGCGGAGCGCCCTACGCCCGGTCGCGCGCTCTGCTGTCGCTCGACGAGGTCCGCGCCAGCAATATGCCCGCCTACTTCTACGACTACAGCGAGGAACTCCTTTACCTCGACGGCGAGCTCTTCGATCTGCGCGAAGTCGAGACCGCGGAGCGCGCCGGCGCGACCCCGCTGCCGCTGCCCCACGAGATCCTCGACAACGGCGTCGGTCTCGAGTACGGCTGGCGCCACGTCGCCGGCTGCGTGTGCCACTACTGCTGGCAGCGGTCGGGCAAGCCGACCGGGGAGACCCGGCGGGCCGGCGAAGCCGTCGCGTAGACGTTTGTCTCAGGCGCGTGCGCGCGGCCCGGGGCAGAGTGTGAGTGACACCGCAGGACTGCGGTGCGGACCAGGAGGAACCTCAGTGTCACGACGCAGCACAGGGCAGGGCGGGTTCACGCTCATCGAGCTCCTGATCGTGATCATCATCATCGGTATCCTGGCCGCCATCGCGATCCCCACGTTCCTCAGCCAGCGGCAGAAGGCCAAGGACGCCGCCGTCAAGGAAGACATCCACAGCATCCAGGTCGGCGTGCAAAGCTACGCGATGGACAACAACGACACCTATCCACCCAGCGGCAGCATCACGTATCTCAAGGGCACGCAGATCGACCAATGGCCGCAGAACGCCTTCAGCGGCGGCGACATGGCCTACTCGGCGACCGCGAGCCCCGGCTCCTACAGCTACACGTCGACCGGTACATCTGCGGGATCGACCTACCTGCTCACCGGCTGGCTGAGCAGGGGCAGCTTCACGGTCCCCGGCGGGCCGGCAGACCCGCTCACCGCCTCGTTCACCTCGACCGCCGACAGCCTCATCGCGCTCGAGCTCGCCTTCTTCGCGAAGCACGGCTACTGGCCGCGTTCCTGGGCGCCGTACAACTACATCGACCTCGGTGTGGACCCCGCGGCGTACGCCTCGCCGATCGATGGTCTGACTTACACGGCCGGCGGCACGTTTGTGAACGCGCGGCCGGCGCCCGGCTACAAGATGACCGTCACCGACGTCACCGGCAAAGTCCGCGTGATGACCAGCAACCTCATGTGGAACATCACCTACGACGCCACCAGCGGCAACTGGTACTTCCACACCACCAACCCGAGCGACCAGATCGACATCTCCACACTGAAGGTGACGCCCGCCTGACGGAGCACGCGCCGAGGCGCCCGCCTGCGGCGCCATCCGGCGTGAGTATCGCGGTCGCCGATCGCAGCCGTCACCCGGTCTCGCTGGGCATCCGTCCCTAGACGCTTGTTCGGCTACGTTGCAGCCGGCCACTCGCCGATACTCCCCTCAGGATCACGCCGGCCACCGCGGGCGGAGGTGCCTTGCGCGATCGCGGACCTCCCCCTACACTCCGGGCGCGGTCTGACCACATCGAGCCGAGGGGACCGATGGACGACCGAGAAGACATCCGCCTGCCGGCGGCCGCGAAGCCGTTGGCTTGCCCATGAGCGACGTCGCCGGCCCGGAGCCGGAAGCGGGCGCCGGCGAAGCCCGGCGGCGCCTGCGGGCCGAGGCGTCGCTGCGGGAGAGCGAGGCGATGCGCGACGTCGCCGAGCGAGTCTCGCGCATGGGCAGCTTCCGGCGGGACCTCGACCCCACCTCGCCGCGCGCGACCTGGTCGCGGGGCATGTACGCCGTGCTCGACATGGACGCAGCGGACTTCGACGGCGACCCGTTGCCGGTCCTCGAGGCGCGCGTCCACCCCGACGACCGCGCGCGAGTGAGGCAGGCGGGCGAGGACGTCGCCGCAGGCGGCGCGCCGGCGCCCGTCGAGTTCCGCATCGTCCACCGCGACGGCAGCGAGCACATCTTGTACTCGGAGTCCGCCCTCGAATGCGACGAGGCCGGCACACCGGTGGCGATCGCCGGCTACTACAGGGACGTCACCGAGCAGAGGCGGGCCGAGGAGGCCAACGCCCGCCTCGCTGCGATCGTCGAGTCCTCGGAGGACGCCGTCTTCAGCAAGACGATCGAGGGCACGATCCTCACCTGGAACGCGGGTGCCGAGCGGATGTACGGTTACGCCGCCGACGAGATCATCGGCGAATCCGTGGCCCTGCTCATTCCGCCCGGCAGCGAGGGCGAACTCATCGAGCTGCTCGACCACATCCGGAGCGGCACTCCCATTGAGCGACACGAGGCGGTGCGCCTGCGCAAGGACGGCTCGGAGCTCGACGTCTCGCTCAGCATGTCGCCCATCAGGGATGCGGCCGGGCGCGTTGTCGGCGCATCCGCCATCGCCCACGACGTCACCGAGCGCAGGCGGGCGGAGCAGAAGATCCTGCGGCTGGACCGCCTCTACGTGACGCTCGCCGCAGTCAACAGGGTCATCGTGCGCGCGCAGACGCGGGGGTCCCTCTTCGAGGACATCTGTCGCGTGGCCGTCGAAGAGGGCGGCTTCCGCATGGCGTGGATCGGCCTCATCGACGAGGCCGATCAGCAGGTGCGGCCGGCCACGAGCGCCGGCCACGAGGACGGTTACCTGACGGACTTCGAGATCGCCTACCTCGATGAGGAGCTCGGCCGCGGCCCGACCGGCACCGCCATCCGCGAAGGCCGCTGCGTCATCTGCCAGGACATCCCCGGCGATCCCCGCATGGCCCCGTGGCGAGCGTCCGCCCTGGATCACGGCTACCGCTCGTCCGCCTCCGTGCCGATCCGCCAGAGCGGTGCCGTCATCGGCGCTCTCACCGTCTACTCGGACGAGTCGGCGGCTTTTGGCGTCGACGACGAAGGCCTCCTCGACGGTGCGGGGCACGACATCTCGTACGCCCTCGACAGCTTGCAGGCCCTGGAGGCCGTCCGACAAAGCGAGGCGATGCGCGATTCGGCCGAGCACGCCGCACGGACGGGCAGCTTCCGCTGGTGCCTCGGATCGCCAGGATCCGCGTGGTCCCCGGAAGTCCGCGAGCTCTTCGACGTCGCGCCAGGCGAGTTCGACGAAGACATCGTGCGTGCCATCGGCGCACGCGTGCATCCGGACGACCTGGAAGCGCTGGGTCGCCGGGTAGCCGATGTCGCCGCGAACGGCGCGCTTGCCACGGTGGAGTTCCGCGTCCGGCGCCGCGACGGCAGCGAGCGCGTCATCATGGCCGGGGGCACCGGCGAGCGCGACGCCGAGGGCACGGTGGTCGCGCTGGTCGGCTACGTCCAGGACGTCACCGAGCAGCGACGGGTGGAGATGGAACTGCGCGAGAGCGAGGCGATGCGCGACCTCGCCGAGTCGGTCGCGCACGTCGGCAGCCTTCGCTGGGACCTCGCCTCCCAGCGCGTCGCGCTGACCCCGGAGGGCTGCCGGCTGTTCGGCGTCTCGCCGGAGGACTTTGACGGCGACATCGCGACGATCCTCGGAGGCTCCGTGCACCCCGATGATCTCGGGATCGCCGAGCGTGCGCTGGTCGCGAGCGCCGAGACGGGGATCTCCGACCCGGTCGAGTTCCGCCTGCTGCTCCCGGACGACACGGTGCGCTTCGTGCACGGCGAGGGCAAGGCCGAGCGTGACGCGAGCGGCGCACCCATCGCGATCGTGGGCTACTTCCAGGACGTCACCGAGCAGAGACTGGCGAAGCAGGAGCTTGAGCTCGCCTACGACCGCCTCGACATCGCGCAGCAGGCCGCCGGAGCCGGAACGTTCGAGTTCCACGCCGAGACGCGGGGGTTCAGCTTCTCTCCGCAGTTGTACGGGCTGTTCGGACTCGACCCGGAGTCGGACCCGGGCAGCTTCGATACGCTGCGCCGCGTGGTGCATCCCGACGATATCGAGGCCACGTGGGAGACGTATGCGAGCGCTCTCCGTGACCGCACGCAACTACAGGCGGAATACCGCATCATCCGTGCGTCGGACGGCGAGGTCCGCTGGGTCGACTCGCTCGGACACGGCGTGTACGACGACGCGGGCCGGCCGCTCAGTCTGATCGGCCTGTGCGTCGATGTCACTGAGCGCAAGCGCGGAGAACAAGCGCTGCGGGAGAACGCGGAGCGGCACAGCGCCATCCTGCACACGGCCATGGACGGGTACGTGCTCGTCGACACCGAGGGGCACCTGCTCGAGGTCAACGAGGCGTACTGCCGGATGAGCGGCTACAGCGCGGAGGAACTCCAGCACATGCACCTCAGCGACCTGGAATCCGCCGAGGCGCCGGATGAGACACAGGCGCATATCGAGAAGATCATCGCCAGTGGAGCCGACCGGTTCGAGACGCGACATCGCCGCAAGGACGGTAGCGTCTACGACGTCGAGACCAGCGTCCAGTATCGCTCGTCCGAACACGGGCAGTTCGTGGCATTCCTGCGCGACATCACCGAACGCAAGCGATCCGAGCGGCTCCTCGGCGTCCCGTCCGAGATCCTCTCCATCATGTCCACGGCGATGGCGGCGCCGGAGACGGCCGCCAGGATCGTCCGCACGCTCAAGGAGGCGACGGGATTCGACGCCGTCGGGATCCGTCTGCGCGACGGCGACGACTATCCCTTCGTCGCCGCAATGGGGTACCCCGACGACTTCCTGAAGGCGGAGAACAGCCTGACGACCAACCAGCCCGGTGTCGGACTCTGCCGCACCGCCGACGGCGCGGTGGCGCTGGACTGCACCTGCGGGCTGGTCATCTCGGGCGCGACCGACCCGTCCAACCCGCTCTTCACGCCGGGTGGCAGCGCCTGGACCAGCGACGCATCGCGTGCCCCAGAGGGGCCGGCGGTCGAAGACCAGCGTCTCCGTCCGCGAGACCGGTGTGTCCACGTCGGCTTCCGGTCCATCGCCCTCGTACCGCTGCGCGCCGGCGACCAGATCCTCGGCCTCATGCACCTCGCCGACAACGGGCCCGGCCACTTCACGCCGGAGGCGATCGGCTTCTTCGAGGGGCTCGGCGCGAGCATCGGCGTCGCCCTGCTGCGGGAGCGGGCGGAGGAGGAACTGACGCGGAGCGCGCACGAGCTGCGCGAGCAGTTGTTCGACACGGTCAAGGCCATGGGCGCGATCGTCGGCGTGCGCGACCCATACACCGCCGCTCACGAGTTGCGCGTCACCGGCCTCGCGCTGGCCGTCGCGGAGGAGATGGGGCTGGACGAAGAGCGCCGCGAGGGCCTCGCCCTCGCCGGCGAGGTCCACGACATCGGCAAGGTCGCCGTGCCGGCCGAGATCCTGAGCAAGCCGGCGGCGCTGAACGAGATCGAGTTCACCCTCGTCCGCCAGCACTCCGAGACCGGGCGCGAGATCCTCAGCGCCATCAACTTCCGCCAGCCGGTGGCGGCCATCGTCGCCCAGCACCACGAACGCCTGGACGGTTCGGGCTACCCCGACGGACTCAAGGGCGACGAGATCATGCTCGAATCACGCATCCTCGCGGTCGCCGACGTCGTCGAGGCCATGTCGTCGCACCGGCCCTACCGGCCGGGCCTGGGCCTCGAAGCGGCTCTGGCCGAAGCGCGTTCCGGCGCCGGAACGCGCTACGACGGCGACGTGGTCGCCGCCTGCGAGCGCGTGTTCGCGCAGGGGTTCGTCTTCCCGGAGGCCTGAGCCGCCGGACGGCGCAGGCTGCTCGCCGGCGCCCGACATCGGCCGCGCCCGCGCCGGCTCTACGCGGCGGTCGGCAGGACCACGAGGGTCCCGGCGAGCTCGGCCATCAGGTCGCTCACGGACAGGATCCGGTCGACCCTCGCCGCGATCGTACCGGCCGTGTAGAGCGGTTCGTCCTTGTCGGCGTCGCGGCCGGCGTCGTAGCCCGCGGCGCTGAAGAGCCCGTCGCAGATGCAGAAGTGCTGCTCGTTGGACTCCTTGGCGGCGCAGCGCGCGTAGCGCCCCTGCGCGTCCTTGAGGAGGACGTAGCCCTTGTCGCAGCGCGGCGGCCGCGCGCGGACCAGCGCCGACTGGTACATGGGCGACTCGCGCAACACGCGAAAGGGCAGGCCGCAGGGAGAGCCGGGGGCGGTGGCGACGATCAGGTCCTCCGGGCGAGCGCGAACGACTGCCCGCTTGTACGCGGCGGAGGCGCTGCTCTCCTCGGTCGCGAGGAAGCGCGTCCCCATCTGCACGCCGTCGGCGCCGAGGGCGAGGAAGCGGCGTACGTCCTCGTGCGAGTAGATTCCGCCGGCGACGATCACCGGGAAGTCGCCGTGGGCCACGGCCGTCTCCTTGACCGGCGGCAGGAGCCTCTCCAGGCTGTTCTCCTCGAGCTCGGCCTGGTCGGCGCGGAAGCCCAGGTGGCCGCCGGCGAGCGGCCCTTCGAGCACCACGGCGTCGGGACGATAGTGCAGGCGCTCCCAGCGCCGGCAGATGAGGTTAAGCGCGCGAGCGGACGAGACGATGGGGACGAGCGCGGTGCCCCGAGGCGCCTGGATGCCCGGCAGCGATAGCGGCAGGCCGGCGCCCGAGACGATCGCGTCGGCGCCGGCGTCGATGGCGCCCCGCACCGATGCCTCGAAGTCGCGCTGCAGCGCGACCATGATGTTGATGCCGGCGAAGCCCCCGCGAGCCTTCGCCGCCGCGACCTCGATCCGCACCGCCTCGTAGGTGCCCACCTTGCGGCCGATGCGGCGGGAGACGATCCGGTCCAGGCCGGCGCTGGAAAGCAGACCCAACCCGCCGGCCGCAGCCACGGCGGACGCCAGCGGGTGCAGCGACACGCCGATGCCCATCCCGCCTTGGACCAGAGGGAGCGGCACGTGCAAGCCTTTGATGTGGAGAGACGGGAGCGGAGGGAGGGCGATCAAGAGGAGTTTTATTATCCGCTTTATGCGCGCGGAAGGCAATCGGCGCGGCCCGTCGTCGCCGGCCCGGAGACCGCGAGCCGGTCAGTCGCGGGCTCCCGCGGATCGGTCGCCGCTCGCCGGGACGATCTCCACCCGGTCCCTGCCGCCCTGCTTCGCCCGGTACAGGGCGACGTCGCTGGCGCCCAGCAGCGCCACCGCAGTCGCGCCGTCGTCGGGGAACACCGCGACCCCCATCGAGAGTGTGAGAGCCGGCAGCGGCCTGCCCAGAAACCGCACCTCGAGCGCCGCCACGTCGCGGCGGACCTGCTCGGCGCGCTCCTGCACGACCTGCTTCGGTGCGTCCGGGAGTATCAAGGTGAACTCGTCGCCGCCGTAGCGGCAGGCGATGTCGGCGAAGCGCAAGCTCGACTTGAGCAGCACGCCCATGCCGCGGAGCACTTCGTCCCCCGCGGCATGCCCGAACTGGTCGTTGAGCTCCTTGAACCGGTCGACGTCCATCATGACGATCCCGAGCGGGGTCTCGAGGCGGGCGGCGCGATGGAGCTCGCGTTCCAGCGTCTCCTCGAGGTACCGCCGATTGAAGAGGCCGGAGACGTGGTCGCGCACCGATTGCTCGCGCAACAGGACGTGGCTCTCCTCGAGTTGGGCGTTCTGGCGCACGATCTGGTCGAGGTCCCTGCCGTCCAAGTAGCTGGCGACGATGCTCAGGGCCGAGACGAAGAGCACCATCGTGCAGAGGCTGGGCCAGTTGATGGGCGCCGCGTTCTCGGCCGTCGTGGCGAACACGAAGAGTGCGACGATCTGGGCGATGGAGACGATCGCCGTGAGTCCCACCGACAACAGGATGCCGCTGAGCAGCACCGGCACGACGACGTAGGTCAGAGGGACGAAGTCGCCGTGCACGACTCTCGGGTCGAGAAGCGCCGCGCCCCACGGCGCCACCACGGCACAGGCGACGGTCAGCGCCGCGGCGGCCTTGTAGAGGCCCGCGCGGTTCAGTGCGAACGCCCCCGCGAGGACCAGGAGCGTGCCCGTGATCAGTGCGCCGTACTCGCCGCGGCGTGGGCTGCCGGCGGGGTCGACGATCACGACCACGATGAGGGCGATCACCGCGAGGAGGATGAGCGTGGTCAGCAGCGCCGTGAGCATCCTTGCCCGGCGCTGCGCCGGCTCGCCCGCGGCGAAGCCTCCCAGGGCCGGCCGCGTCACGAACGCGGCGACGGCCGCCGTGAGGCGTGCCGGTCTCTGGCCGTGCTTGTGCGGGGAGAAGTCCTGCATCCCCAGGACTATCGGCAGGGCTGCCCGGCGCCTGAATGGGGCGGCACGTTGCCGCGGGACCGGCACGCGCACCGATGGTAGGCTGCGGCCATGGATTTCGAGACCGCCTTCTCCATGGACACGTCGAGCGTCAAGTACGGGCCGGGCGTGACCCGCGAGATCGGGCACGACATGCGCCAGCTGGGCGGGCGCCGCGTGATGGTCGTGACCGACCCGGGCATGAGCGCCAGCGAGCCGGTGGCAGTGACGCTGGACGCACTGCGCGCCGCCGGCATCGACGCCGTCCTCTTCGACGAGGCGCGCGTGGAGCCGACCGACGTCTCGCTGATGGAGGCCGTACGCTTCGCCGAGGATGGCCGCTTCGACGGCTACGTCGCCGTCGGAGGCGGCTCGAGCATCGATACGGCGAAGGCCGCCGATCTGTACGCCTCCTGCCCGGCGGAGTTCCTCGCCTACGTCAACCCGCCGCTCGGCGAGGGGCGCCCGGTGCAGGGCAAGATGGCGCCCCTCATCGCCGTCCCCACCACAGCCGGCACGGGGAGCGAGACGACCGGCGTGGTCGTCTTCGACCTGCTGGAGATGCGCGCCAAGACCGCCATCCGCCAGCGCGCGGCGCGCCCGTCACTCGGCATCATCGACCCCTGGAACACGCGCACCATGCCGCCGATGGTGGCCGCCTGCAGCGGCCTCGACGTGCTGTGCCACGCGATCGAGTCGCTGACCGCACTGCCTTACGACCGCCGGCCGGCTCCCGAGAGCCCGGAGCTGCGGCCGGCCTACCAGGGCGCGAACCCGATCAGCGACGTGTGGGCCGCGCGCGCCGTCCAGATGGGCGCGGCCAATCTCGCGCGGGCGCTCGACGACCCGGACGATGCAGAGGCTCGCGGCGCCATGCTGCTCGCCGCGACCTTCGCCGGGATCGGCTTCGGCAACGCCGGCACCCACCTCGCGCATGCGATGTCGTACCCCGTCTCCGGCATGGTCCGCGAGTACCGGGCGGACGGGTATCCGGCCGATCGGCCCCTGGTGCCACACGGCATGTCGGTCGTGCTCGATGCGCCGGCCGTATTCCGTTTCACGGCGCCGGCCGGCCCGAAGCGTCACCTCTACGCGGCGGAGCTGATGGGCCTGGACGCGGCGGAGCTGGAAGCGGCCGGCCCGGATGGAGCCGGCGAGCTGCTGGCCGGCGCGCTGATCGCGCTGATGCGCAAGGCCGGCCTGCCCAACGGCCTGGCGGCCGTTGGTTACCGCCCCGAGGACGTCGACGACCTGGTCGCCGGCACCCTGCCCCAGCACACCGTTACCAAGCTCTCTCCCCGGCCGGCGAGCGCGGACGATCTGCGCCGGCTGTTCCTCGACTCGATGACGCTCTGGTAGGACCGGCCGCGCGGCCGCGACCTATTGGTCCCTCTCCGCGTTCGGTCCCGGCGGCGGCGGCATGCTGCCGGCGCCGTGCACCGACTTCCAGAGGATCGCGTCGAGTCGCGCCTGCGGCACCGCGTCGGTCCGCCCGAGCGGCAGGCTGTTCGAGACCGCCGCCCAGGGCGCGGCGGCCGTGTTGCGCTCCAGCAGGTCGACCTTGGCGGGGATCGCGTCCACCGGCGCCGAATTGAGCGGCCGCGAGCTGAACGCGTCGTACATCGGGGTCGCCAGCGCGTCGTTGAGCGACAGCGGCTTCATCCCGATGATGAGCTCGATCGAGCGCACCACCGAGACGAGGTCGTAGCGCCGGTGGATGATCGCACCCTGCTTGGCGTACGGGCTGATCACCGCGATCGGGATGCGGTGCGCGTCCACGTGGTCGGCGCCGTCCTGGGAGTCGTCCTCGACGATGAAGATCGCCGACGACGACCAGATCTTGGAGTGCGAGATCGTGTCCACGATCTGGCCGATCGCCAGGTCGCTGTCCGCCACCATGGCGATCGGGATGGGGAACCCGGTCTGGGTGCCGCGCGTGTGATCGCAGGTGAGCGTGAGGTAGCTCAGCGCCGGGACCTTGTCCACGGCGAGCTGGCTCGCGAAGCGCGCGCGGAAGCTGTCGACGTGCGAGTAGCTCACCGGCGGCGCGGCCCCCGGGAGCGTGGACTTGCTGGAGTCGAAGATCTCGCCGCTCTGGGGGTCCGTGGCACTCCCGCCCAGCACCTGGCCGATGCCGAGGTCGTTGGCGTAGGTCCCGCCGGCGGGCAGCCCGGGGCCGGGGCCCAAGTCGGAGTTCTGGGCCACGCGCTTCTCCTGCCTGAGCAGCGCCGAAGAACGATCGCGGTCCGCCAGCAGAGGTTCGTCGCCCGCCATCCCCTCGCCGTAGTTGAAGTAGGAGATGTGCTGGCGCTCGGCCTGATTGAAGAGAAAGCCGTTGCCCGGGAACGTCACGGCGTAGACGCCGAAGTCGTTCGGCCGGCCGCGGCCGGCGTACTCCTGCACCCAGTTGCGGTCCACGTAGTCGGGGACGCTCGCCGAGGCGGTCCAGAAGTGCCCCTGGATCGAGGCCTCCGAGTTGGCGAAGACGTGATCGAGGAGCGGGAAGCGCGTGACCAGAGAGTGCAGGTTGGGAGTCACGTTCTGACCGAAGATCGCCAGCTGCGGGTCGCCGTTGCCGCGGGGGGTGGCGCCGCCGAGGTCGCCGAGGAGCTGGTCGTAGCTGCGGTTCTCACGCACGATGAAGAAGACGTGCTTGATGGGGCCGCCGGCGCGCAGCGGAGTCCCGGCGGGAGCCTTCTGCGCGTCCCGCGGATGGATCTGGCGAGTGGCCGCCGGGGCGAGCTGCTTGACCGTGGCGTCCGAAGGCAGGCGCATCAGCCCGGCGCGGCCCTCGACCATGGCCGCGAGGTAAGTGGTCCCGCTGGTGAGGCTGAAGACGTCGGTCGTCGGAGCGTTCCAGTTGAAGGCCCAGAAGATGGGGTCGAAGGGGTCCGTCGTGACCGGGCCGGTCGAGTTGGGCCCGACGCCGACGCCGCGCGCGGCGACGTAGAGGAGCTGCGCCGCCCGGCCGCCGTTGGCCGCGACGGTGACGACGGCCTGCGGATCCTCCGCCGTGGGGATGCGGCCGACGAGCGTCCAGTCGAGCTCGGGCCGAGTCTTGGCGCCGGGCAGGCGGATGACCGCCAGCTCGTCGGCGCCCGACTCGGCCACGAACAGCCGGGCGCCTTGCGGGCTGATCGCCAGCGCCACCGGCATCGTGCCCAAACCGGCGGCGCGTCCCACTGAGATCGTGCGCTCGACGCGCCAGTGGCGCAGGTCGATCACCACCACCTCGTCCAGGGCCGAGAGGGCGACATACGCTCGCGCCCCGGCGCGGTCGACGACGATGCCCTCCGGGTGCGAGAGCGGCGGGCCGACGGTGATGTCGCGGAGCTTCACGGCGCGCCGCAGGTCGACCACCGACACGATCCCGGCCGCCTCGTTGCTCACCAAGCCCTTGCGCCCGCCGGGCAGGATCGCGGCGCCGAACGGGTAACTGCCGCTCTTCATGGCGACATAGCGGACGCCGCCGGCCCCGCTGAGATCGACCACGGCGGCGTAGTCGGCGAGGTTGAGCGGGACCAGCAGGCGGCTGCCGTCGGGCGAGACCGCCAGCTTCTGCGGCCAGGCGTTCCTGGAGCCCTGAGCGCCGGGCACGGCGACCGGATACTGCTGGACGAGCGGTCCCCCGTTCGGCACCTTGGCGACCGAAATGGGGTCGAGCTGGCTCGCCAGCCCCGAGGCCGCGTCCCATCTGAACCGGAGGACGACGTTGCCTGCGATCCCCTGCAAGGGCGTGGTGGGCGGGATGGCCAGTCCGCTCTGCGTCGGCCACCAGCGGGACACAGTGATGCCCGAGACATAGGCCAGCCGATGACGCGAGTCGAGCGCGATCCCGCCAGAAGCTCCCGGGATCGGGATGACCTGGATCACCCGCCGGCTGGCCGTGTCGACGATGCGGATGTCGTTGGCGCCCTGTCCGGCCGAGACCGTCCACAAGAACCGTCCATCGGCCGTCACCGCGCCGCCGGTCGGGAAGTCGCCGAGCGTCACCTGGGCGCCCTGCGGCGTGAGCTGGCGGCCGTTGAGCAGGAACCCGGTCGCCGGGTCGGGCGCGTTGGGCGCCGCCGCCGCCGAGGCGGCGGCGCACCCCGCCGTGACCACGACGAGGACAAGCGTGAGGGACAGTCGTCGGATCGTCATCGGGCTCCGCCTCCGTGTGATCGTGTCGTGGGCCGACTCGACAGCGCGCTCCGGCGGCCCGTGAGTGCTTTCACGCGCCGGCGCACGCATTCCTGCAAACCGCTCGCGGCTCGCCCGCGGCCTGCGCCGGCAGCACTTACATCGGCACGGGGGCGCCCTCACTGCACTGAGAGAGCCCGATCCTACTTGCGGCGCTCTTTGCGAGACTCCTGATAGATCCAGACCATGAAGCCGACGAGCGCCGCCGTCATGATGATCGGCGCAACGGAGGCGGGGATGCCGCTTGGGCGCGTCTTGGCCAGCACGAGGCCGACGGCCTCGAGGACGATGAAGACGATCAGGACGATGAGCTGCCGCGAGGTGATGAAGCCCTACTTCGCGACGTAGTGGGCCAGCGCCGCGCCGGTGGGATCGCGCAGCCAGAGCTCGTCGCCCTCGATCGAGTAGGTCGACGTCTTGGGCAGCGCCGCGAGGTAGGCGTCCTCCTGCTGTACCAGGTCCGCGGGCCCGGCCATCTGGGTCGAGACGATCTTGGCGTCGATCGTCATCGCGCCGCCCGAAGTCGTATACGCCGTGGAGTACCGGTTGATGCTCGCGCCGCCGGCAAGACTCCCGTCGGCACCGAACTTCGCGGTGATGGTGCTGCCGGCGGCGAGCGAGACCAGGGCGTCCTTGCCGTTGTTGTAGGCCAGGGCGTCCCACTCCGTCCCCTCGAGCGCCGTGGGCTGGACGACCGTGTAGGTCACGAGCGTCGTCCCCTGATCGTCCGTCAGGGTCAGCGAGTCGGCAGCCACCGCGAACTTGGTCGCCTTTGCCAGGGCCGCGAAGTACGCCTGCTCCTGCGCCATCGCGGCCTTGGAGCCCGCCATGAGCGTCGCCGCGGGCTGCGAGATCTTGATCTGGTCGCCGGCCGGGGTCTCGTAGGTCGCGGTGTAGCGGTTGACGCCGCCGGATCCGGAGAGCTCGCCGGCGGCGAACTCGGCGGTCACCTCGGTCCCTTTACCGGCGAGGACCGTGGTCACGCCCGAGATCGCGGTCGCCTTCCACACCTTCCCCTCGAGCGCTTTGCCGCCGGTGGCGCTGCTCGGGCTCGCGCTGGGGCCGGCGCCGGATGAGCATCCGGAGACGGCGAGGAGCGCCAGGGCCAGGAGGCCGGCGGCGGCGAGCGGTACCGCGGAGCGAAAGCAGATGCGAGTGTCCATCCCGTTCTCCTTCGGTCTCGGCGACGTGAGTCGCCCCTCGAACCTGTGACGAGTCTACCCCACGCCTCAGACCCTGACTGTGTGGGTACACACCTACCCGACCCCCCCGTCGCGCCGGCCGGCTGCGAGCCGGCTGCGGAGGACGCCGTCAGCGAGCGAAAGGACGCGCCGTGCCCAAGCCCCAGTGGAGCGACTTCGGCGCCATGTGGAAGACCGTCCGCGAGGTGGACGTCAACGCCATCCGCCACGAGGCGGAGCGCAGCCTCACGATCACCTGCGTGGGCGACGTGGCGTCGCTGGCGTGGGTCGGCCGCGTGCTGCACGACGGCCCGAACCGCTACCCCGCGAGCCGCGATCCGCTCGCCCTCGTACCGCTTGCGGAAGCCGGCGACCACGCCGACCTCCTTGCTTCGGCCGATCTGCTCGTCGTGGCCCTTGACGCGACCTCCCCGCTCGACGGCCCCGGGCTCGCCGGGCTCCAGCGCCTTTCCGCGACGCCCCGCCCGGATCAGGTCGTGCTGCTCTTCGGCGACCCGTCGCGCGCGCCGGAGTCGTGGTCGGAGTTCCTCCGGCGCGGCGCGGCCATCATGGTGGATCCGCGGTCACCGGACGCCGCGGAGGTCGTGGCCGCCGCAGTCCTCGAGGGCCTCCCCGCGGACGCCCGCCTCGTCGCGGCCCGGCACCTGCCGGGCCTGCGGCCGCTGTTCGCCTCCCGCCTCACCAGCGAGGTCTCGGCCTCCAACGCGGCCGTCGCCCTCGCCTCCGGCGTGCCTTCGCTGGTGCCGATCCTCGGCATCCCGCTCGCCGCCGCCGACACCGTGATCCTCACCAAGAACCAGGCGCTGATGGTGTACCGGCTGGCCCTCGCCTGCGGGGTGCCGCCCGAGTTCCAGAAGCGCATGCTCGAGATCACGCCCGTGATCGGCGGCGCCGTGATGTGGCGCCAGATCGCCGCCGCGCTGGTGGGGCTTGTGCCGGGCTACGGCATCGTGCCCAAGACGGCCGTCGCCTACGGCGGGACCTACGTCGTCGGGCTGGCCGCGGCGCGCTGGTACGAGACCGGCCTGCTCACCGAGGCCGAGCGCAAGCGCATCACCGCCGAAGCGGCTTCCAGAGCGCGCGACGCCGCCCGCAAGATGGCGGCGCAGGCGCGCGCCGGCGGTGGCAAGGCCGGCGCGCGAGCCAGGGGCGGCCTGGACAAGGTCGCCAGCGGCGCCTCCACCGCGCGCGCCCAGGCGGGCAAGGCGGTGAGCCGCGCCCGCAACGCGACCGGCAACGCCGGCGCCCAGGCGCGCGGCGCCGCGAAGCGCGTGAGCGACGGGAGCCGGAAGATCGTGCGCCGCACGCGGCGGACGAAGGAGGAACCATGACCAAGCCAGACAACTCATCGGGCCAGAGTCCCACCCGGCTGATCACGCGCAAGATCGCTTCGCTGGGAGACTGGCGCGGCGAGATGCTCGCCCGGTTGCGCGACCTGATCCACAAGGCCGACCCGGACATCCGCGAGGAGTGGAAGTGGGGGACCGCCGCCTGGTCCCACGACGGCATGGTGTGCAGCGCCGGCACGTTCAAGGACCACGTGAAGCTCAACTTCTTCAGAGGCGCTGCCCTGGACGACCCCAAGGGCCTCTTCAACGCCGGTCTCGATGCCCAGGCGACGCGGGCCATCGACTTCGGCGAGAAGGACGCGATCGACGAGGAGGCCGTGAGCGATCTCATCCGCGCCGCAGTCGCCCTCAACGCGACAGCGAAGACATGACGGAGTCGCCCGGCGCGGACGCGGACAAGGGCTTCTGCCCCGTCTGCGGCGTCGAGGTCCGGTGGATCGCGACCTCTCACCTGTGGCCCAGCAGACGCGCGGCGCGCGAGATCCTGCCCAGCCGGAGCGGCACGTGCTCGGGTTGCGGCCGCGTGCTCATGTTCACGGTCCTCAACGAATCGGCCCATGGCGCCGGGAGCAGACCGGCCGGCGACTCCGCCGGCGACAAGACGTAGCCCCCACGTCCCAGCTGCGCTTCGCGATGGCCGGGCTCGCCGCCGCCCGTCGTCACGCCCGCGTATGATGTCATTCAAGGAACGACGAAAGGCAACGATGGAACCGTTCACGATCGTCAACATGCTCGAGCTCGACGATTCAGTCGGCGGACGCGTCGAAGGGCTTGAGGGCCGCTTCGCGCGGGCGCACCTCGACTCCCGCGACATCGGCGTGAGCCACTTCCGCTACGCGCCCAACCTCCGCTCCACGATGGGTCACCGGCACCGTGAGCAGGAGGAGGCCTACATCGTCGTCGCCGGTTCGGGCCAGGTCATGCTTGACGACGACATCCACGAGCTCCGTCAGTGGGACGTCGTGCGCGTGTCACCGCCGGTCGCGCGCGCCTTCGCGGCGGGACCGGACGGCATGGACATCATCGCCATCGGCGGGCCCAAGCCCGACGGTCGCGACGGCGAGATGCTGGAGATCGTGTGGCCGGACTGATCGAGTGGGGCCCCACGATCGACGCCGCCGCGTGCACCGGCTGCGGCACCTGCATCGACTTCTGCCACAACGACGTGTACCGCTGGTCGGAGGACGAGAGCACGGTGATCGTCGCTTTCAAGACGCACTGCGTCACCGGCTGCTCCCACTGCGGGACCCTCTGCGAGACGCAGGCGATCTCGTTCCCGACCGTCGAGGACATCAAGCGCGCGCGCCGCGGGGAGTAAGGACATGACGCCTCGCGACGGCGGCGCGCCCGACCGTCTGCGCAAGGTCTACGTCGAGCCGACGAACGCCTGCAACCTCGACTGCCGCACCTGCGTACGGCACGCCTGGGACGAGCCCGAAGGCTTCATGGACTGGCTCGCGTACGAGCGCGTCGTCGAGGGCCTGGCGGCCGCGCACGAGCGAGATGCGGATGGGCACGCCGCGGCACGCGACACGACCCCGCGAGGCGCGGCGCACGGACGCGGCGCGGCCGAGCCCGCGACCGTCGCGTTCATGGGTCTCGGCGAGCCGCTCCTGCACCCGCGCCTGGTCGACATGGTGCGCCTCGCCACGGAGCGCGGGCTGGCGACGGAGGTCACCACCAACGCGCTGCTGCTCGACGAGCCCATGGCCGACGCCCTCGTCGCCGCAGGCCTCGGCCAGCTCGTCGTGAGCATCGACGGCGCCACTGCTGAGACCTTCGGCAAGGTGCGCTCCGGCGCCTCGCTGGCCACCGTGGTCCGCAACGTGCAGTACCTGCAGGACAAGCGCGAGTTCGTCGACGGGCCGCGCGTGCGCGTCGGCCTCGAGTTCGTGGCCATGCGCAGCAACGTCGCCGAGTTGCCGGGGTTGAACCGCGTGGCGGCGCAGCTCGGCGCCTCGTTCATCATCGTCAGCAACGTCCTCGCGTACACGCCCGAGCTCGTCGCCGAGACGCTCTACGACCGCTCGGCCACGGGCTGCTCGGCGCCGGCCAGCACCTCGTCCCCGCACTGGCGGCTGCCGCGCTTCGACTGGGACGAGTCGGTCGGCGCGGCCGTCGGGCAGGCGATCGAGAGAGCGCAGGGCATCAGCATCGCGGATCAGGACCTCGCCGCCGCGAGCGGCCACTGCCCGTTCGTCGAAGCAGGCGCCTGCGCAGTGGCCTGGCACGGCGGCGTGAGCCCGTGCCCGCCGCTCCTGCACACATACACATGCTTCGTGCAGGGGCGCGAGAAGCTCATGACGCGCTGGGAGGCCGGGAGCCTTTCGGACGAGTCCATGGCGGCGATCTGGGCCCGGCCCGACTACGCCGCCTTCCGCGACCGCGTGCGGCGCTTCGACTTCACGCCGTGCACCGACTGCGCCTGCGAGCTCGCCGAGGGCAACCTCGAAGACTGTCTCGGCAACCCCCACCCGGTCTGCGGCGACTGCCTCTGGGCGCGTGGCATCGTGCGCTGCGCGTAGCCGGTAGCGACGGCGATGGAAGCGGGCGCCATGACGCGGAGGATCGCGTGACCGCGGCGGGCCGGCGGAAGCGCCCCCGGCCACGCCGGTGGACCCGGCTCGACGTGCCGGTGCTCCCGCCGAAGCTCGCCGCGCTCGACGCCGACGGCCTGCGCGCCCAGACCGAGCACACAGACGTCGAGCTCGTCGACCTCGATCTCACGGCCGCGCACCTCACCGGACTGTCGCTTGAGACCGCCCGGCTGAAGAGCTGCCGTCTCGACGGCGCCGAGCTGCGCCGGCTGCGCTGCCGGCGCGTGATCTTCGATACGTGCGACTTCGCCAACTCACGCTGGCTGGACTGCGAGCTCGGCGAAGTCGCATTCCTGGACTGTCGCTTCACGGGGGCGAGCATCGCCGGCGGCCGGCTTGCCGACGTCGTGGCGCGCGCGTGTCAGTTGCGGCTGGCGAAGCTCTCGCATCTCGGCCGCCCGCACGCTCTGCTGGAGGGCTGTGACCTGCGCGGCGCGCTGCTCATGGAGAGCGACCTGAGCGACGCGCACTTCTCCGCCTGCGACCTGAGCGACGCCGAGCTCTTCAACGTGGACCTGCAGGGGAGCGACCTGCGCGACAACGAGCTGGCCGGGCTCAGAGGTGTCGGCTGCCTGCGCGGGGCCACGGTCGATTCGCTTCAGCTACTGTCCCTGGGGCCGGCTCTCGCCGCGCACGTGGGCGTGGTCGTGGAAGAGGCGGTCGGCGAGGGTACCTGAGGCGGCGCCCGGAGGCGTCGGGACCAGCCGCTGCCTGGGGACGCACGCCGGCGGCGCTTCCGTCAATGCCGTCCCGATCACCGGCTGCGGCGGAAGAAGGCCCCGAAGCCAGCCGCCACGAGCAGGATCCCGGCGACGAGCCACGGCCGGGGATCGAGGTACTGCTCGGAGCCGCTCGACGTAGCCGTGTGCCAGTACACCGTGCCCGGCCCGTGACGTTGCACGAAGGCGACGTAGAGGGAGAGCAGCCCCACGCCGGCGAGGACGCCGAAGGCCGAACGGTCGGCGTGATGGGAGACGATGAGAAGCGCGGCGACCAGCAACGACAGCGGGACGGCGAAGATGCCGAGCACCGAGACTGCGAGCGCGAGACCGACGCCCACAGCCACCCAGGCAAAGAACCATGGCAGCTGCGCGCGCGCCCCTCGCGGAGCGACGGGCAGAAGCTCGGCCTCCGGTGCGGGAACGTGTGCGGTCATCATGCCTCGGCGTCGATGTACGGTTCCGGTGGGAGTCTTCCCTGCGAACGCGGTTCCCACTTCGGTCCACTTGCGTACGTGCCGATAATCCTCCCAGGCAAATCGGAAGGAGAGCATGGGCAAGCTGACGATCTACATGGGCCTCACGGTCGGGGGCGTCATCGGCGGCTACCTGCCGGTCGCGCTCCTGCACGTGAGCACGTTCTCCATCCTGAGCATCGTCTGCGGCTTCGTCGGCTGCGCCGTCGGGCTGTGGCTGGGATGGAAGCTGATGATGTGGATCGAGGACTGAGCCTCACTCCGGCCGGAACGAGCGGCGAGACTCGCAGCCGCCTGCGGCGGGTAGACTCCAGGGCAGAGTGCTGGAGCCGCACGCGGCGAGGCGCCTGGCGCCGGGTCGGAGGTCCATCGCTCACCATTGTCGTCATTCCTGCGGACCGGGGGCCACAGATGACAGACGCCGACACGCTGCAAGCCGTCATCGACGCGAACCCTCAGGGAGTCTTCGCGCTCGATCGTGAGCTGCGCTACACCGCTTTCAACCGCGCTCACGCAGAGTCGATGCGCGCGCTCTACGGCGCCGAGGTCGCCCTCGGCGGCCGGCTCACCGACTATCAGACCGTCACCGACGATCGCGCGGGCGCGCTGACCCACGTGAAGAGGGCGCTGGGCGGCGAGCGCGTCGTCCTCACGGCCTCCTCCGGCGCAGGTGACAGCCGTCGTTCTTTTGAGATCGTCCACACACCGCAGAGGGACGCGACTGGCAGCGTCGTCGGCGTGATCGTGCGCGCGCATGAGGTCACGGAACGGCGCGAGGCGGAAGCCGCGCTGAGCGAGAGCGAGGCTGAGCTGGCGACCAGCGAGCTCTACTTCCGGCGCTTCTTCGACGAGTCGCCGGTCGCGGCGGCCGTGGTGGCGCTCGACCACCGGTTCCTGCGCGTCAACGCCGCCATGGAGCGCTTCACCGGCTACTCGAGCGACGAGCTCGCGCAGATGACGTTCCTCGACCTCACCCGCCCGGACGAACGGGAGAGCGACGCCGAGCAGGTCGCTGGGCTGGTGCGGGGTGAGTCGCAGGAGTTCACGCGCGAGAAGCGCTACGTGCGCAAGGACGGCAGCGAGGTATGGGGCCTCCTCTCGGTGCGCATCGCGCGGGACGACGCCGGCGACCCCCTCTTTCACCTGCCGGTGATCGTGAACGTCACGGAACTCAAACGGGCCCAGGAGGAACTCCAGCACTTCAACGAAGAGCTGGAGGACCATGTGCTCGCCCGCACCGCCGAGCTCGAGGCGAGCAACAAGGAACTCGAGGCGTTCATCTACTCGGTGTCGCACGATCTGCGCGCGCCGCTGCGCGCCATCGACGGCTTCAGCCAGATAGTCGTGGACGACGCCGGCGAGAAGCTCACGGAAGACGACCTGAAGCATCTCCAGCGCGTGCGTGCCGGCGCCCAGCGCATGGCCGTGCTGATCGACGGACTGCTGGGTCTTTCGCGCGCGTCGAGGCGTGACATGCTCATCGAGCAGGTCGACGTGAGCGACACCGCTGCGTCGGTCCTCCGGGAACTGGACGCCGCCGAGCCCGGCCGCGAGGTCGAGACGGTGATCGCGCCCGACATGGTCGCCGCCGCGGACGCGACGCTGCTGCGCGACGTCCTCGCCAACCTGCTCGGCAACGCCTGGAAGTTCACCAGCAAGCATGAGACGGCGCGCATCGAGGTCGGCGTCTGCGACGCCGACGGGGAGCGCGCCTTCTTCGTGCGCGACGACGGCGCCGGCTTCGACCCCGCCTACGCCACGCACCTCTTCGGCGCATTTCAGCGCATGCATCAGGCCGGTCAGTTTGAAGGCGACGGCATCGGGCTCGCCACGGTCAAGCGCCTGGTGACGCGGATGGGCGGCCACGTGTGGGCGGAGGCCGAGGTCGAGAAAGGCGCGACCTTCTACTTCACCTTGCCGCAGCCCATCACGACACCGTGAGAAACGGCCCACAGCACTTGACAGTGACATGGGAGAGAATGTTAACTAGTGGACGAAAGTGGGAGAGGCCCGACGCCCCGTATCGGGCCTCGACCGCTGAGTCGTGAGGGGCGTGGTTGCCGGCCGCGGATGCGCGGCGCCGTAGGCGGATCCGCGGCCGGTTGGCCCCATTTGCACGAAACGCAGGCCGGACCCCGTCCGTCTGGCCCGCAGCGTCAAGCCGCCCGGCGAGGCTTCCCCTGGTCCCGCCGGGCGGCGCGCGTTTGGGCGCGCACACGAGTCGTCGTATGCTCCAGGCTCCGGGAGCGACTGGAGGGGAAGTGGCAAGCGCAGACGAGCCGTCGTCGACCGGCCGGGAGCCGGTCGGGAAGCTGATCCCCGCCGAGCGCCGCGCGCGTATCGCCGCGCTGATCGGCTCGCGGCGCTCGCTGCGCATCTCGTGGCTCGCCGAGCAGCTCGGCGTCTCCGAGATGACCGTGCGCCGCGACCTCGAGCGTCTGCAGCTCACCGGCCTCCTGTCGCGCACGCACGGCGGCGCCATCCTCAAGCGCCGGCTGGTGGAAGCGCCGCTCTACGTCGAGAACGTCGCCGCGCACGCCGAGGAGAAGCGGCGCATCACGCGCGCGGCCGCGGCCATGATCAAGCCGGGCGATACGGTCTTCCTCGGATCCGGCACGACGACGGTCGAGGTGCTCCGGAGCATCGACCCCGAGCTGCACGCGAGCGTCGTCACCCACAACGCAGGCGCGCTGGAAGTGATGGACGCGCTCAGCATCGAGCTGTTCCTGCTCGGCGGGTCCTATCGCGTCCAGTCCAACGCCACCGAAGGCGCCGCTCCGGCGGAGCTCGTCGGCGGCTTCTACGCCAGCAAGATGTTCCTGGGCGCCGACTGCCTGAGCCTCGAAGAAGGCGTCACGACGCCGAGCATGGGCCTCGCCGAGGTGGAGCGGGCAATGGTCCGGCACGCCAAAGGCGAGGTGATCGTGCTCGTCGACAGCAGCAAGATAGGCATCGTCGCGGACATCGCCATCTGCTCCATCGAGCGCATCGACGTGGTCGTCGTCGACGACGGCATCGACGAGGACATCCGCGCCGAGCTCGAGGAGCTCGGCATCGAGGTCGTCGTCGCCTGAGGCGGGGCGGGCCACGTCCGCGCCGGCAGTCGAGAGGCGGATCCGCCCTGAGACGCGGCGCCGCTAGACGAACAGAGCGATGACGATGCCGGCCACGATCACGCCGATCGCGAGGCCGGCAACGGCTACGCCCGCCGGCCGCAGGCCCTTGCGGGCGGACCGCCACCCGATCACCGACAGGACGATCCCTGCCGCGCTCAGGCCGGCGGACGCAAGCAGGGCCGACCGGCCGAGCCACAGACTGCCGAGGCCCGCCAGTGAGCACGCGACGCCGACGAAGGCCGCGACCGGGCTGCGGCGCACCGGGATCCGGTCGATCGCGTCCTGATTCGGGTCCGGCCGCGGGTTCGCCTCCGCCTCGGAGGGCTGAGTGAAGTTGTGCGGAGGGACGAAGGCCATGCCTTGATTCTACCTCCGGATGGAGCCGCCCAGCTGGAAGCCGTACGAGGCTGGCACCGCCGGGCGTCCGCCCTCAACAACACATAACACGCCATCGGCGTAGCGTGCCGGAGCTGGGGGAAGACGTAGGCCATGAACATTCCCGGCGCCGCGATCCGCGCCGCTTCCGATCCCAGGAGAGCACATCATGTCAACGCAGGACGAAGTCAAGAACGCATCCGCACAATTCTACTCTGCGCTGAACCGAATGGCCGGCGGCGACGGCAGCGAGATGTCGCGCGCCTGGTCGCACGGCGAGACTGTGACCGCCATGCATCCCATCGGCGGCGAGCAGGTCGGGTGGGCCGCCGTGAAGGAGTCCTTTGATCAGGTCGCCGGCGTGGCCTCGGGCGGGCATGTCGAGATCGCCGACCAGGAGATCCACACCGGCGAGGATCTTGCCTATGAGCTGGGCACCGAGCGCGGGCACATGAAGATGGCCGGAGAGACCGTGGCCATAGAGCAGCGCGTGACCAACATCTACCGCCGCGAGGCGGGCCAGTGGAAGCTGGTCCATCACCACGCGGACATCTCGCCGGCGATGCTGGAGATACTCGAGCGCCTGCAGGCCGCCTAGCCAACCGCGCGGGGAGGGCGTCACGCCTGCCTGCACGTTGAAGCAGCCGCCCGTTCGATCCTGGACGGGCGGCTGCTTTGCTTTGCCAGACCGAGAAGCGCATGACCTCGGTAGCCGCGTCCGATCGTAACGGCGCGCTTCCCGAGCGTGCCCGCGCTGAGGTCGGCGAGCACCTGCGGCGTCGCCTCCGGCGGGTAGGTGCGCGCGATCGGCATGCGCATCGCACCGCTTACTTGACACGAAGATTCAGGAGTAACTACCATGGCGCGCCGCCCACCCGGCCGGCGAGGAGGAGCACCGGTGACCTACGACGCGCACGACGACGACGACCTGGCGTTCGACACGCTCCAGCTTCACGCGGGCTACGATCCCGCCGGGCACAACGGGTCGAAAGCCGTACCTGTGTACCAGACCGCCGCGTTCGAGCTCGGCGACTTCGACCGCTGCGTGCGGCTCTTCAACTACGAAGAGGATGGGCACTCGTACGTGCGCTTCTCGAACCCGACCAACGAGGTCCTTGAGAAGCGCATGGCGGCGCTCGAGGGCGGCGCCGCGGCCGTCTGCTTCGCCTCGGGCATGAGCGCCATCTCCGGCACGCTGCTCAACCTCGCGCGCGCCGGCGACGAGATCGCCGCGGTCAAGACGCTCTACGGCGGCACCACGACCCTGCTCGCCGACGTGTTGCCCGACTTCGGCATCACGGCCAGCTGGGTGGCGGATCCCGCCGACCTCGATGCCTATGCGGCCGCCATCACGCCGCGTACGAAGGCCGTCTACATCGAGAGCCTCGGCAACCCGTCGATGAACGTCATCGACATCGAGGCCGTGGCCGCCGTCGCTCACGAGCGCGGCGTACCCCTCGTCGTGGACGGCACCTTCGCGACGCCGTACCTCCTGCGCCCGTTCGACTGGGGCGCCGACGTCGTCTGCCACTCGTCGACCAAGTACATCTCCGGCCACGGGACGACGATCGGCGGGATCGTGGTCGAGAGAGGTGGCTTCGACTGGCGCAACGGCCGTTTCCCGCAGTTCGAGAAGTTCCTCGAGGAGAACGCCGCGTTCATCGCGCCCGGCGCGCTGCTGCACACCGCGTTCACGCGCCGGCTCCGTATGCGCTACCTCACCGAGTTCGGCGGTCACATGAGCCCGATGACCGCCTTCCTGACGCTCAACGGCGTGGAGACGCTGTCGCTGCGCATGCGGCGACACGCGGAGAACGCGCTCGAGGTGGCGGCGTTCCTGGAGAGCCATCCGGCCGTGCTCGAGGTGTCGTATCCATCGCTGCCCTCGAGCCCGTACCACGCCCTCGCGGCCAAGTACTTCCGGCGCGGCTCCGGCGCGATCCTGGGTGTGCGCGTGCGCGGCGGCCTCGCAGGCGCCCGCCGCGTGCTCGAGCGCGTGCGGATCTTCGACTACATGGTCAATGTCGGCGACACCAAGTCGATGATCGTCCACCCGGCCACGTCGATCCATCATGGGCTGCCGCGCGAGGAGCAGGAGCGCGCCGGCGTCTTTGAGGACACGCTGCGGCTCTCGGTGGGCACGGAGGACGCCGGCGACCTGATCCGCGACCTCGCCCAGGCGCTGGAGGGCGCGGCTCCGACGGCCGACTGATCGCGCTCAGGCGCCGTCGACCGCCGGCGCGTCTTCAGGGACTCGGTTCGCACCCCGGCGGGTCCGGCTGTGCCGGCTGTGCCGGCAAGCCCGCCAGCGTCTCCGGGCTGAGGAGTTCGTCCAAGTGCTCCTTGCTGACCAGCCCCCGTGAGACGACGACCTCGGGCACGCTCCGCCCCGTCGCGGCGGCCTCCTGCGCGACCGCGGTCGCCTGCGCGTGGCCGATGATGGGGTTCAGCGCGGTCACGAGCCCGATCGAAGCTTCCACCTGGCTCCTGAGGTGGTCGACGTTCGCCGTGATACCTGCGACGCAACGCTCGGCAAGCGTCCGGCATCCCATCTCGAGGTGCGTGACGCTCATGAAGAGGGAGTGCGCGATGATCGGCTCGAAGGCATTGAGCTGCAACTGGCCGGCTTCGGCCGCGAAACTGACCGTGACGTCGTTGCCGATGACCTCGAAGGCGATCTGGTTGACGACCTCCGGTATGACCGGGTTGACCTTCCCCGGCATGATGCTCGAGCCCGCCTGCATCGGGGGGAGGTTGATCTCACCCAGCCCTGCCCGCGGCCCCGACGACAAGAGCCTCAGGTCGTTGCAGATCTTGGACAGCTTGACGGCGATGCGCTTGAGCACGCCGGAGAACTGGACGAACGACCCCGGATCCTGGGTGGCCTCGATGAGGTTCGGCGAGATGACCAGGGGGATACCGGTGAGCTCGTCGAGGTACTTGCAGGCGAGCTCGCAGTAGCGTGGCGGCGCGTTGAGCCGGGTGCCGATGGCGGTGCCGCCGAGGTTGACCTCCTCGATGAGCCGGCAGGCCTCGGCAAGACGCCGCTCATCTTCGCCGATCATGACCGCATAGGCGGCGAACTCCTGCCCCAGCGTCATGGGGACGGCGTCCTGCAGCTGCGTCCGTCCCACCTTGACGACGCTCATCAGCTCGTCGGCTTTGGCTGCGAAGGCGCCGCGCAGGATGCCCATGGCGTCGAGCAGGCGATCGGCAGCCCAATGCAGTGCCACTTTGACCGCGGTCGGGTAGACGTCGTTCGTGCTCTGCCCCATGTTGACGTCGTCAAGCGGATGCAGAAACGCGTACTCGCCGCGCGCGTGGCCGAGGTGCTCGAGGGCGCGGTTGGCGATGACCTCGTTCGCGTTCATGTTGGCGGAGGTGCCGGCGCCCCCCTGGATGACGTCGACGACGAACTGCTCGTGCAGCTCTCCCGAGCGGACTTCCTCGCAGGCCTTGATGATCGCGGCGGCCTTGTCGGCCGGCAGCAGACACAGGTCACGGTTGGCCGCCGCGGCGGCCTGCTTCACCGCCGCCAGAGCGTTGACCAGGTCAGGGTAGGTGGACATCGCGATGCCCGAGATGCGGAAGTTCTCCCCGGCGCGCAAGGTGTGAATGCCGTAGTAGGCGGCCGCGGGCACCTCGCGATCACCGAGAAGATCGTGCTCCAGGCGGGTTTCGGCAGGCGGCATCAGCTGCTCCACGATAGTCGTTGACCGACTACTCGGCTAGACCATGGTGCAGACGTCGTCCTCGTCCACCAGGGCTACGACCTGCTCGGCGTCCTCCGTCGGCTCCACGGAGAGGTGCGGCATGCGCTTGTCCACCGCCGCCGGCAGCCACCAGTTGGCGCGCCCGAAGAGATGCATCATCGACGGCACGAGCACGGTGCGCAGGATGAACGCGTCGAGGAAGACGGCTACTGCCAAGCCGATGCCGAACTCGGCGATCACCCGCTGACCGCCGAAGACGAAGGCGACGAACACGCTGATCATGATGGCTGCCGCGGCCGTGATCACGCGCCCAGTAGTCGCCTGACCGACGATGACCGAGTGGCGGTTGTCGCGTGTGTGTACCCACTCCTCGTGCATGCGGCTCACGAGGAAGACCTGGTAGTCCATTGAGAGGCCGAAGAGCACCGCGAGCATGATCACCGGCAAGAAGGCCTCGACCGGACCCGACCGCCCCAGCCCGAGGAGATTGGAGCCCCAGCCCCACTGGAAGAAGGCCACGACGACGCCGAACGAGGCCGCGGCGGCAAGCAGGTTCATCACCGCCGCCGTCGCCGGGACCAGGAAGCTGCGGAAGGCGACGAGCAGGAGCAGGAAGCCGAGGCCGATGATCACGCCGATGAACAGCGGCAGTTTGGCCGTGATGATGGCGGCGAAGTCGTCGAAGATCGCGGTCGCGCCGCCGACGTGCACGCGCAGGGTGGTGCCCTGCTCGGCGGCGGGGATCACCACGCTGCGCAGATGCTTGATGAGGTCGCTCGTCTGCACGTCCTGCGGCGCCGACTTCGGTATGACCTCCACGATCGCCACCTTGGCGCCGGGCTTGGAGGGGAAGGGCACCACGGCGGCCACGTTGGGCACCGTCTGCAGCGACTGCGTGAGCTTGGCGAGCGCCGCCGTGTCGGCCGGCGAACCGACCTCGGCGACCAGCAACAGGGGGCCGTTGGATCCCGGGCCGAAGCCGGATGCCAGCAGATCGTAGGCCTTGCGCGTCGTGCTGGAGGCGGGATCGTTGCCCGCGTCCGAGAGGCCGAGGCGCAGGTTGAGCACGGGGCTGGCCAGCGTGAGCATCACGATCACCGCGATGAGCGCCAAGATGACCGGATGACGCGAGACGAAGTGCGCCCAGCGAGCCCAGAAGCCGGTCGTGTGGCTTTCCTGGGGACCGCTGGCGGCGAGCTGGCGCCGCTCGCGCCGGCTGAGCACGCGCGTCCCCATGAAGCCGAGCAGCGCCGGCAGCAGGGTGAGCGCGGTGGCCATCGTGAGCAGCACGGTGATGACCGACGCGTACGCGAGCCCGTTGAGGAAGCTCAGCCTCAGGACCAGCAGACCGAGCAGCGCGGCGCAGACGGTGCCGCCGGCGAACAGTACCGCACGACCGGCCGTGTTGAGGGAGCGCACCGCGGCCTCCTCCGGCGTGTGGCCGGCCTTCAGACCGTCGCGATACCGGGTGATGATGAAGAGCGCGTAGTCGATGCCCACACCGAGCCCGATGAGCGCGGCGAGTGTGGGGGCGAGGATGGCGACGCTGACGGCGTGCGTGAAGAGGTCGATGGTGAACGTCGCCGTGCCGAGCGCGACCACGGCGGCGATCAGCGGGAGCGCCATACCCACAAGCGAGCCGAAGGCGATCAGGATGATGATCGCCGCCGCGATGAGGCCGATGGCCTCGCTGTTGGACGGCGGCGTCTGGCTGACCTCCTGGACCGCCTGCCCGCCGATGTCGACCTGGAGCGTGCCGGTGTTGGCAGCCTTCACAAGGCTGATCACATGCTTGACGTCCGCCTTGGGCAGCGACTGTGCCAGCTTGGTGAAGTCGACCGTCGCGTAGGCAGTCTTGCCGTCGCGGCTGATCTGCGCGGCTCCGGTGGGCACGTACGGACTGCGCACCGCAGCGACACTCGGCGACGCCGCCACCTGCTTGAGCAACGTTCCGATCTGCGCCTGCACCGCCGGATCGGTGACCGTCCCGTTGCTCACGTGCCAGACGATGGTGTCGGAGTCGCCGGCCTGTTTGGGGAGCGCGGACGTGAGGAGTTCCTGCGCGCGCGACGACTCGGTGCCGGGCAGCGAGAACGTGTTGGAGTAGGCGCTCCCGACCACGCGTTCGATGCCGACGACCGAGAACAGGACGACGAGCCAAGCGATGACCACGATGACTCGGTGCCGGTAGCACCAGCGAGCGAAGGAAGCCACGATGTTCTCCTCGGAGGTCGATCCGGTCTGCGCAGGCGAAGGCCGGTCTTGGGACGTTCGTGGATACTACCCGCGTGAGCGAGAACGACTCGCCTCAGGCGGCGGGTCTGGTGACGAAGATGGCCGCCGCCTCGTAGCGCAGTAACCCGTCCGCGACCTGAGGCACCCGGTCGGCGATCGTGGGGATCCTGACGAACAGCGAGGAGTGCGCGAGGGCCGCGATCGCCTGCGGGTTCACGTACACGATCGCGGCTTCCCTCGGCTCGTCGCGAAGGCTGCGCTCCAGCTTGGCGATCACCCGTTCCATCAGTTTCGCCGGGAACGGGTTGAACAGATAGATCACCAGCGGGCCGGCGGGGAACTCGAACTCTTCGACGTCCATGGTCAGCAGCTCGACCCGGGACGGGTCGATCCTGTCCGGCCCGTAGTCGCCGATGTTGCGCTGCGCGATGCGGATGCACGTCGCCGAACTGTCCACGCCGATCAGCCTCCGGAACGGATACGACGACGCGATCATCAGCGGCTTGCCTTTGCCGCATCCCAGGTCGATGAACGTGAAGTCCGAGAAGTCGGCGCCGACGCTGTCCAGCGCCGTAGTGATCGCCGCGGCGCTCGTCGTCTCGTAGCGGGAGGCCAGGTTCCCGCCCTTCGTCACTCCGGTACCGAGCTTGCGGCCGTCGAGGACGCCGGCGGTGTCGGTACCGTGCGCCTCGTCGAACCCATCGCGCGAGAGCTGCTCCTGCTTGAGCCTCCGGCGGCGGCGCGCGGTCAGCGGCGAAAGCAGGTATGCGGGCAGCTCGTCCAGCGTGGCGTGATCGCCAAAGACAAACTGGATTTCATCTGTCACCAGCTGCCGCACAAGGACTGGCCCGGCTTGTTCTTTACCTACAAACTGGTCCTGCTCGAGATGTGGTACCAGAAAGTCGTTCAGGCATGACGATGATGTTTGATGACAATCGCCCATGTATCCTTGTCTATAACCCGATATCCGGGCATGGCCATCTGGACTCCTGGAATGCGATGTTTGTCGGATTTCTGCTCGGGCGGGGATGGCGCGTGCTGGCGCTGACGCCCAAGCCTGCCGATCTTCAGGAACGGCTCAGTGGCAAGGCCCTTGCCGATCTGGCCGGTTTGCAGATTCTGCCCTGGGATATCCCGCGTCGCAGTGTGCCGTATCGCCTTTGGCAGCGGCTGGTTCGTATCGCCGGTGGGTGGTGTGCGGGACTGCGGCAACCCTCTCAGGATGCCCACTCTGCCGACCCTGAAGCCAACTATCTTGAGCCCGTTGAGTTTGCGCAGCGTATCCGATCCGGATTGCAGCACACAAAATGGCAGCCTGAATTCATTTTTAATATGTACATGGATTTGTATCGGACCGATGCGAAGCGGTGGGCGCAATTTCAGTCGTTAAACACGCTGCCCTGGGCGGGTATCAGGTTTGTACCGGCCGTCAGCCCCAAGGAAGCTTACTACGCAATACCGTCTCTGTCGGGCATGTGTTTTCTCGATGAGACCATTTGCACCGATTACACGCAACGGTTGTGCACCAAACGGTTTGCATATCTGCCCGACATTACCGATACCGCCCTGCCTGACACGTCTTGCGAATTGGTACGAGAAATTAAGCAACGTGCTCGCGGACGCAAGATCGTCTTCATGGGGGGCGCGATCGGTGGCAACAAGAATCTTGCACGCTGGTATGAACTGATCGAACTGGCCAATCCCGGCGAATGGTATTTTTTACAGATTGGTGCAGTCAATGTGGCAAGTTTGTCGGCGCAGGATCAGCGGGCCCGCGACAAGGTATTGCGGTCAACGCCTGAGAACCTGTTCATAAAAGAAGCGTATCTGCCGGATGAAAAAACTTTTAATGATGTGATTCGTGCCTCGGATGTGGTGTTTGCGGTCTATCGCAACTTTACAATCAGCAGCAATATGCCCGGTAAGGCGGCTGCCTTTGATACGCCCATTCTGGTGGCCGAAGAGCATCTGATGGGCAAGCGCGTGACGCAGTTTGGCATCGGACGCACGGTCCCGCAGGACAATGTTCAAATGATGCTTGCCGGCTTGAGCGACCTGAGTGAACATCCTGTCGCACCGGAGCATTTCCAGGCCTATCGGGATGCGTTTAGTACGCAGTCGCTGCAACGCAATTTTTTCAGATTTTTAGATCAGTGCCGTGGACTGATCGCATAATAAGTTCTAGATGTCAACTACCCCGTCCTAAAGGACGGAGCTTGAAAGACTCAACATCTTAAAAGCCAGGTTGTCCAGACTGAGTCACAGAATATCGTGGCTACGTTAGTCAGAAGTACAAGACGTACCTTGGAATGCTTCCTGAGTTCCAAGCTCTACAAGGCTTTAATCATGCGGGCGAAAGGTAAAGCGCCGAAGGTTATCGCCAGGAACGCAAGTTCTAAGCTGCTGACTGACATTGTCGAAGGGAGACATGCCGAGAGGCATGCGTCTCAAGACCCGTAAGGGTTGACTGCTGGAAAGACAGCATGTTTTAAACAGTAAATGGAATCTATATGGCAGTTTATGTGTTGGACAGAAAAGGCAAGCCTCTCATGCCGTGTACCGAGAAGCGCGGCAGGTTACTCCTGACACGCCGCCGGGCGCGCGTGCATCGGCTCGTGCCCTTTGTGATCCGCCTCATCGATCGCGATGTAGCTTCCTGCGAATTACAGCCTTTGGAAGTAAAGATTGACCCGGGTAGCAAGGTCACTGGTGTGGCAGTCGTTCGCGTGAACGAAAAAGTAGATACGCAGACAGGTGAGCTTAAAAAGTCAGCCCATGTGCTTAATCTGATGGAGTTATTGCATCGGGGGCGACAGATTAGCGAAGCGTTGACAGCGCGTCGGTCTATGCGTCGCAGGCGTCGTGGAAACTTACGCTTTCGCGCACCACGCTTTTTGAATCGCGGGAATAAGCAAAAAGGCTGGCTCGCACCAAGCCTGCAGCACCGTGTAGACACCACAATGTCGTGGGTCCATCGCATTGTGCGCTACGCCCCAATCACGCAAATCTCACAAGAACTCGTGCGTTTTGACATGCAACAGATCCAAGCGCAGGCCGAGGGCAGTGATATCTCGGGCGTGCAGTATCAACAGGGCACGTTGTTTGGCTACGAAGTGCGTGAGTATTTGCTCGAAAAGTTTGCGAGAACCTGCATGTATTGTCCTGCGCAAGGCGTGCCTTTGCAGATTGAACACGTTCATCCGAAGTCTAAGGGTGGTAGCAACAAGATTTCAAACCTAGGCCTTGCTTGCCAGGCCTGCAATCAGAAAAAAGGTTCACAAGACGTGCGCGTATTTCTGGCCAAAGACCCGGCTCGTCTCAAGCGTGTATTGGCCCGAGTAAAAGCCCCCCTCAAAGACGCCGCTGCCGTGAACGCAACGCGCTGGGCATTGTTCGAGAAGCTTAACTCCACCCGACTGACCGTGACCGTCGCGAGCGGCGGCAAAACCAAGTTCAACCGTCTTACACTAGGCGTACCCAAGACGCACGCCCTGGATGCCGCGTGTGTCGGAGATGTATCAAGTCTGTCAGCTTGGAATAAGCCCACACTCAACATTCAATGCACGGGTCGTGGCAGCTATCAGCGAACGCGCTTAAATAAATACGGTTTTCCGCGCGGCTACCTGATGCGCACAAAAGGCGTAAAAGGCTTTCAGACAGGAGACATGGTGAAGGCTGTTGTCACAAAGGGTAAGAAAATAGGCACGTACACGGGGCGCGTGGCCGTTCGCGCAAGTGGGAGTTTCAATATTCAAGCAAGGACAGGCTTAGTTCAAGGTATTCGCTACGCGTGCTGCACAGTCGTGCAACGCGCTGATGGTTATGGTTATCAACAGGTGGCAAAAATGGACGCAACAGGTACGTCACCAAAGCAAGGAACGCTCCCGCGTTCCGCGCTCTACCTCCCCGGCCTAAACGCCGGGGTATCCCGCGCAAAATCTTGATGAAAACCCGTCGCGCTATCGCTATGGTCTACGGTGTGGATGAGCAGGTGCTCGCGTCCTGGCTAAGGCATCTTTCCTTGGTACGCAATATCTGCGCTCATCACAGTCGTTTGTGGAATAGAGATTTCACAATAACGCCGACCCTGCCTCGCAACAAGCCTGTCGGACTTGCCAGTCAGTGTGTTCTCGGCTCACGCAAGCTCTACAACACATTGATCATTTTGCTTCACTTGATGGATATGATTGCACCAAAGCACATTTGGCGCATTCGCGTAAAAGACCTTTTGAAAAAACATGAAATCCCGGTAACTGCGATGGGTTTCCCAGTGGACTGGGCGGAAAGCAAAATCTGGCGATGCTAAGCCATGAACGATTGAAACCTGTTTGCTTAGGGTTCACACCATATTCAGAAAACGTTGCGCCAGTTGCCCCTATGTCTATATGCGAGAACAGGTCAATTCCAAAAAAACTTATGTTCGAAAAAAGAACAAAGGCAGCCCAGCCTTTTGGAAGATTTAGTATTGGCTCGAACAGAGCTGCGACAGCATGATGGTTAACGTAATGAAAAAATATGATCAATAATGATATTGCGTACGTGGGCCAGAGTCTCAGATAACGATTTACTTAAAACATCCACTGCAAAACGCGTGCTCTATCTCGGCAGTTCTGGATGTAGTCTGGATTGCGTACGCTTGTGTACCGAGTGTCAACAGTCATAGCGTGACCCAAGCTGCTCAAAAAAATCAAAATTTTTGAGAACAGACTACCGCACGCGTTTTGGCGGCAGAGGCGACCAGTCAGGTCTGGTTGCCCGCTCTGAGTCCACCACGACCAGATAACGTCCTGAAAAAGCGGTGGGAGCCTGATCCTTACGCAGCACCCAAAAATTACGTCCCTCTGCAGCACGTTTGATGTACGCCTCATCGAGCAATCCATAACGATCAATAAAGCTATTCAGTGTTGCAGGTATACGCACGCACCCCTTGGATCGTGCGAGGCCAAGCAGGCCCTCTGCCAGATCAGGATCTGTCGCATGCATCTGCAGGCGCATCTCGCTCAGACCACCCTTACCCCAGCCTCGTTCGGCCTGAACCCAGCCAAAATCGAACACACGCATTCCCTTGATACCGTAGCCACGAAAGCCCTGCTCATTTTTTGTGCCTTCAGCACGAAAATCAGGATTGTCGAGTGAATGATCAAAGACACCAAGTGGCGTGATGAAGTGATCAAACTGACCAGGCAGACCTGTTGAAACAGGGGTGGCACCAATTAAACGCCAACCCTGCCAGGTCGAACCCATAAAAATGAGTGCAGCCTGCACCTTCTGGCTCCGATCAATCAAGACAACAATCTGAGGCGAGTCGATCTGAACCTGCGCGGCCTGAAGTGCCTGCTGCAGGCGAAGGGAATAAGCCAGCGACTCCTCTGCAGGCAGCTGCAGTCTGGGACGGACTTCACTATCAAAATGACTGGTCAGGGACGTATCGCTGACAACGGCATCTGAGAGCACTCCCGCGGGCGCACTGAAGGCCGCACGATTGAACACGATGATCAGGAGCACAACACACCCCAGACACCGCGACAGAAAACGACTGTGTCGGACAAGGGAACGTGGATGACTAAGCTCAGTTTTCATAAAAATCCTCGCACAAGACACAGCAAACACCTTAAATATTCAACCATTGTTTTGGTCGCGTCAATCCTCTCTATCAATGAGCGTATAGAATTGATGCATAAAAATATAAATACTTGGAGACCCGTCTTGAAGATCACCGCGATCACCGCGATTCCACTCTCTTTTCGCTTGCCAGAAGGCAAAACCGTCACAATGGGAATCGGCAGCACCAGCAAGCGCGACGCCATTATTGTTCGTGTTGAAACGTCCGAAGGCATTACCGGCTACGGTGAAGCGCATCCGGGTCGCAGCCCGGGCGCAGTCGTCAGCCTCATTCACAATACGCTCGCACCCATGCTCATCGGCATGAAAGCCACGGATTGCGTCGGCGTCTGGCAACGTGTGCATCGCATGCAGCTGTCAAGCCACGGTGTAGGCTCTGGCGCATCGCTTGGCCTGTCAGGTATCGACATGGCGCTCTGGGATATCCGTGGCAAAGCCGCCAACATGCCTCTCTATGAGTTGCTCGGTGGCAGCAAAAAACGCATTCCGGCCTACGCAGGCGGCATCTCCCTGGGGTATCAGCCAAAGGAATCGCTCGCGCAGGAAGCACAGGAATACGTTGCGCGCGGCTACAAAGCCATCAAACTGCGTTTGGGCGACTCAGCGCGTATCGATTGCGAACGTGTCAGACATGTGCGCAAAGTACTGGGTGATGAGATCGACATCCTGACCGATGCCAACACTGCCTATACCATCGCTGATGCACGTCAAGTCATGCCTGTACTGGCCGAGATTCAGGCGGGATGGCTCGAAGAG